>Ga0116158_10001500_pt1 | contig 21204 bp, 15 predicted proteins | sample AD_UKC052_MetaG_FD_89883 | JGI IMG/M metagenome (GOLD analysis project Ga0116158, IMG submission 89883) | Active sludge microbial communities of municipal wastewater-treating anaerobic digesters from USA - AD_UKC052_MetaG | ecosystem: Engineered > Bioreactor > Anaerobic > Digestate | place: USA... | reverse complement strand
TCCGTCGGCAGCCTCGAGGTCCACGTGATCGCCACGCCGGGACATACACCTGCTTGCGTCAGTTATCACATCGGCGACGCCGTGTTCACCGGCGACGCCCTCTTCATGCCCGACTACGGCACCGGCCGCTGCGACTTCCCGCGCGGCAGCGCCGAGACCCTGCACCATTCGGTGACCGCACGGCTGTACGCGCTGCCCGACGAGACGCGGGTGTTCGTCGGTCACGACTATATGCCGGGCGGGCGCGCGCTCGCGTATGAGTCGACGATCGGCGCCGAACGCCGGGGCAACATTCAGCTGCCGGCCGACCGCAGCGAGGCGGAATTCGTCGCGTTCCGCCGGGGCCGCGACGCCACGCTCGCGGCCCCGAAGCTGCTCTACCCGAGCCTCCAGGTCAACATCCGCGCCGGGCACCTGCCCGAGCCGGCGCACCCCGGGGCCACCGCGCACCTCAAGATCCCGTTTCGCCTCAAGCAGCCGACCGACGGACTCGGCGGATCGGCGACCGCGACCCAAAAGGACGAACTGTCATGATACGCCCGCTCGCCCCGCTCCTGCTCGTCGCAACAATCTGCGCGTGTCAACCAGCGGTCGCATCGACGGTGCCGACCTCAGCCGCGACGGAGGCCGGCGACGAGTCCCTGGACGGCCGCCCGGTCGTCCCGAATCACGAAGCCAAGCCTGGCGATGTGACGACGTGCCCGTACAGCGGCCGCAAGTTCGTCGTCGAGGCCGACTCTCCGCGGCTCGAGTATCAGGGCAGGAGCTATGTGCTGTGCAGCGACAAGGCGCGTGACGCTGTCGCCGCCGATCCGGCGAAGTACATCGCCCCGGACGCGCGACCCATCGACGCAGCCGCGGCCCGTCCGCAATAACTTCGTATCGAGCCTGCCGAGGTGAGCCCCATGATGCCCAGCGTGCGCCCTTCGTTTCGTTTCACCCCCGCCTGTGTCCTGCTGCTCGCCGCCTGCGGCGACCCGGCGCCGGGTCTCACGACGACCTCGGACTCCGCGGCCACGACGACCGCGGACCCCACCGCCACGCCGACCTCGACGACGGGCAACTCGAGTGGCGGCGTCGACCCCTCGACCCCGACCGGAGGCAGCGGCGGCGACAGCGAGAGCAGCGGCTCCGGACCGGCTCCCACCTTCGACCTGCCCGCGCTGGACGAGCTCAACACCGAAACGCTCGCGACCTCCCGGGTCTGCGCCGAATGCCACGCCAACGCCGACGGCGCGACCGCCATGCGCGACGCCAAGAGTCGGCCGATCGCCCCCTTCGACCTGTGGCGCGCGACCGCGATGGCGAACTCGGCCCGCGATCCATTCTGGTGGGCGATGATGTCGGCCGAGGTCGCCGCGACCCCGTCCGCGCAGGCCGAGATCGAGGCCACCTGCCTCGGCTGTCACGCGCCGATGGCCGGGGTCCACAACGAGTTCACCGGCCTCCCGGCGCCGACCCGCGCCGACCTGCTCGGCGACAGCGAGGCCGGCAAGCTGGGCATCGACGGGGTCGCCTGCGCGCTATGCCATCAGATCCAGCCCGACGGTCTCGGCACCGAAACGAGCTTCACCGCCGGCTTCGTCGTCAAGCCGCTGCGGCAGATCTACGGGCCGCACGCGAGCCCCTTCACCATGCCGATGCAGAACCACACCGGCTTCACCCCGACGCAGGCGGATCATGTGACCTCGGCGGCCCTGTGCGGCAGCTGCCACACGCTGCAGACCGAGACGCTGGACCCGGACGGCACCAAGCTGGTCGGCCTGTTCCCGGAGCAGGCGACCTACCTCGAGTGGCGCAACTCCGACTTCCGCGACGAGGGCACGCCGGGGTCGCAGGCCGCGGCCTGCAGCGCCTGCCACATGCCGACCCGGGACGGTGACGGTGTGGCGATCTCGACCCGCATCGCGCGACGCCCGGACGGCAGCGACTTCCCGCCGATCGCGCCGCGCGACCCCTACGGCCGGCACGTCTTCGTCGGCGGCAACACCCTCCTCCCCGCGCTGCTGCGCGACCACGCCGACGCGCTGCGGCCCAACGCCGACGCGGCGGCCTTCGACGCCGTGATCGCCGGCGTGCGTGCCCAGCTGGCCGAGCGCACCGCGACCCTCGGGCTCACCGCCGAGCGCATCGGCGATTCATTGCACATCGATGTGTCGGTGCATAACCTCGCGGGCCACAAGTTCCCGAGCGGCTACCCGAGCCGGCGCGCCTGGCTGCGCGTGCGCGTCACCGACGCCACGGACGCGCCGCGCTTTCGTTCGGGGGAGGTCGACGCCGGGGGGCGCCTGCTCGACGGCGCGGGTCAGCCGCTCGCCAGTGAGCTGGTCGGCGGCCCCGTGCAGCCGCACCATCAGACGATCGACAGCGACGCCGTCGCCCAGGTCTACGAGTCGGTCATGGCCGACAAGGCCGGAATGCCGGCGTTTCGCCTGCTACGCGGGCGTAGCTTCGCCAAGGACAACCGGCTGCTGCCGGCCGGCTGGGACCCCGGCCATGCCGACGCCCCGCGCACCAGCCCGGCCGGCGTGGGCGCCGACCCGGACTTCATCGCTGCCGGGGACACGACGCGCTACGTCGTCGCGGCCCCCGCCGCAGGCGGCCCCTACAAGATCTCCGTCGAGCTGCTCTACCAGCCGCTCGCCCCGCGCTTCGCCGCCGAACTGTTCGCCGTCGACACGCCGGAGGTGCGGGCCTTCGAGGCGCTCTACGAGACGGCCGAACACACCGCGGAGCACGTCGCCGTCGCGGAGCTCGTCACCCCCTGATCCACCGGTCCGGGCGCGAATTGAGGCACCGGCGTATCAGCCGTCGGTCGCGCTGGCGGTCGACCCCGCGTCGGCCCCGTCGTGGGTCCATCCCTCGGAGTCGAGCCAGGCCAGCGCCTGCTTGCGATGCTCGACCTCGATCGCAAACTCGACGAGGTCCCCACCCTGCACCCGAGTGGCCGAGTCCACGAGCTCGAGCCTGTCGCCGCGCCGGAGCAGCAGCGGCAAGACCTCCGTTCGCGGCACCGTGCCGAGGGCGACGCCGTCCCCCACCGCAGCCTCGCGCCTGCACCACAGGGTCTCGACGCCATCTCGACGCCAGCGAGCGAACCATTCCTGCAGCCCGCGTATGCCGCCGAAGAGCACGTGAGCGCGCCGGGCGAGCACCACGTCGACGGTCACGCCGACCTGATCCAGCTCGATCGCCACGTAGGTCGCCGGCCCGCGAAACTCCTCGATCACCTTGCACGCAAACTCGAAGTTGATCTGCTCATTGGACGTCAAGCCGATGCACGCGACGCGCGAGTCCGGGCGGACGCGGGCCAGAGTCTCGGACTCGAGGGCGTTGCCGCAGAGCACGAGCAAACCTGCAGCCTCGGCAGCGCGACACTCATCGGCGTTCGAGTCGACCAGGACGACCTCCTCGCCGCTCGCGGCCAGATGCTGGGCGAGGTGGCGCGCGAGCGGGTTGGCCCCGAGCAGGACATAGCCGCTGTTCTGCCCGCGACGCACCCCGAGCAGGCGGGCGATCGGACCGCCGGAGAGGCCCTGCAGGGTGACCGTCATGGCGATGACGAGGAACACCAGCGCCTTGAGCTCGACGCCGCCGGCGATGCCGGCGTGGCTCAGCTCGAGGGCGAACAGCGACGACACGGCGGCCGCGACGATGCCGCGCGGGGCGAGCCACGACAGGAACAGCTTGTCGCGCAGCCGCAGGTTGGTGCCGATCGTGCACAAGAAGACCGTCAGCGGCCGGACCACGAACATCAGCGCCAGGACGGTCAGCACGCCGGGCAGGCCGAGCGCGGCCACATCATCGATGCGGATGTCGGCGGCGAGCAGCACGAACAGGGTAGCGATGAGGAGCACCGTCAGCTGCTCCTTGAACGCCGCGATCTCCTGCAGCGCGTGGCTGCGCCCGTTGCCGAGCACCATGCCCGCGGCGATCGCCGCCGTGATCCCGCTCTCGGGGACCAGGCCGTTGCTCAGCTCGTAGAGCATCATCGCCATCGACAGCGCGAGGATGTTCTCCAGCCCACGCGGGACGACATTCGGCCGGCGCAGGAGGAGCGCCAGCAGCAGACCACCCGCGACGCCGACCAGCGCCCCGGCGCCGAGGCGAATGGCAATGCCGAGCACGGCCTCTCCGAGCGCTTCGCCCGACGGAGCGATCGCCACCTGCAGGGCCACGACCGCGATCGTCGCGCCGATCGCGTCGATGAACACGCCCTCGGCCTCGAGGATGGTGGCGATCGGCTGCTTGAGGCGGATCCGCCGGACGAGCGGGGTGATGACAGTGGGTCCGGTGACGATCACCAGGGTCCCGAACAGCGCGCACAGCCGCCAGTCCCAGCCGAGGATCGCGCGACAGGCGAGCGTCCCCCCGCACGCGGTGATCACCGCACCGATCGACACGAGCCGCCGGATCGGCTTGGCTTGCCAGCGCAGCTTGCGGACCTCGAGATTGAGCCCGCCCTCGAACAGGATCACCGCGACCGCGAAGCCGACGACGGACGAGAGCGCGGAGCCCAGCGTCTGCGGCCGGATCACGTCGGCGAGGTCGGGGCCCAGGAGCACACCCACGGCCAACAGCACGACCACGCCCGGGACCCGGGCGTGACGCGCGAGGCCCTGCGCGACCACGCCGGTGGCCATCGCCAGCGCAAAGGTCAGTGATGGCTGGTCGAACAGGGCCTGACCGAATGGCACCTGTGCCTGGTAGCACGTACCGGCCCAGGATGCGCGGGCGGCTTCGGCGAGGTCGGGGCCCAGTAGCACCCGCGCAAGCACATCGTTGCCGAAGCTCATGGCCTCGAGCAGTCATGAGTGCCCCGGTCATGAGCTGCGCGTGCTCCGCGCCAGCGCCGCAAGGTCTCCCCATTCGTGATCCTCAGGTCGTGAGTGAGCCCCCGAGATAGTGCGCAACGAACTCGCCGAGCACGGCGGAGCCGAGAACGATGGCGACATGGCGGCGCCAATCACTCAGGGTGGCCGGCTCTCCGTCCAGAGTTCGACCGCCGGATCGCGTGATGTCGACCCGACGAGCCCCGATCGTGAGGCCGACCGTGACGAGGACCACGGCATCCAACATGCATGGCAGAGGCGCCGAGGTCAGGAGGATGATCACCCACGAGGCGTAGATGATGGCATTGCCCCCGGCGAGCCAGAATATGCGCAGCAGCTGGCCAGCCAGGGGAGTCGGGATTGATTGAGTTTGGTCGGTCATCGGATCGTTTTGCCGGCGCCGGCGCCGAGCCACTCGCAGATGCGGTCGATCGCCGTCGTGACGCGCGGGGTCATCCGGCGCAGCCAGGCCTCGTCGAGCGTGGCCCCGGGTTCGCGGGCGCGCTCGGCGAGCGCCGGCTCGCCCTCGAAGTCGACGTAGGCGAGGCGCGCGGTCCAGTCGCCGCGAGGGCGGCCGAAGTCGCAGCCGGGCAGGATGGCGACCCCGGTCTCGGCGAGCAGGCGCTCGCACAGCGCCTCGCCGTCGGCGATGCCGCGCTCACGCAGACGCGGCGCGTGGCTCGCGAAGTCGGGGAACAGGTAGAAGCCGCCCTCCGGTCGATGGCACAGGATGCCTGTGGCCAGGAGCTGCTGGCTGCTCCACGTGCCCAGGGCGCCCAGGATCTGGCGCGCGCCGACGAGGTACTCGTCGATCTCGGGACCGCAGGCGAAGGCCGTGACCGCGGCGCACTGGATCGGCGCGCTGGTGGTCGTGTAGGTCTCGCTGGCGACCGCCGTCATCGCATCGCGCAGCCAGCGGAGCTGGGGCGGGAACAGGAAGGTGCCGAGGCGCCAGCCGCCCGCGCCGCACCACTTGCTGAGACCGGAGCTCAGGATGGTGCCCTCGGGGTAGAACTCGGCGATCGACCGGTGCGCGCCCTCGTGGTGCAGCTCGCCGTAGATCTCGTCGGAGATGACGATGAGCTGGTGTTCGCGGGCGACCACGGCCAGCGCGGCGAGCTCGTCGGCCGAGAAGGTCTGGCCGGTCGGGTTCGACGGATAGTTGAGGATCAAGATCCGCGGGCGGCCGCGGTCGCGCCGACAGTGCATATCGAGGGTGTCCGGCCGCAGCATCCAGCGGTGCTCGGCGCGGGTCGGCAGGAAGTTGACCTGGCGACCGATGATCTGCGCCTGCGGCGAGTACGACACCCACGACGGGGATGGCAGCAGCAGGTCGCCGTAGAACGCGAGCTGGACGAGGAACATCAGCTCCTTGCTGCCGGGCGCGACCAGCACGTCGTCCGCCTCGCAGTGCCACGGCAGCCCGGCGCGGCGGCGGTGGAACTCGGCGACCGCGGTGCGCAGCTCGGCGAGGCCGCGCACGGGCATGTACTCCTTGCGGTGGGCGTGCTGGCGCAGCGACTCGACCACGGTCGGCGGGACCGGGAACGGCGACTGTCCGAGTCCCAGCTTGTACACCGTGCGCCCCGCGGCGATCAGCGCGTTGCTGTGCTCGTTGATCGCCACGGTCGCCGACGGACGCATGCCGCGGACGTTGAGGTTCAGGCTCTCGGGCGGGCCGCTGCGGGTGTTCATCCGACGGTCCTCTGCGGAGCAGGCTGCGCGCCGAAGGCGTGCGCGTGGAAGGGATTGGCGCGGCCCGAGCTGTCGCCGCTCTCCTGCCAGCGCGGGACCCAGCGGGCCACGCAGCGGGCCGCGTGCTCGCCGGGGAACAGCGCCTCGAAGCGGCTGCGGTACAGGTAGGCCTCCTTGGTGGTCGGTGGCGCGTGGGGGAAGCGCTCGGCGGCCTCGGCGAGCGCGAGGTCGGAGACCTGCGACTCGGCGTATGCGCGCAGGCCGTCGACCCAGTGGTAACCGACGCCGTCGGAGAACTGCTCCTTTTGCCGCCACAGCACCGAGGCCGGGATCAGCGGCTCGCTCGGGTCGGCGAAGGCGGCGCGCAGCAGCCACTTCTCCATGCGCGCCTCACGGCCCTGACCGACGGCGTGGGGCTGCTTGAGCTCGGGCGCGATGCTCATCGCCAGCTCGAGGAACGCGAGGTCGAGGAAGGGCACGCGGGCCTCGACGCCGTGGGCCATGGTGCTCTTGTCGGCGCGCAGCACATCGCTGAGGTGGAGGTTGGCGACGCGGTCGACGGTCTCGCGGTGAAACGCCTCGGGGTCCTTGGCGTGATAGAAGTAGAGATAGCCGCCGAAGATCTCGTCGGCGCCCTCGCCGGAGAGCACGACCTTGACGCCCTGGTCGCGGATGTGGCGGCTCAGGAAGTACATCGGGATGCTCGCCCGGATCGTCGGGATGTCGTAGGACTCGATATGGCGGATGATGTCGTCGAGCGCGGCGATGCCGTCGTCGACGCTGAATTGAACCTCGTGATGGCGGGTGCCGAGGTGGGCCGCGACCTGGCGCGCAGCCAGTAGGTCGGGCGCGTCGGGGCCGATGCCGATGGCGAAGCTCTGGACCACCGCCTCCGGGTCGCGCGCGCGCAGCAGGCGGGTCGCCAGCGCGGCGACCAGGCTCGAGTCGAGGCCGCCGGAGAGCAGCACACCGAGCGGCACGTCGCTCATCAGGCGCTTGTCGACCGCCGCCGAGAGCCGCTCGCGCAGGCCGCTCGCGTCCTTGCGGTGCGGCCGGGCGCCCTGCAGCCAGGCCGGCTCGTAGTAGCGGCGCAGCCCGCAGTGGCGGGTGTAGACGTGCCCGGGCGGGAAGATCTTGAACCACACGCAGTGGTCGCGCAGGGCCTTGAGCTCCGAGGCGAACCACAGGTTGCCGGCGAGGTCGCGGCCGTAGTAGAGCGGCTTGATGCCGAGCGGATCGCGGGCGACCATCCAGTCGTCGCTGCCGCCGGGCGTGGAACGCATGGCCGCGAACGCGAAGATGCCGTCGAGATGGGTGACGCAGGCGTCGCCCATGGCCGCGTACAGATGCGCCAGGACCTCGCTGTCCGAGCCGCTGTGAAAGCTGCAGCCCAGCGGCGCGAGCTCCTGCTGCAGCGCCCGGAAGTTGTAGATTTCGCCGTTGTGAACCACGACGGCGCCGACCAAAGCGGCGCTGCCGGCCTCACCGACCGGCCGACTGTAGATCGGCTGATAACCGGCCTCGGGGTCCATGATGGCGAGCCGACGATGACAGAGCACGCCCGTGCCGGTCTGCACATGCACGCCGCGGCCATCGGGCCCGCGGTGCGCCAGCCGATCGGCCGCTTCGATGGCCTGGGCAGCGACGATATCGTCGACAGCCCCGAATACTGCGAGAATCCCACACATCGTCGGCTCCTTTCCATTCGCGCCGCACGGCGCATTTGAACTTTGGGCATGGTAGGGAAGGAGGGGGCCCCGTGCAACACGTCATTTCCAGCGTGTCCCACGACGGCCGCTCCGCGTCATACCGCACATTCCTGCGATCGATGCGAACACTGTTCACAGGTGGATTCCCTTACGGCGCCCAATCCGCACTGCGGTGCAAGCGCCGATATCGACATTAAATTCGATGAATGTGGCTTTTGGGCTTGCATGGCCCGCTGACCCCGGTTTACGATGACCGGACAACTTCGCAAGGGGCGGCCTTTGTGGCGTGGCGCTGGTTTCCAGTGTGGCGTGGCAGGGTCGTGGCGAGGCCAATCATCGATCGTTCACGGCGCGCCATCGCTCGTCATTCTTCGTCATTCTTCGTCATTCCGGCGCCGTCTTCGATCATTCGAATGGAGACATCCCGTGCCTCAGCAATCCTCGTACCGCGCGTTCACGCTGCGGGATCTGCCGACAATTCCGCAGATCGCCGCGCTGCCGGCCGAGCAGCGCCTGCAACTGCAGGCGGTGGCGAACGTGCTGCCGTTTCGCGTCAATCGCTATGTGCTCGATCATCTGATCGACTGGGCACGGGTGCCCGACGACCCCATCTATCAATTGACCTTTCCGCAGCCGGAGATGCTCGATGCCGCGGATCTGGCGACCATGACGGCGCTGCTGCACCGCCAGGCCCCCGCCGCCGAGGTCGAGGCGGCCGCGCGTGCGATCCAGCACCGGCTCAATCCGCACCCCGCGGGCCAGGTCGACCTCAACGTGCCCTACGAGGACGGCCGCGAGGTCCGCGGCGTGCAGCACAAGTACCCGGAGACCGTGCTGTTCTTCCCGGCCCAGGGCCAGACCTGCCACGCATACTGCACCTACTGCTTCCGCTGGGCCCAGTTCGTCGGCCTCGAGGACCTGAAGTTCGCCGCGCGGGAGGCCGAGCAGCTGGTCGAATACCTCCGGCGCCATCCGGAGGTGACGAGCGTGCTGTTCACCGGCGGCGACCCGCTGGTGATGCGCACCGCCCTGCTACGCCGCTACATCGAGCCGATCCTGGAGGCCCGGCTGCCGCAGCTGGCCAGCATCCGCATCGGCACCAAGGCGCTGGCCTACTGGCCGCAGCGCTTCGTCGACGGTCCGGACGCCGACGACCTGATGCGCCTGTTCGAGGAGGTCCAGGGCCATGGCCTGAACATGGCCCTGATGGCCCACTCGAGCCACCCGCGCGAGCTCCAGACCGCGATCGCGCAGGCCGCCATCCGCCGGGTCCGCAGCGCCGGCACGGTCATCCGCTGCCAGGCCCCGCTGATCCGCCGCGTCAACGACCATCCGGCGATCTGGGCCGAGCTGTGGCGCGAGCAGGTCCGCCTCGGCGCCGTGCCCTACTACATGTTCGTCGAGCGTGACACCGGCCCGAAGGAGTACTTCAAGGTCCCGCTGGTGCGCGCGCTCGGCATCTTCCGCGACGCCTACCGCCGGGTCTCGGGCCTGGGCCGCAGCGTGCGCGGCCCCTCGATGTCGGCCACGCCCGGCAAGGTGCTCGTCGACGGCGTCATCGACGTCGGCGGTCGCCCTCACCTCGTGCTCAAGTTCTTGCAGGCCCGCAATCCGGAGTGGGTCGGTCGCATCTTCCTCGCGGAGTACGACGACCGCGCGGCCTGGCTCGACGAGCTGCGCCCTGCCGGTGGCGCCCCACGGTTCTTCTTCGAGGACGAGATGGACGCGTTCAAGCGCCAGCGTCAGCGACAGCGCCTCGGACTCGGCCACGTCGGCGGCGCCCCCTTGCGGCTCGTCCGCGATGAGCCGACGCAAGCGAATCCGGAGCAGCTGCAGTGAAGCCGCACAGCGAAGCACCGCCACGAAGCACGGCGCTCAGGCGGTGGAGGCGGACCACGAGCTCCTCGTGGTCTTCGCTTTCCGGCCAGGCACGTCCGGCGCGCTCGACCTTGCGTGCGTGGCGGAGCACGACCGCAGCGGCCGCCGACGTGCGGACCCGGCCGGCGAGGGTGAGCAGGGCGTCCATCAGTCGGATCAGGACATAGGGGTTTTGGGCGGCGTTCTGACGCATCGGGTCGAACGCGGCGTCGACCACCCCCGCGAAGGTGAAGGGACGGCCGACGATGCGCAGCGTGCCGTCTTCGTCGCGGCGGCGGGCATCGGGCAGCTCACGGGCGGCGAGCTTGCACAGGCCCTCGCCGAGCCAGTCGATGCAGGTCGCCGCGGTGAAGGGGTCATTGATGCCCGGCGACAGCGCGCGCGCGGCGATCTCGACGAGCTGGTGGATCGAGAACTCGAGGTCCTGCATCGGCGTGCGGCGGTCCTCGATCAAGAAGGTCTCGCGCAGCTCGCCGACGCAGGGCTCATCGAGCGCATCGCCTCCACCGGGCAGCCAGACGCGGGCGATCTCGGCGCCCTCGACGATGAACTGGCCGGGACGAAAGGCCAGCCGCGTGACGGCCTGGCGCCGGCTCAGTGCGGCGAGCAGCCGATCCTCGTCGATCGCCTGCAGGTAGCCGCCATGCCTGCTGGTGAGCGCGAGCCCGGGACCGCGGACGTCGAGCCCGTCTCGCTCGTCGGGTGCGACGGACGGGTCCGACTCGGAGGGCTCGGAGGGCTCGCCCGCGCGGGCGAGGAATTCGCCGATCGCGTGCTCGAGGTCGCGGCTGGCGACGGCGATCACCTGGTCGGCCTGGATCGACATGGCGACGTGATGAATGAAGAAGATCAGCACGCCGACGTTGACGAGCACGAGCCCGAGCGCGACGGTGATCGAGACATACGGTACGAATGGGGCATCATCACCGCCGCGGACGCTGCGCAGCACGAGCAGGCAATACACGAAGGTCGCCGTGAACACACCGAGGACCACCTGGTTGCCGCGGTCACGGATGAAGTTACGCAGCAGCCGCGGGCCGAAGGTGTTGGAGGCGAGCGTGAGGGCGACGATGGTGATCGAGAAGACGGTACCGATGACGGTGATCAGGGCCCCCGCCGCCGTGCCCAGCAGCATGCGCGCGCCCTCGGGCCCTCCGGTCCACAGCCAGGTCGCGGCGGTGTACCGGTCCCGGGCTTGCAGGGCCTGGTCGAGGGCGCCGAGCCCGAGCCCGAGGCCGAAGGTGCCGAGGGTCATCACGGCCGGGACGAACCAGTAGCTGGTACGGGTGCGCTCCCACATCCAGCGCAGGTGCAGGTGGTTCATGCCACCGTGCCGATCCCGAGCAGCTCGATCAGGTCGCTGGCCTGGAACGAGGGCACGATGCTCGACAGCGCGACCAGCACACCGACCAGCACCAGCGCCCACTGAAACAATCCACCGAGCACGAGGCCGACGTTACGGTGCTTGCGCGCGCGACTGGCGAGGCGGATCCCGAGCGCGCGCACCCCCTTGCCCGCGAACAGAAACAGCACGAACACGAGGACGCCGAGCACCAGGTTGGGCAGCAGCGCGACCGACCAATTGAGCATCGCCTGCAGCTTCTCCCACAGCGCCGAGAGGTCCATGTGCATGGTGCCCGTTCTATGGGCGCAGTCGCCGGGCGGGGCCGCCGATGCGCGAGTATCCGCGCCCGACCCGGCGAAGGGCCCGTCGCTCGCGGGCCGTCTCCGAGACGGCGCGGGCTCCGCGGGCTGCGATGAAACGACTGGCAGATTTCATGAGCGGGCCCCGGAAGAACGGGCAGGTGCATACCACCCATGTCGTTGACGGTGGTCTCGGGCCACTCCCTACCCTTCGCCGCGCTCACCGAAGTGCAAGGCGACATTGAGGCCGACTTCGAGAATCGGAGCGACGGTCGGGCCAGTGATACCGGCCTCAGCGTAGCCGCCGAGGCTCCACCGCTGGGCGAGCTTGCGGAGCACGGTGACGCCGCCGAGCAGCCAGTTGCCGAAGCCGGCCGTGGTGTTGCTGTATAGACCGTCGTAGCTCCTGGAGTGCTTGATGGTCGGGCCCAGCCCGAGGCGCAGCGAGAACAGACCGACGAGGTTGTCGGAGCCGCCACCGATCAGGAAGTTGCCCTCGAGGCCGACATGGTGGATCGTCGTGAAGGCGGGTTCCAAGTCACGCCCGCCGCGGTATTGGAGGCGCGGGCCCCCACCGATGTAGCCGCGGCTGCGCTTGCCGAATCGCCGCGAGGCGTGGAGGGCGACGCCGAAGTGGCCGCCATGGGAAGAGCGAAAGGCCCCGGTGTAGCCGCCGAAGAAACGGAGCGCCCAGTCCTCAGGGCCGTCGTCGGCCGCGTTGCTTTTGTCCGGCGGCGGGCTTTCGACGGCCGTCGGGGCCGGGGTTTCGGCCTCGACGGCGCCGTCGCCGACGGCATCGGTGGTGCCGGCGTTGAATGCGATGGCGGCCTTGCAGGGCGTCACGACGAGCAGGAAGGACAGTGCAAGGCGGTGCATACCCCGGAGGATACTGCCGGCCCGCTCCGGCGCGCGAGGAAGCCCGGGATGTGCCGGCGCACGAGCAACGCTGCGTCGCAGTCGTGGTCGCCCGAGCCGCTGCCGAACATGCGGCGGCCGCATACGGGTCCTCGAGTTCGTCTCGGACGCCGACGCCATCGTCCGCGTTCTCCACAACGCCCGCGCTCCACCAGCGCCTCCTCCCCTCGGCCAGACTCTGATGTTCGTCTGACCGCCACACAGCTTCCGCTCCGGCGACCTCGCGCCGCCGGACGGCAAAAAACCGTCGCTTATGCCCATTCGCTCGGAGCGATCGAGGTGTTCGCCACCTACCCGCCCCGGCGCGCCAGCGTGCCAGCGGTGCGTGTATTCATCGCCGAGAAAATTTCTCCGCGGACCGATGAGTTCGCCCGCCCCCCGCGGTCCATGTGTAAGGAAGCACCCCCATGACCAAGCCCACCGCCCGCAAGTTCTTCGTCAACCTCCCCGTCCGCGACCTCCAGCGGTCGATCGCCTTCTTCACGGACCTCGGCTTCGCCTTCGACCCAAAGTTCGGCGGCAGCTGCATGACACTCGGCGAGGACGCCCACATCATGCTCCTCCCGGAGAGCCGCTTCAAAGAATTCAGCCGCAAGCAGCTGTGCGACACCCGCACGCACAACGAGGCCCTGTTCAGCATCTCCGCCAGCTCCCGCGCCGAGGTCGACGAGCTCGTCCGCAAGGCCCTCGCTGCCGGCGGCACCACGGCCGACGAACCGCAGGACCACGGCTTCATGTACGACTGGTCGTTCCACGACCTCGACGGCCACGGCTGGGGTGTCATGTGGATGGACCCGGCCCAGGTTCCCGCCTGATCACTCGGACGGCTGCCCCGCCGGCATGATGTGCCTCTCCAACCTGTGCGCCTGGCCGTTGCCGTGAGACCTCGCCCTCAGCCCGCCATCGCCACAGCGGCATCGCCTTCTTCACCCCCACACGGGCGCGTGAGCCGGGACGAGGCGCTCGCCCTCGCCGGGCGTGGCCAGGAGGGGGCCGCGCTCGCGTCTAGTCGCGGGCGTCGGGCGGTCGCAGCGGCAGCTCGACGGTGAAGCTGGTGCCCGCTGCGGGCGCGCTGGTCACCGCGATCGTGCCACCCATGCGCTCGCACAGGCTGCGGCAGATCGCCAGCCCGAGGCCCGCGCCGTCGCGGCGGCGGGTCACCGATGCGTCGATCTGCGTGAAGGGCTCGAAGATCGCCGCGAGCTGCTCGGCGCTCATGCCCGCGCCGGTGTCGGCGACGACGAAGCGCACGCACTGCGGGCCCCGGGTGGCCCGAAGCGTGATCGTGTCGCCGCCGAACTTGACCGCGTTGCCGAGCAGGTTCAACAGCACCTGGCGGATGCGGATCGGGTCGCCGGTCATGGTCCCGAGGTCCTCGCCGAACTCCTGCACCAGCCGCTGCTTGCCGCGCGCGAGCTCCGGGCCGAACACGTGGATCAGCTCCGCGAGCAGCGAGGCCAGCACGATCGGCTCGCTGTGAATGTCGAGCCGGTCCGCCTCGATCTTGGTCAGATCGAGGATATCGCTGATGAGCCCGAGCAGGTGCACGCCGGCCTGCCGGATGCGGGCGCAGTCGTCTTGCATATCGCCGAGCCCGCGCGTCGCGGCCTCGTCGGCCAGCAGCTCGCTGTAGCCGAGGATCGCGTTCAGCGGGGTCCGCAGCTCATGGCTCATGTTGGCGAGGAAGCGCGTCTTGGCCAGGTTGGCGGCCTCGGCGGCCTGCCGCGCGGCGTCGAGGCGGGTGTAGAACAGCGCGTGCTCGATGGCGATCGCCGCCTGCACCGCGAGCACATTCAAGGCCTCGAGGCGCTGATCGTCGAACACGCCGGCGCTGAGGCTGTTCTCGAGGTAGAGCGCGCCGAGTCGCTGGCCCTGATGCACCAGCGGGGTGCACAGCGCCGAGCGCGGGCGGGCGACGCGGACCTGCGGGTCGTCGAGGAAGCGCGGGTCGAGGGCGAGGTCCGCGACCGCGACCGCCTTGCCGGTGCGCTGGACATAGTGGACGAGCGCGACCGGCAGCGCCGGGCAGCGGCCGAGCGGCGCTCCGCCGAGGTCGACGCTGCGGGCGTCGGCGAGCGCATAGCTGCGCGCGCCGACCAGGCCCTGCCCGCGCTCGAGCAGCAGCACGCCGCGCTCGGCCCCGGCGTTCTCGACGACGATCGCCATGATCTTGTCGAGCAGGCGATCGAGCTCGATCTCCTCGGCGAACACCTGCGTCGCCTTGAACAGGCTGGCGAAGTCGAGGGCCAGCGGCGAATGTATGGTGGTGCCGCCGGAGGCCGAGCCGGCGCTGTTCGCGGGGACCTCGCTCGCCGCGGCGACGCTGCGCTCGAGGCCAGGGTACGCCCGGTCGAGCGCGGCGACCCGCGACGCCGCGCCCCAGCGCTGATAGGCCCGTCGCGCGCGCAGGAGGTACACGCGGGCGAGGTCCGCGAGGCCGGCGTCCTGATAGAAGCGGGCCGCGGTCACGCAGGTGAGCGCCTCCTGCTGGACGAAGCCGTGGTCGCGGGCCGCGTTGGCGGCCTGCTCGTAGCGGCGCATCGCCAGGCCCTGGTCGCCCTGCACCCGCGCCAGCTCGGCCTCGACGAGCCGGTGCAGCGCGCTGAAGTTCTCCGGGTTCTCGGCGGCGTGCACCGCGAGCTTGCGCGTGGCGCTCTGGATCGCGCGGACCGCCTGCAAGCGACCGAGCACGCCGCGGCGCTGGTGATCACGGGCGAGCAACAGGGCGCGGTGGGCGTGGTGCTGGATCAGCTGGTTCGACACCAGCACGCGCGCGGCGTCGGTCTCGGCCAATTCGGCGAGCGCGAGCGCCTCGGCGCCGGGGCCCTCGTGCAGCGCCCGCTCGATCGCGCAGCGCCACGCGACGTGCTGGATCGATCGCGCCTCGTCGGGGTTCGGCTCGGCGAACTCGCCGAGCGGCGCGGGCGCGGGCGTGTCGGCGAACCACGCGACCTGCTCGTGAAACGCGTGGATCGTGCGCAGCGCCGTGGCGACCTTGGCCCGGCGGGCGAAGGCCACGGTGCCCTCGATCTCCGCGAGCACCTGGTCGATCGGACAGCCCGCGTGCCACATCGAGGTGGCGAGGCTGCTGAGGCTGAGGCTCGCGTACAGGAGGTTGCCGGTGTCGACGCCGCACTGGTGGGCCTCGCGCAGGCCGGCGAAGCTGTCGCGCAGCGGGTGGCAGTACGGCTGGATCAGGTTGCCGTAGAGAAAGCGGACCAGCGCCTCGACGCCGCGGTCCGGATAGCGCTCGAGCAGGGTCAGGGCGACCCGGCCATAGGCGTCCATGCGCTTGCGATCGCCGGTGATCGGCCCGATCATCAGCCCGTAGCTGATGTACTCGGCGGCAGCCAGCGCCGAGTTGCCGCCGCCGAGCGACATCCGGGTCGTGCGCAGGGCGATCTGGATCATCAACGCGAAGTCGATCTGAAACGCCGCGCTGCTGATGCTGTACAGCAGCTTGAGCTTCTGCCGCAGATCCTCGTCCTGCAGCGGCGGCAGGGCCAGCAGGTCCTCGGGGCTGCGACGGCCGATCGCGGCGCGGGTGCGCAGGAACTCGGCGAGCAGCGTCGGCACCCCGGGCGAGGCCCTCAGCTCGAGGCCGAGGCTGCGCAGGCCCGCGAGGCCGAGCGCCTGCGCCTCCTTCAACTTGCCGAGGTGCACCAGCAGGTTGACCTGCTGATCGTAGACGGTCGCGCGCTCGCGGTCGTCGCGGGCGTCGATCAGCAGCTCGGCGAAGCCACGCTCGGCGCCCGCGAAGTCGCCGGTGACGAACTGACCCTCGGCGCGCAGCAGTCGCAGCGCGTGGGTCAGCGTGTGCTCGTCGGCGCCGCTCGGCAGCGCGGCCAGGCCCGCAGAGGCATAGGCCGCGGCCGCCGCGAACGCCCCGGCGGCGCGGGCCCGACGGGCGGCGCGGAGGTCGAGCGCGGCGAGGGCTCGACGCTCGTCGGCCTGCTCGATCAACGGGAGCGCGAGGTTGTAGTGATCGGCGACCTCGAACGCCTCGTCGCCGACCACGTCCGGGCGAGCACGCAGGTGGCGGGCGATCGCCAGGTGATGCCGCGCGCGCGCCAGAGGTTCGAGGGTGGAGAGCACGGCCTGCTGCACGCGGTCGTGGAAGAAGTGGTGGCGTCCGGCGATCACCACCAGGAAGCCGGCCGCCGTGGCCGCGGCGAGGGCCGTGGCGATCGCGGCGCTGGGCCGTTCGGCGAGCGCCGCGAGGGTGTCGGCCGTGAAGCTGCCGCCGAGGCAGGCGGCCAGGTGCAGCACGCTGCGCGCGTCGTCGTCGAGCTCGCGCGTGCGCTCGACCATGCGCGCGACGACATCGGCCGAGGTCGCCGCGGCGACGATCTGCGGCAGCGCCCATACGAAGCCGCGACCTTCACTCGAGAAGCGCAGCAGACCGTGGCGATGCAGGTCACGCAGGAACTCGCCGCACAGCAGCGGCACGCCGCCGCCGCGGTCGTGCACCACCGCCGCCAGCGCGCGCAGGTCGGGGTCGTCGACGGGCCGGGCCAGCGTCGCGGCGCACAGGGCCGCGACCGCGTCGCCGTCCAGCGGGCCGATCGTCAGCTCGGTGATCGGGCAGCCGCTCGCCTGGACCGCCGCCAGCGCGCGGCGCAGCGGGTGCTCAGGCCCGACCTCGGCGTCGCGGTACGAGGCGATCACCAGCAGCCCCCGCGTCTTGACGTCCGCCAGCAGCGCGCTCAGCAGCTCGAGCGAGGCCGCGTCGGCCCATTGCAGGTCGTCGAGCTCGAGCACCAGCGTGCTGCGCGGCCCCGAGAAGGTGCGCACGAAGCCCAGCAGCGCCCGGTGGGTCCGGCTGCGGGCGGCCGCCGGGGTGATGCCGGTGATGCCGGCCGGCTCGGCGGCGCCGCGCGGACCGAGCAGCGCCGCGGCGCCGGGCAGCAGGTCGAGCAGCGGGCCGGTGTGCTTGCCGAGCGCGCGCTCGAGCTCCCAGCGGATGCGGGCGAGGCCCTCCTCGCTGGCCGCGAGCGCTCCGTCGACGAGCTGGGCCAGCGCCTCGCGCACGGCGCTGTAGGGCTGGTCGCGGCGCAGTTGATCGAACTTGCCGGACACGCAGACCCCGCTGCCGAGCTCGTGGTGCAGCTCGCGGATCACCGCGGTCTTGCCGACGCCGGCCGCCCCGGTCAGCAACGCCAGCTCGCAGGCGCCGGCCCGCACCCGCGCGTGCGCGGCCACCAGCGCCGCGACGGCGGCCTCGCGCCCGAACAGCCGCGCCGGGACCTCGAAGCCGGGCGCCGGGTCGTCCTGTCCGAGGGGAAATGTCGCAAGAGACAGGCCCCCGGCGATCGCGTCGCGGCAGCGCTCGAGGTCGGCCTTCAGTCCGAACGCGCTGCGATAGCGGTCCTCCGCCGGCTTGGCCAGCAGCTTGAGCACGATGTCGGACAGCGCCTGCGGGATCGCGGGGTCCTGGGTGGCGGGCGGGACCGGGGCGCGGGCGATGTGCGCGTGGACCAGCTCGAGCGGGTCACCGGCGAAGGGCGGGCGCCCGACCATCACCTCGTAGAGCGTCGCCCCGAGCGAGTACAGATCGCTGCGGTGGTCGATCGGCCGATTCATGCGCCCGGTCTGCTCCGGGGCGATGTACGCCAGCGTGCCCTCGAGCACCGTCGGGCTGCGCAGCGCCGGCAGCTCACGCGGCACCCGGGTGGCGATGCCGAGGTCGATCAGCTGCACCTGCCCGGTCGGGTCGACGAGGATATTGCGCGGCTTGATGTCCTTGTGAATCACCCCGTGCTCATGCAGCGCACCGACGATCGCGGCCAGGCGGATCGCCACGTCGAGGCGCGCCAGCAGGCTGCGGGGCGTCGCTTGCAGCCAGCTCGCCAGGTTGACCCCGCCGAAGTCACGCAGCACCAGCGTCAGCGACGCGCCCTCCTCGATCAGTCCGCGCGTCGCGGCCACGCCCGGGAGATCGAGGCTGCGAAGGATCTCGTATTCGCGGCGCAGACGGCTTTGCTCGCCCGGGCTGCTGCGCTCGGGCGCCAGCCGCTTGAGCACCACCAGCGAGCCGTCGCGCTCGTCGCGGGCCCGCTCGAGCGTGAACGCGTGGCCTTGATGCAGGTGCTCGAGCAGGACGAACGGAGAAGCCACCTTGACCGCATCATAGCGGCCGGTCACCGGCCCAGATCGGCGACCTCGCCGAACCCGATCGGCACTGATCGCACACGTCGCACGCGGGGGGTGAGCACGGGCCGTGGCGCGCCCAGAGCCACGCGGCGGCCAGGTCGGGCCCGCAGCCCGATATTGCGCACCTCACTAAGCCTCGATCGTCCCGCAGATACGGTGTTCCTGGCGAGCGCTCGGGCGGGTGACCGAAAACATCCGGGCAGCGTGTGCGAGGCTGAGCCCTCCGTGCGCATTTTTGTCGCGCACTTCCACCTCAATCGCCTGCGCCAGATCCCTCCGCCGCGACCACGTGGTCAACGTGTTGCGCTCCGACCTAATCTCTACTGCTTGGATGGCTGCCCGCGACGTGCTGCGACCGCGCACAATGGGCACCAGCGGCCGGCCTTGATGCTCGCGGGGATCGCCGTCCATTCGTGGCCTGCGGCGCAGCGCCAGCGCAGCCTGGTCGTGGCGTTGACGTAGACCGTCGACACGCACGCGCCGCCGCGCGACGCCGCGAGCGCGTGCATGTCGGCGAGCGAGCCGGCGTGGTTGCTCGCGCAACGCGGGCACCAGCGGCCGCAGCGGATCTTCCGCGGCGTCGCGTCCCAGCGATGGCCGGCTGCGCACTCCCAGCTCAGCTTTGCCTCGCAGTGGACATAGACCTCGGACCGGCAGCGTCCGCCGCGTGCAGCCGCGAGGGTCTGCATCGCCGCGATCGTCCCACCGGCCCGCGCAGCGCGACACGTCGGGCACCACGCGCCCCGCCGCACGTTGCTGTACGCGGCCGTCCACGTGTGCCCGGCGTCGCAGCGCCATTCGAGCGGCGCGTCGAATCGCGTCACCGCCAGCGACAGGCACGCCCCACCCTGTGCCGACGCGAGACCCTGAGCATCGGCGACCGTGATCCGTGGCTTTCGATGCCCGCGCTGGGCCTCCTGGGCGCAGTGCCAGCACCATGCCCCGCGCGCGACCCGGTCCCATGGCGCCGTCCAGGTATGCCCACTGTCGCATATCCAGATCAGCGCCTGGTCCCGGCGCTCGAGCGTCACCGATAGGCAGCGACCGCCGCGCGACCGCGCGAGCCGCCCGATCTCCCGCAGCCCCGGCATTGCACAGCGCCGACACCAGCTCCCGCGCTGCACCGCCTCCAGCGAGGCGTTCCACTCATGATCGGCAGCGCAGCGCCAGCGCATCCGCGTCGTCGCGCTGACGTACAGCAGCGACAGGCAGGCCCCACCGCGGGCCGTCGCCAGCTTCACCGCCTCGGCGAGCGGGTCGGCGCGGCGCCCGGCACAGGACGGGCACCAGGTCCCGGCCTTGACGCAGTCGGGCGTCGCCTCCCAGCGATGGCCCTCGGCGCAGCACCACAGCAGTTTGGTCCGAGCGTTGACATAGGCGGTCGCCAGGCAGGCGCCACCGCGATCTCTTGCGAGCGTGACGAGCTGCGCCAGCGTCGTACGACGGCGGTCACGGGCATCGCGGGGGATCGCGGAAGCAAGCTGCATGGGAGGCTCACAGTCGGGTCGAGCGCGCCAATGGGTCGAGCTTCATCACCCAGACCTGGCCGAGTACGCCGACGCTCAAGACCTTCCCGTGAATGACGACCATGGAGGCGAGACCCAAGTTCCGATACGCGGCAAGCGCCTCGAACTTGCCGTTCTTGAGATCTGCCATGAGACCCACGGCGTTCGCTGCACTCGCCTCTCTCCCGAGTCGAGTCCCGGCCGCCTGTCGTACCATCGTGACGTGATCGGCCATGTTGGGGTTTGTCCCCGCGCACACGAGCAGGAGGACCCCAAACAGCAGCCAGCCTTTCCTACTCGCCCGCCGCACGATCGCAAATGCAAGCAGGGTCACGAGCAGCGTGACGAGCGTCAGCAGAACAGGGTTCAACTCGATGTACATGACACTGCCAATCCTTTCCCAGTTGCTCCGCAACGGCCTCTGAATCGACCCTCACCGGCTCCCGCAGCATCGCCGGGCCGCATCACGGCCCAACCCCGAACGAACCAGCGACCCAGCGGGCGAGCAACCAGGCGCCGAGCGTGACCCCGATGATCAGCACCGCATACCGTCGCCAGTGACGCATGGTCGCCGGCTCGTCCGTGATCGTGCGCCCGTTGAAGCGGCTGATGTCGAACCAGCGGGCGACCAGCATCAGGCCGGTGGTGACCCACACGACCGCGTCGAGGTACGACGGCCACGCGATGGCCTTGACCGCGATTGTGATCAGCGCCAGGTAAACGATGGCATTTCCCGCCAGCGTCCAAATGAGACGCAGCAGGCATCCTGCGGGGGCGGACGGTGTGTCCGGGCTATGTTGTGGCATCGTGTCGTATTCCGCGATCGCAATTGCGACCTACGGAATGGCGGCCCGACCATTCCAGAAACCTGTG
>Ga0116158_10001483_pt1 | contig 21307 bp, 13 predicted proteins | sample AD_UKC052_MetaG_FD_89883 | JGI IMG/M metagenome (GOLD analysis project Ga0116158, IMG submission 89883) | Active sludge microbial communities of municipal wastewater-treating anaerobic digesters from USA - AD_UKC052_MetaG | ecosystem: Engineered > Bioreactor > Anaerobic > Digestate | place: USA... | reverse complement strand
TTGATTCAGATTTCGCAGCATCATTCTATAAACATTTTGTGAAATAGCCATTTTACAACACTTTGTTTTACCCTGGGTAAGCCGTACCCCGCCAAACAGGACATTTATGGCTTTGTCCTGCCCCGAAAAATCAGTATAGTTTTTATGTTCGTAAATGTATTTTGCCATTAGCAGTAACCAATTCGCGGTGATTATTTCATTTTTTCGCCGCAGGGAAACGTTCCCAGGTTCGGGCAATGTATCCTGCAAGGCTTGCCTGCTGACAAGCAGGGACATTGCGCAATCCGAAGCATTGTTAACAACTCCAAAACTCAATGACATTGGATAAAGAATTGGGGATTGGGAAACTACAATTCGGTGAAATAGTTCATCGAATTGCCTGTTTTAAACCGGTCGTCGTTCAAAGCAAACCCTTTGATAATATATTCTTTCAACCGCTGTGTTGCCCAAATGCGGAATTGGGTGCCTAGCGGGGATTTTACCAAGTAGCCTACGGAGATGATGGCATCAAGATTGTAGTGGTCTACCTCTCTCTCAACGGTCCTTTCGCTTTCCTTACGAACTTGTCGGAATTTCCGACAAGTTCGATTTTGCTCCAATTCACCTTCTTCAAATACATTTCCAATATGTTCGGCTATTGTGCTTCTGCCTTTGCCGAACAATGTAGCCATTTGCTCTTGGGTGAGCCAAACAGTTTCTTCCTCAAGGCGAACATCAATTTTAATGTTGCCTTCGGGGTTTTGGTATATGATGATTTCGCTGTTCATAGAATTTTCTTCCGGAAAAAGCCGTTAATTTCATTTCATTCGTGTTTTCATTTGCTCCGTTAGAATGTATCCCCCTGTTTTTGGAGCTCCTTTAAACTCAATTATTCCAACTTCTTTGGCTGTTCTTAGGTATCTTTCAATTGTTGGCTTTGATTTACCCCTTTTAGTAGCTACATCGAGAGCATTTACACCTTCTTTAGCTATTATCAGTTCTACTATCTTAATTATCTCTACTCTTACACCATCACTTACACCATCAATTAGACCATCATTTACACCATCATCAATAAGTCTATTTACACCATCACTTACACCATCACTTACACCATCACTTACACCATCACTTACACCATCACTTTTAGCAGTATCTTTCTTAGCAGCTAGTGCTTTAGGGCCATTAAACGTAAGTGTAACACCATCAATATTATCTTTCCAAACAGGGTCTTTTAGTCCTTCTGCTCTACAAAGTTCAACAACCCGAATAGTTCCCCTTCCAAGTTTATCAATTAGTCCTTTTAGAAAAACAATATGTGCTATGTCAGGATTAACAGGATGAGAACGATGACTTTTCTTTAGTTCACTCACCTTTAAATCATCAGGAAGATGACCACTATTAGAAATAACAAAACTATCAGAGTAGATGCTTATTGCAACACTACTTGAATGACTGCTATAATCTCTGTGCATTAAAGCATTAATAACTCCTTCCTGCAAAGCTTTAGGTGGGAACTTAAAATCTATTCTTTTCCATTGGTTCTTATCAAACACACTTCTAACACCTAAATTTTCTATATATCGTTCCAGTTTGTCCTGAATGGAAAAGAGATTGCCTTCAAACACTTCATCTCTTAATAAGGCATTGTCTGTCTTTCCTTCACCATATTCAGTTAAGCGAGCCCGAACTTGTGGTAAATACTTTGTAGGATTCTTTGCAAACAGCACCACACAGGCATGTGTAAACGAACCATTTTGATACAAGCCGTAATGCGAAAGAAAATCAATCGCGTTATTCCCTTCAAAATTTCCCCTGTGATTATCTCGCGATTCTTTAATGACTGAAAGAATCAATTTTTGGTCTAAATCTTCCAGGTCAACTCCCAGAGCAGGTTGCCTTTCCCAATGTGTTTCCGATTTTTGGCGACCGTGAATCAATTCCGAAATCTGTTGTGATGTGGCTTTTACTGTTTTATCAACCAATCTGTAATAGATGCTTCCATCAAATAAATAGGGTTGCTTTGAGCCACCGTAAACTTTCAAAAGAATCAATTGCTTTTCTTCGAGATGCTCAACATCAATCGTTATTGGTGCTTCGGGAACAATAGCAGAAAGCAGAAACATTTTTAACTGCTCTACACTTTTTTCTGCATTTGATATTCCAACAGGCTTTCCTGAATCGGATAACCCAATTACCACCCGACCGCCCTTCCCGTTTAGAAAACTACAAAGCACTTTGGCAATTTCTTCTTTTCGAACAGACTCTTTGAATTCAAGCTGTTCGCTTTCGCCCTGTTTTATAAGGTCTTTTATGAGTTGTTCTTCTTTCATTTTATTGTCCTTTTAAGTTCTTCCAGTTCCTGAATACGTTTCTTCATGTCTCCGAATTGAGTTTCAATAAATTTTTTCACTTCTTCCATGTTTTTAAAAGATTGAACCCAGTATTTCCGAACGTCATTATACATATCTACAACCTTCACACTATCCAAAACAGTGGTTTTAGGAATTTCAAATTTTTTCCGTTTACCCGCTTTAGTATACATTTTTGGTTGCAACAGTTTTCTCAAGAATTCAATCTTTTCATGAGCAATAAACCACATAGGTTTATTAAGTCTTTTAGCTTCCAAGAATTCAGCATGAGTAATTCCAGAACCATATCTCGGAAAGATGATTCCGAAAAACAAATCACAGTCGTTCACTGCCTGTAAACATGCAGCCTTAGTGTCGCCAACATGTTTCATTGAAACATAAACACTGCCTTCTTTTGACATGATTACTTTATATCCAAATTGCTGCCCTAAAATTGCTGCAATCTGGTCTAAATCAGACTCAGAATCATATACAGTAGAAGAAACCATAATAGTGAGTTGCTTCTTTTTGGGCACAGCCGCCTTCTTGGCAATTGCCTTTTTTGCAACTACTTTCTTCTTTACTGGTATGGCTGCTTTTTTACCCATTCATTAACGCATTCTTTTTGGTGTGCTTTATTTCCTTCTCCACTTTCACCTTCTTCTCAGGCTTTCCGTTTCCTTTCGCTGCTTTAATTCCATTTCCAGAATAAAGTTTCTTTTAAATATCTAGCATAAAGGTCACTTCACAATTCTTACAACTTCTCCTTTCCTGGTAATATTCAGCAGGATCAAACTTTCCTTCCCTGGGTTCGAAAATATCGAGACCTCGGCCTAATTGTATGCACCAGCCATTATTTGCGACTATTTTCCGGTCATGAAGATTTTGATACTCATAAGTCAGATCAATACCTATATCTTTAACAGATGTGATCAATTCCTGAAATGACAATTCGCTATCCGAAAAATACTCTTGTGAGTACCAGGTAGTCACATGCAATTTAATTTCGTCCTCAACAGCCTTAGTCTGTGCCAACATCACACAAAATTCCAGAAGGTTTTTGAACTGATAAGGCAATCTAACATAAGGGTCCTGCAACTGTATTTTGCTGGCTCCTTTTAAATAATCAGCAAAAAGATTCTTATATGAGATGCCGGTTTGATTATCCTTTATAGTGACCTTCTTTGGTTTTAGTGTCACTTCAACCTTTTGTAAAGAGACTTCAGTAGGATCAATATTTTGCTTATTTGATACTTCTGTGTTGAAATTGATTTTTTCCAGTATTTCGGATGCAACCTCAACTCCAGATGATTTGATTATATACTTAAATTCTGAAGGCTCGTTTTTAAAAGTTTCATCTATAATATACAATTGATCCTTGACCCTTTTTCTACCTTCCATGGCAAAGTCAAGAAGTTCAATTACTTCTTCTGAAGTTATATTTCTGTCTGGATAAATCAATTTGGCCAAACCTGAGAAAGTCTTTTGAACCGCGGTTTTATCTCTAGATGACAATGAACCATCCAGAGAAACATATTCGTCCAGAATATTACTGAAATCATCTTTCCTCATATATTTCAGCACTTCAGCAAGGTAATCAACTATAAAGCCGTAATCAGATGAGAACATGGACTTCTTCAAGATCTTGACTTCCCAACCCGGGACATATAAATGCATTCTATCGAGGAATGCTCCTTTTAAGTATGCATCTGGAATAGATTCGAACAAGTGTGAATTCTTAAGCATAAAAGGAACTGTATGCTTGGTATTCCCAACAAATACCAGCGAAGCAGTAGCAGTAGTTTGGCCACCACCCCTATTAAATGACTTGTTTGCCATATAATTCTGCATAATGGTAATAAGGTCATTATCCACCTTCTTCCCTTTACCCTGTTCAAATTCGTCAAGGGCAATTACATCCCAAAAACTTATCAAGCCAACTCTGTTTCCATTATTGTTTACGAAAAGCTTGGCTTTTGAAATGTCGCCACCTGATATGAGCGTTCCGTGTGGTGATAGCTCTTGAAATACATGAGATTTACCGGTTCCCTTTGGCCCCAACTCTATATAATTAAAGTTATTTTCCACATGAGGTACCAATCTTGCAATTTGGATAAGCTTCCCTCTTCGGTTGAAATGCTCCGGATTTAGTCCAATAGAATGCATTAGAAGATCAATCCATTCCATGGTACTAAAATCCTTTCGCGCATCAATATACTCATCCAGCGAAATCGATGAAATTTGAATGGGCTTCAAATCTTCAAAAATCCAACGCACTTTCGCTTCCTTTGCGTGCGTATACCCCATAGTAATGATACACCACACACTATTGCCACTAAGCAGCTTCGGATTTTCTTTCACAAATTTGTCCGATATGGGAACTTTCTTTATTCCAAGGTTGTCAAAATCTGCTTCATAAACATTCGCATCATCATTTAAGGCAACCTTTATACTATCAATAATTTTATAAGAGCCATTTTCGCGAATTTTAAACTTTACTATTTCAGCATCAGACTTACTTACGTAATTGTTTTTAATAACAGTTTTAACCCGCTCAATTCCATCCTTTAAAATTTCTTCATCGTTACTTGCACAATATTGACCCAGCAAATACTCCAGCACATAAGTGGGTACAACAGCACTGCCTTTCACACTCTCATTCAGATCTTTGCGAACTACCTTCCCATCGAAGTGACGAAATATTTTTTCTTGCAAACTCATATTAAAAATCGGATTGAATGAGTGTTTGATTCTTTACATCAGTTTCCAATAAAGCGTTAAGACGATTGCTATCTGCCTTATCAAAAACTTTCAACTTATACTGCGTTTCCATCTTACCATGCTGCACCAAATGTAAATCTACCTGAAAAACCCTATCTGTTGGATTGCTGCTCGTTTTGTTTAATTCGATTTCCTTTTCGTTTGAAACCAATTGACTGTCCCTGTAAATACCTGCCATTATTGTTCTTTCTTTAATGGAAGCACCTACCGGCTCCTCCTGTATCAGTATAAACTTCAGTACATTGGAAACAACTTTTGGATCCTTTGTTACCAGGGAGGGCGTTACCAATCCCGATACTCCTTCTCTTTTACGACTACTTTCAATAACAGGTACAATCAATTCCTGCAAACTGGCTCCGCCATGTACATATTGATTGCCTCGTCCACTGCCACTGTATCTGTTTACAGAATTAGGAATGATAACAAACAGATCCTCTAAAAACTTTGTGGTATTCTTAAGCGGAAAAGAATAACCTAAAGAAGGTTTCTCGCTTTTGGGACTGACTTCAAACCTGGAATCTGAAATCAATGATTCCAAACCACTGCCCTTTTCTTTATCTCTTTCTTCTATAACATAATCATTGTATAAGAAACCGTGATCAGCAGTAACAATTACTTTGGATACGTTATAGCTACCATGCAACTTTTTTATGAATTTGGTCAGTTGCTCAATAGTGCCATCAACCGCTGAAAATGTATCGCTTTCAGAAGCATGACCCGTCGCATCGATTTTATTGTGGTAGATATAGACCACTTTAGCTTTCAAAATATCTCTAAGCTCTTTTTGACTTTTTTTCTCAAGGTCAACAAACCCCACAACAATGGAATCTGCTTCTGCAGCTTTTAAAATAACATCTCTCTTGTCAGAAAAACCAGAGTCAAAATTATCGACTCTTATCCTACCGTTTTGAAATTCATAATTTTTTCCAGGCAGTAGATTAGCCATGCCCACACTGGTTTTGGATGGAACTGATGCAACCATAAACCTGGCCTGCGCCACATTTTTAGCATCTGCATTAAGGGCCTCCAATAATTCCAGACCAGCTTCATAACGCAACCCATCGGATATAATAACGGCTACTTTTTGATCCAGCGGCTTAATTTCCTTCTGATAAAAATTGTACTGTGGTGTAGCCCCCAAAGTTTTTATATCAAACTGTTTAGCAGACCAGCATTTTAGCCATTCTCTATTCGATTTCTCGAGGAAGATCCGGTAATGCTCATTCAATGTATCCAATTGCTTGTCCCAGTCTAATTGTAAAGGAACATCGGCAAAATCAATTTTAAACCTGTAATACCAAATTGCTTTCCGATAGTGATGATCGATTCTACTCCATTCCTTGGTGTAGGCAGATAAGTATTGCTGAGGGTTATCTAATATGTAACTATCAATGGCTCCTATTTCCTGTATGGTTCTATATGCATGTTGTGCAAACAGCAATACATTTTGAAAAAGATGTTGGGCTGTGCCCGCCAATAATTTATCAACTACCGACAAAATAAGATCAGCATCCTTTGGTTGCAGGTGAAATAACTCACCAAATATTTCCCACTTCAAACCAGGACTGTAATAATGATAGTTTGAACCTATGCCATACACTTCAACCAACTTTCTTTCATGAATACCGGATTGTTTGCCTTCCAGGACTGCAAGCCATTCTTCGCCAAAACGGGCATGGGTTAATAAACGCTCATGAAACAAGTTAATGCTGCCAATGACTGCCGTACTCTTGCACCAATAAACTTTGTAGGGGTCATAATCATGCGGCTCGCCTAAGTCCTGAACATACAGGTTATACTTAATGCGGTCTAGCAGTTCTTTAGCATAAATACCATTCCAACTAGCCAATGTAATTCCTGTTAACCTGTTGATCTTGTTGAGCAGAAAATCTTCCAAGCCATACTCAATAATTTTCTTACTTACTTTACTCCATTCCTCTGCATTGGATTTTGATGTATAAGAAAGCAGCCGCATAATGATGGCTTCCCAATTTTCCGGCTGTGTGAACTTTAAAAAAGAAGCCAATAAGCCATGTATGATATTTTCTTCTGTGAATGCAGGGGCCGAAAGAAAGGGTTTTATTACTTCCTGTGTTCCTTTGAAGCGAAGCTCTCCCAGGTATTTTTCGGCCAGGGAACGCTGATGACGTTGCAAACCGTACTTCTCCATAAAATCGCCAATGCTGTCATCGGGTTGCATGCTTTTGTTGGCAAACAGCAGATCCAATAATGGAAAAGCTTGCATTTCTTCTTTGGCAACAGGCAGCCTCATGGGCAGGTAGAGCACCACCCTATCATTCAGCCAGTCGCCATTAAGATGCACTTTTAAAAAGAAATCATTTTGATTGTATTCGGCCTTGCGATAATCAGGAAGTTCCAATTGCAGAAAATCCTCCCTGTACTCCTGCCCGGCATCGAACAGGAATAATATTTTCAAATGGGGATAGCGGGTGAAATAATGTTCTATTTTATCCTTCAGCATCTTGTTTCTTATTTTATAGGTGCTACCACTCCTTTAAACAATTCATAATTACGGGTAACACCATCATCCAGGTCAAACTCAATTTGTTTGGTGGCAATATCCTTCAATAGCAAATCATAATCGTTACACTCCTGCAGGTCTTTGCGTAGTTGATCCAACTTTTTCTGATCGTTTTTAGTGAGCGCCGTCAGATTGCCTTCCATGCGGCCAATTTCCTGCTCCAGGAATTGAATATGCTTCAGCAAGTATTTATCCCTTAGCTTTTCTGCAATGAAGCGGTTCATTCGGTGCATGTATACCAGGGCCTGAAAAGCACCTTTCTTGCTGCTGAATAACCAGTAAATGGGTTTTTTGCTATAAGTACGAACATGATAACTCCAGAACTTCTTTACCAGGTAATCTTCCAGATCCTGGTTCAGGCAATCCTGCATAAAGTTAATGTTTTGGGTAAGCGTAGCCTCTCCCCAAATAGCTATCAAAAACTGCCGCAGTCGATTGTAAGCATCATCGGCAAAGTTGCCCTTGCTGCCCATTAGTGGAATAATGCCATCTTCATCTATTTCAACTTGATGTCTTTCTCCTGTGGCTGGGGAAGTGTATGTATAAGGCTCTAATTCTTCTATTGCAGGATTCTGATGCGCAATTTGTAAACCGGGTTTATCTAAGCGATAGCGACCCATAAAGCAACCGATAGAATAGCTAATGAACTGTTGAATAAGTATATCTTTTTTTATGGGTAGTAATTGGCCTTTGTATGGCGGTGTTAACTTATTCAAACTCTCAAACTCCAGTTCATCTTGCAGGATCGTTATCTCTGCCAAAGCAACATTGGGTTGCAATTCATCTTCCAAGCCGTAAATATTGATAAAAGTGCGGTTTAGTTCCTCTTCATACTTATGAAGTTGAAAAAAATCATCACTAACATTTTTTAACCAACTTTGAAGACTTAGATCTATGTTAGTTTGTTTTGTTGCGAAAATAGGATTGAATTTAAAATCCCATGAAACTTCCTTATTGTCCCAATCTGTTTTTGACAAGGCAATTGATCCACTTACTAAAGAACTAATGTTCCCAATTTCAGAAAGCTTGATGGGGATTCTAGAAACGTCACCAACCTGATAAGCCAGTGTCGGATTAATTAAGCTTAGAAAACAAGTAGAAATTTTACTATTTAGTAACCCTAGTAAATCAGCAATTTGAACTTCTGAATTTGGGAAAGCTGACATCCCATTTATATCAAAAACAAATCCTTCAGGTCTAAATCTACAAGCGAAGTCATTTGAAGATGTCAAGCTCCAGGTAATCGCTTCTTTAAAATAGAATTCATAGCCACGGAATCTAGATTTTTCATTTCCATTTTCATCTTTGAACCCCCTTATAACTTTGCCGCCGTTTTGAAAGAACACAACCAGCTCGTGATTACCATACCATTTCCTTGCTTCACCTCCTTTACTGTAAGGAACCCAACTAATATTTTCATTTAAGCTGTCCTCAAAACTTCTTATACTTTTTGTAAATTTATTTTCATCAATTTCAAACCAATATCTAAGGAACCTTTCATTATCTCCAGTAGCTAATCCTTGCTTTGTAATTGCAAAATCTTTTAGCCCTTTTAATTGAAACAGATCGAGAATGTTTTTTGAAGCCCAATACGCTATTGATGAACCAGATATTCTTGAAAAGTTAATTTGAGGAACATTTTTAAACTCATTGATTTTTTTTTCAAAAGCTTCCTTTTTCAACAAGTTGCTTTTATAATCAGCTAATTTGTAATAAACTCCTTTTGCATTTTTACCGTTCTTTTTTTGTGAAATGAAAGTCGTATTCTGTACCACCTCGCCACTCAATTCATCAAAGGTTTTTGGCCCTAAATGAATCATACTTTCAAGTGTTTGATTGGCTAACAATTGCTCCCTCAAATCCTGATATGAGCTTAGAAACATCCAATTTTGTTGATTAATCATCCCATACCTGCCATTATTTCTCAAAAGTCGATAGCACAAATCCATAAACACAGCAAACAAATCGCTCTTGCTTCTTGGATAATTATTGTTTACATATGTTTTCAAATGACCATTCATATTCTTCTGGCCCATGTATGGTGGATTAGCAGAAATAGCCTCGTATTGCTGAGTCAACACTTCCAAAACCCGCAAGAATGGCGTCAACTTTGTCAACAACTCCTGTTGTAAAAGATCAAGATCTTTACGCTCTTGCCATTGGGTCAATTGTTGCAGTATATATGTTCTTGCTTCTTCGCTAATGTCAAACTGCATAATAGAACCAAGGTTCTGTGCCTGGAGCATCAGGTGTAAAGCGTCATGAAATGGCTTAACATAAACAGCACCTTCTTCACCTAAAAATGACTGAATGTCTTCTTTAGTAAAATGTACCGGTGCTGGCATGGCGTAAATGTGAGGGTTGATATCCTTTTTTAGGATATCCGGATGGTATTGTGCAGCTTTCATCAATACGGCAAACTGCGCCAATTGGGCTGCCCGCAAGTCAATGTCCAAACCATAAAGGTTGTTTTGCAGAATACTTTCCACCGCCTCATCTGCAGGATAGTATTCTTCCAGGTACATTTTGTACAGCAGTTCAAATCCTTCCACCAAAATGTGCCCGGAGCCGGAAGCTGGATCTAATAACTTAAGGTATTTTACTTCTTCAATAATGGCTTCAAGTACTTCATTGTTATCCGCCGCTTCTACCAGGTATTGCATGCTTTCCCTTATCGGAGAATTGGGGTGTTTTTCCAACCAAATTTTACCCACCGTGTTTTCCACCATATATTTTACAATCCAGTTGGGCGTAAAAATTTGTGTAGCGGCGGGAATGTCTTTGGCTTCGGCCTTTTTGCCGTCATTAAATTTTTTAAAGACCTGGTCTTTTTTCTCACTTATGTAAAACTGGTACAGCCAGCCAATGAGTTCTACCTGCTTGTAATCTTCATCGGTTATATAATCACCATTGTTCAGCAGGTCTAAAAAACCACCTGAGCTTAAAATATCATCGGGCAATAGGAGTTCAGTATAATCGTCAATGCTGCCAAATACCCGGTTCAATAAGGTAGTGCTATGGCAAAAGCCAATCAGCAGGATGGCGAATGATTGTGTTTCCTTTTCGTAATCAGTCAGGGTTCTTTTTAGTCTTTCCTGTTCCTGCCTATTCAGAAAATCATATTGACCACCCCTTGCTTTCTTAACAATTAAGGGCGTTTGCTCATCCTGGCTTACCGGGGCCAGTAAGGTTTGTTCATAATCATTTTTGCCAAGTATTTGTAACGCCATCAGCCGGTTAAACCATATATACGCCGCTTTTTCGGCTATCTCCTGCAAGCCCTCTCTACTCACTGCTTCCCGTAGATTGCGCCAAAGTCGGGGCACCTGCGAGTCGTCGTACACTGCTTCCCTGAATATATAACCACCGGGGAGTGCTTCCGGCTGTTCGGTAATGTTACCATCAATATCAAAACCCCAATATTGTAACTTTCGGGTAACACCATCAATTAATAAGGTTCTGGCTTTTTGTCCAAATGTTTTAAGCAGGGCAGTATTCATATTCTATTTATTCAATAATGATGGTGTTGTTTTCAGATAAAAGTGTTTCCAGTTTGGTGGAGAGTTTTGCCATAAAGTTATCCAATTCATTTTTGTTGCTTATAATGTGGCCCAACGTAGAGACTTTGATACGTGTTGTTTTCTTTTTTGGACTATTTTCGTTTCCATTTTCCTTAACTTCATGCACATCATTCAATATTCTTTCTATCTCGTCTGATTTGAATGTATCAACATTGGATATTTCAAACTGCAGTTGTGGAATATTGGAAATAGATGCTAAATTCCTTAATGTGCCATCCCTTTTATAATCGCTATATTCAACATCATTATTGGAGGCGGTTTCTTTCAAGAGCTTAAACAGTTCTGTGTACTTTTCTGTAGCTTCCTTTTTAAGCGTTTGCACCAAATCATTGAGGGCTTTCTTTATTTCTTCGTATTGCTTTACCACCACGCGGAACTCGCTGGCAGGTTCAGGTTTTAAAAAGAAAGCGTGTACTTCAGATGCTTTGGCTTGGTCCAGCGCATCCAGGTATTTTATATTCTGTTCGTTAGTAGTAATAAAGCTTTTGATTTCATCATATTTAGGCAGCGAAGCATTTATAAACTGCCGGATTTTTTCAGCCTTATCCCTTAGCTCCTTAGCCAAAACTTCCGAATCGGTTAATTCGCGGAACAACCGTTGCGGATCTCTGATAGCTATCCAACTATGAATGATATCATTCAATTGTTTGAATACTTCTCCAAAAGGATAAATGTGGTAATATGTATCCTGCAAAGCTTTATACTCATTTGCTATCTCCGTAAAGCTTACCTGAAGTTGATCGTTTAACTTAAAACCATCCGAACTTAGTGAGGTCGTTGTCTTTTTAAATATTTCACCATAAGCCTTTGTGGCGCTGGCAACCAAAGCAGCATCAAGGCTTCCTACTGCTTTTACCCAGCAGGATGAACGCTCAGATGTGGTAATCGCCTTTTCTACAAAATCCTTTGGTGCAAATCGTGGAGTGGTTTTGTATTCAAGGTCACGCAATTTGCGGGCATTGAGCATAATTACCATATCGATTATAGCAACATCTTTCCAGCCAAAAGGAATTTTACTGAAATGGCGTACCAGGTCATCAATACTGCACTCATTGCCATTGGATGCAATTACTTCTTCCAGTTTTGCCTCGGCGCCAGGCAATTCACCCATATCGGATTGTATGGCATTAGCCACTCTGGATCGAAGTTCTGCTGCAGTTCGTGCATAAGGCGCTGCCAACTTCATAAAACGATAAACACGGTCGAGGTGAAACCGCAGCATATTACTAAACCTGTCTTTTGGAAATGAACCAGTAATAGCAGATGGATCGAAAATTTGCTGTTGCGAGATAAAACGCGCCTCTGAAAACTTTTCAATAAGCTTAAATGAAATTTTTCCCTTCAAGGTATCATTGCGCTGCTTGGTAATTTGCAGCGTTTTCTCCCGCTCACCGGTTGCTGCGGCTGAGTTGTTTTTAAAATACACTATTGATTGAGTGTACCACATCAAATCCTTTTTGAACGCTTCATCTCTATTATACCATTCGTTCATACAGATGTATAAGTCATTTGAAATGGCATTTACAGATTTATCCTCCACTGATTGCTGATCAATCAGCATAATATTAACTTTGATGTCTCCATTTCGGAAAAACTCCTTATCGTCAATCGAATAGCCTATCCTGACATCATTTTGATCCAGCGAATATTTGCTTTCTACTCTTAAAACAGGTCGTAACAAATCATCAACTATTGAAAGCCGGTCATCCAGTGTAGGCTTGGTGCTTTTAATCATGTTGGTAACCTGTATTTCATCTTCCGAGTAAAAATAAAACTTACCATTTTCCTCACGAATAATACTTTCCTCTATCAGGCGTTCAATAACTTCTTTGATTTGTTTCTGCAAAGCCGCCTTGTTCTGATCCAACTCGGTCATCAATAAAACCGTCAGATTATCAATATTGGGTGGAAATGTCATGAGCACACTATCTTCAAGATTAGATATCATGAAAAGTGTATTCACCACTCTTTGCGCAAAAGGATTGCTTTTTACATAAGTGAGGGAAAGGGCTCTATCTATTATTCTGCGTCCAATATGCGTCAGGTTATTACGGAAGAGTTCATTAAAGAAATAATCGAACCCCATAAACAAACCAACGCCTTCACCTGCATGCTGCTTGGTGGTATAATGCGTGATGCCAATTACGGAACGCTCGTTGTTTTTTACTTCGGTAATTACATAGTTCATTTGTTGAAAGGCAGAAAACACATCTGCAATCAAGCGAAATTGATAAGGCACAAACGGATAGGAGAGAATAAAATCTTCTGCATCCTGATAGCCCTTATATAAGTCGTGGCTTAGTTTAAACTGATGCTGGATAAAATCTTGCTTGGTCCTATATAGATCGTTTAAAACTTTGGTACCTGCTGCATTTTTATCCAATACCCTTTTTCGGGTAATAAATGAGGCATCGTTGCTTTCAAGAGAAATGCGGGTATCGAAACGACCCAAAATTTTTCCGAATTCATCTGATTTATTACTATTATCAAATCGATCGACAACCTCTTCCAAAGTTTGTTGAGCTGTTAGTGCAACCCACACCTTGGCTTTCAATTGTGTACTCACTTCTTCTACAATTGTCTGTAGGTTTAGCAATACGTCTTTATTGTTACCAATGTATTGGGAAATTTCATCAACCAGAAACACCAAACGATAATTATCACCTTGCTGTTGAAGATATTCTTTGAATTCTGGAATCAGCTTTGAAGAAATTCCGATGTGGTAAGTGTCAGGATTGGTTAAGGCATTATGCAATGCTTTAACATCTAATGCAGGTAGTAGTTGCTTCGCTATTTCCAGTATACTTTCCAGTTTATATCCAGCCAGATCAGCTGCTTCTAATTCCCAATCATGTTGTAATTCGTCTAATATTTTTCCCTTAAATTCGGTAAACTTACCAGCCTTGTCTAAAGGCTTCTCCAATAAAATAGCCAGTGGAATATTAACGCTGTTGTACCCTCTGAAAGCATTAAACATATTCAAAAAGATTCGAGTCAGCTTTTCGCCTGAGTGATCATCGGTAACCGCCTCCACATTGAACATGATATTGCTGCATTGCAGATCGTTAACCTTCTTGTGCAAAGCCTTTATCCTGCTTTCTGTAATCTCCTCGTTATGGCCTGGTAAAAAGGGGTCATAGCCCTTTGCTGCCTTCAGCATCTTTTCAAAAGCCAATGCACTGGATTGCGGATCAAGGCAATAGTGCATGAATTTAATAAAATGTGATTTGCCAGAACCATAATAGCCATTAATCCAGATACCGGCTTTCTGATTTTTTTTATTGACAAGTGCATCAAGAAATTTCCATGCTCGTTCCAAAAGGTCATCTGTAAAAATGTACTCCTCAACTTCAGACTTTATAGTATCAGCATCGTTAGCGCTTACTACCACCGCAGGATTGATGTTTCTTTCAATTGGGAGCTCAAATAGTTCTTTAATCAGCATATTATTGGTTAATGAGTTTTATGGCACGGTAAAGATGCTCGTCGTTCAAAACTTTAAACATATTGTAATTAATATCTGCATTACCCGGATAGAAAAGAATGATTTTATAGCCTTTTATATATTGCTCAAACAAATTCATGAATTTACTAGCCCTAAGATATGGGAATATTTGTCCAAAGCCATAAACAAAAACATAGCTCTTTTTCAGGTCGCTCACAGCATTTAGGTGTGTTTGGATTTTATTATTTAAATGCAAACTAAACCTTTTGTCATTGGCTTTTTGCCTTAGGCTGGTTTGCACACTTATGTGGTTTTTTTCTTCTTCTGAAAGAATAAATTCAAACCAGTTTGAATCTCCCCATTTTTGGGTTTGTAAATACTGACAGAATTCGTCGAAAATGTTCAAGGCCAGTACATCGACAAAATCAGTTGGTCGTACCAATCGATCCTTCATATTGGCGATTTCTTGCCTTATTGAATACTCATCTTCCGGTTCATACAAATACATATAGGCCGGAAAAAACAAATATCCCGTGGCTGGATCCTGGAAGGACTTGTCACATAATAATTCGTAAAGTTCTTTAATTGTCATTACAATCTTTTATAAGTGCTTCCTTTTCATGTTGTTTTAGAAAAAAACCATCAAGCATCCAATATTCCTCCTTCTTAACGAAAAAGCAATAAAAATAAGAGGGAACATCAGGTTTTGTTAGACTGCCTGCCACAGACAAACCCGCTGTTTCAAGCATATACACATACCTGGTAATCAGTTTTTGCCACGTTTCCTCCGACCAGCCAGCTACATTTTCTTCAACTGAAGCAATTTCCTCCAAACGCATCCGATATTTATACACATCCACTTCCATATCCAACGATAAGACCCTCGACACTGTTACGGTGAAGTGAAAATCGTAAACGATCTTATAGGCTTTCAGGCTCAGGTAAAAAAGGAGCAATCGCCTTTCTTTTTCATTGGCTGATTGGTAAAAGTTCCAAAATTCTTTATCTGCAAATTGAATACGTTTTCTTATTTCCTGGCATACCCTTTTCCTTGAGCTTTCTGAATTTATTTTAAGGTATTTATTCTCTTTTACTTCCTCTTTAAGGAGACTATCGGCGTTTGGATGAATTAGCAATGGATACAGTGATTCTGTTTCATAATAAAGCAATCCTGCGCCAGTAAATGAAGCACTGTATTCCATAACGTTGAAAAGTGCCGGAACCTAATTTCCAACACGTTGATAACTAATAGTTTATAAATTTATAAGTGCTAAAAGTACAAAAAAAAACAAGTTCTTTACTTTCATTAATTTAACCGTGGGTTTTAGTAAAGGTTAGTGTTCATTGTAATCCCTTTAACCGCTGGGTAGCCCAAATACGGAATTGTGTGCATTGTGGGGGATTTTACCCGGTAGCCTACAGGAATGATGACATCGAGATTGTAACCAAAAACTTCAACTTCCTGGGTTTTTCCTGCCATTGCGCCGTGTTGAGTGGTTTTTCGGAATTTCCGAACAACCACTTTTTCATCCAGCTCACCTTCGGCGAAAACATTCTTTATATGTTCATTTATAGTGGATCTGGCCTTGCCAAAAAGTGCTGCCATTTGGTCTTGGGTGAGCCGAACAGTTTCTTCCACAAGGCGAACATCAATTTTAATGGGGCCTTCGAGGTTTTGGAATATGATGATTTCGCTGTTCATAGAATTGCCTTTTTTCTACACAAAATACACTTTCCGAATTCGAGTTAAATAAAAAGTGACTGAATATCAATGGCTTACGAATTTTTTGGGATAAGCAGGAAAATAAGATCAAACTGCTATCCGGATTCCAATTAAATAAGAAGTCATTGATTTTCAATGTGTTCATTACTTTTTCTGTTTTTCCAATTAAAATATTTTTTATGCACTGTAGGGCACTTATAAACTGATGTTCATCTTCACTCATTTTAATATCTGCCTTTGATTTTTTATTTTCCTTTATAGAACAAACCCTAAAGACTATTGCAGAGGTATTATGATTGCTCATATTATCTCGTTATAACTATCCGGCATTATCCGGTAATATACTTTAGTGAAATCGATTCAAAATCAATGCGTTAAATTCTAAAATTCCTTTTATCCGGCAATATCCGGCAGAAATACATCATATTTTTCGTCAGGCGATTTAATTTTGCTCTTTCTTTATCTATTAGCCTATCCGGCAATATCCGGCAACGAATAGGGGTATTTGAATTATATAGAGAGTTGTCTTTCAATGCTTTTTTCTTAAACAAGGTTATCCTATCCGGCATTATCCGGCAATTTCTTTCTTGTTATTTGATATCTAGTCAAAGGACCTTCCCCGTATTTTGTAAGCCAGCCGCCATCCGTTAATTTCTGAATATCTGTTCTTGCTGTTCTTTCCTTTATCTCCCCTTTAAAAAAGTTCATATATTCTTCCCTGCTAAATTTATCATCATGGTTACGTTCTTTTAAAAAATAAACCATCCTTTCATTCACTTCAATTGCTTTCGGTTCACCAAAAAGAGTAAGTGTTGTATAACCGCTTTGGGTTGACCATTCAGGAGTTTGCTGCCCTAGGTCAACAAACTTTTCTTTGATAAGTGAAAGACCTCTCCCTAATTTTTCCATCTTTCCCCGTAAATAAAACATATGGGCAATTGTAGGGTTACGCAAAACAGAATGATGAGCTTCAATGGTGCTTTTGCCTTTAATAATATCTGGGGGAATCGCACCTGAGTTAGTTATCTCAATTTTACTTTTGAAAATATTTATTGTAATCTCTCCAGACATATCTCCATAGTCCCGATGAACCATTGCATTAACAATTGCTTCATCCAAAGCTTCTGAAGGATATTTTTCCCGGTTAATACGGTTCCAATTATCATTTGGAAATTCACTAACCATGGGTAGGTTTTTTCTAAAATAATCCTTCACCCGGCTAAATGAGGTAAACAAATTATCATCGATTAGTTCTGTATCCTCATACCGATTTGCTGTTCTTCCTTCCGGCATTACAGTTATCCTTACCCTGCATTGTGCTAAAAATCTTGTTGGCTCCTTTCCAAATAAAACAACAGCACCGTTCTTTACTGTACTATAGTCAAACTGTTGAAAATAACTGAGAAACTCCTGTAAATTATCCGGCAGGTTTTTACCTTTACCAATTTTGTTGGCCTCTAAAACAGTTCTTTCAATTTCGGCGTCATCAAGATCAGTAAATGTTGCATCAATTGTTGTGAGCTTTTCCCAGGTTGAAGTATATTCATTTGATGACCTTAATAATAAACTTATGTCATCAGGATTTGCGGCCTTTGATTCTTTACCCGCCCTAACGTAATATTTTTTGTCGAGAGAATAAGGCTGTCGGGAACCTTTCAAAACATTTACTAAAGCTACATTTTTTCCCTCGTACACTTCTTTTTGTACATAAACTAATGGTTGGGGAAAAATCCTGTCATTTATATTTTGCTGTAGCTCTTCAATATTATCATCACTTAACTCATGAATACCTACTAATGTTTTACCTGTATGACCAATAATAATCCAACCACCTTCCGTATTTAAAAATGACGAAATTGACTGTAGTATTGTTTCAATATTGAACTCATTTAAAAATTCAATTTGAGTACTTCCTTTCTGCTTCAATAATTCCTTTATAAATGAATTTCTGCTCATGGTGTTGTTCCTTTTGATTTGTCAATTAATTTCTGGATTCTGTCGGGATACTTGAATTGACTTTCAAGGTGCATTTTAATATCATCAAAACTGATATACTCCTGAACCCAATTACCTGTGCGTTTTGATGCAGGCCGCTCTTTATCTTTTACTGCCTCATTATACATTCGTATGCAACGGGTATCCATTACTTTACTATTTTCAAACGACACTTTATCAAAGTCAATTTTCTTTTCTGTCATATCTTCTATGATAAACGAATCCTTAAACAGGGACCTCGTAAAAACCACTCTGTAATCTGCCAATACAAATCTTGGTACATTCTTGGTATAGGCTGTATCAAACTCATAATGTGTTATTGACTTTCCTCCTTTATCCAAAACACCCGAACCATAGTCTGGTCGAATAAATCCTACAAAAACATCACATTCATCAACGCCATCTGTGCAGTTTTTTAAATTAGATTGGAAGCTATCAATTAGTACTGTTCCTTTATGTGACATAAACACATCATAACCGTAACCATCTAACAGTTCGAAAATCTGCTTGAGTTGATATTCAAAATTGTATACTGTTGAGGCCACAAACACCCTAATATGATTTCTTTTGGCATTCATTGATTAAACTTTTTCAATTTTCACATTTTTTTCCACTCATTTCTTTATAGCTTCACATTCTCCTTCTTCTCTAGCTTTACTTTTCTCTTTGCTACTCTTATTTTCTTGGGCCAATTTTTTACAGAGTCATAAGTTGTGTTTTGAGGATACTGCTTTCCTTCCAATTCATTTTTAATGATTCTTAAAAACAATAGGTCTGATTGAAATAAATTTTCTTCAATAGTTTCTTCAATTTTGTCTCAAACTGAAAATCGCCATTCTATTTCATTAATGATTCTCCTACCAAACCAACCTGCCCATGTTTTATTAGTTTACCAACAAATTTAGGGAGTAATCCCTATGATTTTGGTATTTATCTGATACACTTCAGGTCAGATAAATTCCGGATGTTTTCGGGTATCCTGCATGTTTTTCTTCGTTACCAACACATTCCTGTAAGTTATTCGGTTGATGCATCATTTGCCGGGTACCGAACTTTTTTGCCCCCAAAACACCCCTCCCGCATCCCCTTATTTTGCCATCCCGCCAAAAAATCCGTTCTTTATCCCCACCGATTGATTGCTATTAGATACTAAAAACTAATGAGCTTATGGCTATACGTGTAGCAATCCAACATAAAACAACCTACCGGTACGACCGTCCGGTATCACTTTCGCCTCATATTTTCAGGTTAAGGCCTGCCGTACATTCACGTACGCCTATTGAAGGGTATTCGCTGAAGATTACGCCCAAAAATCATTTTATCAACTGGCAGCAGGATCCTTTCGGCAACTACCAGGCTAGGGTGGTTTTTCCTGAAATGACCACGGAACTGACCGTGGATGTGGAAGTAATTGCCAATATGGTGGTGATTAACCCGTTTGATTTTTTTGTGGAGGAATATGCGGAGTTTTTCCCCTTCGGATACCCCGAATCGCTTTCCAAACAACTGGATCCCTACCTTGAAGTAACGGAAGATGGGCCCCTGCTGCAGGCCTGGATGAAAGATGTGAATTTGTCGAAAAAGCCGATTGTAGATTTTTTGGTGTACATCAACCAAAAACTGAACCACGACATCAACTATACCATCCGAATGGAGGCAGGCGTGCAAAGCTGTGAGCGCACGCTTGAAACCCGCTGGGGCAGTTGCCGCGATTCGGCCTGGCTGCTGGTGCAGGTTTTGCGCCACCTTGGGTTTGCCGCAAGGTTTGTATCGGGGTATCTCGTGCAGCTTACCGCCGATTTAAAATCGCTCGACGGCCCTTCGGGTCCGGAGGCCGACTTTACCGACCTGCATGCCTGGACCGAAGTGTACATTCCAGGTGCGGGCTGGATTGGTATGGACCCTACATCGGGTCTTTTTGCCGGCGAAGGCCATATTCCCCTGGCCTGTACGCCCGATTATGCGCACGCGGCCCCGGTGGTGGGCGCTACAGATGTATGCGAAGTAACCTTTGAATTTGACAATAAAGTAACCCGCATCCACGAAGATCCGCGGGTAACCAAACCCTATACCGACAAGCAGTGGGCCGATATGGACGCCCTTGGGTACCAGGTAGATAAGGAGCTTGAGGAAGGCGATGTAAGGCTAACCATGGGTGGCGAACCCACATTTGTTTCCATTGACGATATGGAATCGGCACAGTGGAATACCGATGCCGATGGTAAGGAAAAACGGCTGCTGAGCCATGAATTGATCTTTCGGTTACGGGATATTTTCGGGCCGGGTGGCATGCTGCATTACGGCATGGGCAAATGGTACCCGGGCGAACCGTTGCCCCGCTGGCAGTATGGGCTTTTCTGGCGTAAAGACGGGCACCCGGTATGGAAAAACTTTGACCTTGTTGCCGGCGAAGCCAATGCGAAAAAATTCACGGTGGAGGATGCGGAAGTTTTTGCAAAAGAACTGGCCAAACACATTGCTGTTAGTACAGATAATGTGCAGGCGGTTTATGAAGATGTTTACTACTTCCTGTGGAGCGAGGGTAAACTGCCCAAAAATGTGGATCCGCTGAAATACAACCTGAAAGACAGCACCGAAAGGAAAACCCTTGCGCAACTGCTTGATGCCGGGCTTGATAAACCCGCAGGTTATGTGATGCCCATGCAATGGAACCATTGGAACAATGCCTGGCAAAGTTGTATCTGGGAAATGAACCGTGAACATATTTACCTGGTTCCCGGCAATTCGCCTGTGGGGCTGCGTTTGCCGCTTGATTCATTGCCGGCGCTTGCAAAAGCAAAGGAACCGCAAAAAGTGGAGCGCGATCTTTTTGAAGAAGTACCCGAACTCGGCGATTTTGATGCGACCATCCAGAACCGTTACGATACGATAACGGTTCATGAAGAACCG
>Ga0116158_10001476_pt1 | contig 21396 bp, 17 predicted proteins | sample AD_UKC052_MetaG_FD_89883 | JGI IMG/M metagenome (GOLD analysis project Ga0116158, IMG submission 89883) | Active sludge microbial communities of municipal wastewater-treating anaerobic digesters from USA - AD_UKC052_MetaG | ecosystem: Engineered > Bioreactor > Anaerobic > Digestate | place: USA... | reverse complement strand
TCCGGTCCGCACTTAGGGCCCAGCTCAGAAAAGTCTTCATGCTGTCCGGTTCACGTTCCGCTATCTTGGCGAAGAGCAGCTGGAACAGGCTCATATGACGATCGCAGAAATCAGTTCCGAGCCGTGCGGCGGCAGGGTCGCCGTGCACGATCGCATGATGCACCGGATCAGCGCCGCAATAGGGGACGAACGCGCACTCCGAACAATCAGGAAGGATTTCAGCGATCGCGCCTTGAGCCAGCCATTTCATCGCATCGGATGACAATAGAGCGTCGAGGGTGTCGTTGACGCCGCCCAGTTTAAACCGCCCGTCGCCGGTTTCGGCCGCCATACGAGCTTCGTCGGAGGGATAGACGGAACCATCGTAATTATAGACCAGCGTTCCCAGACCAGCCCCTGCAGGGGAGCGCAGGTCCATGTACCCTGAGTGAAAGGGCGTGAAGATGTGACGCAACATGATCGCCGCCATCGTCTCCTCAATGCGAACCCCCTTCACATTCAGAGTCAGAATGTGCCTCAGCGCGCGCTCATAGAAAGGCATGAACTCCGACACCGAATAGCCCAGAGCCGCACGGGTCTTGCGGGCGAAACCATAAGGCGCAAGGGGGCGAAGGAAGATCGAGCTGAATCCGTGCTCGACATAGGTGTCGACGATGGCTTCGGGACAGGCGAGCGCCGCCCGCGTGATCGTCGGCAGGGCCGCGACGCCATTTTGTCCCAGCACTGAACGCGCCCGCTCCAGACCTTCAATCGTCCGCTTCCAGCTGTCACGCGTCGGCAGGGCGCGTTGCTGGCTATGAATGTGCTCGGGTCCGTCAAGCGACGTCGAGAGATGAATGTCGTGATCGCGACAGAATTCCAGATCTTCGACGTTAAGCAGATGAAGCGTGGTCGCCATTGTGAAACGGATGGGGCGCTGCGTGTGGGAGCGCCGCAGCTCGATCTCCTCCACGATCTCCCGGACCAGATCGAACCGAAGCGACGGCTCTCCGCCTTGAAACTCCACCGTCAACGCGGGAGCGTCGCTCTCCATTACACGATCGATGGCGGCGCGCGCATGGTCGCGGCTCATATCCTTGCCGCTCGCGTTTAGCGCCGCGCGAGAGACCTGACAGTACTGGCACGAGTGATCGCAGCGAAGCGTCACAACAAAGATGTGGAGCGACGGCCCCTCACGGAGAAAGGCCTTGCGGGTCCGTTTCGCGATCGCCGCAAGTCCACCTTGCGGCCCCTCAGCGTGCAAAAGACCGCGCGCCTCGAGGTCAGCAAAACGTGCGTGCCGGGGAGAGAGCAATCCATCCTGAAGCAGGCGCTTGACCGATGCATGCGCGATCACAAACTCGCCAAGATCGTTGGTGATCAAGACTTGATCGTGCAGCCGATCGAGATCGGTGAAGCGCCTCACGTGGCGCCCGAAAACTGCATGCCGAATATTCGCATGTCGCGCGCAAGCCCCCTTTGCACGAGCCCATCCTCCGCCAGTACCGGCTCTAGGTCCATAGTCGTTTGGAGGAGGCAGTAGCCGGTTGGACGTGGATCCTCGTAAGTTGCCAAGGGTTGCCCCAGGAACAGCCTGCCGTCTTCGAACTCTATGGACCGTCGCAAGCTGTGATTGCGTCCGCAATCGGGATGCCCACGCGCCTGGCAGGCCCCGACCGGAAATGGAGTCGTTCGGCCTCGGACCGCTGCTGTTGGGTGGGTTTACACTGGCGGACGCGGCGTAATAGGCGATAATAATCGAACAGCACGAATCCGATGCGGGAGTGTGAAGTTGACGCAGACGGAAAGGACGATCCTCATCATCGAGGACGACAAGCAGATGCGCCAGGCGCTGGCGCACCAGTTCGCCTTCATCGAGGAATTCATCGTCGAGCTTGCCGAGACGGCCAGCGAAGGGATCGTCAAGGCAGAGTCCACGCGCCCCGATATCATCATCCTTGATGTCGAGCTGCCGGACATGGACGGGCGTGAGGCGTGCAAGCTGATGCGCAAGCACAAGGTCTCGGTTCCGATCCTGATGCTGACCGGCAGGACGTCAGACGCGGACGCCATTCTGGGTCTCGATTCAGGCGCCAATGACTATGTCTTGAAGCCGATCAAGTTTCCGCTCCTGCTGGCGCGGATACGTGCGCATGTCCGGTCGCATGAGAAGAGTGACGAGGTGACCTACCGTGTTGGGCCCTACGAGTTCAGGCCGGCCAGCAAGATGCTCGTCGATGACGCCCAACGGAAAATCAGGCTCACCGAGAAGGAAACAGACATTCTTCGCTTCCTCTACAAAGCCAAGCAGAAGCCGGTGTCGCGCAAGGATCTGCGTGCCGAGGTCTGGGGGCACGGCGTTGAGGTGACGACGCACACGCTGGAAACGCACATGTACCGGCTGCGTCAGAAGGTTGAGCCAAATCCCAACGTGACACGCTACCTCATCACGGAGCCTGCCGGTTACCGCTTGCTGTACTAGCCGCTAGGCGTTGTCGCCGAACGCAGCAATTGGGCGTAGTCGCTGCGTTCGGCTTTCAACCAGGGCCCCCAGGCACCTAGTCTTCTGTGGGGATGAGCGCGAAGAGAGGCTCGAGCTCTTTCGCATCGAGGCTGCCGTCCTTGTCGAGGTCAAGCTGATCCCACTTTGCCAGCGCCTCCAGCATTGGCCCTCGAAGCTCTGATTTCTCGACCTTGCCGCTGATGTCGTCGTCCAGCATGCCGAGCAGGGTGTACTGAGCCAGGAGCGCGTCATTGTTGGTCGGCTTGGCAGCCGTTTCATCGACCCAGCGGTAGCGCAGCTTCGAGAAGAACATTTCCTCGAACGACTGGTCACCCCAGACGACTTCGGCATTCGGATCCGGATTGGCCGGGTTGCGCTTCGAATTGTCGTAGGCGTAACGGGCGATCACCTTGGAGCCCGCCGGAATGGCGATCGGCTTTTGGTAGTCGTAGTAACGCTGCCATCCGAAGTCATAGCGCGGCAGCCGGAGCAGCATCTCTTCCTTGCCATCCGGGTAGCGGATCTTCAGGTCGAAGAACGTGCCGCGATAGTGCGCGTGGACGAAGGTGGAGTAGAGGATGGCGTCCTTCGGGAACACGGCATAGGCGGTTTCCATGTGTTCGGGATCATTAGGCGGCAGCTTGATGAACATGTCCGCGATTGTGGTCTCGCGGATCATCAGCTTGGGCTTCTCATTGTCCTTGTAGAAGTAGAGGCCGACCTTGGTCTGGTCCGTCTTCTCCTTGCCGAAGGGCGTGTAGTGCATCTGGAAGCCGATAGCCCCGCCGGGCGGCATCCACACACCAAGATCAGGTGGTTGGAGCGTTGAATCGGCGCCGACGGCATAGTCCGCAACGGACGTTCCGGTGATGCTGGCGCGTTCACCCGGCTTCGGCGGCGTCGCCATATAGCCGGAAAGAAGGTGGTGCACGCCCTGACGTGTGTTCGTCTTGACGGTGGACGCTTTCAGCCACTTGCCTTCCTTGAGCGGGTTCAGGGCGTAAGGGTACTGGTAGTCGACGATGCCGTTCGCCGGGATCTTGTAGTCAGGGACGTCGACGATGAGGTCGGGCTTGCCGAGCGGCCATTCCTCGGCGACGTGATGCTCGACCTCGAGCGGATCGGCGCCTTCGCCACGCGGTGCGCCGGCTTCGATCCAGTGGACGAGCGTCTTGATCTCGTCGTTGCTCAGTGACTTGTCATTCGAGAATGCCCCGACATGAGGATCGGCCGCCCAGGGCGGCATCCGGTCGGTGCGGATTGCCTCGGCGATCATGGGGCCGAAGCCCTTCACCTTCTCGTAGCTGTCCATCGCAAAGGGACCGATGCCGCCTTCCGAGTGGCAGGCAACGCATTTGTTCTGGAGGATGGGAGCAACGGTCCCGGAGTAGGAGATCTTGGCGAACTCGGCGGCGTTCGTCCTGGCAGGGAAGGCGATAAGCGCGCCCTTGCCCGATGACTTTGCGGCGCCGACCGGCCGGCCAGCGGCGAGATCGGCAAGCGCGGCTTCGAGATAGCCAGTGGACGGCGATGCTGCGGCAGAGCCGTCAACAGCGCCTTGATAGACAACTTTCCATGACCTGGGATCGAGAACGAAAGCTTCGCCGGCACGCGTTACACCAAGCATCTCGCCGACGAGCTGGTTGTCGTCGTCCAGTAGCGGCAGGTCGATGCCGTTCGCGGCGGCGTCAGCAGCGATTGAGGGGTAGGAGTCGCCCAGAACCGAATTGACCAGCAGGAATTCCGACGAGGGATATTTGGCTTTGAGACTTGCAAGCTGTTTGGCGGCCGCCTTGCTGGTCGCATCGCCATTCGCGTAAGCGACGATCACAACCGCCTGCGCATCCTTGAGCCGGTACAGTTCACGCGCGAACCCTGTCTGGTCAACGAGCTGGAAGTTGCCCACGATCCGGGCGGTTGGGGCTGCGTCGGCCTGATCCGATACGCCAAGATGACTGAAGGCCAGCGCTGCGGCGATCGCGGCTGCAGCGACGGTCGTGGTGAAAAAGGTTTTCGACATGGCGTTCCTCTAGTGCGCGTTTGCCTCGAAAATCGGCACTTCCTGTCGAGTATTCCGCTCGGCCCCGGCCGACCTCAACGCGCGTACTGAGAGCGCACTATTTTGTGTTTTGAGAGGGCGGAAACGATCTGAGCCGCCCCTCAGGCCTGGCGCCGGTGCGCGGAGTTGGCGCTTGTGGTGGTGCTGCCGCCTCGACATGTTGTCGAACCGTCTGATCTTGGTGACCGGCTCCAGAAATCGGGTGGAAGCGAGAGCGCAGAAGCCAGGCTGCAAGCCTGAAAACACGAAATAGTGCGCTTCGAGTTCGTTCGTTGAACCCGGGATCATGCGGCCCGTACCGTGCGGGCATGAAATCATCCAGGCGGCAGGCTGGAGTTCCGGCGGTCCCAGGACCCCGGCTTCACGCGGGGGTCGCGGCCGGGGTGACATACCCGTCATCTGCACTGTGAGGAACGATGATCCGCTCTGCCTCGACATCGGCCGCCCTGGCCGCGCTCGCCATTGCATCGGGCACACTGATCGCAGCGCCATCGGCAGTCGCGCAGGAGGCGGCTGCGTCCACGCGGCCGGATTTCACCGGCATGTGGACAAACGAATCCCTCACGGGCCTGACACGAACCAAAGGACTACCGCTGGTCGTGTCATCCGAAGAAGCGATTGCGATCGCGAAGAAAACGCCCGTCGCCGGGCTGGCGGATTTCGTTGATCACCCCGTAGTCCCCGCCGACACGGGGGCGCCGGAAAAGGGCGGCGAGGATTTTGGCACCCGTGGCTACAACGCCTTCTGGGTCACCCCTGGCGAAAACCTCGCGTTGGTGAAAGGTGAGTATCGGACATCTTACATCGTCGAGCCCGGAGATGGCCAACTGCCTTTCGTCAACGAGGCGGAGGCGACGAAAGCGATGAAGGCTTCGGAGGAGCGGTACGTCACGGGCGCGTATCCCTATGCCGGGCCTGAGGAGACCGAGCTCTCAGAGCGTTGCCTGATCGGGTTTGGCGGGACGGGCGGCCCCGGCATGCTCAGCGTACTCTACAACAATACCTACCAGTTCGTGCAGACCGAGAACCATCTGCTGATCCTTGTGGAGATGGCGCATGACGCGCGCATCATCCCGATCTTCGCCTCCGCGGAGATCGCGCAGCACAGTCACAGGTCCGATGTCATCAAGCCCTGGCTGGGGGACAGCGTCGCCTGGTGGGAGGGCGCAACCCTGGTTGTCGAATCGATCAACATCCGGCCGGAGCAGGGCGTTTCGAACGCGTTTCCCCTCACGCCCGGCGGAAAGGTGACCGAACGGCTCACGCGCGCATCGGCGGACGAGATTTTCTACGAGTTCTCGGTCGAGGATCCCGCAATTTACAAGCAGCCCTGGAAGGCAGAACTCAGCTTCAACGCAACGCCCAAGCGCCTGTTCGAATACGCTTGTCACGAGGGCAATTACGGGCTGCCAGGCATGCTCGCGGGTGTCCGGCTCGCTGAGCGAAAGGCGAAGGGTCTGAAATAGCGAAGTGGATCCTGCCGGCGGCTGGCGTGGCAGCTGCGGGGTGAGCCCGCTGACGTGGGGTTACGCGAAAGCCGCGAGCCGCAAGGTGAAGACCGCGCCGCGCGGGCTGGAGTCGGACAGTTCCAGATCGCCTCCCATCCCGCGCGCCAGCTCGCGCGCGATCGCCAGTCCGAGACCCGAGCCGCCGTCCGAGCTTGCTTTCGCGAACGGCTGAAACAGGTCTGCAAGGACCGACGCAGCGATGCCGGGTCCGTTGTCCGATATTTCAAGGAGAACAGCCTGGCCACGCTGGACGGCGCGGGCTGAGACCCGGCCAGGAGCACTGGCGTCCGCATTGTCGGTGATGGCCTTTGCAGCGTTCCGCGAGACATTGGTGATGATCCGGTGCAGGTGATCGCCGTCGGCCGAGACCCGCAGATCTTCCGGAATGTCGATGCTGGATCCGACTTTCGGCCACGCAATCAACCCCTCGACCATTGCCTCTGCGACGACATCCCTGAGAATGACAGACTCAAGCCTGGGCAGCGGCGTCTCGGCCCGGCCATACCGCAAAGTGGATTCCGCAAGCGTGATTGACCGCTCTATCGCGCGCTCAAGCATCGGCGCCGCCTCCCGCACCCGCGGATCGTTGGAGTGCGCGAGGCCTTCCGACAGGATTTCTGCGGCCGACAGCGAGTTCCTCAGGTCATGGTTGATCTTCGCAACGGCTTCACCGAGATCGGCCAGGCGCTTGCGTTGTCGAAACGCACCCGACACCGTCTTGTGCATTTCCTGCAGCTCCGCGAGCGCGCGCCGCATCTCCGCGCTTCGGGCGGAGGGAAGTGTGATGGTGGGCGAATCGGGCGATTTCGAGAATCGTGAAACGGATTCCGTCAGTCCCTTCATTGGCCGCACCACCAACCGATAGACCGTGAAGTAGATCAGAGCGCCAGCGATCGCGGAAATGATCAGCGAGTTGAGCGCTGCCTCACCGGATGACGCCCATAGCCATTGTTTGAGCGCTGCTTCTGGCACTCTCACTTCAATCTGGTTGTACTTGGTGAGAATGGGTTGCGAGAAAATGTGCAGCTGACGTCCTTCCGGCTCGAAGAGATGCGACAAGGGCGCCGGCGCCGACTGAACCTGTCCCTTGCTGGTCATGTAGATGGGAACGATCGGTCCTCGGAGGCGAACGCCTTGCTCGAGCACGAGTTCACGCTGGCTGCCCGACTCGATGATCACCGTGTAGACGCCCATTGTTTCGAAGAAGGCATCAGCCAGCTCGTCAGAGACACGACGCGTCGCCATCGTCTCTGCGCCCATCGCCGCCATCTCTGATGAAGTGACCATATCCCGGACCCACCGGTCACGCTGGATGCCGATCGCGGCGAGGTAGATGAGAATCTGCGCGAGCAGAACAAAGCCGACCGTGTACAGAAACAGCTGGCCGGCAACCCCATCGAAGAAATCGCGGGCCCGGCGCACGGCCCGTCGCGCAAGCGTGTCGGGTCGAGCCGCTTTGGCAGGCGTGGAAATGATCGGGCCGGTGTCTGGCATGGCGCGAAGACAATACTCTTTCGCGCGCCGCTGCTAGTGCGCCCATTGATAGCACTGCTGCGATTTCACGATGCCGAGAGAAAGTCTTGTTTTGCTTGCGGCGCCAGGCGTCGCGTTGCCCATCGTAGGAAACTGACGCACGGGTCAATGTTTCGCTGATGAGCGCCAAACGGACAATTCTGCTGATCGATGACGATGCGATCCTGCGCGCCGCACTCGCACAGCGCTTCGCGTTGCATGAGGAGTTCAAGGTCGAGCAGGCGGCAACCGCGGCTGAGGGGATCACCAAGGCACAGTCGCCGCGTATCGACCTCATTCTGCTCGATGTTGACCTTCCCGACATGGACGGGCGTGATGCCTGCCGCATCATGCGAAGGAAGGAAGTGTCCGTCCCGATCATCATCCTCACCGGGAAAGCTGCGGAAGGGGATGCGATCATCGGCCTGGACGCGGGAGCGAACGATTATGTCGCCAAGCCCGTGAAGTTCGAGCTCCTGCTTGCCAGGGTCAGGACACACCGGCGCATCCACGAGCAGAGCGACTACGCCAGCTTCCAGATCGGCCCCTACCAGCTATGGCCCGCAACCAAGCTCCTGGTCGGCCCGAGCGACAGGAGGGTCAGACTCACCGACAAGGAAGCAGAAATTCTGCTGTATCTCTATCGTGCTCAGGGCGAGACCGTTCGCCGTGACGAACTGGTCGCGGAAGTCTGGGGCGAGGGGGTGGCCGTCAAGCCGCACACACTTGAAACCCACATGTACCGTCTTCGCCAGAAGATCGAACCAGATCCCGTGTCGGCACGCTTTCTGATAACTGAATCCGGAGGCTACAGCCTGCAGCTGAAACACTGACCGGCTGGGATACCAGCCGCTATCTGTTTCCTGGCGCCAGCGCGATGAGGACGTTCCCGGGTGTCTGGCTGAAGGCGCTGTATCCGGAGTTCACGAAGATCATGCCTGCGCCCGCCGACAGTCCGTGACTATCGATTGAGCCACCCTTGCCAGGAATTTCGGCGTTGATCGTCGCGATCGGGCCAACTGTATCGATCGTATTCAGCACTTCGCCGGTCTGCCTGTCGAAAACGATCACCTGGCCTCCAAGCGTGGCTGCAACAACCGCATCGCCGATGACGAGCGGTGCGGCGGAAAACCCGTAGAGAGCCTTGCAGTTACTCACGAGCCTGGCGCGCTCGCCTTCGCAATCTGGCAGCGCCGCATAAGACCAGCCGCGTTTACCGGTTTCGACGTCGAATGCATATACGCCGGCGCGTGAGACGAATTCCGGATCGCCGCCAAAGAACGGATCGTTGATCGGCGCAAAGACGTATTCGCCATCACTCGCAAGTCCCCAGTGCACACCGCCGAGAGCCGTCCCCTCGCCAATCCGCTGGCTCCATAAAACCTTGCCTGTCTTCGCATCGAGCGCCCATACGTGTCCGGATTTCTGGCCTGCGAGGATAATGTCCTTGCCGCTCTTGGCCTTCACTAACACTGCGCCGGCGCCGAAGTCGAAATCCCGTCCGTCGCCGCCGAAAAGGACAGGGCAGTTCGGACCGATCTCGCCCGTGTAGACGTCGCACGCCATGTTCCAGACATCGGCCGCCATCGCCTGGAAGCGCCACACGACTTTGCCGCTAGCGAGATCGAGTGCGATGACCGCATCCGATGTGTCCGTGCCTGGATGCGAGGTGTTCTCGCCGGTCGTTACGATGATGCGATTGCGCGCGCGATCATGGAGCGGGACAGACCAGATTGGAGCGCCAGACGGTCCCTTCTGACGAACGCCGAGCCGGTTGACCTGACCGGTGTATTCGGGCTCGGGCATGGTGTGGTATTCCCACAGCCATGAGCCGTCGGTCGCCTTCAGCGCGATGACGGATCCATGGCCTGTGCAGCACTCGGTCTTCGGGTCCATGCCGGTGACGACGCCGGAATTCGAGATCGGAACGATGATGGTGTCGCCGGCGAAGATGACACCGCCGCGGATTTCTCCGCCTGTGCCATTCTTCGGCTGCCCCGAAGCCTTCCAGACGCGCTCACCTGTCTCTGCGTCGACGACATGAATCGCACCTGCCTCGGAGAAGGCGAGGACTTTCCTGTCCCCTATCTCACCAATTGCAGGCGTGTTGTAGGAAGTTGCGGCATAGCTCCACTTTACGCAGCCTGTCGGCGCATCCAGGGCGAGCATCCGCTCGCCGCTGCTGACAAAGACAGTGTCGCCGAGAACGGCGGCGCCTGTGCCTGGTCCGTCGCCCGGAAGAGCGATTGCCCATTTGACCTTCAGTGACTTCATGCCGTCCTTGCCTATGCCGGACTGCACCGTGGTCAGGCTGCGCGTCTGGTTGGCGTTGACGCCGAAACCCGCACTGATCACCGGTAGATGCGTATCGACCGCCGTCTTGTTGGCCCCGCATTTGATGGCGTCGGTCCAGCCGCTGGATGGCGCGCGCTGGCCATAGGTCAGGTAGGCGACAACATCGTTCAGCTCTTCCCCCGTGAGGCCGGCCGCCATTGGTTTCATGACGCCCTGGGTCAACGCGTCTCGAATGCGCGTCGGCGTCATGGCCTGGAGCGACGCCAGCTGCGCGGCGCGGCTGCCTGCGGGGTTGTCGTGGCAGGACGCGCAGGCCCTCGCGTAGACGGCGCGCCCCGAATGGTTCAGCGGCGCCTCTTGCGCTTCAGCCTTGCCGGCGGGACTCACACCAAGTGCGGCCAGAAACGCAATTCCTGCGAGGCGCATCCACATTCGATCAAACTCCGTATGTCTTGCGGCCGACCAGGCCTGCCTCGGAGGCGCTCAGGGTCACATCTGCGCCTCCAAAAATGCCCGCACCTCGCGGTGCGGGCAGTCTCTGGAGAAGGGTAACCGGCCGGAAGGCCGATACCCGCCGGAGACGGCGCTGGCGCGCCGTGGAGAGCTATTGAAAGTGATACTTCAGTTCGATGCCGAAGAGCCGAGGCGGCGTCGGCGTAATCGTCTGATAGATCGTGCTGTCCGTCCGCCGCAGCGCTGCCGTGATTGAATCATAGCCGAGCTCGTCGAACAGGTTCTTGACCCAGGCCGTCACGGTGAACCGGTCGTCGGCATCGCGCCAGATCAGACGGGCGTCTGTCTGATCGTAGGTTGGCGTGTAGCTCAGAGGATTGTTGAAGATGCTGGTCGAGAACTTGTCGCGCCAGTAGTAGCTGACGCTCGGCGTGAGCGTGCCGGCCTCGCCAAGATCGAAAGTATAGCGAACGTTGGCCGAGACCTTGTTCTTGGCGGACAGAGGCGTCGTGTTGCCTTCCAGGCTTTCTGCGAGACCTGTCGTGGCGTTGAGGTAGGTGCCGCTCTCCTCAACCGTCGCGTCGAGATAGGCGTAGGTGAAGAGGACCTCGAGGTCTTCGAGCGGCCTCCACGTCGTTTCGAGCTCGACGCCAAAGTTCTTGACCTTCGGTATGTTGACGAACGACTCGTAGGCCGGACCCGTTGTGGGCTGCACCGCCAGCGGAATCTGGGCGTCCTTGTAGTCATAGTAGAAGATGGCGGTGTTCGCCGTGAGGTTCCATTCCGGGACCTCCTGCTTCCATCCGAACTCGATCGTATCCACGATCTCCTTCTTCGTGAGGGGGAGGGGCGACATGCTGTCGGCGTTGAAGCCGCCGCTCTTGTAGCCGCGGCTGTAACGGGCAAAGAGCATCGCATCATCGCTTGGCGTGTATTCGAGCCCGAGGGTTCCTGTCACCGCGTTCCATTCGTGCTTGAGGAAGCGGGTCGACACGCCGGACACCGGATCGTGCACAATACCGGTCGGGTTGGCGTCCGTTGCGCTGACCACGCCAGGCTGCGGCCCGGTGAACCCGGGCGCGACGCCGTTGAAGACGAAGGGCGTGATATCAAGGACGGGGAAGGGAACGGGCGTGCCAAGAAGGAACGAGCAGGTGAACGCGCACCGGAGCGAGGCCTCCTCCTTGATCTCCTTGTTATCGAGTGAGTAGCGGAGGCCGGCCGTGCCTTTCCACTGATCGTTGAAGCGATAGTCGACCTGGCCGTAAGCGCCGTAGGCGTTAAACTGGTTGGTGTTGTTGGTGTAGAAGAACTGCCGTCCACGGTTGGCGTGCACGTCACCGGTGTTCGGGTCCATGAAGAAGTCCAGCGACGGGTCGTTCGGCATCTGGGCCGTCACAGGCTGCTGCGAGTTCTCGTAGTACTGATAGAGGCCGACAAGCCATTGCAGCGGATCGTCGGTCGTCGAGATCAGGTTGATCTCGTTCGAGAAGAACGCGCGGCTTTCCTTGTAGAGGAACTCCTGGTCCGGGAACATTGTGAAGGGCGAGCCCGTGGGCGACGGCTCACCGCCCGGATCGGCCAGGTAGGTGATCGACTGGACAGGTGTCCCGTCATTGTCGCCCGGCAGGACGTAATCATAGAACACGTAGCCGCCGAGGTACTTGATATCGAAGGAGTCCGTCTCGTAAATCGCTTCGGCCGTGAACTCGTGATACGCATCGAAGATCGCATATCCCGCCGAGTTGGCGTTCATCTTGAACACGTCGGTCGTCGTCGGGTTCGTCGTGACCGTTCCCAGCTGCGTCGTATCGAGGATCAACGGATCGCCCGAATAAGCCCAGCCCGGGCTGGGCACGATCCCGGTGTCGCTGAGGAAGCTGGTGAGATAAGGCGCGCTTGAACCTGCGCTGGTCTGACCGCCCGGAGGACCGGACTTGCTCCAGTCAAGCGTCGTCCCCTTCAGCCACCAGCTGAAGCGGTCACCGATGTCGCCTTCGAGCTGCAGCTCCAGGTTCCAGTCGCCGAGCTCGCCCCCTTCGTGCAGGCCATTCGCCACGTTGTCGAAATAGCCCTCTCGCTCTTCGATGGAAGCGGTTAGCCTGCCCCGGATGTCGTCAGTGAGCGGCCCTGACACGGAGAAGGCCGCCAGGCTGTAATCATAATTGCCCGCGCCGAGCACGACATCGGCCTGGAATTCATCCGTTGGGCGCTTGGAGATGACGTTGATGACGCCTCCAACAGAGTTGCGGCCGTACACCGTACCCTGTGGGCCGCGAAGGACCTCGATACGATCGACGAAAATGTTGTTGCGGCCCGCCGTGACTGCAAAGGCTTGATAGATTCCGTCGGAATAGTTCGCGATCCCGGGATCAGCGCCGAAATTGTTCGTGTAACGACCGACGCCCCGCAGGAAGATGCGGTCTGAACCGGAGTCGAACGACAGGCCGGGGGTGACGTTCGTGAGATCCGTGATGCTGGTGATACCCCGCAGATCCCTTTCCTCCGAGGTGACCGCGGTAATCGCGATAGCGACGTCCTGTACGGTTTCTTCGCGCTTGCTCGCTGTGACGATGACAACGTCACGGCGCGCGTCTTCCGGTGGGCCGGCTTGAGTCGCGGGCGCGGTCTGTGGACTCGCCGGTTCTGTTGGAACCTGTTGCGCCCATGCCGCTGAGACCAGGACATGACCAAAAGCCAATGCGAACGCCGAAGCGCTTCGCAGCGCGATACTTCTCATCCTAATTTTCCTCCCCTGCGCCATCGTGTGGCGTCATGCTGGGCGGTACGTGCCGCCACGTCGGCATTAGGATGATCGCGCACTGCGCTGGCAACGTCGCGGCACGCAAGCGCGAAATGGGGCGCATCGCGTGCGGAGAAAAACATCGCGGGATCGTGTAATCGCGGACAGGCTTGAAAAGTCGACGGAAAACGTAGATCGATTAATATCGAATTGGTGTTAAACCTATGCACGTGATGCGTGCCAGGAGGGAGGCGCAACGCAACTTGATGTCCGGCGATGCGTCGAATGGCGGAGCCGGTGACGCATCGCGTTTCGCCGATGCCAGCAAGTGTTCGCTGCGAGAAAGGATACGGGGCATGATGTCGATGACTGCCCGGCCCGTCAGCGCTCTTGGAAAAGGCTGCGCGCGCGAAAGCCAGATGGGGAGCGTGGGGCGCGAAAGTCGGATTCGCGCACGCCTGGCGCCGGGGGGAAATGCGCCCCCGGACAGGATAATCCGGGGGCAAGTTTCGGGAAGGATCAATCCATCAAGCGCACGCCGCGTCGAGACGCGTGTACACCGATGCGGACACGTTAGGGCTTCAGCTTTGCGCGCTTCAATCGACGTACTGCCAGCGCACTTTATTGTGTTCTGGCTCCGTCGGCGGTTGGCCTCAGAGCGGCCCGCGGGACGGCCTGCGACGACGATGCTGCCTGCCGCGCGATTGGCCCGCGTGTTTGCATGAGTTCTGCTCGCTTGATTGTTCTGATCGAGGACGACGCCGAACTGAGAGGCGCGCTGGTGCACGCGTTTGCGGCGCATGCCTTCCGTATCGAGCCGGCAAGCTGTGCCAGGGAAGGCCTGCAAATGGTCGCGGCGCACGGGGCCGATCTTGTGATTCTCGATGTTGGATTGCCGGACCTCGATGGTCGTGAAGCATGCAAGGTGTTGCGCGGGCAGGGCCATACCATGCCGATACTTCTATTGACGGCGGCTGGATCAGACGCAGATGCGATCCTTGGTCTGGAAGCGGGCGCGAGCGACTATCTCGTCAAGCCCGTAGGCTTTGCTCACCTGCTGGCGCGTGTACGTGCCCAGCTTCGTGTGTTCGACGACAGCCGGAACGCAACCTATCAGATTGGCCCCTACACGTTTCACCAGTCGCGCCGGTTGCTGGTTGACGACACCGGCCGGAAAATCCGTCTCACCGATATGGAGGCCCGTCTGCTCAAGCGGTTGTGTCGCGCCGGCGGAGCGCGGGTCGCAAGAGATGAGTTGATGGTCGAAATCTGGGACTACAGTGCTGGCGCCAACTCGCACACCGTTCAGACCCACATCTATCGTATCCGCCAGAAGCTGGGATCGGATCCGCGCGGCGCCTCCCTCCTGAAAACCGAGGAGGAAGGCTACAGCCTGCAACTCGCGTCTTCGTACGTGCAGCGCCCTCAGACCGGGGTTTCGAACGGGTAGGCGGCGCGGGCGCGAACCTAGATCAACGCCACTTCGGCGGATCGGTAGTCGATCGCGAAGCTCAGCCGTGGGTCGGTATGAAGCTGCCAGTACTGCTCCCAGATACGGCGTGTGAGGGGCCCGACTTTGCCATTGCCCACAGGCGCGCCATCGAGAGATGTCACAGGCATGATTCCGCCGGCTGTCGAGCAGAAGAATATCTCGTCGCACTCATAGATCAGGTCGACAGGTACTTCCTCGACCCGCACAGTACATTGCATGGCCTCGGCAATCTCCAGCACGGTCTTGCGCGTGACGCCTTCGAGCACACCCCGCCGAGGAGTGCATGGATGAGAGCTACAAGATTGCCATCACCCGCCTTGGCGACCGGATCAGGGTGGGCGGAATGGCCGAGATCTCCGGCTTCAACAACAGGCTCCCGCCGCGCCGCCGGGCGACGCTTGTCCATTCGCTCGAGAGCCTGTTTCCGGCGGCCGGCGACACCAAAGCGGCCAGCTACTGGTCCGGGTTGCGGCCGATGACCCCCGACGGGACGCCCGTGGTCGGGCGGACGCGTTATGCGAACCTGACCCTGAACTCCGGCCACGGCACGCTCGGATGGACGATGGCCTGCGGGTCGGGACAGGTCGTCAGCGACATCATCAGCAATCGCGTGCCGGAGATCGATGTCAGCGACCTCTCGGTGTCCCGCTATACTCATTCGCCCAGGCTGAGCTCGACCGGAGGGGCCTCGCGACCGGCCGCCGTCGCGACTGCATTGTGAGCGGGGCCAGCATTTCGGTTGATCTCGGCGCGGTGGTCGAGAACTGGCGGCTGCTCGCGCGCCGCGCCGCACCTGCGCGCACGGCGGCCGTAGTGAAGGCGAACGGCTATGGCTTGGGCGCCGCGCGCATCGCAACAGCGCTGGCAGCGGCAGGCGCGCGGCGCTTCTATGTCGCCTGGCCTCAGGAGGGCGCAGCCCTGCGGGCGGCCCTCGGGCCTGAGGTCGAGATCGCGGTGTTTCACGGGGCCGATAAGGAGTCCCTGCCGCTTTTCCGGGAGGCTGATCTCCAGCCCGTGATCAACACAGCGTCGATGCTCGCGCTTTGGCTGCTACACGCGAAGGGCAAGCCGTATGCACTGCACGTCGACACGGGAATGAACCGCCTGGGCCTGTCGGAAGGCGAATGGCCTGCGGCAAATCAGATGACGACAACCCAGCCGCCATCTGTCGTGCTATCCCATCTGGCGCGCGCCGATGAACCCAACGATGCGATGAACGACCGTCAGCTCGAGCGCTTCTGGCGTGCGGCGCTGCTCTGGCCAGGCGCAATATACAGCCTGGCAGCGACAGCCGGCATCTATCTTGGCGAACGCTTTCATTTCAGCGAAGTCCGCCCGGGAATTGGTCTGTATGGCGGAGGTCCTGTGCCCGAAGAAGGCCGCGGCGTGCAGCGGGTCATTCGCATCACCGCGCCAGTCCTCCAGACACGAAATATCGGCGCGGGTGAAAGCGTCGGCTATGGTGGGGCTTGGCGTGCGCTCAGGGCGACGAAGCTAGCGGTCGTGGGCATCGGATATGCCGATGGTTTCCTGCGGTCGGCATCCAACAAGGGTCACGCGGTTATCGCCGGAGAAGTCTGTCCTATCGTTGGCCGCGTCTCCATGGACACGACAATCGTCGACGTCACCGGCATCGACGTACAACCGGGCGACGAAGCCGAGCTCGTCGGTCCAACATTGGCGCTCAGCCAACAAGCCGACGCGATGTCCACGATCGACTACGAGTTTCTCACGCGCATCGGACAGCGCGTCCTGCGGGACTATCGCGACGCACCGTCGGCGAGCTGAAGCCGCTTTCTCTACGACGCGCTGACGCGCCGGTGCTCGAACATGCGACGCGACAAGGCGTAAAACAGGGCGCCGCCGACCAGAAGTGCGGCAGCGACAAAGAAAACGCCGATGACCGAATTCTCGTTCGCGACGAAGGAAACGAGCAGGGGGCCGACACTCAGGCCCGTCAGCGTGATCGGCGTGAGAAGGACCGCCATCGTCCTCGAGGGATCCAGCTTGATGAGTTCGATGACCTGAAAGGGCTGCAACGCAAGCCAGAACAGGCCGAAGCTGCAGCACAAGGCGATGTAGATGCCCGGTATTGTAGCAATCGTCATTCCGTAGACGATTGCGGCCTGAATTATGCCGCCCAGAACCAGCGGCGCGCGCTGGTGAAGCCGTTGGGCTAGCCAGGCCGAAAGCAGCGCGCCAATGACCTGGAAGCCAAGCCCGCCCGACATTGAAAGGCCAACCACGTCATGACTGTAGCCGTGCTGACGGGCGAGGATCTCTCCATAGTTCCAGGCCGCCCCGATGCCTGCATTCTGCAGGAGGACGCCGGCGACAAACACCACGAGGGAAGGCGACCATTGGATCGGCGCCAGCGCGCTTTCAGCGCCTGTCTCGACGCGGTCCACGACGAAGATAACGGCCAGAAGTGCGATGCCGGCTGCAATGGCCAGCAGGACAAACACGAAGCCAAGACCGTAGACCGGGATCAGCAAGGTCGACAGGAAATACACTGCAACCATCTGCGGAAACGTCGAAACGCCAAGCAAAATGCCGTTCATGCGCTCAGGCCGGCGCGTGTGGGTCAGGATAATCGCGACCGAACTCAGGAGCAGGCCTTCGAGCAGGCCAGCGGCGCCCCGCTGCAGAATGATGTCGAGCGACGAATTTGCGCTGAAGAAGGCGAGGTTGGCCGATCGCCTGCGTGTCGGCCGGACATGCGGTACGAAACCGACTACCTTGGAGCAGTCGCGGCCAGCATCAGGCGACACGCCGGAAATCGCGTGGCGGCAGGCGTCATGGGCGTGACGCGCGAAGACATCTCGTTGCTTGTGTTCCTGACCGCCGCCGGAGCGGCCGCAATCGCGGGTTGGTGGTTTGTCCTCGGTTGAAGCTAGCCTGACCCGCCGCTGGGCGTGCGTCCTGAGTCTCGACGTTGTCGGCTTCAGCCGGATGATGGCGCGGGACGATATGGCGGCGGTGCAGGCTGTCAGACGATGCCGTCAGATTGTCGAGGCACATGTGCTGTTGTTTGGCGGCCGGCTGTTCGGCGCTGCGGGCGATAGCTTTATGGTCGAGTTTCCGGACGCTGAGGGTGCGACCCGCTGCGCGACCGCAATCCAGAAGGATGTCCTCAGCAGGTCCTCTGGCAACCAACAGTTGCTGCTGCGTGGCGGGATCGATGCCGGCTCCGTCATTGATGACGACGGAAATCTGTACGGTGACGCGGTCAATGTCGCCGCCCGCCTCCAGGAAGTCTGCCCGCCAGGAGGTGTTCTGGTTTCCCGCGTCGTTCATGATGCGCTGGTGATCCGGGCCAGTTTCCGCAGCGCTGGCGAATTGTCGCTGAAGAATATCGCGACGCCGGTCGAGATCTTCGAGGTCATGGACGGTGATCATCCACTTGGCGCATCCGCCAATGATCTTGCCGCGATTGACGTTACCCGTTCAGTTCCCGGCTTCGAGGGCGCGCCCGTGCTGGCAGTCCTGCCGCTCGAGAACCGAAGCGACGATGCCGGCCAGGAACATGTCTGTCGCGGCTTCTCCGAAGACCTGATCATTGCGTTGTCGCGCATGCGTCAGTTCACAGTGATCGACCGCAGTTCGACATTCACTCACGTCTCGTACGACCCCGGCGCCAAGGCCTTGGGACGCAGACTTGGCGCCCGCTATCTGCTTGAAGGCGCATTGCAGATGGACGAGGACAGGTTTGGCATCTCGATGCAACTGACCGATCTTGAAAGCGGTCGGCAGGTCTGGTCCGACTGGGCGGAGCAGGGAGGGGATGAAAGGGGCGGTAAGGACGGGGTGGGTGCGGTGGATCGCAAGATAAAGCACGTGCCGTGCTGCGGGCCTCTGGGCCCTGTCTGCACATAGGATTTTCCACGGTGGTTTAGCGCACCGCGTGCGGCGCGTGTGCGGTGCTTTCTGGCGTGCGGTGTATGCGCTGGATCGGGCGCTTGTTATGGCGATCATGATCGTCATGGCGATGCGCGAGAACGAGTTCGAGCTGAAGCTGGGGCGCATCGGACACGAGCGGTCGTCCAGCCTTGCCCGTGTGCGTGCATCAGTGCGGCAGCGTGCCGGCGTGAGCCGCGGACCGAAGTCCGGTTACGCGCCGAGGGCAGGCATCAAGGCGCATTTCAGGAAGGGCTCGGCCGGCAAGGCGCGGCCCGTGATGGCGTCATCGCGCCGGGTCGTGGTGAAAGCGCGCTTCGTCGTCCACGGTGGCGGCAAGTGCGCCCCGCTGCGGGCGCATGTCAGCTATCTCGCGCGTGAGCAGGGGCAGGCGCGGGGCGAGCCAGGACTGGAGCGCGCCGTCGACTACCTGCAACGCGAGGAAACACCCAACGCGCGGCTGAGCTTCTATGATGGGGGCGCCCAGGACCTCGACGGCAACGCGATCACGGCCGGCTGGGCGGACGACAGCCGGCACTTCCGCCTGATCATCAGCGCCGAGGATGGCGAGGCGCTGGGCGACCTGCGTCCGATGATCCGGGAGGTGATGTCGGATCTTGAGCGGCAGGTGGGGACAAAGCTGGAGTGGGTCGCGGTCGATCACTGGGACACGGACAACCCTCACACGCACGTCCTCGTGCGGGGCAGGCGGTCCGACGGGCAGGACCTGTTCATTCCGTCGAAAGTCATCAGCCATGGCATAAGGGAGAAGGCGCAGGCAGTCGTCACGCGGGTCCTCGGACCCAGGCTTGAGGCCGACATCGCCCGTGACCGCTGGCGCGAGATCGACGATGTCCGGGTCACCCCGCTCGATCGCCAGCTGGTGCAGGCGCAAGGCGCTTCAGGGCACATTGTCATCCATCGGCCGGACCTGATCGCCCGGCTGGAGCGTCTCGAAGGCTGGGGCCTTGCGACGAGAGGCGTGCAAGGCTGGCGCATCGCGCCTGACCTGTTCGGCAAACTTAAGGCGATGGAGCAGCACGCGCAGGTTGAGACAGCCGTCTCAGGCCATCTCAGCGAAGGGCGTCCCTTGCCGGTGCTGGCGGCGGTCCTGGGCGAGCGCCTCGAGGGCATGCTCGTCCATCTGGGACCGTCCGGCGATCTCGACGACAACTTCGTCGCCGTCATCGAGACCGGCAGGGCCGAGTTGCGTTACGCGCGGTTCGAGCGCCAGGCCGACATGGTCCAGCTGGATGGCGCCATGCCCGGCGCGCAGGTGGCGTTCGAACCAAACCTCGCGGAGATCAGACCGTCCGACCGCGCTATTGTCGACATCGCGGATCGCACCGGCGGGCTCTACTCGGCTGAGCATCACCTCGCTGAAGCGCCATCGGTCAGCCGCGGGCTGGTCCAGGCCAACATCCGCCGGCTGGAGGCCATGCGTCGGATGAGCCTGGTCTCACGAACCAGCGAGGGCGACTTCCTCGTTGGGCACGACCATCTCAAGCGCGCGCTGATGTACGAGGAGCGCGTTGCCCGGCGTTACCCGCTGTCAGCTTCCGTTGCTTCTTACTGGTCGCTCGAAGAGCAGATCAACGCGATCGGCCCCACGCGGCTCGACCGCGTGCTGGCGGGCGAAGCCGCTTCACCCGAAGGCACAAGCGCCTTCGCCCGCCAGCACGCTGCAGCGCTCCAGCAACGCAGGCTGTTCCTGATCGACCAGGGTTGGCTCGGACCGAACGAGCAGGCTCTTTCGCGAGACGCCATGAGACGGATGGCGGAAACGGAGTTGCGCGGCGTTGCTGATGATCTGTCAGCGGAGATCGGCAAGCCAGTTCTGAGTGTGCGGATGAACGCGGTAAGCGGCGTCTATGCGCGGCGGATTGATCTGGCGCAGGGGCGGGTGGCGCTGATTGTCGGCGAGCGCCACGCGAACCTCGTGCCCTGGCGGCCGGCGCTGGAGCGCTTCGCGGGCAGGGAGGTAATTGGCGAGCTGCGGGCTCAGGGCATGTCGTGGCAGCTGCAGCGGGGAGTGGGCATCAGCCTGCCGCCAATGGGATGAGCGTAGTGAATTTTCGCGTGCTCATTGCACGATCCACGGTGTTTCCACCGCATCTACGGTCTGCAAGCTGAATCCTGTGGCGACGTTTGCGCAATAGCCAGAAAGTGGTTGGAGGAAATCTGGAATGGTCCGACGCAATAGAAGCTATCCATCCGCGATGTCTCAGCCGGACCTGTTTGCTTTCGCCGCGTTCGCGGGGGCGAGCAAGCCGGCACAGCGGCTTGCGCCGAAAGTCGACGAGCCAAATGCGAAGCCACAATCGGCGCCGAAGGTAGTTCCCGGTTCGAATCCCGCTTCAGTTCGAAAGCTGCCAGTTCGCATTGCGCGCGAAGCGGTTGTATCCAGGATCACAACTGTTTCGGATATGCCTGCCTATTCCGAAAGCGATCAGGAACTTGTCGATCGATCTATCTCTGCGCTGCCGCCGAACCGGATGTGGTTTACCTACGCAGCTATCCGGGAGTCGTTTGGAATCTCACGCGCGACGGTGGCGAGAAAGGTGAAACTCGGCCTTGTGCCCGGCATCAGGTTCACAGGCGTAAGCGTGGTCGAGGATGGCCCTGTGCGGCGCTTCGACCGAGCACAGTTGCGGTGGCTTCTGCTCGCGGTCAGGTCGCGTCTTTAGTTGAGTTCGAATCTTCGAACTGTCTCGCGCCAGCTCAATTCATGCGAAAGCAGCGCAGGCCATTTGTGGGTTGGAATGTGGGTTATTGGACGGCAACTTGAAATCTGATATTTTCTTCCTTAGATTCAAGTGCATAAAAATCCAACTGGCGGAGAGGGTGAGATTCGAACTCACGGTACGCTTGCACGTACAACGGTTTTCGAGACCGTCCCGATCGACCACTCTGGCACCTCTCCGCGGTCAGCGGGGCTCTATAGCACCCGAAGTA
>Ga0116158_10001470_pt1 | contig 21417 bp, 20 predicted proteins | sample AD_UKC052_MetaG_FD_89883 | JGI IMG/M metagenome (GOLD analysis project Ga0116158, IMG submission 89883) | Active sludge microbial communities of municipal wastewater-treating anaerobic digesters from USA - AD_UKC052_MetaG | ecosystem: Engineered > Bioreactor > Anaerobic > Digestate | place: USA... | reverse complement strand
GCATGTTGCTGACCGCATAGATCATCGACGTCAGCGGCGTGCGCAGTTCATGCGAGACGTTGGACACAAACTCCATACGCATGCGGTCATGTGCCTGCAGCCGCTCCACTGCATCCTCGAGCGCCTGCTGGGCCTGCTGGCGGACCGTGATGTCACGCACAAAGAAACAGAGCTGACCGTGCGCGTCGAGATCCACCTGGTTCACCGCGATCTCCGCCGCGAAAGAGGTCCCGTTGAAGCGTTTGCACCGTGCCTCGACCAGCGTGAATTTTTTACTGACAAGATTCTTGTTGATCGTTTCGATCAGCGCATCGGTCGCGCCGGAAATCAGGCTCACCACATCCAACCCGAGCAACGCTTTCGCCTCCGCCTGAAAGAACTCGCAGGCGCGTTCGTTGCACTCGATCACCTTGCCGGCGCGCGTGGTGATCAGCACCGCGTCATAAACGCTCTCCAGCAGCTTGTAGAACGGGGTGTCGCGTTTCTGATGCTGCGTGCGCCACGTACGGGCACCGGCGCGCGCCGACACCCGCGGGGTCGCGGCAACCCGCTGATCCACGGTGGCCGGGTCGATCCCGATCCGCATGGTGCGGTCCATTCTCTGGTTTTCAGCCATCACACGCCCTTCTGAGCCTAAAAAAAGCGTCCCGTTGCCGGGACGCTGTACGGGGCTTACTCGCGTGATTTGTTTTTGGCTTCATTCACGCGCAACTTGCGTCCAAGCACATCCTTGTCATGGAGCGCTTTGATCGCCGCCTCGGCCTCAGGCCGGTTGGGCATCTCCACGAATCCGAACCCCTTGGACTTGTGGTTGAAGCGGTTCGAGATGATGCGCGCGGACTTCACCGCGCCGAATTTCTCGAACTCTTTGCGCATCTGCGCTTCGCTCATGTCGTAGCTGAGATTGCCGACATAAATCTCCACACAGTCGCCATCGCCGCCTGCGTAGCAGCTTGAACCGCCCCCGCAGAATTTCGCCACAATGAAACCGGCGATGAATCCGACCACACCCGCTCCGACGCCTATCAACGCCGGGCTCGACATCACACACTGTGCCAAAAGGAACCTCCTTGATTCACTTGATTGACGGTTACACACGGCTCTGCCGGAGAGGCCGCACTGAATCCTTGACCACACACCCAATCGGTGACAAGGCTTGCGGCCGGCGCCCCATCGCAAGCGACGGCGCCGGACCCGCGTCAGCGCGTCTCCAGAAAACCCTCCAGCTTGCGCAGCCGTGTGGGGTGACGCAGTTTGCGCAACGCCTTGGCTTCGATCTGGCGGATGCGTTCGCGCGTCACATTGAACTGCTTGCCGACCTCCTCCAGCGTGCGTGAATACCCGTCGGTCAACCCGAATCGGTAATCCAGCACTTGGCGCTCACGGTCGGTCAGGGTTGTCAGCACCTGCTGCAGGCGCTCCTTCAGCATGCTGTAAGCCGTCATCTCTGAAGGATTCTCTGCGGATTTGTCCTCGATGAAGTCGCCGAAGTGCGCGTCGTCGCCGTCCCCCACCGGGCTTTGCAGCGATATCGGCTGCTGGGCCATGCGGTATACGGCGCGCACGCGTTCAACGGGAATGTCCATCTCCTCGGCGGCTTCTTCCGGCGTCGGTTCGCGCCCCAGCTCCTGAACAAGCTTTTTCTGAACGCGAAGCAGCTTGTTGATCGTTTCGATCATGTGAACCGGGATGCGGATGGTGCGGGCCTGGTCAGCGATTGCCCGGGTCGCAGCCTGCCGGATCCACCACGTGGCGTACGTGCTGAACTTGTAGCCACGGCGATACTCAAACTTTTCCACGGCTTTCATCAGGCCGGTATTGCCCTCCTGGATCAGGTCCAGGAATGAAAGCCCGCGGTTCATGTACTTCTTGACGATACTGATCACCAGGCGCAGATTGGCCTCGACCATCTCGGTCCTGGCCTTCTGGCCCGAACGCAGGACATCGCGCAGATCCTCGAACTTGGCAAGGAACTCCTCGGGGGCCATGCCGAAATCCTGCTCGATGCCCGCGCAGCGCACCGCGATGTCTTGCAGCGCCTGGTCGCGCTTTTTGGTCTGGCGCTGCTTGACCAGCTTGCCCTGCTCGCTCAGCAGGTGCTTGTACGGACGGTAGATCTTCTCGTCCGCCTCGGTGCACAGGCTCTCGAGAATCTTCTGCTTAAAATTCAGGGTGTGAAAGGCCGTCACCAGATCGTGCCGCGCCTTTTCCAGGCCCTTCATGGCACGCTTACGCTTGCCGGCATCATCGCCGCACGCGGCCACCTGTTCGTAGGCCTTGAGGATTTTGGCCTGCACGGACAACAGGTTCTTCTTGATCTTGCCGACGCCCTCCATGTAGGCATCGCGGCTGTCCGCAAACTTATCGGTCACGACCCGGTCAAAGCGCTCAGTGCCGGTTTCGAGGCGGTCGATCAGCTCCAGGTAAAGGCGCGGCGTAAAGGCGAACTGGTTGAACATCTCGCGCTCTTTACTCTCGGCCAGTTCGATGCGCTTGCAGATCTCGACCTCCTGCTCGCGCGTCAGCAGCGGGACCTGACCCATCTGATGCAGGTACATGCGGATCGGGTCGTCAAAGAAATCCATGCGGCTGCCGCGGCCGCGCTGCTCTTCCTGATCGTGTTCACTGCGGAAACGCTCGACATCCGACGCGTCGATGATTTCGATGTCCATGCCGCGGAGAATCGCCAGATACGACTCGATATCGGTATCCTTGATCACCGCGTTCGGCAGCACCTCGTTGATGTCGTCGTAGGTGAGATAGCCGCCCTGCGCCTCGGCGCGCTTGATCAGCGTCTTGATCCGCTCGCTACGCTCCTCGCGCTTGGCCTTGGCCTCGAGGCGATCCGCGTCCAGCGCGAGTTCCGACTCGAACCCCACACTGAAATCGGCGCCTTCGATCACGTCGAAATCGACCCCGACCTCCGCGTCCGGCTCGTCGCCGCCCTCGTCAAAGTCATCCCCCTCGTCGAGGTCGCGGTCCAGATCGTCGAGGACATCCGCCGCGTGAAGCCCCACGTCGATATCGACATCCACGTTGAGCGCCAGGTCATCGGCATCGAAATCCAGTTCGGCGACAGCGGGTTCGACCGTCTCTGCCGCAGTCCCGACGCCGGCCTCGTGCTCCTCCGCAGGCTCCACCTGTTCCGACGCGGCGTGGACCGACTTTTTCTTTTTGGCTTTCGCGGGGGCGGGCGTCGCCTTTTTATCGGCCTTTTTTGCAGGGGCGGCCTTGGCTGCCGCAGGTTTTTTCGCTTTTGCTTTCGTCGCTGCCATCGGGTCTTGGTTCCTCGTTCGTGCGCCGTCGTCGGCGGACACCCACCGGTTCTAGATAGACTTCACCTATTATACGCAAGAAATGAGGTATGACTGTATCCAATCCGCCTCTGAATGTCAAGAAGGCGCATCCCCGTTTCTCGGACCGTTGGGGGGTTGGGGGTTGGGGGTTGGGGGTTTCAGGTTTCTGGTTTCTGGTTTCGACAACGCCTCCCTCCCTTTCCCGCTCCTCCCCTCTCCTTCCTCCCGCCCCCGCCTCCCGACCGATGTGGTCTTCCCGACGGCACAGCGTCCCGACCGGTTTCGCGTCTCGGCGCGTGAGCCCCCATTTTATTTTAATTTCAGTATGATTCTTATTGACACGCTATTCAGCACTTGTTTTCATAGCAATATGAAAACCCGTTTGGATACTGCAGCGCCGGAAACAACCGACCCCGTGACCGTGGGTGGCACCATCCGTGAACTGCGCCGGCGCGCCCACCTCTCGCAGGGCGAACTCGCCCGCCGCCTCGGCATGCGGCAGGGCCCCCTGTGCAACCTCGAACAAGGGAAACATTTCCCGTCTGCGCACGTGCTGCTCCGCCTAGCCGCCACCCTGAACACCACCACCGACCGCATCCTGCGCCCCGGACGCCCACCTGACAGCGACACGGCACCCTCTCGGCAACCCGCGCCCTGCGCCACCTCGCTGGCCCCCTCCGGACTGGCGCCCACCTCTCCTGCGGCACGGACCAGCATCGCCTCACCCGACTCCGCTGCCATCACCTCCGTGGTCCGCGACTATCTCGCGCTGGAAGACATCTGCCGCGTGCCCCGTCAGGCAAGAGTCCCGCTCCAGACCGCCTTCAACACCGCCTCAGCGGGCATGGCGCGTCTAGCCGCGCAGTTCCGGGCCCTGTTCGGCATCGGCGACGCCGTGGTCTTCGACCCTCTCGAACTCTTTGAAAACCACGGGCTCCGCGTTGTCTTCATGCCCTTGGCATCCGCGTCAAGCCTATCCTTTTACGACGCCCCCAACGGCAACGTCTTCATTTTCATCAAAGCCGGCATCAACCCTGAAAAGCAGATGTTCGGCCTCGCCTACGAACTCGGCAGGGTTCTGCTCTTCACCCGCGCCGTATTCCTGAAAGAGCCGCCCTTCGGACGTACCGCCAGCGCCGACAAATCCGCGCGCCACTTCGCCGCCTGCTTTCTGATGCCGGAAAGCGCTGTCCGGACCAGCGTCGCGCAGACCGGCATCCGCCCGGACGAGTGGGACCTCGACCTCCTGCTCCGCCTCAAACACCGCTTCGGCGTCTCTGCCGAAACGTTCAACTACCGCCTGCTCGAACTCGACCTCATCACGCCCGTGCGTCAAGCCGAACTCCGCACGGCGATCAAGACCCACTACGACGCCCACGCCTTCGCGGAACCCGGCCAGAGCCGTCGCATCCTCTCGCCCAACGGTCGCCTCGGCGACCTGCTCCACACCGCGCTGTTGCGCAGCGAGCGCGAAGCCCGCGAGATTTCCGTCCGCCTGAAAAACCTCACCCTCCACGCCGAACGCTGAGCGTCATAAAAAAGGAGAACGCCATGTCTGAAAAAACCCTTCCGGTTCCCAGCACCGAAGCTTCGCTCGCTACGGTTTCCGGCCTGCTCGGCTGGATACCCACCTGGATCGTCGGCCGGCGCCACTACGACGCAGTTCCTCCGGCCGGCGTCACCTTGGTCTGCGAGCGCCAGCCGGACAACCCCAGCGACACGGAAGCCATCGCCGTCTACGCGCCGGGCGGCGGCCAAACTGGGCATCTGCCGCGCTGCGACGCCGCCTACCTCGCGCCGCTGCTTGACCGCGGCGTCGTGCGTTTGGAGACGCGGCTGTCCGGGCCGGACGATCCGGACAACCGCACGCCGATCCGGCTGGAAGTCTGGCCTGCCGAGCAGGCTGCCGATCTGGCGGGCCGTCACGCCGACACCGCCGAGGCCGTCTGGCATCATCAGCTTCTGGGATTGTGGCAGAACCGGGCCCGCTACGCACATACCGCGCTCGACGCGTTCCGATCTGAGGTGCGGGCGCATTTCCACGCGGGCGGCCTGTGGCCCGAGACACAACTCCTGTACCGGCTGCTCAAAGGCACTGTCGCGGACGGCGCGGCGGCCGCGGAGCAGGTCCGTCTGGAACAGATGCGGCGCGAGGCGGAGGCGGCTGAACGGAGCCGCGCGGCGCAACTGGCCGAATGCCGCGCCGCGATCGCCTGCGAGGCGTGCGGCCCGCTGCTGCCTTTCGGGCACCTCTCCGTCCTGCCGCTGCGCGCGGTGCGCCCGGCAGCGGCACGGCCGATCGCGTCAGCCGTGCGCCAAGGCACCGCAGCGATTTCGTGCGCCACAGAGAGCGACGACCTCTGCAAGTTGCGCGTGAAGGTCGAACGGGGCCAGTGCGTGTTCGCTGTTAAAGGCGAGGAGCTCGACACGACGCTCGGGCGCGTTCGGGTCCTGCACGACTCCGTGTTCGCGCCGGGGCTCGTGCCGGACCAGTTGTTTTATGTCGTCAAGGCCAACGGCGAATCGCCCAATCGGCGCAAACCGGTCTTCATGGCCGACGCCGTCATGCCGGAGCCCGCCCTGCCTGCACTGCCGGGGGAGGCCACGGGCTTCGCCGTCTTCCGAGGCGCGGAATGTCTGGAGATCGCGCTCTTCACGCAGCCCGGCAGCGCGGCCGCCGCGCTGCCCCTGCTGCGCGCCAGGACCTGGCATCTCAAGCCCGCCTCGCCCGCGCCGTCGGCAGCCGAAGCCTTCGCCTCGGTCCGGCCGCTCTTCACAGACGCGGCACTGAAACCCGCTCCGCCCTACATCGACTTTAGCGACTGTCCCGGCCTCAGCGGCGAGGCTTTCATCCTCGGCGGCAGCCTGGTCTACCTGCGCGTCAAGGTCAAGGAACAAGCGTGTGGCCACTCCAGCCTCTTCGGCCTCGGCCTCTCCGGCAAACTCGACCTCCTCGAAGGCGCCGGCGAAGACCAAACCCTGTTCGTTGAAGCCGGAGCGGTTGAAGGCGAGCGCCCCGTGCCTGACATCGCCTATGCCGGAGAAGTCGGGCGGCCGGAACAACGTTCGTAAGTCGTTTGAGCTTTCACCCCTGACGTCGAGCGGTCCCGTGGTACAGAAATCACGGGAGCCCCTCACTGCCCTTTGAAAACCTGTCTTCCCCTGTTCAACAACGTATTTTCAATGCGCTTTCTTGGGGACTTATGACGACAGGAACGAAGATCATGTACGCTTGGATCGCATCCTCGCTGTACGCCTTGTTGGCTCATCCTCAAGAGCTAAGGGAGCTAAAAACAATCTATGAACGAAACCGTGCCGATATTGAGAACGCTTATTCCAAGGCCATTAATCAGGAGCAGACTCACTATGCCGGGGCCTTGGAGATCTTGAAAAATTTGGCAATAGAGCGAAAAGACCTGAAACAATCTAGCGCTGCGATCGCAGAACTTGATCGTTTCAACAAAACGAAAACCCTTCCTCCGGTCCCTGTCCCCGATCAAATCCCTCCGATCAACGCCGCGCAGTCGGCCTACGTCCAAAAATCGTTACAACACGAACTGGCGTGTGCAGAAAAACTAGGCAATCTGACGGCTAAATACTGGGAGGCGCTGACCAAACTCAAGAAAGAAATGGACAAGACCGGCCAAACCAACGAGGCTAATAGCGTTTCGCTGGAATGTGACAATGCAGTCGCCTTGCTGAAACGCCTCAAAGACCAGAGCGCCGCGATCAAAGAAAGCCAATCCAAGGAACCCTTGAGAACCGAGGCCAAAAAGCCCCTGCAACCCTCAACGCCCGGAACGACAAAGCCATACCCCGACAGCAAAACACAGAACTCGAAAGGGGATGATACTCGAACCCGTTTGCTCGACATCAACTCAGCGTCGAAAGAGGACCTTATCCGTTTACCGGGCATCGGCGAAAAAATGGCTGACCGGATCATCGCCGCCAGGCCCTTCAGGGATAAACATGACCTCACAACGGTTTCTGGCATTGGTGAAAAAAAATTTAATGACTTGAAAGACTTGATACAGGTAGATCCTAAGCGGCGGGAATGAAGGCCCGCGCATCTTGGCCACGGGCTGTCCGCCGATTCTGGCCATGAAAAAACCCAATAAAACCGGGGTTTTGTTGGGTAAAAGATGGGGCGAAAAACGGGACTCGAACCCGGTTTTACCTCAAACAACCAACAAAAACCCTGAAAATACTACTATTCAGCACGGCTCTTTACGATGCGCCTACAGTAGGCACCGGTTTTTTTATAACCACAAATGGTTACCTCCTTACAGCCGCTCATGTCATTTCCCAAAAGCATCGTGTCACCATACAACGGATGGCATCCAATTACGTAGCGAATGTTGTCAGCGTTAATGATAAGCTGGACGTCGCATTGCTCAAAACAGAAGGTTTTTTCTGCCCTTCAGATTTTTTCAAGCACTGGCACTAAATTAGGCGGTGAGGTGTTCACAATAGGATTCCCGAACGTCAGCGGTGAGGCGGCTGTATCCCGTCGCCTCCACCGCTTGGTTCGGAAGTCGTTTCAGAGTTGTTTAACGTAGTCTTGCCCTGCGTAGAAGAAACGAAGGACATAGACCCTGCGGGCTTTCCCGTCAAGCCGGAAAATCAGCAGGTAATTGTTAATCAGCGCTTTGCGGTATCCTTTTCTCTTTAGATACGTGTCTTCGCATTCACAAAACATTCGTGGTGTGCGACGGAGACTTCCATAACAGGCTTCGACGTTGTCCAAAAACGTCCCGGCTGCTGGCGGATTCGCCAGTTTAACAGCGATGTATTCCACAATGCCGTCCAAGTCCTGCTCGGCAAAGCCCGTTATGATTAGCTCATACATGGTGCTTCGCCCGAAGGCGCTTTATGGATGTTTCTGCCGTAACCGTCTTTCCTGCTGATATCTGCTGCTCAGCTTCCTCCAGTTTTGCGTAGATGTCGAGTTTCGCCAGACTTTCCTCATAACGTTTCATGCTCATGATAACCATGTCGCCATAGCCGTTTTTCGTGATGAAAATCGGAGCATCCGCCAGTCGGCATCTTTGTGAAATCTCAGCCGTATTCTTCAAGTCTCTGATGGGTATGATTTGCGGCATCGCCAAACCTCCTTGTGTGTGGCCCGATAATACCATAATAGTGCCGCAAAAGCAATAGACAGATGGACGGATATCATTTCACCCTATCTTGTTCGTACGCGGTTCACCTTTGATCGTCGTCACCCTTGCCGCGCCCCCTCGAAATCGAGTACCACCAGAACCGCGACTTCTTTCGCTTGTAAATCGACATGCCCTCCTCCTTAATCGCCAGAAGCAACCACACATCGCGATAGCAAAACCCGCCGCCGTTGCAACACCGTATTGACACCGTAAGATACAAAAAAACCGATAAAGCCTAGACTTTATCGGTAAATTGGATGGGGCGAAAAACGGGACTCGAACCCGCGACCCGCAGAACCACAATCTGCTGCTCTAACCAACTGAGCTATTTTCGCCATTTGAAAAACGGAGAGATGATACCAGACGCCCCCTGATTTGCAAGCAGGAAAGCAGGGGAAACGCAAAGAAAAACAGTGGCCGGAACGTATTCGGTTAGCCACGGGGGGGCAGACGAAGCGCGAGGGAAAGCGGAACTGATGCGGCACAGGCTGGTGTACCGACTTCAGTCGGCCCGGTTCGCCCCAGCCGGCTAAAGCCGGGACACCAACGGTGCCAGCCGCCCCGTCGCTTCCTCTTCCCTTCGAATCAGTATGCCACTCCCCCGTGGCTAACCGAATACGGCCGGAACCCGAGCGCCGCTGACCTCCGTTTTCACTTCTTCGCAGCAGCGCCCTTCTCCTTACCGCGTCCGATAGCCAGAATCTTGGCGACTTTCGCCTCGGTCAGTTCATAGCCTTTGAGCCCGGGGAACCCTTCCCAGATGATCGTGCGATACTGCGGCTCAAGGATAATGACATGCGGCCATCCCCACACCCCGAACAGGGCTTCGTAAGCCCCTTGGTCAGGATGTGCATGGGCCGAAAGCTCCGCCAGATCGGGGCCTGCGGCCGCGCCCTCCTGTGCAGCCGGCTTGTCGGCGCCCCTTTGCTTCCCGTTCTGGGCAGCGGGCAGCGGCCGGTCCAGCGCCAGCGCGTACTCTTTCTTGGGGCCCGTGTACGCCTTGACCTGCTCTTCGGTCTCGCCGGTGATCCCGATCACCACCAGCTCGTCGCCAAATTTTTTTTGCAAGCCGTTCATCAGCGGCGTCATCCGCTTGCAGGCCCCGCACCAGGTGCGCCAGAACTCGATGACCACGAACTTGCCCTCGGTCTCCGGCTTGGCCGAAAGCCACTTCGCCACCTCCAGCGTCGGCGCGTCCGTGAACACGCAACTGCGCGCCCACATCTGTTTGCCGCCAGCGGCCGCGGCCTCAACGCGGCCGGTCGTGCAGATTCCCGACGCGTCGCACTCCGGAGCCGGAACCGCTGCAACCCCGATGGCACATCCGCACACACACACCGCGGCGACCCACATTTTGATTCCGCTCATAAACCCCCTCCTTGTTTGTACACTATACCTCACAGGAACAGGCGGCGACAAGAACGGAAGGGCAAAGGACCAGGGCATCGCGGTCTTTTCAAAACGGCCCGAACGTGTTTTACTATGCCCCTGTCTGCAACGTCGGCAAACGGTGCCGGCTCGGCAGGCGCAGTCCAGTTCTGACAACGGGGGATTTTGTTTGTGAAGCGTGTGTTCCTTTTCTCAGTGTCCGTGTTCTGTCTCGCAACCGGCGCGTTCGCGCAGCGGCCGAAAGGCTGCATCTCTCAGACGCCGTACATCGGCGCGATCATTGTGGACGCCGACACCGGCGCGACGCTGTTCGAGGACAAGGCGGACGCCCCGGGCTATCCGGCCAGCACGTTGAAACTCATGACCCTGCTGGTGGTGCAAGAGCAGATCGACGCCGGCAAAGTGCGGCTCGACGACACGGTGAAGGTCTCGGTCGAAGCTTACAAAACCGGGGGCTCGCAGGTGTATCTCGACCCTAAGGAGACTTTTCCGCTGGAGGACATGCTGTACGCCATGATGATCCAGTCCGCGAACGATGCAGCGGTGGCGCTGGCCGAACATGTGGCGGGGACCAAAGAAAGCTTTATTGAACTGATGAACACGCGCGCCCGTCAGATCGGCATGAAGGACACGCGCTTTGCTTCGGTCCACGGCCTGCCGCCTTCTGCGGGGCAGCGCCACGATGTGTCGTCCGCCCGCGACATGGCCCTGCTCGCGCGCGAATTGTGTAAACATCCCGCAGTCTTCGCGTACACCTCCGCCACGTACCGCCAGCTTCGAGCCAACACGCCCAAACCCTTTGACATGCGCACGCACAACCCCTTCCTCAAAGAGAAAGTCGAAGGCTGCGACGGCTTCAAGACCGGCTACACGGCCACGGCCGGCTGGTCGATCGTCGTGACGTCGAAACGCAACGGGCGACGCGTCATCGTCGTGGTTTTGGGCAGCGAAAACCGCAAGCTGCGCGACGCCAAGGCGCGCGAACTGCTGAACAAAGCGTTCACGCTGCTGCCGGCCGCCGCGCACCGGCAGGAGCCGGCGCCCCGCGCACCGATCGCGGGCACTGCAGTGCCGCCGCCTCCGCCGCCTGTCCAGTAAGGCGCACTTATCCCAGCAGGGGCGACAGGCTCAGCTTGCGGTAAAGCGCGCCGCGCGGCGTCAGCCGGCTTTCGTAAAGCGCCACGCTCTTGACTGTCCAGCCGCCGAAATTGTCCTGCTCGTCGGCCGCCATCGCCTCGACCAGCGCGCGGTTCTTGGCTGCGTTGCGGCAGCGGCCCAGCGTGATGTGCGGCCTGAAATCCGGCCCCTCGTCTTTAAAGCCGAATTTTTTCAGCTCAAGCCACAACCGCTCGTGCAGCGCTTCAAGCTGGCGCGAAGGGGCGACGCCGGCCCACAGCGTGTTCGGCATACGCTTGGTGCCGAAGAACCCCCAGCCATACGCGCGGCACGCAAACGGAGGAAGCGCCGCACACACGCGGTCAACCGCCGCCGTCACATGCGGCAGGATCGAAGGGGCCACCTCGCCTAGATAAATCAGCGTGATATGCAACTGCTCACGCGTGTGCCACGTGACCTCGGACGCCATGGGCTTCAGCCTGCCGACCGCGTCGCACAAGGACGCTTTGACATCATCCGGCAAAGGAAGCGCTAGAAAAATTCGCATGGGGAGAGAATACACAAACAGGACCTCCGAGAGGAAGCTGTAAGTTCATCACGGAGGCAAGAAAAAAAGAAAAAAAACAGCCGTATCCGGACATGCCTTTTTCGGCTGTTTGCAGTTGACCGGTCCGACAAGTTCCCGTACGCTAGGGCAACTTTTTCAGGACCGGTGGTTTTTGTTTGGATGAGTGTTTAGTGATGAAAGTTGCATGGACGCATGAGTGAGAATTGTTTAACCCTTCTGGCCGTTTCAGATCTGCATCACATGGGGCTGGCGCGCCAGACCGCGCAGGCGCAGCAGATGCGCGGAGAGCTGGCACAAACCTTGTTGAAGAAAGTTTTCCTGCGTCTCCGCCACATGGGAATCACGCCGGACGCGACGCTGGTTCTCGGCGACCTCGTGGAAGACGGTGCCGACCGCAACGCCGCGCTGGATTTTGTGTCGCTGCATGGCGAACTCACGCGTAGCGGCATTCCCTGCCTGGTTGTGCCGGGCAACCATGACGGCGACCCCGCGGCGTTCAACGCGCTTTTCGGAAGCACGCCGGGCCTTCACAAGATCGGCGGCTACGGCTTTGTGTTGTTCAACGACACATATAGTGAAAACCACGAATGCGTCCGCGCGGCCGAAGATCTTGCACTCTTGAAGAAATGCGCCGAAGAGAATCCGGAACTGCCGCTGATCGCGGTGCAGCACCCGCCCATCTACCCGGCGATCGACTCGCATTATCCGTATCGGCCGACCAACGCGGCGGAGATCATCGACGCGTACCAAAAGTCCGGCGTCATCCTTTCGCTCAGCGGGCATTTTCACAAAGGCCAGAAGGCGCGCATCCACGAGCGCATTCTGTACCACACGGTTCCCGCATTGTGCGAGCAGCCCTTCCGTTTCAGCCTCATCCGCCTGGTCGATTCACGCGTCGAGATCGAAGAGCTGTGCCTCGGCTTGCAGGCACCGAACCTCATCGACGTGCATTGCCATACCGAGCATGCCTATTGCGGCACGACCGTCGACACCGCGCCGTGCGTCGCCCTGTCGCAGGCGCTGGGCGTTTCGACCCTCTGCATCACCGAGCACGCCTTTCAACTCTATTTCGACAAAGCGCGCGCCATGAATTTCCGCTGGCAGTCCGATCCCGCGATGGTGAAGGCGGTCTGGGAGACGCCGGGCCGAGGGCGCATGGCCGCCTACCAGCAGTTCGCCGAGAAGCTTCGTTCGCCCTTCGTCAAGATCGGTCTGGAATTGGATCTTTTTGATGACGGCCGCCTGTTGCTCGCGCCGGAAGACGCCGAACATGACTGGGATATCTTCATCGGGGCCGTGCATGCTGTGCAGGGTTTCATGCCCGGGCAAACGACGCAGCAGGAGGCGGAACGGCTTTTCTTGCGCGACGTCGAACGGCTGGTCGAGCACGACATCGACGTGCTGGCGCACCCGTTTCGCTTCTTCAAGCGAAACCGGCTGGAGGTGCCGGAGCACCTGTTCGCGGCGGTTGCCGGCCTGCTCGCCGACAGCGGCGTGGCGGCTGAGGTGAATTTCCACACGTACCAGCCGGAAGCGGCGTTCATCCGCCTGTGCGTGGAGAAAGGCGTGAAGATCGCGCTGGCCTCCGACACGCACGACCTGGCAGAGGCTGGCGAATTCTGGCCGCACGTCAACATTCTCCGGCAAGCCGGCATCACGCCCAAGATGTTCCCGGAAACGCTCTTCACGTTCTGATGTCGCGCGGGAGCGGAATCGCCGGCTGAAAACGCGTGTTACTGCAGGAAAAGCAGATCCGGCACCAGCTTGATGAGCTGGTTGCGGCAGAACGTGTAGACCTTATCCGCCGGTGTCCCCTTCATGCGCCGCACCGTGTCGGCCAGCGCCTTGGCATCGGCGAACGACATCTGGCTGACCGCCCGCTTCACGAGGCGGATGAGATTCGGCGACATGCTGAGTTCATCCACGCCCATGCCCACGAACAGCACCGCCATCACCGGATCAGCCGCCGTCTCGCCACAGACCGAAACCTTCAGCCCGTGAGCATGCGCGGCCGTCACCGAGAGGTCGATCAACTGCAGGACAGCCGGGTGGGTGGGCTGGTAGAGGCGCGCGACCGTTTCATTCACCCGGTCGACAGCCAGCGTATATTGGATCAGGTCATTGGTGCCGATCGAGAAAAACTCGCACTCTTTGGCCAGCGCGTCGGCGATCAGGGCTGCGGCCGGAATCTCGATCATCACACCGCGTTGGATCGATTCGTCAAAAGGGATGCCCTCGGCCTTCAACTCCGCCATGCAGGCATGCAGCTCCATGTTGGCGGCGTGCAGCTCGTCGATCGCCGTGATCATCGGATACATGATCCGTACGTTGCCGTGAGAACTCGCGCGCAGTACGGCCCGAAGTTGGCGACGGAAGATTTCGGGGTTACGCAAGAGGAAACGGATCGAGCGGTTGCCCAGGAACGGATTGGCCTCCTTATGCACCGCACCGCCGCTTTTGATCATCTTGTCGCCGCCCAGATCCAGCACGCGGATGGTGACCGATTGTCCGTCCGGCAACGCCCGGGCCGCGGCGGTGTACGCATGCGTCTGCTCCTCTTCGCTCGGCTCGCGATCGCCCTGAAGCCACAGATATTCAGTCCGGTAAAGGCCGATGCCCTCGGCGCCCACCGCATACAGGTCGGTCATCGGCGTGCTGTTGTCGACATTCGCCAGGAACGGCACCGAGCGGCCGTCCCGTGTGCGCCCCGGTTGCGTCTTGACCTGATCCAGCGACTCCTCCAGCGTTCGCGAACGAAGCATCATCTTCTCGAAGGCCGCCCGCTCCTCGCGCCCCGGATTGACGATCACCTTGCCGCGCGTACCGTCGAGCAGCAGCAGGTCGCCGCTCTTGATCTGTTCCGAGAGTGAGCCCAGACCGACCACTGCGGGGATGCCCAGCGCACGCGCCAGCAGCGAGGCGTGCGACGTGGTGCTGCCGCGGTCGGTCGCAAAACCGAGGATCAGATTCTTGGGCAGTGAGATTGTCTCGGAAGGCGAGAGCTCATCCGCCACAACGATGCACGGCTGCTCGACGCGCAGCGCGTGCGCATCGCCGCCGCCCGACAGATTGCGCAGAATGCGTTTGGCGATGTCGCCGACATCCTGAGCGCGCTCGCGCAGGTAGGCGTCATCCATCGCGGCGAAAATGGAGGAGTAGGTGTCGGCCACCTGCTTGACGGCCGCCTCGGCGTTCCGCAGGTTTTTGGCGATTTTTTCCTTGCAGGACCCCAGGAAGGAGGGATCGTCAAGGATCATCAAATGCCCGTCGAAGATGGTGGCTTCGTCGCCGCTGATGCGCTTCTTCAACTCCTGCGCCAGCGAGCGGATCTGCGTCCGCGTCAGGGCAAACGCATCGGCCAGGCGCGACACTTCCTGATCGATCTGTGCCGGTTCGACCCGATATTCGGGCACTTGCTCGCTGGTGCCGGCACGATACAAGAAGGCCGGCCCCGCGACGAATCCGCGCGAGACGGCCAAACCGGTCAGCATGCGCATCTCGCGCACGGTACCGCAGGCGGCATCTGCCTCATTGTTCATCTGGAATATCGAATTTGCGGGCGACCAGCGCCTCCAGCTCGTCAAGCACTTCGCGTGACTGTGCGCCAGCCGCCGTGACCCTGAGTTTGGTGCCGCACACCGCCTCCAGCGTCATCAACGCCATGATGCTTTTGCCGGACACGACATTACCGTCTTTCTCGACATCCACCTCGGCATTGAAGCGCGACGCCACCTTGGCAAAGAGCCCGGCCGGTCGGACATGCATGCCGTACTTGTTCAGCAGCACGAATTCACGGGTCTCTTGGTTTGTAGTAGTCTTGGCCACGTTCCAGCTCTCCTCATACGGAATGGTGCCGCTTGATCCGCGAATCCAGCTCGCGGACGGCGACAAACCCCGACAATCGTACTTTGTGCTCTTGCGCCGCCGTCTCCACCAGGTTCACCAGATCGCGTCCCGGAGCCACGGGGATCACCAATTGCGGCACTTCAACGCCGAGAAACTCGCGGCGCAACTCATCCGTTCCGGTGCGATCCAACTCGGCATCGGCCTCGCCCTGCCGTTTCAGCGTCACCACCAGATCCACCTGCTTTTCGCCGCGCACGGCCGCCACGCCGAAGATGGATGGCACATGGATGATCCCGATTCCGCGGATCTCCATGTAGTACTGGGTCACCGGCATGGCCGAGCCCAGCAGACTGTTGCTGCTGTCGCGTCGGAACTGCGTCAGGTCGTCCGCGACCAGCGCATGCCCCCGCTTGATCAGCCCCAGCGCGGTCTCGCTCTTGCCGAGTCCGGCCGCGCCCTCGATGAAGACACCGACACCGGCCACCTCCAGCATGGTGCCGTGCACCTTGCAGCGCGGCGCGTGCAGATCCTCCAGCACGAACGTGGCGGAGTGGATGAAGTGGCGCGTCACCATGCTCGACCGCAGCACGCAGACCCCGTCACGCTCAGCCAGGCGCACCACCTCCGGAAAAACACGCTTGCCGCGCGTGAAGACCATGCACGGGATTTTTTTCGCGAACAGCTCTTCGAGGCGCTGCGCGCGCAGTTCTTCGGGCATGAACGAGAGATACTCGAATTCGGCCATGCCCACCACTTGGATGCGCTTGCGCGCGAAATGCCGGTAGAAGCCCGACAGGGCGAGGCCGGGGCGGTGGGCGACGGGCTCGATGATCACCCGTTGCAGACCGGCCCGGCCCGCCACCAGTTCCATGCCGAGCCGCTCGCGGCCGACCGCGAGAAACTGGTCAACCGTGACGCGCGACTGCTGGGACTGGCTCTGCCGGTATTCCGCCATTACTTCTTATCCGTGTTCCGTGTATGCGCGTCCACGCGCTTGCTCAGCGTCTTGCGCAACTGCTTTTCCGCGCGCGCCGCCGCCGTGTCGATCACCGCACGCGCGCTGTCGGCATGCTCTTTGGTGCCGACCGCCGTCAGATTCTTCTGCTGCACGACGACTTCCGCCTCGTAAAGGTGGCGCTGCACATCCACAATCACATGCACGCTCTCGATCTTCGGAAACTGTTCCATCAATTTGGCCGCGCGGAGTTCCGCGTATTCCTTAATTCCGGGTGCTGCGTTCTGATGACGGATTGTCACTTCGATAGGCATAGGTGTCATCCTCCTTGTTGGCCCGCTCAAGGCGGGTTATTTGTTTGGCTACATTCTGAAATTCTGCCCGAGATAGAGACGGCGCGCCGTCTCGTCCTGCACCAGGAAGTCACTCGACCCCTCGCGCAGGATCTGGCCGTCATAAACGAGATAGGCACGGTCCACGATCGACAGCGTCTCGCGGACATTGTGGTCGGTCACGATAATACCAAGCCCGCGGTTGCGCAGCCCTTTGACGATCTCCTGAATATCATGCACCGCCAGCGGGTCCACCCCGCTGAACGGCTCGTCCAACATCAGGATGGCCGGCTTGCGCACCAATGCGCGCGCGATCTCCAGCTTGCGTCGCTCGCCGCCGCTCAGCGTATAGGCACGCTGCCGGGCAACCTTTGTCAAATTCAGACTGGCAAGCAGCTCTTCGGCGTGCGCGTGCCGCTCGGCCTTCGTCAGATCCATGGTTTCAAGAATCGCCAGCACGTTCTCTTCCACCGTCAGCTTGCGGAAGGTCGACGGCTCCTGCGCCAGATAACCGAGTCCCAGACGCGCCCGACGATAGACCGGCATGCGTGTGATGTCTTGCCCGCGGAACGTGACCGTGCCGTCATTCGGACGCACCAAGCCCACCACCATGTAAAAGGTGGTGGTCTTGCCCGCGCCGTTGGGCCCCAGCAGACCGACGATCTCGCCGCATGAGGCATGCAGCGACACGCCGTTCACGACGGTGCGCGCCCCATACTGCTTCACCAAGCTGTCGGCCTGAATGTCCGGCGTTGCTTCCGCGCCCTGTACAACTGCATCATTCATTCGTGAAATCACATTCCCTACGGGATCAGTTTTTTGGTGTCGGCCTTGTTGAACGTCCCCGGCGGCAGCACCACGCGCCCCGGCGACACCTCCATCCGCTCGTCATCCAGCCAGAACGTGATTCGGTTGCCGGTCACCTCGCCGCCCTCGTCGCCCTGCCGCATCAGGCGGGCGTTGCCGGTCATGACGATCTGGCCCTCTTTCTTGGTATAAACCGCCTTGTCACAGCTCGCCGACCGGTTAAGATTGGTGATGCTCACCCTGCCGACCGCCAAGATCTGCTGCACGTCGTTGGTCCCCTCCATGAAAACCAGCAGACGGTCCGAGCGCATCACGAACTGCGCGTCGTCCACCACCACATTCTCGTCAAAAAGGATCACGCCCTCTTTGTTGTCGAACTCAATGCGCTCGGCCGTGATCACCGCCTCGCGCGCGGGCGCCGCCTGCGCGTCAGCCGCCGCCGATTTCGCGCCGGCGTCCTTGGCCGCACCGTCGCCGGCAGCCTCCGTCGTCTGGGCGAACACGCCTGCGGCCGCCAGAAGGCCCGCCGCCATAACACTCATCCTCGCCAACCGTTTCATCAGAATCTCCCGAAATTGTTCCGGATGCGATGCGTCCGTATCTCGCACTCGGCCATGATTTTAATATACTCGCCCGCCATTGAAAAGTACATACCGCGCCCTTTGAGCCGATCGCCGTCCTTTTCAACCGTCACCCGGCCGTCACAGTACCCGTGCCGGGCCTCACGGTCAAACAGGCATCCCTCGGCCGTGAGCGTGCCGTCCGGCTGGCCCTCGGCCGTCAACAACTCCACCTCCACGCCTTCAGCAAAAATCATGCCGTCCGCGAAGACCTGCGCCTTTTTCGCGCGCAGCCGCGCCCGGATGCGCCCGTCCGCATGATAGTCCAGGGGCAGCGCGAGGTTCTCGACCGGTGCCGTCATGGCCGCCTTAGCCGCCGGCCAGCGCGCGGCCAAAGGCTGCCACGCGGCATCGTCGTGCCGGTTGAACCAGCGCGCGACCTCCGGGTCTTCGGCCGCGGCCGCCGTCTGCGCGACACATACCGCGACTGCCGCCAGCGCCGCGCGCCTGATCTTCCGCCTCTGTTCAGCGCACCAAACCATGAATCGCCCCCAGCGTTTGCCACAGCCGTTTCAGATCCTTGAAGGCCACGGCGTTCGCCCTGTCCGAGAGGGCTTCAGCCGGATTGACGTGCGTCTCCATGAACACACCGTCGACCCCGGTCGCCACCGCGGCGCGCGCCAAGGCCGGTGCCCAGCGTCCGTCGCCCCCGCTCATCTTGCCCGCACCGCCCGGCCGCTGCACGCTGTGCGTGGCGTCGAACACAACCGGCACGCCCAGTTCGCGCATGATCAGCAGGCTGCGCATGTCCGCCACCAGATTGTGATAGCCGAAGCTAGCCCCGCGCTCGGTCAGGATGATCTTGTCGTTGCCGGCCGAGCGGATCTTATCGATCACGTTGACCATGTCTTCGGGCGCCAGGAACTGGCCCTTCTTGACGTTGACCACCTTGCCGGTCTCCGCAGCCGCCACCACCAGGTCGGTCTGGCGGCACAGGAACGCCGGGATCTGCAGGATATCCACCGCCTCGGCGGCGACCGCCGCCTGCGCAGGCTCGTGGATGTCGGTCAGGACCGGCACCCCGAAGCGGTCGCGCACCTCTTTCAGGACAGCCAACCCCTCGGCCAGTCCCGGCCCGCGATAGGAATCCACCGACGTCCGGTTCGCCTTGTCGAACGAAGCCTTGAAAACCAGCGGCACATCCAACTCGCGCGCGAGACGCACCAGCCGCGCCGCGAGATCCATCGTGCCGGCCACCGATTCAATCACGCACGGCCCGGCAATGAATGCCAGCCGCTTGCCGCCGAACACGACACCGCCCACTTTCACCTGTTTCACGTTCAAATCCCTGACTCCTGTATTCCGCTTCCCATTTTTTGCCTGAGCACCGTCTCAACCGCCGGCACATCCTCCGGCGTGTCAACACCCACGCCCAGATCTTCGGTCTGAATGACCGCGATGCGCGCACCCAGATACAGGGCGCGCAACTGCTCCAGACTCTCGGCCCGCTCCAACAGGCACGGCGGCTCCTGCACGAGCCGCTTCAGAAACGCGCCGCGATAGGCATAGATGCCCAGGTGGCGCAGGTAGAGCCCGGACGCCAGGTCCGGCTCGCCGTCGCGGCGGCACGGGATCGGCAGCCGCGAGAAGTAGAGCGCCCCGCCGTCGCGCGCCAGCACCACCTTGACCACCGTGCGCGCTTCGAGATCGCGCATCGAACGGATTGGGCACGCGGCGGTTGCCATGGCCCAGCCGGCATCCGCCTTCATGCGCGCGGCCAGCGCGTCGATCAGCGCCGGATCGATCAGCGGCTCGTCCCCCTGAATGTTGATCACGATGTCGTCATCGCCGGGCCGCGCCGCCTCCGCCACCCGGTCGGTGCCGGACGGATGGTCGGCCCGCGTCATCGCCACCTTGGCAAAGCCGGACACCGCGTCCGCGATCCGGACGTCATCCGTGGCGACCACGACCTCATCAAGCGCGGTCGCGCGCCGCGCCGCCTCTACGACCCACTGCACCAACGGTTTCCCGCAAATCGGATACAGGCTTTTGCCCGGGAACCGCGTCGAACCCCAGCGCGACGGGATCACGCCAATCACACGCATGCTATTTTTCCTGTTAGGTTGAAAATCGCTTCCATTTTCTGTGTTCCTTCAACGAGAGTCAAGCTTCGAAGGCTCTTCAAAATCGCTCGGATTGACCCAATCGGCGCGCGGCGCCGTCCCCCGCTGCCACTGTTCATAAAAGCCCCGCATGCGGTCATGGGCATGCGGATAGGCATCGAACACGTCCCCTTGGCCGAGCGCGCGCGGATCACCCTGCTCCGCCAGCTCCTTGAAGAGGCGCGCCTTGAGCGCCGCCGCGCGGCCGTCTGTCGCGATCCGGTTGGCCAGACAATCGGGATCGGCGCTGAGGTCGTACAGCTCTTCACGGCCGCGCCGACCGAAGCAGGCTTCCCAGAACCGACGGCCGGCCGGATCGCCCCGCGCGGCGAGCACCTCGCTCTTGGTGGGGCTTCCGTCCACGTCGAGGTAGCCGGTCTCGGGATTGCACGCCGGCCAGCGCGAGGGCTCGAAGTTGTGCAGGTAAAGCAACCCGTCCTGCACGATCCCGCGCACCGGATACCCCGCGTCGTTCGGCCGCCCGATGTCGTTGCGCTCGCGGCCGACCAGCACGCAGTCGCGCGCGGCCACCACGCGGCCGGCACGGTCCGACATCAGGATCTCTAGCAGGCTGCGCCCCTGCGCCGGCGCCATGCCGGTCTGCCCCCACGCCACGCCCGCCGCCTCCAGAAAGGTCGGCGCGAGATCGATGAAACTGACATAATCGTCCACCGTCCGCCCCGGCGCGCGGACCTTGCGCGGCCACATCACGGCAAGCGGCAGATGGTTCGAGTCACGATAGGTCTGCCCTTTGCTGTGCGGGAACGGCATGCCGTTGTCGCCCGTCACCACCACCAGTGTGTTCTCGAGCAACCCGCGCCGCTCCAGCGCCTCCAGCATACGGCCCAGATGGCGGTCGAAATGCTCCACTTCGAAGGCGTAGTCGAGCAGGTCATGGCGCACGCGCCCGGTGTCCGGCCAGTACCCCGGCACGCGAGGGATCTGGTCTGTCCGCTTGCCGCCTTTGGCGGCGCCGCTGCCGTACTCGTACCCGCGGTGCGGCTCCGTGCTGCCATACCAGAAACACCAGGGGCGGTCGGCCGGCACCTGCTCCAGGAAGGCCTCGAAATTCGCCGCGTAATCATTCTTGCCGATCCCTCCCGCCGGCGGCTCCAGCGTGCGGCGGTTGAAGGGCCGGCCCGCCATCTGGCGCTGCCGCCCGGCCGCGTCCTTGGCGACACCCGGCGCCCAGCCTTTGCCGGTCATCCCGACCTCATAGCCGCT
>Ga0116158_10001469_pt1 | contig 21428 bp, 21 predicted proteins | sample AD_UKC052_MetaG_FD_89883 | JGI IMG/M metagenome (GOLD analysis project Ga0116158, IMG submission 89883) | Active sludge microbial communities of municipal wastewater-treating anaerobic digesters from USA - AD_UKC052_MetaG | ecosystem: Engineered > Bioreactor > Anaerobic > Digestate | place: USA... | reverse complement strand
GCACGCCAGCCATCAGGGTTAACGCAGGCACGATCAAAAAGCCGCCGCCGGCACCAACGGCACCGGTCAGTGCACCAACGACGGCTCCCAGCGGAATCAGCCCTTGTAAGTTGAGCGCCGCGGGGGCGCTCGGTGTGGCAGTCGCGCCAGGGTTGGCAGGAGCTGGCGCGCGCATGGCTTTATATGCGCCACGCAACATGGCATACGCGGCTGCGGCCATCACAAGTGCAAAGCCCAATAGCCGGATCGTCGGCGGAATGTGTTTACCAACTTTGCCAACCCCGTATGCCGTCAGCATGCTGGCCGCACCGAAGATCAGGCCAACCCGCCACTGCACGCGGCCGGACCGCGCATGATTGATGGTGGCGAATGCGCTAGTTAGGCCAACGACAATCAACGACGATGCAATCGCGACATCGACGGGGAAATCGAGCACGTAGTGCAGCACGGGCACCGTCAAGATCGCGCCGCCACCGCCGAGCAAGCCCAGGGTGATGCCGATGATAAACGCTAGAAACAAACCTAGGGCTAGCACGTTTACCTATGTAGCAAACTTGGTGCCATCGTGGGTCCGCAAGAACGCCGCAATGGCGCGGCGTGTCGTGTGCTGCAGCGTCGCAACCGTGCGATCTGCAGCCAAGGTGAAACGTTGTGAAACATCGGTTGCAACGTTGGTTGTTGGCTCACGCTGGTGAGCCATCGCCTCGGCTTGGCGCGCCCAGATTCACTGGCACGCGCAGATAGCGAATCCCGTTGCCTTGCGCATCGGGCAGCCGGCCAGCATCGATGTTGACTTGCACGCTTGGGAACAACAAGCGCGGCGCTTGCAGGGTTTTGTCGCGCGCATTGCGCATCGCTACGTATGCGTCTTTGCTGGTCTCGGCTTTTAATTGAATGTTGTTGCGCTTGGCGCTGCCGATGGTGGTTTGAAACGCGAGTTTGCGGCCGTTGGGTTGGTAGTCGTGACCAACGAACACGCGGGTGTCGTCGGGCAAGCTGTAGAGCTTGTCGTGCACTGAATGGTACAGTGCCTCGGCACTGCCGCGCGGAAAATCACAACGGCCGGTGCCGTAGTCATCCATGAAGAGGGCATCACCAGTGAATACATCGTTGCCGATTTGGGACGATACACAAGCTGGCGTATGGCCCGGGGTTGCCAATGCTTTGATCGCTAACGGTCCAACATGAAGGACTTCGTCGTCGCCGAGCAACTGGTCAAACTGCTGGCCGTTGGTAGGAAAGCTAACCGGTAAGTCGAACACCGTTTTAAAGGTTTCTTGTACTTCACGAATACGTGCGCCGATCGCTACCTTGGCGCCCAAGGTGTTGCGCAGGTACTGCGATGACGAGAGGTGGTCGGCGTGCGCATGGGTTTCCAATACCCAGCTGACCTTAAGTTGGTGTGCTTTGGCAAAAGCGATTAACTGGTCCGCCGACGTCGTGCTGGTTTTGGAGCCCTGCGGATCGTAGTCAAGCACCGGATCGATGATCACCGCATCGCGCGTTGCGTCATCGAAAACTATGTAGGTCAGCGTAAATGTAGCGGGATCAAAAAACGTTTCAATTTGATGCGACATACCAGTCCCTTTCGTCTTTCGTGCCGGTAAGAGCCAGTGCTGCGCAAATGGATTCAACAAAGTTGCAATGCGTGCGTAGCTAAAAATCGCGCAGATGTGGAATATGTCATTCATGATGAAAGCCGATTTGTTGCGCAGTGGTGTCATCGTTGCCGCAATAGCCGTGCACGGAGCCGGCTGCCAATCTAAATCCTCGACGGAGGCCAAGCCTGTAAGCGCACCGCCAACGGCATCCGCGGACTTCAATGATCCAGCGGTGTGTGCCGGTTGTCATAGCGCCATCGTTGCGGAATTCGCAACCAGCATGCACGCGGCGGCGCACGAAACGGCCGATCCCATATTTGCTGCGATGCGCACGTTTCGCATCGAGCGCGAAGGGGTCAAGCTGAGCGCCAAGTGCGAACGTTGCCACAGTCCGCGCGCGGCCGATGGTGGCAAAGCGGCTACCAGCGGGGTGACGTGCACGACCTGCCACAATATTGCTGATGTGGTGATGGCGGAGGGCAAGCGCGGGAATGAAGTGTTGATGCCGGGCCCGGCTGGTGTTTTGCGTGGTCCGCATGATGTGGCTGCGGGAGTTGCGACGATTCATGGTGTTGGCCCCGCGTTGCCGGCCATCGTCGATGGCACGACGGTGTGCATGGCTTGTCACGAGGTTGAGAAAAATGCAGCGGGCGTCGTCACCTGTGCCACGGGCATGGAACATGACCGCAACGGAGCGAGCTGCGCTTCGTGTCATATGCCTGAAGTTGCTACGGCTAATGGTGCTGCTTCAACGCGGCCCACGCATCGTAGCCATGCGTTTGTAGGGCCACATGCAGCGTGGTCGAGCCAAGCGCCAGGTGCAGGGGCGCCAGGCCTGCTTGCGGCTGCCACCACGCTGCGCGGCGAGCTTGTTGGCGGCACCTTAAAAGTTTCTTTGCACAACGGCAGTGGTCACAATTTTCCGTCGGGCTTCCCAGGGCGATTGGCAGTGTTAGGCATGCAAGGTTTTGATGCGCAAGGCGCTGCGATCTGGCAAAACATCAAGACCGACCCGATGAAAGAGCATCCTGAGGCTGTCTTCAACAAGATGTACGTTGATGCAGCGGGCCAACCAGTGTTGGCGCCGTACGGCGTAACACTAACGCGCGACAATACGCTCAAGCGTGATGAAACGCGGCAGATCGAAATTGCGGTTCCTACTGCGGTGGTGCGCGTCGAACTAGCGCTGAAGTATTGGTTGGTGGCGCCGCTTGCTGCGAAGACCCTCCAAATTTCAGGTTCGCTAGCGGAGCCGCGCGTTCGGTTGAAAGCAACGGTGACGCGCTAACTCCACCGTCGCTCAACCATTGTGGGCTTGGGCCAACGTCAAGCGACCGCGCCGATCGGCAAAACCAAGGAGCCTTCTGCAAGCTTGGTAAGCACGGCGTCCACGATTGGAATCAGCGTGTCGGCCGCATCGCCGCGGCGATATTCATGAACAAAGACTGCATATCTTTCGAGCAACGCGCATATCAGCACCACGTCGTTGTTGGCGTTGCGGGCAAGCCGCGCTCGGGTATCCGCAATGCCGGTTGGCAGGCAAGTAGGGCACTGGTATGTGCTCAGGTAGGCGCCAGCGTCGCTGTTCCACCACGGTATCGTGGTGATATTCAGTTCGCGCGAGGTTTGGTAGCAACCCGAACACATAACCTGGCGCCACCAAAAGCCACCGCGCGCTTTGATTTGATCGAGCCATCGCAACGCATCGGCAGCAAGGCCGCCCGGGTGCGGCAAGTCGTTAGGCGAAGCGAGCTTGATGTCTCGCGCTTGCAAGTATGCACGGATGAATGCAGCTTGCATCAGGTCTTCAAATTCGCTTGCGTCAGCGGTCACGAGCGCGTGGCGCACGGTGGCTAACGCAGTTGGCCAACAGGCTTCACAAAAATATGCGTCGACCAATGCGTCGTCGCCGGCGGTTGGCAAAAGCCGCCAGTTATTGCCGGTGAGCGCAGCGTTGCATTGATGACAGTTGGTGGGTTGCATAGATCCTTCGGCGACGTTAGGCCTGCGCCGCTGCGACCGCGAGTGCTTGCACAACAGCCGCGCGACCATTGTGATATTTGCCTTCATGCACGTCGCGTTCAACTTCTGCGAGATGTTCTATCGTCAGGCTGGCAAGTTCGGCGCGGAGCGCAGCCGGTTCAACCAGCATTGCTGCATCGCGTGGGCCACCGGTGTTAAACGCCAGTTGCCGCGGTGTGTAGAGTTCGACGATCGCGATGCCGCCCGGCCGAAGTGCAGCCGCTGCGGCCGCGTGCATATGCGCGCGTGGGCCCGGTGGCAAATGCGCGAAGATGGAGATGAAGGCATCAAATGATGCAGGCGCCGGCGTCCAGGCCCCTAAATCTGCCTCGATGATCTCAATTGTAGCGCCATGACGCGCAGCCAACGCTTGTGCCTTTTGCAGGCCGACGATCGATTGGTCGACTGCAATGCACGTGTGCCCAAGTGATGCCAGAAACGCAGCGTTGCGACCTTCACCTTCGGCGAGACATAAGACGCGACTACGCGGTGCTAAGCGGGCCGCGATGCTGTGCAGGTAGTCGTTCGGGCGGTCGCCATAAGCGAAGCCAGGTTCGCCGTAGCGCGTATTCCAAAAGTCAGCGTTCATATGAATGCGACTTTAGCTGGCGCCATGCGTTGCGCTAGGCGCCGAGCCCAAAATGCATACGTGGAAAACCGCCGCCGCCTGCAACTACGCGTGTTCGGAAGGCAAGGGCGATCAGGCAGCGGCATTGACAAGCAACGATTGCAGTCTTATCGTAAAAATACGATGAGTCAGGGCCAAGCCGGAAAAGTTAGCTGCTGTGAACCCCAGGCTGATGAAAATGATTTGCGGCCAGCCGAAGGCCCTGACATTGATGACGAACTCGCAGGGTTTGCCAAAGCGCTGGGCCATCCGGCGCGGGTGCAGATTCTCCGCATCTTGTCGCGACGCAATTCTTGCGTCTATGGCGAGCTGGTTGATGAAATTTCCCTCGCTCAGTCGACGATTTCGCAACACGTCAAAGTACTCAAAGAAGCGGGCTTGATCCGTGGCGAAATTGACGGCCCGCGGATTTGTTATTGCCTTGAACCACGGGCATTACGTCGGCTACGTGTGTTGATTGCCGCCATTTAATCGTAAAAATACGAAGCAAAAGGAGCCTCAATGATCTCGCTACAAGTATTTGACCCCGCCATGTGCTGTTCCACTGGTATCTGCGGCCCGTCAGTAGACCCGCAATTGGTGCGGTTTTCTGCTGACCTTGAATGGCTTAAGCAGCGAGGCGTTGAAGTGTCGCGCTACAACTTGTCACAGCAGCCAGCAGCTTTTGCGCAAGATGCGAGCGTGAAAGCCGCACTGGAAAGCAAGGGGGAAGCCGCGTTGCCGTTGCTGAAGATCAACGGTGAAGTGAAAACCACTGGTACATATCCAACCCGTGCTGAATTGGCTGCCTGGGCCGGGCTTGACATGGAAAGCAGCGCCAGCAAAACCAACGCGGGCTGCTGCTCACCGAAGGTTGCGCCTGCGGCCGGCGGTGCGTGCTGTTCGCCGGAAGAGATGGCTGCAAGCAAACCAGGTTGTTGTTAGTTATTGCGAAACGCCAAGGCCAGCGCTTGGTGAGGGACGGTATTATGTTGATCACAGCACCTACCCGCATCTTATTTTTCACAGGCAAAGGCGGGGTTGGCAAAACCTCGGCGGCTTGTGCAACCGCAATCACGCTAGCCGATGCTGGCAAACGAGTTTTGTTAGTCAGCACTGATCCGGCTTCAAATCTCGACGAAGTGCTCGGCGTAAAGCTCGGCGCAACGCCGACAGCGGTGCCCAAGGTGCCAGGCCTTGCCGCGCTTAATATCGACCCGGTGCAAGCTGCGCACGACTATCGCGAACGAGTTGTCGGGCCATATCGTGGTGTTTTGCCGTCGGTAGCCATCACAAGTATGGAAGAGCAACTGTCTGGTGCGTGCACCGTTGAAATCGCTGCATTCGACGAGTTTTCCAAGCTGCTGGGCGATGCCGCGCTAACGGCCCAATTTGATCACGTTGTTTTTGACACGGCACCAACCGGCCATACCTTGCGCTTGTTGGCGCTGCCTGCTGCGTGGTCGGAGTTCATCGATACCAACGCTGGTGGTACGTCGTGCTTGGGCCCATTGTCAGGGCTCAGTGCCCAACGCGCGATGTACAACGCTTCGAACGCAGCGTTGCGGGACGCTGCGCAGACGACGCTCGTGTTGGTTGCGCGGCCCGATCGGGCGTCGCTCAAAGAAGCCGAACGTACTCGCGTCGAATTAGTCGCGCTTGGTGTGGCTAACGTGAAGTTGATCCTTAACGGCTTGTTTGCTGCACGTGATCGTAACGATGCAATCGCGGTGGCGCTTGAAGCGCGTGGTGCAGCAGCGATTGACCAGATGCCTGCAGGCCTGCGACCGTTGGTGCGCGTTGATGTGCCATTGTTGCCGTTTGGCCTCGTCGGCATTGCCGCGCTGCGCGCGATGGGCGCCTCGCATGACGGAAAAGCTGCACAAGATCTAGCACCGACGACGATTGCTGCCCCAAGCTTTGTTGGCGAAACGCTCGATGGTTTAGTCGAGCAGTTGGCCAAGCACGGCCACGGCGTCATCATGACCATGGGCAAAGGTGGCGTTGGCAAAACCACCGTCGCAGCGCGCATCGCTGGTGCGTTGGCTGGCCGCGGGTTTCCGGTGACGTTGACCACCACCGACCCGGCCGCGCATGTTGAACAAGCCGCGCTTGATCTTGGTGTCGACCTGAAAACTCTAGTCGTAACACGCATTGATCCAGTGGCCGAAACCCAACGTTATACCGCCGAAGTCATGGCCAACGCCGACCCGAGCCTCGACGCTGCCGGTCGCAGCTTGCTCGAAGAAGATCTGCGCAGCCCATGCACGGAAGAAGTCGCGGTGTTTCGCGCGTTCGCTGATACCGTGGCGCAAGGTGTTGGTCGATTTGTTGTCATCGATACCGCGCCAACCGGCCACACCTTGTTGTTGCTCGACGCTGCTGAGTCCTATCATCGCGAAGTACTCAAAAAGCCAAGCGGCAATTCTGTCGCCGTGCAGCAACTGCTGCCACGCTTGCGTGACGCGGAATTCACCCACGTGATGTTGGTCGCGTTGCCCGAAGCCACGCCGATCCATGAAGCCATGCAGCTCGAACGCGATTTGGCGCGCGCCAATATCAAGCCCTATGCCTGGGTCGTGAATCAAAGCCTGACGCCGCTCACCGTGACCGACCCGGTGCTGCTCATGCGTCGCGCGCACGAAGCGCCACATTTGCAAGAGCTCGTCGACCACGGTGCTCGCGTGGTGCTTGAGCCGTGGCGAGCGGGCAAACCATAGGAGGTCATGATGCAGGTCTCGAAATCAATCTTGTTTCTATGCGTTGCCAACTAAGCTCGCAGCCAAATTGCCGAAGGATTGGCACGGCGCATCTTCGGCGAACGTGTGCTGGTGCAAAGCGCCGGCAGTGAGCCTGCAAGCGTTAACCCGTATGCGATTGAAGTCATGAACGAAGTGGGCGTTGACCTCACCCGCCATCATTCCAAGTCAGTACAACAAGTTGATCCGGCCACGGTTGGTTTAGTAATCACGCTGTGTGCGGAGGAAGTTTGCCCCGTTTTTCTGGGCAATGCGAAACGCTTGCATTGGCCGATTCCTGACCCAGCAAGCAAAGACCCAGCACTGACCCGCGACGATCTGTTGGCGCGTTTTCGGCTGGCGCGCGCACAAATCCAAGGTCGCTTGGAAGTGCTTGATGCGGTGCTGACAACCGACGAAAATGCGCCGTTGCACGGCCCTGCGGCTACCGAGTTTCATGCCAGCGTCCGTGTGAATAATTTAGCGCGCAGTGCCCGCTTCTATAGTTGGTTGCTCGGCGAGCCCAAAGAATGGACGCATCGTTATGCAACGTTTGTGCGGCCGGATCTTCATACCAACTTTGTCGTCGTGGTTGCCGACGACCATGAGCTGCATCACGACACGTTGTACCATCTGGGTGTAGCGGTGGCAGACAAAGCCGCGGTCATCGACGCATATCATCGGGCGATGACAGCGCAGATTCCGGTGACGAAACCACCACGTACAACCTGGCGTGGCACACCGTTACACGAACTGTGGCTACACGATCCCGACGGCAATTTGATTGAGATTTATGCGCGCTTGACGGACGAAGAGTTGAGCGCAAAGCCGAACGACCTGGAGCCGTGGCTGTTGGTTTGAACGATACGCACTTGATGCAAATTGCCTGTAACGGTTTTGTGGCTAGCAAGACAACCTTGCATGCAATTTATCAAAGTCACGTGTAACCGGATCTTGGCACTCATAAACAAACTTAACTGGCTCGGCCCGTTGCTGATCCGGTTAACAGTCGGCCTGGTATTCGTGTACACCGGTTGGGGCAAATTGCATTCGCTCGAACAAGTTACGCAGTATTTTGAGTCACTAAAAATTCCAGCCCCAGGGTTTCATGCCGTGTTGGTTGGCTCGATTGAACTCGTTGGCGGCGCGCTGCTGATGCTTGGGTTGGCAACCCGGATCGTTGCGGCGCTGCTGATCGGCACGATGGCGGTAGCGCTATACACTGCGATTTTGCCCGACTTGCACGGCGTGCGCGATTTGGCCGCGAGTATCGAGTTTACCTATCTTGCTGTATTTGCTTGGCTCCTTTTCGCTGGCGCGGGCCGAGCCTCGGTCGATCAACTGATCTCGACGCGCCTGCAAAAAGTTTGAAACCTTGTGTAACGAATTGCGTAGTAGCGCGACAACAGGCAGTCACATAACTAGAAACGGTAAGGAAATCACAATGCAAAAATCGACGATTCTTCTAGCAGCTCTCTTTGGTCTTCTCGGCGGCGCCACGGTCGCAACGGTGGCACCTGCCGCTGCCGAAGCACCAGCCGCAAAGGGTGACAAACATAGCTGCAACGGCAAGCAAGGTTGCAACGGCAAAACCGCACCGGCGCCAACTCCGGCACCCGCACCGGCACCGGCAGCGCCGCCAAGCACCGCCAAAGCACCTGCTGCACCGGCGAAGCCACCAGTGGCTGCACCAGCGCCTGCACCAGCACCAGCAGCACCGAAGGACAAAGCTGCATGTGGTGGCAAGAACGGCTGCGGCGCTAAGGGTAAATAACCGCCATGCCTGCGGCGCCACAGCTCCTCAATGCGCGTGCACACCAGCGCGGCATTGGCTTGCGCGCCGCTCATATTCTTGAAGTAATAGCTGCGCCGCCCGCCGAGACCTGGTTCGAAGTCATTAGCGAGAACTTCTTCGGCGGCGGTGCAGCCTTGGAACGGTTGCAAGCGGTTGGTTCACAACACGCACTTTCGCTCCACGGTGTAGCCATGTATTTGGGCTCGCCCGAACCATTGAATCCGCGCTACCTAAAGGACCTCAAAGCGCTGATTCGAGCAGTTAACCCAGTGCAAGTTACAGATCACTTGTGTTGGGGCAGCGTCGATGGCAAGTACAGTCACGATTTGTTGCCACTGCCAATGACGCGTGCAATCGCGCGCTATGTCGCTGAGAAAATTCGCATCGCGCAAGACGTGCTCGAAGTGCCAATTGCCGTCGAGAACGTGTCCTCGTACGCAGCTTTTGCAGCGACAGAGATGAACGAATGGGATTTTGTTATGGAGGTGGCGAACCTCGCGGACTGTCGGTTGCTCGTCGATGTTAACAATATTGTGGTATCCGCGCACAACCATGGCTTCGACGCGCAGCGCTACATTGACGCAATCGATCCGCAACGCGTAGCCGAGATTCATCTCGCTGGCTACATCGAGACCGAACTTGCCGGACAGCGGTTTCGACTCGACACCCATTCGGCTTCCGTTACGGACGATACGTGGGCGTTGTACAAGTATGCGACCCAACGGTTTGGCGCGGTACCAACGTTGCTGGAGCGCGATGCTGACATTCCAGCGTTGGCCGACTTGTTGACGGAAGCTGATCACGCTCGCAATGTGCAGCGTGGCGCAACCTCGCAACCACCACATGCACAAGTGCTGACGCCAGCGCAGCGGTCGGAACCTGCAGTGCCTGCGCAACTTGCGAACACAACGAATGCGGTGTTTGCAGCACTGCGTTTGCCGCTTGCAGGCGCAGCACGTGAACTGGCCGAGTTGCCATCGCGGGTGGCGTTCGAAGCCGGTGCGGCAGCTGTCGATGCGACCGCGCTGCTTGTTGATACGCCGCGGTTGCATCGCACCAACAGTCTGGAAACCTATCATCGGCAATATTGGTACCGGCTGATCGACGCTGTCGCCGAAGACTTCCCGGTCCTGCAGTTCATCCTCGGCGCACCGGCGTTACGCTCGCTGGTGGAAGCATATCTAGACCACGTGCCGATTCACGACTATTGCCTGGCGACGCTTGGTAGCGCATTTGCCGATTTTGTGGCGGACCGTGCGCAACTGGTGCCAGCGTTGCAACTCGGCGAAGTCGCGCGCATCGAGTGGGCGATGCTGCAGGCGCGCAACTGCGCCGCAACAACGTCGCTCGCCCATGAACTCGCTGCAGGTGTTGCAGGGCCAGGGCCTTGGCGGATGCGTGAGGGCACCACGCTGTTAACCCTGCAGAGCAACGCGCTGGCAGTGTATCGGGCAGCGCAACGCGAACAGCCGCGACCACTCGAAATACGTACGACATTGGATCATGCCGTGACTGTTGTAGTTGCAGGCGGGCCACAAGGCGTTACGGCGCGCGCTGCAGGTATTCGTGAAGCAACGTTGCTGCGAGAGCTCTTGAACAGCGCGTCCCTCGACGAATTTGCTGAACAGATCGCAAAACGAGGTAGCCCAACCGTTGCAGCACCAACCGCTGCGGCATTTGAAACGTTTGTAAGCCGCTGCTTCGCGAAGTGGACAACGAACAACTGGCTAACTGTCAGCGCGACATAGCTGCTGCGCTAACAGCACGCAGCGCTAGCGATCGTGGTCGGCTGTTGCACCGCTGCCATCGTCGGGCCGCACGGAAATAGACCGAAGTGGGTGGTCTTGCTGCCATGCACGTCGAACCAAGCAGCGAAGCGAGTTTGGCTCAGCATAGCGGCGGTGTTGGCGCAAATGCGTTCGGGCCGGCCGGCTTCAAACGCGTGATGATCATCGAGCCAGAACGTGGTTTCGGCGCCTTCGATGCCACCGCGGTAGGTGGCGACGTGCCCATAGTCTTAGCATTGCTCGTCGAGGTCGTCGAGTTTGAACAAGCGATAGGTCACCGAGACAAACCGTGCAGCGCCGATCTTGTTCGCGATTTGCGCATTGTGAATCGTGATGGCCGACGTGCTCATGATGCGTGGATCGCCGAAGCCAGTGCGTTTCGCCATGCGGACAAAATCGGCTTGATACAGCGCGCCGCCGAGACATTCGGCATAAAGAATGGGATCGTCGGCGATTGCTGCCGGCAGGCGACGGTCAACGAAAACGTCGCTGACATAGAACTCACCGCCGGGCCGCAATACGCGAAACGCTTCTTGCAACACGGTTGGCTTTTGCGGGCTGAGGTTAACCACGCAGTTCGACACCACAACATCGACGCTGCCATCGGTAAGGCCAACCGCTGCGAGGTCTTCAATGTAGCCGCGGTGAAATGTCGTATTGGGCTGAGCGTAACCAAAGCGCGCCGCGTGCCATGGCGCGGTTGCGGTGGCAGTTGCCAGTTGCTCGGCGGTCATGTCGATGCCATGGACGTGGCCGTTGGCGCCAACCAACTGGGCCAGCACATACACGTCGCGACCGGTGCCGCAGCCGAGGTCGAGCACGGTGGCGCCTGTCAGTGCATGCGGGATGGGAAACCCGCAGCCATAGAAGCGGTTTGACACTTCGTCGTGCACGTTGGCGAGCCGCTGCGCAAGCCACGCAGGCGGCGCGCCACTGGCACAGCATGCATTGGTCTTGAGGTCGACGCTCGACGACAAAAGTTTGCCATAGTATTCGCTGATGAATGCTTGCTGTAGGGCTTGCGACATGGCGCTTGGTCTAGGCCGCTAACGAAACGTTACAGGTTTTGCCGCAAATTGACGTTTGCCCCGCAAATACCGGCTCTTAGACCGGCGTGAAATACTGTGGATTCAGCTGTAACGTTTCGTGTCCAAGCAAGACAACGAGCGAATGGCAAACGCAGCAACCGCATGGCGCGTCAACGTGAAGCCGACGTTTGGTGAGACGTTGCTAGCGCAAGGCTTAGGCGTATTGACGCGAAGCGCAGTAACGACCCTGCAGATCAACGTTGGGCGGCTGTGCAATATGGCATGCCACCATTGCCATGTTGAGGCGGGCCCGAAGCGCACCGAAGTGATGAGCGAAGCGGTTGCTAGCCGGTTGCTGGCGTTGATCGCCGCCAATCCTGCGATCGCTGTTGTCGATTTCACGGGTGGTGCGCCGGAGCTAAATCCGCACTTTCGGTCGATGGTGCAACAAGTGCGAGCGTTGGGGCGCCGCGTGATCGACCGATGCAATTTGACCGTGATGTATGAACCTGGCCAGGAAACGTTGGCGCAATTCCTCACCGCGCAGCAAGTGGAAATCGTCGCGAGCTTGCCTTGTTACAGCGCCGCCAACGTCGAAAAACAACGAGGGCTCGGTGCTTTTGACAAGAGCATCAACGCGCTGCGCTGGCTTAACTCGTTGGGCTACGGCCGGGCGAACACGGGGCTCAAGCTGAGCTTGGTTTACAACCCTGGCGGGCCATCGTTGCCTCCGGACCAGGGTCGGCTCGAAGCCGACTACCGAGCCGGACTCGGTCGCTTGTTTGGAATTGAATTTACCGAGTTGTTGACGATCACCAATATGCCGATCAAGCGGTTTGCCCACGCGCTTGAACGCGATGGGCGCACCGACGCGTACATGAGCTTGTTGGTGAATCACTTTAATCCACACACTGTGCCAGGCCTGATGTGTCGGTCGCTGGTCAGCGTTGGGTATGACGGCCAACTGTATGATTGCGACTTCAATCAGATGTTGGAGCTGCCGCTCGGTGCGGCGGCCCGAACGATTTGGGATCTCGACTCGTTCGACGCCCTTGTCGGCGCACCGGTGGCAACACGTGAACATTGTTTTGGCTGCACTGCCGGCGCTGGTTCGAGCTGTGGTGGAGCGCTAAAGTGATGCGCAAGGTACTACTTGTTGGCACTAGTGCCGACGCTGTCGCGCTTGCCGAAGCGTTGGCAATACAGCTGCTGCCACCCGATATCGCAATTGTCGGTGCGTGCACGCAGGCGTCGACGAGCGCTGGTAGCCATATTGTGACTGCACTGGCACACGTTGGTGTTGCGCCACGCGACACGGCAGTGGCGTCGATTGGCGCGGTAAATCATGGTCCGCTGCATGCGATCATTGGCCTTGACCCACAAGCATTGCAAGCCACGAGTTTGCAGGCAGAGCGTGGCGCAATCGAATGGTCGTTGCCCAATCACGCGATCGATTCAGTTGCCGCCGCGTGCGCATTGCGCGATGCGATCATTGCGCGCCTTGGCGTGCTTGCTCAAACGCTGGCGCTGTCGCCGGCGATAGGCATTATTGGTGGCAGCGGCTTTTATGACATGGCCGGGCTTAGTACCGTCGAAGAATTTGAAGTTGCAACGCCATACGGGCCACCGTCAGGGCCGCTGACCGTCGGCATGATTGGCGCACAACGCGTAGTGTTTTTGCCGCGGCATGGCAAAGGCCACCGGCTGCTGCCCAGCGAAGTGAACATGCGCGCGAATATCTATGCGTTAAAGCGCGCTGGCGTGACGCGGCTGATTTCGATTTCCGCGGTTGGCTCGCTACGTGAAACGATCGCTCCCGGGCACGTGGTGTTACCGCACCAGTTTATCGATCGCACCGCTGGGCGACCGTCGACGTACTTTGGCAATGGTGTGGTGGCACATGTCAGCATGGCTGACCCGGTTTGCGCCGATTTGCGTGGCTCGTTGGCGGCTGCAGCAACGGCGACTGGCGCTGCCGTGCACCACGAAGGCACCTACATTTGCATCGAAGGCCCGCAGTTTTCAACGCGTGCTGAGTCGCACATGTTTCGGCAGTGGGGTGCCGACGTCGTCGGCATGACGAACTTGCCCGAAGCTCGGCTCGCACGCGAAGCCGAGCTTTGTTATGCGACGTTGGTGCTGCCAACCGACTACGATTCGTGGCGGCCGCACGACGAAGTGCGCGTTGCCGATGTGCTCAGCACCCTGATGGCGAACGTTGCCAAAGCCAAAGCGATTGTTGCGCAAGCATTGCCAACCTTGCGCACAACGGCAGGCTGCAGCTGCCAGCACACGCTGGATACTTCACTGTTAACTGCGCCCGCTGCCATCGAGCCGGCCGCCGCGGTACGGCTGCATGCAATCGTGGCGCGTGCGTTGGCGCGAGGAGCCGCGTAACTTGCAACGCCGCGCACTCACGTGGTTGGCGGTTGCCTTGAGCCTTGTGGTCTTGGTTGCGTTGTGGCGGGTGCTGCCAGTGGCGACCTGGGTTGCCCAGTTGGCGCAGTGGATTCGCGATCGTGGTGTGCTTGGCGTGCTTGCCTTTGCAGTGATCTATGTCGCGGCGGCGGCGGTGCTGTTTCCCGCGTCGCTGCTGACCTTGGCGGCCGGTTTTGCGTATGGGGTTGGGTGGGGGACCTTGCTGATTTCGCCAGTGAGCGTGGTCGCTGCAACCTTGTCGTTTGTGATCGCTCGTTATGTTGCACGCGATGCTGTTAATGCGCGTATCGCAAGTGACGCGCGCTTCGTCGCCATTGACCACGCCGTTGCACAAGACGGCTTCAAAACGGTGATGCTGTTGCGCTTGTCACCGCTGTTGCCGTTTTCGCTGCTCAACTACGGGCTAGGTCTTTCACGTGTCCGACTGCGCGATTTTGTCGTCGGTTCGTTTGTCGGCATGTTGCCTGGCACGGTGTTGTACGTGTATGTCGGTTCGTTGTTCGTCAATGTTAGCGAGCTAAGCAATGGCTCGCCAACACTGGGCGGGTCGGGCCGGTGGTTCTACTGGGTTGGCTTGGTTGCGACGTTACTCGTAACTTGGTTGGTAACGCGGGCAGCTCGCGCAGCGCTGCGCGCAGAGCTTGTGATATGAACCTGCAGCCCGACGACGAATACAACCAGGCGTTGCTTAGGCATGTGCGTCCAGCGGGCTGGGTGAATCCGCGGCCGCAAGGCCGTTACAACCTAGTTGTCGTTGGTGGTGGCACTGCCGGGTTGGTCGCCGCGATGGGCGCTGCTGGGCTGGGCGCCAAAGTTGCACTAGTTGAACGTCACATGCTGGGTGGAGACTGTCTCAATTTTGGTTGCGTGCCTTCGAAAGCGCTGATACGGGCTGGCCGCGCAGCATATGATGCCCAGCAGCTTGGCGAATATGGCGGCGCTGCCTCGGCGGTGACGGTCGACTTCGGTGCCGTGATGGCGCGCATGCGTCGGCTGCGTGCTGGCATTTCGCACCACGATTCGGCCCAACGCTTCGCTGAAGCTGGCATCGATGTGTACTTGGGGCACGGCGAGTTTGTTTCACCGACTGAGCTAGTCGTCGACGGCGAACGCTTGCGCTTTGCACGCGCCTTGGTTGCAACCGGTGCGCGTGCGGTAGTGCCGGCGATTGTCGGCCTTGCCGAGGCTGGTTTTGTTACGAATGAAACCGTCTTTTCGCTTACGACATTGCCGCGGCGGCTCGCGGTGATCGGTGCCGGGCCGATTGGCTGCGAATTGGCGCAAGCGTTTCGTCGCTTTGGTAGCGAAGTAACGATGATTGCCAAAGACACGGAGGTGCTGCCTCGTGAAGACGCCGATGCGCGCGCGGTGTTGCAAGCTCAGTTGGTAGCCGAAGGCATTACGCTCGCACTAGGCGCTGACGTTGTGCGCGTCGAAGCGGGGAGCGCAGGCAAGGTCCTGTACCTGGCGGGTGACGCGACCGTTACCGTTGACGAAATCTTGGTGGCGGTGGGACGCGCGCCCAATGTTGAAAGCATGGGCCTGGCTGCCGCTGGCATTGCGGTTGATCGCACCGGCGTGGTTGTCGACGATCGTTTGCGCACCGCGAATCATAAGATCTTCGCTGCTGGCGACGTCTGTTCACCGTTCAAATTTACTCATGCAGCCGATGCGATGGCGCGCATCGTGATTCAAAATGCGCTGTTCTTCGGCCGTAAGCGAACTAGTGCGCTGACGATTCCGTGGGCCACGTACACTGACCCTGAAGTCGCCCACGTCGGATTGTACCAAGCCCAAGCACAAGCGCGCGGCTACCAAGTCGCAACGTTTACCGTGCAGCTTAGCGGCCTAGATCGTGCGATTCTCGACGGCGATACGGCAGGCTTTGCACGCATTGTCGTCAATTCCAAAAACGGCAAGTTGCTGGGCGCAACCGCAGTTGGGCGCCACGCTGGCGAATTGATCGGCGAAGCGACGTTGGCATTGCGGCAAGGCCTGCGTGCAAGCGCGCTGTCGTCGACGATTCATGCGTATCCGACGCAGTCTGAAGTTTGGAAACGTTTGGGAGATGCGCAACAACGGACCCGTTTGACACCGCGGGCCCGCAGCATATTTCGTTGGTTGTTGGCGAAGAGGCGTTAGTGTTCCAACCATTCGACATCACGATTTGTATATTTGCCAAAGCGCCAGTGCGTGGCCTGGTGAAGACGCGTCTAGCCGCCAGCATTGGCGCGGAACCCGCAACCAAGCTTGCAACTGCATTTTTGCAAGACACGTTAGCGACGGTGCAGCTGCTTGCTCGTACGCATGCCCAGCCTGAGCGTGTGCGTGTGGTGCTTGCGCTTGCTGGCAATCGCGACGAGTTGGCCGACGCCGATTACGTCGAATTGTTGCGGGCAGTCAGCATCTGGCCACAAGGCGACGGTGACCTCGGAGCACGCCTAGAACGCCACATGCAGCGCGCGCTCACCGACAGTAACGCGGTAATCGCCATTGGCACTGATTCGCCCGGGCTGCCGCCAACATTGCTTACGCAAGCGATGGCTCATTTGCAAACGACCGACGCTGTGGTGGGCCCCGCCGACGATGGCGGCTATTATCTGCTTGGCTTGCGAAGTTGCCCACCTGGGTTGCTCGCAAATATCGCGTGGAGCACCGCTGCCACCCAGGCGCAAACCGTTGCGGCGTTGGCAGCGCACGGACAACCCTCGACGTTGCTCGATGCCTGGTTTGATGTAGATACCGATGCCGACTTGCAACGGTTGCAGTCGCTGATCAGCAACGAACGCGTGCATGCGCCCGCAACTGCCGCCGCCTTGCGAGCGTTGGAGTTGTTGCCGTGACCCAGCCGCTTTCCATTGCCGTAGTCATGCCGGTGCTCAACGAAGCACGGCGCATCGACGATGCGTTGCAACACCTGCAGCAGATCGGCGGCTGGCAAGAGCTCATCGTCGTCGACGGTGGCAGTACCGACGCTACCGCTGCGATCGTGGCTGCACGTCATCCAAATGTGCGGGTCATTTTGGCCCGGCCTGGCCGCGCCAACCAGATGAACGCGGGCGCAGCCGTCGCGACGGCCGATGTTATTGTGTTTTTGCATGCCGATGTGGTGTTGCCAGCAACCGCCGTCGACGACATCCGCGTAGCATTGCGTGACAGTGCCACGGTCGGTGGGGCATTTCGCACGTGGACCATTGCCGATGGTCCGACGATCGCACCTTGGTGGGCGCCGCTGTTGCATCTAGCCGATGTGCGTTCACGCTACACGCGGCGGCCATACGGGGATCAAGCGATCTTTGTGCGCGCAAGTACCTTCGCTCGGCTTGGTGGCTATGCGGAAATTCCACTAATGGAAGACCTGGAGTTTTCTTCTCGGCTCGCCAAACGTGGCAAGGTGCGCACGGTTGCGTCGCGGGTTGAGGTGTCGGGACGGCGCTTCATCGCCCGGCCGTTTTTTTACACAACCGTGGTGAATCTATTTCCGTTGCTGTATCGGTGCGGCGTTGCTCCGAAAACCTTGGCAGCCTTGTACGGGCGGGTGCGATGAAGCAGGTAATCCTCGTCGGCGGCGGTCATGCTCACATCGAAGTTGTGCGCCGCTTTGGCAGGTTGCCGGCGTCTCAGCGTTCGTCGGTGGCGGTCACGCTGCTCGACGGTAACCGCTATGCTGCGTACTCGGGCATGTTGCCTGGCTTGATCGCTGGGCACTATCAGTTCGCCGAAACTCATGTCGATCTTGCAGCGTTGTGCGAGCGCAACGCCGTGAGCTTTTGCCAAACCCGAGCTGCGGGCGTTTTGTTGTCGGACCAGCAGGTTGTGCAAGCTGATCGTCAGCGTCGCCGCTACGACGTATTGTCACTTGATGTCGGGGCTGCTTCGCGCACCGTTGGCATCGCTGGTGTCGAACAACACGCCATAGCGATTAAGCCGGTTGCGGCATTTTTGCGTCGGTGGCACGCGTATGCCGCTACGGCGCCACGCAATTGCCCGCTGGTTGTGCTTGGCGGTGGCGCGGCAGGGGTGGAAGTTGCGCTTGCACTGGCGTTTCGATTGCGTGCACAAAAGCCGTGGATCACATTGTTGGCTGCCACGCTATTGCCCGGCTACTCATCAACAGCCGTTGCTCGCGTGCGCGCATGCTTGGCCGCGCGCGGTGTGAACGTGCTGCTTGATCGCGCTACTGCGGTTGATGCACACAGCGTGCAAACGGCGGCGGGCGCGCTCGCGTCAGAGTTCACAGTTGTCGCAACGGGGGCTAGTGCACCAACATGGATCGCAGCCAGCGGTCTTGCCACCGACGCTGGCGGCTTTGTCGCGGTTGGGCCAACGTTGCAATCTCGATCGCATGCCAACGTTTTTGCAAGCGGCGATATCGCTGCGCAGATGATGGCCGACGGGCGGGCGGTGCCAAAGTCCGGTGTATATGCTGTGCGTGCTGGCCCGGTATTGTTTGCCAATCTAATGGCCGCAGCACTGGAGCAGGGCAGCATGCAATCGTTCGAACCACCAGCGCAGACCTTGGCGTTGCTGGCGTCGGGCAACAAACATGCAACCCTGTGTTACGGCAATGTTGCCATCAGCGGTGCCTGGGCCTGGCATCTTAAAAATCGGATTGACCGCCGGTTCATGGCTAAATATGTATAGCGCGCCGCAACAGATGTCCGCGCCTCGGACGTTCGCCAGCTGGCCAGGTGGACTTTTCGGCGACCAACAATTATGGTGTCGTCCAACGATGGCACCGTCGGACGACCAAGCGCTTGTTACTGCATTGCGCAACGGCGATGAAGCAACGTTTGCAGCGTTGGTTACACGCTATCACGCAAGCTTGCGCCGGGTCGCGCGCACGTTTGTATCAAGCGACGCCTCCGCCGACGAAGTGGTACAAGATACTTGGGCCGCCGTGCTGCATGGCATTGGCGAATTCGAGGGTCGGGCTTCATTCAAGACGTGGTTGTTTCGGATCTTGGTGAACCGCGCCAAAACCCGCGGCGTGCGCGAAGCCCGCATCGTTCCTGAATCTTCGCTGGCGAGCGATGATGATGCTGGCACCGACGGCCCGACTGTCGATCCTGCGCGTTTCACAAGTAAGGGCCATTGGGCATCGCCGCCGCAACGGTGGGAGGCCATGACACCCGAATCGCTGCTGCTGCGCGACGAATTGGTGGTGCAACTGCAAACTGCGATCGCACAACTGCCAGCTCGGTTGGCTTCCATTGTCGTGATGCGTGATGCGCTCGGCTGGAGTTCGGAAGAAGTCTGTAACGTTCTTGAGATTGCCGAGACTCATCAGCGGGTGCTTTTGCATCGCGCGCGCGCAAGGCTTCGTGCCATGCTCGAAACCTATAAGAACCACGGGTGATCACATGCTGACATGCCAACAACTCGCCGAAGTGGTTACCGACTATCTCGAAGGCAAAATGAACTTTGCCGACCGCATGATGTTTCAACTGCACGTTGGCATGTGCAAACACTGTCGTGCGTATCTGAACCAAATGAAGCAGACGGTGGAGCTGGTGGCTGCAACCGGAAAAATCGAAGCCGAACCCATGCCCGACGACGTGCAAGCTGAATTGATGCACCGGTTCCGCAACTGGAAAACGAACAAGCAGTAGCCTGCTTGCCCCGCCGAAATCACGTACACTCGCCGCGTGCGAAAGCGGATCTTGCTTCCAATGCGCGGCTTGCTGGCTGCGCTTGTACCCGACGACGGGCCGTTGGAGTTGCAGCTAGTTGGCCGTACGCTATTGCACGCCGCACTCGTTGGTTTGCTCGCTGGCCTTGTTGGCAGCGCATTTCTGTTCGGGCTGGAGCATGTGCAGCAACTGGTGCTCGAGAATCTTGCAGGCTACGAGCCGCTGCTTGCAGCCGGTGAAAAGCACGGGGCAGGGCCTGCCGCGCCTTTTCGTTGGTATGTTTTGTTTTTGGTGCCCGCGCTGGGCGGCTTAGGCTGTGGTTTGGTGGCTCGCTTTGCGCCCGAGGTTCGCGGTGGCGGCGGCGATGCGGCGATTAAGGCGTTTCATCAACATGGGGGGCAGGTGCGGCGCCGGGTACTTTGGGCCAAGCCATTGGCGTCAATCAGCACGTTGGCAACCGGCGGCGCCGGCGGTCGCGAAGGCCCAACGATGCAGATTGGTGCAGCGATTGGTGCCTTGGTTGCGCGTTATATAGCGCCTTCGCCGCGTGAGCGCCGTATCTTGATGGTGGCCGGTGTTGCTGCGGGCATCTCGGCGGTATTTCGCACGCCGTTGGGCGCTGCATTGCTCGCGATTGAAGTTCTGTATCGCGATGACTTTGAGTCTGACGCACTCATCCCGGCCGTGCTTGCTAGCGTGGTTGCTTATTCCATCGCGCTTTCGGTATTCGGCAGCTCGCCGCTGTTCGGCGCACTGCCGCACTTTGCGTTTCATGCATACCAACTGCCACTATTCCTCGGGCTTGCGTTGGTGGTGTCATTAGGTGCGGCGCTCTTTGCTGCCACCATGCGAGCCGCACATTCACTCTTCGACCGCTTGCCTGTGCCACTGTGGCTGCGCCCTGCGCTTGGTGGATTGATGTTGGGTGTGTTTGCAGTGGTGTTGTTAACTACACTTGCGCCCAGTCTTGGCAATGGCCATCGCGGGCTCGGTGTCCTCGGTGGCGGGTATGGTGCTGGGCAGCTCGCCATTGGTGGTGCAACTTGGCTAACGCCTGATTGGTCCATGGTGCAACTGTTGGTGCTTTTGGCGCTCGCCAAGATCGTGGCGACCAGCCTCACGATAGGCTCTGGCGGCGCAGCGGGCGATTTTGCACCGTCGCTGGCGGTCGGCGGGTTACTTGGTGGTGCCTTCGGTTTGGCGGCACAACTGGTATTCGCCGACCCAGCGATTCAACCAGGTGCCTTTGCCTTGGTTGGTATGGCTGCGTTCTATGCAGGCATTGCCAATGTTCCGCTCGCTGCCTTGGTTTTGGTTTGTGAAGTCGCAGGCAGCTATGACTTGCTGGTTCCACTGATGCTGACCGAAGCGGTTGCGATGATTGCTTTGCGCAAAGTAAACCTATATCGGTCGCAGCCGCGCACCACGCGTGATTCGCCGGTGTACGCAAGTCCCTTGCGTCGCATGTGTTGTGCCGACTTGGTTGATCCGGCGCGAGTCGTTGTGACGATCGGCCTTGCTACGTCGATGCGTGATGTAGTTGCGGTTGTTGAACAGACCCCTGAGCAAGATGTTTTTCCGGTGTTAGACCAAGCGGGAAAAATAGTCGGGTTGGTAGTTGCTGATGCGTTGCGAACATTCGCTGCAGCACCCGAAGCCATGGGGCTGGCGATTGCGGCCGACGTGATGAAGCCAGCTGTAACGTTTGAGCAGACGACACCCCTGCGCGATGCCGTCGTTCAACTGCTGCGCAGTGATGTTCGCGCAGCCCCGGTCGT
>Ga0116158_10001466_pt1 | contig 21444 bp, 24 predicted proteins | sample AD_UKC052_MetaG_FD_89883 | JGI IMG/M metagenome (GOLD analysis project Ga0116158, IMG submission 89883) | Active sludge microbial communities of municipal wastewater-treating anaerobic digesters from USA - AD_UKC052_MetaG | ecosystem: Engineered > Bioreactor > Anaerobic > Digestate | place: USA... | reverse complement strand
TTATCAGTTTGTGCTTTCGAATGAAATGATCCGGCCAGGAGTAAACCTGTTATTAATAAGTGAATTGTTTTCATGCAGTGAATGATTGATTTTCAAAATAAAAATACACGAAGCCTTCTTCTTAAAGATGTGAAATTATTTTGTAAAATCAAAAATATTTCCGTTTATCTTACCTGGGATTTAGAATGAGTCGATAATCATCTTCTTACTGATCATCATGCCAGCACTGGTTCCCATAGCAACAGCATTGGCAACAGTTCGCATTTTGGCTGCATTGTCCCCGACAGCAAAAATTCCTTTGATATTAGTTTCGTAAAATTGGTCAATGCCGATATAGCCTTCTTCTGTTAAACCGCATCCCATTTGTTGAGGAATTTTACAATGTTGTTCAAATGGCCCTGGCGCATAGAGGGCATTGAGCGTGGCGCTGGTACCATCTTTGAAAATAATTTCCCGGAGATGTCCTTCGTTGTGCACAAGGCGTTGAATTTCCTTTTCTTCAATATTCACTTCATGCTTTTGAAGTTTCTCTCTTTGAATTGATGTGAAACCTGCTTTACCGTTGCTGTACAAAGTGAGATCTTTTGTCCAGTTTGAAATAAGCCTGGTGAATTCGAAACCGGTATCGCCATTTCCAAGGATGCCGGTTTTCTGATGCCTGACTTCATATCCATGACAATAGGGGCAATGAATCACAGAGATGCCCCAACATTCCGGAAGTCCATCAATGGCTGGCAATAGATCTTTGATGCCTGTTGCAAAAATTATTTTCTTTGTCTCAAAGATTTCACCGGTGGCCACTTTAATTTGAAAACCAGTTTCTGTTTTATTTCCTTCAATGGCTGTGCCTGTGAAAAACTTCACCGTATCATACCTGCTCACTTGCAGGCTGGCAATGGCCGCAATTTCTGCAGGCTTTTTACCATCGTTGGTTAGAAAATTATGCGAATGAGGAGTTTGACGGTTGCAGGGTTTCCCATTATCTATGATCAATACGTTCTTCATCGCTCTTCCAAGTGCCATTGCCGCTGCTAGTCCGGCATAGCTGCCACCTACGATTATTACATCAAACGTTTTGTTGCTGGTCATTATGTTATTTTTTGAAAATTGCTTTAGGGAAGACGGCATGATCATCATTATAGCTGCCTGGCTGCTAAACCTGATAAAATCCCGCCTGGGTATAGGCTGCATAGGTTACCTGCTATTGGATTTATTATTTTTAGTTTGGATCCTGTTCATGATAACCTCTACCAGGGGCATGCCTGCAAAAGTTACCCACGGCACCAACGAAACCGTTAACAGGAATGTTCGTTGGTATAAAGGCAATGCTGATAAAGGTTCACCAAACAAGTAAAGAAACAATGTGATTGATGGATAAATGACCACCCAGATCTTCAGGGTTGCCATCCATTTCATTTTTGTGTTCATACAAATCGTTTTTTAAAATGTAGATATTGATGAATACAAAAGTAATTACGGTATTGGTGTTTGCGGTAGGACAAATGCCCAGTTATACAGGATTTCTAATTAGAATCGGGAATGTCTTTTTTAGAATAAACGGATAACCTGGGATAACTAACTCTTACGCATATTCCATTCCCTTTTCAGCATTGCATACTGATATTCACTTCCCCATTTGCCTTTGAAAAATACATTTTCAATAAAATGTCCTTCCTGCCGGAAACCAATGCTTTTTAAAAGATTGATGGAAGCCAGGTTTTCTGCATCAACAATTTCCGACACCCGGTGAATATTCTTTTGATCAAATAAAAATGTTAGAATACCAAGCATGGCTTCTTTTGCATATCCCTTTTTTTGTTCCAGGTGAGAGATCGTGATGCCAATCTCTGCGATCCTGGTATCGTATTGATCCAGTTTGATGGCACAATCACCCACGAGCTTACCGTACTCTTTGTTTTCAATGGCGTATTGTACCCATTCACCGGCTTTACCAAATTGCTTTGCTGCATTATCCCTGATAAAATTTCCTGCTTCTTCCAGGGTCATTACATCAAAGCCCTGGTACCTGGTTACTTCAGGGTTTGATCGGTATACATGAAAATCGGCCTGGTCGTTTAATGTAAGATGGCGGATGATCAGCCTGTCGGTTTCTATATTCAAAAGTTCCATGGTTTAAAAATTGATTCTTTATCTTTTAATGGAAGCTATTTTGTCAAATGTTAATATACTCAAATTCTGCAGATTTTGCAATCAGGTAATTAGCAATTTGCCGGCTTATTTATTATCCATTAACAATGCTTCAAGCTTTTGTTTTGTTTCGGGAATTAATTTAAGGGACAAAGTTTTTTTGAAACTCTCAATAGCTTTTATTTTTTCCCCTTTCGCCAGGTACAGGTCTCCCATTCCATCATAACAATTAGCCGATTCGGGGTAGTTTGTAATATTCAGTTTAAACAATGCTTCTGCTTTAATAAATTGTTTTTGTCTCAACATATAATAAGCAAGACCATTTACCAGGCTTTCAGCTGGTTTAACGGGATAGCCAATTTGCTCAGAAACATTATTATAGTGCGTTACCAATAAAGAGTCCATTTTAAAATTTGGGTTGTCTAATTCACTATTATATATTTTAAGTTTATAATAGTCAAAAATAAAACGGAGGGCATCATACTCACCAATTAACCTGACGGAACTGTGGTCGTCATTTTCATAATATGCGTGCCTGAAACGCAATTGGTTTGTTTTGTTTTTGGAAATATCTTTAATGAAATCAAGATTGCTTCGGATAAGTTCAGTACCCTCGGTAGTATCTTTTTGAACTTTTAGAGTATCCATTCCTTTTTCCATCCGGTTTGCCAAAGCTATAAACAAGGTCTTCCCTTTGTAATTTCTATTTGATAAAACCGTCTTGGCTTCTTTTACAATCTGCTGATCGTTCCACCATAAAGCACCATCCAGAGAAATATAGGCATTGAATAGATCCGGATGATTTATCAAGGTGTTCACAACAGTGAGGCCGCCAACCGAGTGTCCAATGAAGATCTTAAAAGAAGCTGTTGGATAATTTGATTCGATGAATGGCATCAATTCATTTTCCACGTACAGCATGAATTTTTCTCCATTGCCGGTGATACCAGGCATTTCCTTATCTGTACCAAATGTAAGATCCTTCATGCGGGCTGGATGCAAGATCCCAACTACGATCATAGGCGGACAAAGCCCTGCGTTGCTCATGAATTCGGTCATACTAACCATGTCATTAAAATTTGCATCCCCGTCTAATAAATATATTACCGGGTAACGCCCCTTCCCGGTATTTCCGGTACCTCCATTGCTGGTTGGAATATGGATCCAGGCTGTACGCTGTTCACCTAATATTTTTGATGCTAAACTCTTTTCAAATCCGGTTATAAACGGATTGTTTTCCTGTGCTTTGGCACAAAAGGAGAAAAGTAACATGGCGAAAAAATAAAAAAATGTTTTCATAGCGTATTTGAAGAAAGATTTCGCATGTTGCCTGGCGGCTTGGATCGGCACAGCTGCATTAATGTTTGATCTTCTTTTCATATGCCTGGTTTTTATTTTTAAAATGGTAGTTTCTTTTTACTTATGAGGTCTATTAACAGCGATCAGGCCAGGTGCCTGCTTTGTATCCTGGTTTTACTGCTACGCTGAATATTCCAAAGATCAATTACGGTAAATTTCTTTGAAGGAATAAAATTGGTGGCAACCGTTTCTTTTACTGTTGAAGCTAGTTTAATTAACTGGTCTTTGCTCATTTTGGCGAAGTTTACATTTGTTTGTTCTTTCATGATGCGTTTATTTAATTTATTTAATGATCAGCAAAATTATTTATTGCATGATACAGCCGATAGGACAATCAGATAGTTGAATTGGATTCTGCTGAAGTTTTAGAAATTGCTCACATGTTGTTATTTGCCGGATATGATTTCAGTAGGCCTGAATCCTTTTACAACAAGGTACATACCCAATGAAAATTCCCATATAGCAATAGGAATGGCAAATAATCCTGTTGATGGCTCACGCTGACCGACATATCCGAATAAAACAGCGAGATCACCAGCTATTAACAATGCTGCACCTGCAAACCCTATAATGGGTAGTATCCGGGGCACCAGACGAGACCGGTAAAGCAGGTATCCAAGTAGGATGCCGTTGATTGCGGGTATGAAACTTTGTCCTACCAGGAATATCCGGTCATACATGGCCACCAATGCCTGGCCAGTGACTATTGCATTAGATCCGGCTCCTGCCTGGTGCAAGGTTGCCGCAGATAAAAGAAATGCAACTCCAACAAAAATGGTACCCGCTTCCAGTATCCTGGTACCCACAAACCCAAGTGCAACGGCTTCCTGTTGTTTTTTAAGAACCGGGTATAAAGCAACGCCAGTGCCAATGCAGGCAAGGGCCACGATGATCTCGAGGATCACCCCTGTGAAGAGCGACGTATCTGTGCCATTACTTAGCATGTAGTTAGTATCATGAACCGGAGCATACAATGCCAGGGTAGGGATCGAAACAAAACTGAGCAGGTAAAAAAATCCAGCTGCCAGGGATGATTTGCGCATAGCACTCATTGAGATGCTTGCAATCTTATCCGCGGAGATTGCCGGTTGGCTAATAGTTTGCATAAATTATTTTAACGGTGATCGGTAAACGAAATGTTTGTGTTGAATGAGTGATCCTGTAAAAGGAACATCATATTACTTTCTTCCAAGTGGATTTCTTTTCCATGGTTTTGAAAAATGTGCACTGATCATCAGGCCCCTGTTATAAATTTCCTTGTCATACGATAGATTCGTTAATCCATGCACATAACGGATGTCCAATGCGATACGTTTTTCTTTGAAGGGGAACTCAAATCCTCCACCAACCTGGATGCCAGCTTCCCATCTTCTAAAACCTTCAGCATTATTGGCAAATGAAAGTTTGCTCGATAGATCATTGATTTCCCTTTTGCCACTAAGATTGTAGGCAATGGAAGGACCAGCATTGAAGTAAAATTTGCCGGCATGAAAACGAGCCAGTACCGGTAATTCCAGCGTATTAAAATGAAGAGAAGATTCGGTGGTTGTTAATGGATTGTTGGCTTTCAATTTGCCACCTTTGCGCACAAAGTAAAATTCTGATACAAGGGAAAATGATGGAGTAATACCTGCCTGGAAAGATGCACCGGCCTGTATCCCTTTTGAAGATTTTTTGAAATCCGACAAGGCACTGTTGGATTCGCCGTAATAAATGTTTGTGTTGGTTACATTCACTATAAGATCGAAATAAGTTTTAGCCGTCTTTTTTTCCTTTTTGACGGGCACGGTTGCGTTTACATTGGATTGACCAAAGCAGGCAGATGATAGGAAGATCATGGCCAATAGGATGGTAGTTTGTACTGTTTGTTTCATGATAGTTTTGTTTAATTGTTTATCTGGAACAAAAGTATATAACTGAGGGTGGGCCTGCAATTCAGCTATGCGAAGTGGGTGGGATTGTCTGCCAAATGAGAATTTTGATCTGCCAAATGAATGCTGATTATGCCTTGTTGTTAATGATCTGCAGGAAAGCTTCTTTGTAAGTTTCTGAAACGGGGATCAATTGATCGCCGATCTTTATCCTGCTGCGTTCGATGGAATCAATCTTTTGAATGGCCACCATGTACGATTTATGTACCCGGCATACAAGGTGAGCCGGGAGCATTTGTTCCAGTTCTGTAAAGCCCTGCAAGGTCATTATCTTTTTAGTGGTCGTATGAATACGCAGGTAATCTCTCATGCCTTCGATGTATAGGATATCCTGAATCATGATTTTTTCGAGTCTATTTTCTGTTTTCACGAAAATATAATCCACGGGTTTATCAACAGCACGTTGACTCAGGTTTTCCTGTGCCTTATTCACTGCCTGTAAAAAGCGATTGAAGGTAAAAGGTTTTAACAGGTAGTCTGTGATCCTAAGTTCATAACCTTTTAAGGCATATTCCTGGTAGGCGGTTGTAATGATCACCTGGCTGTTGATATTGGTTGTTTCCAATAATTCTATACCCGATAATTCATCCATGTTAATGTCGAGGAATAGCAGGTCAACTTTATGATTGTTGAGATAAGCCAGGCCTGTTAGTGCATTGTCGAATGTACCGCTCAATTGAAGGAAGGGAACTTTGTTTACAAAGTCCTTTGTTTTTTCTAAGGCCAGTGGCTCATCTTCAATGATGATGCAGGTAAGTTTATCCATGGGGAATTGTTAATTGTATGCTGTATAGATCGGCTGTTCTGTTAACTTCCAGCCTGTGTTTGCCGGCATAGATCAGGTTTAGCCGTTTTTCGATAAGTTCATTGCCCAACCCGCCAACCGTTTGATGAACTTTTAGTTTTGAATCAAATTTATTTTCACATATCAATTCCACCGTGTCATCCTTGATGAAGATATGAACAGAAATAGCATGTTCAATCTTCTTATTATTGGCATGCTTGAAGGCATTTTCAATAAAAGGAATAAACACCATGGGGGCAATGGTTTTGTTCCCGATATTTCCATTTATGGTAAGATGCACATAATTTTCGTTAGCCGTTCGTATTTTTTGCAGGGCAATGTACTTCTCAATGTATTCAATTTCTTTAGACAGAGAGATATTATCCGCCTTTGTTTCATACAAGATAAACCGCATGATATCTGATAGTTTATTCAAATAATCTGATGCAGCTACTACATCTTTTAGAATCAGGGCATCGATATTGTTGATTGTATTGAATAACAGGTGCGGATCCAGCTGGAGTTTCACCAGTGCCATTTCCATTTCATGATTTTTCTCTTTCAGGCTCTCCTTCAGTTTGATTTCATTGAACCAGGTGATGAATCCATTGATCACTAATGCTACAATACCACAAATGACGCCGATAAATGTCATCACTATGATGACCGTTACAGCGGTTGAACGACCGTTCCTACCTCCTTTGTCCATATCAGCTACGCTACCCGATTCAATAAAATAACGGAGCAGAATATACGCCAATATGGCTGCAACCATGGAGATCAGTATTCCAACAGCCAGGGAAAGAACATATCTTTTTTGTTGTAAATATTTGGGAAACACGACGAAATAGTACATAAAATAGGAGATGACTGAAGGTATAAACGCAAAGAGGAACAAAGTTTTCACTGCGTTCATGATCCGGGCATCCTGGTTTGTTGCATGTGTAATTGTTCTGTAATAAACGGCAAGAATAATGGCTGCTAATATCACGTAGCACAGCCAAAATCCTATATGTAACAAAACCACAAAAGATTTCTTCATGATTTAAAATTACCAACTAAAAGTAGATAGTTGTGAAGTTCATTCAGCAAGCATTCTGCAAACTGGCCTTATTGGTCTGCCAATTAGCTATAATTGATTGTAAATAGAAGAATGAAGAGGCAGGTTGACTGCATCAAAAAACCATCGCAGGCCAGAATCGATCATGGCCTGCGGTTGGAATGGTTTTCAAGGAAATATTTCAATAAGGTTTTATAACCTGCCCAGTATTAGCGCCAAATACGCTTTTGCGAAATCCAAATTCCAGTTGTTGCATGGTTACCGGAATATCACCGGGGAAATAAGGAAAATATTGCGGGGAATTTTCAATGACAGTAGGACTAACGGCATTGATACGGATACCATTTTCCAATTCAATGGCAGCGGCTCTTACAAAGCCCTCCACCGCTCCATTGGCGGCCGATGCATTGGCGAAATTCTTTTGGGGATCATGCGATAAAGCGCCGGTGATCAATGTAAAGGAACCTTTAGGGTTGATGTAATGCTGGCCGATCAAAACCAGGTTGATCTGTCCCATCATTTTTCCTTCCACACCCTGCCTGAATTCCTTATCGGTCAGTTTTTTCCAGGGACCCACATAGGTAGGACCTGCCGTGGAAATAAGGGCATCAAAACTTCCCACTTTTTTAAACATCGCTTCAATCGATTCGGGAGAAGTAATGTCTACAGATATGTCACAACCTTGCTTAGCGGCGGTGATCACTTCATGGTCTTTTGTAAAGGCGGATGCCAGGTATTTTCCCATCGTACCCGATGCGCCAACAATAATAATTTTCATTTGTGTAATGTTTAAAAGATTGATTACACAAAAGTATTTCTGAGAAAGGCTGGTACAGCAGGACGAATAAGTACTTGTACAGGACTTATGTAAAATGTTGCCTGAAAGCTTCAGGAGATTGGCCTATGTGTTTTTTAAAGAACCGGATAAAGTACGAATAGTCTTCATAGCCAAGCTGGTCTGCTATTTCTTTCACCTGGTTGTTGGTGGCCAGCAGGTATCGTTTAGCCTCCAGTATGATTTGTTCGTTGATCAGGTCGGATGCTGTTTTTCCAATGGATGATTTTGTGATCTCATTTAACTGGTAAGGGGAGAGGTTCATCAAAATGCAGTATTGAGAAACTTGTTTGTGAGTGGCGATGTGTTTTTCAACCAACGCCTGGAATTCTTCATAGCGTTCCTGCGTGTAGGGGTTAGCGGTAGTTTTTACCGTTTTAGGATTGGGGCTTTCCCGCACAAATTCAATAAAGAAAATATCGAGACTTGCCCTGATGATATCCTGGTAACCATCTTCACGATAGTTATATTCCTGTAACATCGTCGTTAATATATTCATCAATTTGTTGAACCGGGTTACCTGAAGCTTACAATAGTTTTTATTGCTTGCCTTTCTTAGCCGCTGACCTGCCAAATGTTCCCTTGGATGATAAAAGCCCGTGTTGAATTCTACCAGGAAACCAGTGCTCCCGGATTTCAATTCAAGTTGATGTACCTGGCCGGGGCGTAAAAAGAAAATGGTATGATCCGTTACTTTATAAGAAGTGAAGTCAATGTCATGATGTCCATTTCCTTTTTGAATGGCCAATATAAAATAGAAATCGTGCCGGTGAAGGTCATGGACCAGGTCCTTGCCTGCAAGAATATCTTCCACACTCCGTATTTTAAATCTTTCGGAAGAAGGCAGTTCATGATGACTTGTGTTGATCTGCCTGACTGGAATTTTCTTCATATTTTATTTAATTACAAAGTTATTCTCATTACTAAAAAAACGGCTTTAGCAACTTTGAAGTTAATAACTAAAAACCAGATTACATACGCCGGAAGTTGACCTGGGGTGCAGTAAAAGCAGGGTGGGAGGGCCGCCAAACAGCCATTAAAATATCATTTCAATATTCCCTGTTGTCACTTTAAATGTAACGGATACATGTAACGTAAAGCTTACTTTTTTACCATCGCCCGTTTCGGCGGGAATCCAATCTGGACTTTTTTTGATGCAACGGATAAACTCAGCTTCCATTCCGTATCCAACATTAGAAATAGCACCTGTTTCCCGAAGCTTGCCATCACTGTTTACAATGATGCGAACGAGTAGCGGGTAGCTGCCGGCGACTGGTTTATTCGAAAAAATTAGTGCTAAGTTTATATTATTTCGAAGAAAGTCGTGCCATGCTTTTTTTCCACCGGGGAATTCGGGTTTCCTTTGCACATCCGATAGATGAACTTCAACATCGTTAAATAGGCTGTCCCTGCTGACTGCCGTTTGAATGGGATCATTTTTTTGTGAAAATGAGTTATTCGTGAAAGCGGATAAGCAGATAAAACTGATGACGATAGATGTAAAGTGTGACATTTGTTTTTGGGTTGGATGAGGGGTAGAAGATGCAAGATAATGGATGTTGGATACTGGATACTGGATACTGGATACTGGAAATATGATCAGGATACAAGATAAAGGATATATGATAACTTATACTTCGATGCAGTTATTTTGTTGATATTGCTGATGTCAAAGATAATAGCTCATTGGTATAAAACCAGAAACGAAGCAACGAGAAACCAGAAACAAGAAACGAACTTTGATACACTGATGACGCGTATTTCACGGATATGCCTAATAGTACAAAACCAGAAACGAAACAACGAGAAACCAGAAACAAGAAACCGGAATAACAGAATCCGGAATTACTTTTCATAAATTTAAACGCCAATGATACAATTCTTCTGATTCCCCGGATTTGATAAACATACATTTTTCAAGCACGCGGAAAGAGGCAGTATTGGTTTTATCAGTAGAAGCAATGATGGCTTTAACCCCGGGTTGCTTCCTGGCCCAGTCAATCATTCCATTTACGATCTCAGTCATATAGCCCTGCTGTTGAAATGAAGGATAGATGCCGTAGCCAATTTCAATTTCTCCCGTTGCATTGGGTTCGCCAACGATACAAAGATCGCCCACCATGGTATTTTCCGTTTTAGAAATGGCCGTCCAAAGTGTGGAGTATAAATAGTTCTTTGTTTTGTCTGCTACATTGGGAAGAATGGTTTGCTCCAGCGCTTCTTTTAGTTCAGCAGAAATGATCCTCGACGAAGGTTTAAGATTCAGTTCGGCTTCGAGTGATTGATCATCTTTTGTATATTTCACCAGCTGTTCATAAGTAAGCGGTTTCAGGATAAGTCTTTTTGTTTCCAGCACGATTTAAATTTTTTGTAATGATTGATTGATTGAAAATATTGGGTTTGAATGTACGTATTGTGATCTCATCTAACTACTCAAAGTTCTCACATAGCTCTTCCAACGGGGTATAGCAAATAGCGTTCATCATAATATTTTGTTTTACTGTAAAACCAGGTCAGGATGGCAAATGGATCATTGGCAAATTTTGCGTCTTTCGCTTTCTTTTCTTCAAATTCTTTTTGCAGGGCGGGCGAATCTTCCAGCATTTTCTTTGCCATCGGCTGTATTACATAGGCTTCCATATATTCTGTACGTTGAAAAACGGCATTGAAAAATCCCCAACTGAAATAGGAATCTTTGGACGATGGTTCAAGCAACAGCATTGCCAGGTCGCCTAATGGCTGATCGGTTGAGATAAAAACTGAACCCGCCGGAAACAGCTGAGTATGCATTTCCGCCGTAGTAGTTGCATTTACCTGCATGCGGCCTTCAAAAGGTTTCGCTTCTCCATTTTCATTTCCAAATTGATATTCATTGATGCGATACATAGAAACCTTTTCTTCACGGGGCTGTGCAATGGTAGTCATCTGGATGCCGTGTAATGCAAGCCTGTTAATAACTTCCTCGCATGCAGCCGGTACCCAATAGCCTTTAGGTCTTTTAACGAATTGAAAGGCTTCTGTTGACAGGTAATTGGCAATGTTCATCGAAACAGGCTTTCCCTGCCATTCAACATAACCTGAATGGGTAACCGACGATTGCTGTAGGGTAGAAGCAATACCAAGGAACCGGATGCTATCCGGGGCAGGAGCCAGGTTGTTTTGTTCACTTGTTTTGCTGTCGATGCTGATACGGTTTTTCATTTGAGGAACCTTCCATTCCATGGGAAGACTGTCGGCCCTGAAAGATTTATCCATATCCGTTAGTTTCCGAATGGATTTACCCTGGATCGCCAAAAATTGCAGCGTGGATTCAAGCAAAACATAGGTGCCCAACACCCTTTGTTTATAAGGTTTTAAGGAGTGATTTTCTACCAGGATAGAAGGCATATGCCGAAGATCACCATAACTATCCGAAAATCTCGGACCGCCGGTGACGATGATATTGCCTTCCGAAAAATCCCGCTCATTGAAAGCATTTAACAATGGACCTGGGATATGTCCTTTGTCCTGTAGTGATTTGTCTACAAAAGGCTTGAACTGATTCTCCAGCCAATCGCCGATGTTTACAGAGTAGCCCTGTTTGCCGAGCCCGCCAAAAGTAATGTCGTACTGGTAATCGGCGCCATCGGTTACATGAATATCCATGTACAGGCTGGGATTGTATTCATTGATCACATTGATAACTGAACGTATTTCCCTCGTATCCAATTTGGCATAATCGCGGTTGAGGTTCAGGTTTTGGGCATTGGTTCGCCAGCCCATATTTTGCGGACCGCGTTGATTTGGGCGATTATATGGTGAAGAACGTTCATGACCATCGGCATTCAGGATGGGAATGAAAAGAAAGTTCACTTTATCAATAAGTGATTTTTTGTTGCCCATTGCAATATCCCTTAACAACATCATGCCGGCATCTTTACCATCAATTTCGCCGGAGTGAATTCCTGCCTGCGCCAGGAAAAGAGGCTTGCCCGATTTTTGTAGTGATACTGCCGTTTTAATTTTTTCTGTTGAAGCGATGATCATGTAGATCGTACGCCCCTCAACGGTTTTGCCGATCGAAACCATTTTTAATAAAGGAGAAGCGGACGTTAGTTTTTTAAACCAGTCCATGGTTTCAGCATATCCCGGGGTTGAATTAAAATTGGTTTTTTCAGCAGTGGTTATCCATGGATCAGATGCTTTTGCAATGAGGGATTCGCTTTTGCCATGCCAGTCAATTACCGGAGGCAAAATAGATTGAGCTTTGCTGAAAGAAACCGCTAATAACAGGAACGCATATAAGCAGAAACGGGAAGAATTCTTTTTCATTATTGCAGTCTTTGTATGGAACCGGGAAGATAACAACTAAATGCTATATAATATCTAGACTGCTTCACATGCCAATCTGCTGCATTCAGATTTTGCTGATAAAAATAGCATGTCGGTTGCTCCTGGTTAGCCGGGAATATTTTTCCTTTTTAGAAACTTACTTTTTTAGGCTATACTTTTCAGGTTTAGCATTTGTCCGAACTATTGTACCCCTGGCCTCCAGGTCTAGCTTTACGGTTTCACCATACCATTGTACACCTCCCTCAAAACTATCTTTTACAGACTGGTACAAAGCTTCCATTAGTTCGGTATGAGTGAGTTCTTTTTTGGAAAGAATTGCAAGCAATTGCTTTTTGATTGTTTCGTACTTTTTCAATGAAATTTTCTTATTGGTTTTACCTGGCTGGGGGTGAAGAGTTTGAATTTGTTCTTCTTTTATTTTCATATGATCGATGATTATTTGTATGTAATTGTCCATGGCCCCATCGCATTGATCTGTATCGTAGCCCCTTCGGGGCCCACCATCACATAATGTTCCACATGGGCTGCATTCACATAAAAGCTGCCGGCGTTAAATGCTTTTAAACCTGGTGGTGTTCGCTCACTGAAACCAACGGAGATCGTCCCTTCCAAAACGGTTACTACTTCATCCTTTTCATGAAAATGTCTTTTCAGGAATTGGTTTGGTGGCAATTTAAGGCGTATCGCAAATGGACCTTCTTTTTTTATGTCACCGTATAACAAACAGAATGATGTTCCTTTTGGTAAGGTAGATAGAGTGTCAATCCATTTCATCTCCGTCGGAGTAAACTGGATACAGCCTGCAGGTAATGAAAATGATTGAGCAATTGAATGAGCGTAAAAGAGCATTAATGCGAATGAGAAAAGCAGTTTATATTTCATGTGTTTGAATTTAAACCATGGATGAATGGAAAACAAGATATAAAAAATGAATGGTAGAACAAAGGGATGAAAACAGGATACAGGATATAGGGATTTTGAAACACGGATGACACAGATATCGCGGATGATACGGATAAATGCTATTAGAACAAACGAGAAACCAGAGACGAGAAACAGATATAGATTCACGGATGAAACAGATCACGCGGATAACACGGATAAATGTTATTAGAACAAACGAGAAACGAACAAACAAGAAACCAGAGACGAGAAACGGATATTGATACACGGATTTTACAGATAATCCCAATTAGTACACAACGAGAAACGGTTTAATTATCTCAAATAAATACTCCTGCTCGGAATTTTTACGACTTCTTTGTTTTCATCATAGGCTTCAATCTCATCCACGAAAACTTTATCACCTGGCCTGGATTTCTGTAGCATTTTATGGGTTTGCTCACTGTACTTAGTGCCAACATTCATACTGGTTTCATATATCCCATTAGGCATAAGTAAAGTAATTCTGTATTGCTTGATGACATACATCTTGTGGTTAACGTAGTCAACGATTTCGGGATCGTTGAAAAACACTTCAAGGGCTGGTATAATGGTTTGTCCGAATCCCAAATGGAATACTGGGCTTGCACAATTTGATTTCTTAGTGGTATCCTGGAAAGATACTCTTGAAACAATACTTGATAACTCGTTAAACGGTAAAGCTGCGTTGCTTGTAAAAAAAATGAAACCGATAAGGATAGAACTAAATAAGTATTTCATTTGAATCATTTTAAGGTACAAATAGTATTATTATTGTTGTCTGTTATTCTTCATGCAGCAGCATCCAAGAGGTTCCGAACCGGAAAGCTTTTTCGCAATGCCCGGGATAATTGAGATAGATATCGAGTTTCATAATGACTTAATTAAAACCAACTTTTCCTTTAACAGAATCAAATAATTTTTTTGAATGATAGCCAACGCCATTTTTAAAAACATACAGGATCTTATGCAGGTCAGTGATGTTTTTGGATGGATCCCCATCGATGATAATCAAGTCGGCCGATTTACCTGCATCAATGGTGCCGGTTAGTTGATCAATGCCCAATGCAATGGATCCATTTTGGGTAGCGATCTTAATGGCTTCCAAAGCTGTGAATCCTCCCGCCTCTACCAATAATTCTATTGCCCGCCAGGTGCCATATCCTGCAAGTATGCCGCCATTTCCAGTTGGGTCAGTCCCCACCGTTAGTAAGCCACCCATATCATAAAACATCTTTTCCATGCGGGCCGTTTTTGCAAATGCCTGGTCCATGTCTGTTGGAGCTTTCGCCGACTTGGCAATAACAAGTCTTTTTAAATAATAATCCCTCGTGTCAGGCGACATTGAGTTGATGGCATCTTCATTTGGGTGTGGTTGGGTAGTGGTTGAACCTTCAAATACAGCTAAGGATGAAGTAATGCCCACTTTTTTGTCTATCAAAAATTGAATGAATTGCTTTACACTGTCACTTTGAATGTCAAGTTTCGACAAAGATTTTATGGTCATGCCTGTAGCGGGACGTTCATTTTCTTTTTTACCTTCAGCAAAATCGGAACTGGCTAAAAAACCATGTTCCAGGTTATCTATTCCAAGGGTAGCAGCTTCGCGGTAGGTAACGGCATCAAGATGAGCGGTGAGCTTTAATTTTCTTTTATGCGCAGCGTCTATGGCTGCTTTCAACGTAGGCTTATCTATACCAATATATGCTTTGAAAGACCGGAATCCCTGGTCAGCCCAATAATTTACAAATGCGGCAGCTTCTTCGGGTGTATTGTTTTCCTTCATTTGTGCAAAGCCAGCAATCTTCCCTTCAATATATGGGGCCGTGAGTTCTATAGAAGGGCCGGGTGTCAATCCAAGATCGATGTCTTTTTTTATACGGATATCGGAATATGGTTCAATGCTGCCACAGGTTCTGATATTTGTTGCACCTGCAGCTAAATACAATCGGGGGAAACAAAAAGGCAATTGCCTTAAGTGAAGATAACGGGGTGTAATGGAGTGTGCAGAGATATACATGTGTTCATGCAGCATCACCAGGCCGGGCATGATCGCTTTACCATGCAGGTCAACAATGTTTGCTCCTTTGGGAAGGATAGCAGCAGCATCATCGCCTACCCAGTTTATTTTTCCCTGGCGGATGATGAGGGTCTGCTTTGGTTTGGCCGCATGTCCTTTACCGTCAATTAAGAGAGCGTTTGTAAATACTGTGATGGAATCATTGAATTCTATATACTTTTTAGTTTCATCACTGAATTTAATTTGTGCAAAGGACGATGAAGAAATAATAATTGCAAAGATGAAGGCCCGTGTAATTTTATACATGTATTTCTTTTTAAGTTCTTTTGATAAGGGTTGAATGCAATACGTTAATTCTCCATTTTTCATTTACTTTCTGTAGTACTACCGTTTCTAACCAATAAACATTTGACTGTTTGCCATTTCTGATTATGTCTGAATGAAGATGATAGGTTGCCCAGGCGGTATGCCCATCAACAGTTGTGCTGACAAATTCAAAAGTGTTGCTCCGCTTGAAATCAGTAGCTGTATTAAGCGTAATTGCTTTGAGGATTAGGGTATCCGCATTCCATATACTACCGTTTTCGAATAAGGTTATGTCTTGTGTACAGCTATTTTTCAGGCTTACCGAATCCCTGTTTGATAAGGCTTCAAAAAGGTTAATTACTATTTGTTGTACGGCCTGCTGATCTTTAGTCCAGGAAGTTTGCGCCTGTATCAAAGCAGAAAATAGGAGGAATAAGAACAGGAGCGAAGTTTTTTTCAATGTTGAGGGTTTAATAAGCTATTGTGTGGAATTGAATTAATTATTATTTACCAACTCAATATCCATGGTTTTTATTAAGTCATGTTCAAAAGAATAGACATGTTTCACTTTACCATCAAACATTACCTGTCCAGCCAAATCTTTTACATGTTGATGAACCTCCACTTCAAGGTTTCCATTTGGTCTTTCTGTAAATCCTGTTGGTTCAACATGGGGATTAATCTCTTTCCATTGTCTTGTCCAGTATGCTTTTATTTCATCATGACCGCTGATATAGCCGCCTTCCCATGCTTTTGACCATTGCACATCGGGTTGCATGGTGGAAAGGGCTTTGTCAATGTCTCTTTCATTGAAGGAGGCATAGGCTTTCTTAATCAGGGCTTCTAATGTTGTCGGCATAAATATATTTTTTGATGTTTGAATCCTAAGTTTACGGAGTTAAAAGTATTCACTTGCTGTCGGATGATTGTTTTGTTATTCTTTCACAATAATATATTAAAGAAACGAAATATTATGATAACGACCAAGCTGTTTCATCCAAGGAAATGGGTGGTATAAACTGGCATGATACTGGTCTTATTGATTAACGATTCACAACATTATACAATTAAAAAAAACAGATTATGGCCACAAAAACAAAGACTGCAGGCAAGGCAAAAGTTCCCGCCAAGAAAGGTGCTGCAAAGCAATTGGAAGATCTATTTGAAGACGGTTTGAAAGATATTTATTGGGCAGAAAAGGCACTCACCAAAGCATTGCCCAAGATGGGTAAGAATGCCAGTTCACCTGAACTGAAAAAAGCCATTGCCGACCACCTTACACAAAGTGTAGAACATGTTACACGTTTGGAAAAATGTTTTGCAGCGATAGGTAAAAAGGCAGTTGCAAAAAAATGTGATGCTATGGCAGGGTTATTAAAAGAAGGAGAGGGGATATTAGAAGAAACAGAACCGGGTTCAGTAAGAGATGCGGGTATCATTGCTGCCTCACAAAAAGTAGAGCACTATGAAATAGCTACCTACGGTACCCTGGCTGCATTTGCTAAAGTACTGAATCAAAAATCCGCATTAGCGCTTTTATTAAAAACACTTGCGGAAGAAAAGAAATGCGATGAACTGTTGACGTCGATTGCAGATACGGCATTGAATACGGAAGCGATTAAGAACTGAGTAGTTTAGGGAAGGTTTATTAATTGAATAGGGGAGGTTGTCTTGGTAAGGCGACCTCTTTATTATTGGATCATATTCGGGTTCAAACAGGGAGTCAAAGAAAATTGCTTTGATACTACATGCAATTAATGGAAACACATATTGAATTCAATTTCTAATATTTCACCTTTGCTGAAATCAGGAATGTCCAATTTCCAGTCATGCTCACCCATTTCCTTCGATAATCTAATTGCCAGGCTTCAAGCATGTCTGAATTGGATTTCCTGTTTTTAAAAAATAAAAATGGACTGTACTGCGAAAGCCGGAATTTCTGACCATTGCTTTTCACTTTGACCTTACTTTCATTAGATGGAATGTACAACCACTCAATGCCTACAAAAAAATCTTTACCCGGAATAATGATATGATATTTTTCCAGGTTTACCTGTACATGTCTTTTCCCTGATCGTACTTCAATGATCGTATCTGCCAGTTCGTTGGATGGTTTACCGGTTACAGGATCCATATCATATACCCTGATCCTGAAGATTGAATTATCTCCTTCCTTGCAAATGTATAGTTCGCTTAATAAAGAATTTGCAATGGGTGACTGAAGATGCTGGGCTACCTGGGTGATTGAGCCTGATGAAGTATAACTGTTAAAGCCGCAATTTGCATAATCATTGAGTGTATAGGAAGAAGAAAAACTACTTTTTAAAACAATATCGCTTAACTGAATTTTCTTTTCCGCAATTTCGAATTGGAAATTTGTTGGAAGATTATCTGCAGGGAATTTTGTTGTCTCGTATCCTGCACTTGATATAATGATTGTATCAGTACTATTCTTTCGTATTGTTAATCTAAAGGTTCCATCCTCGTTGGCATTTGTTCCCCTATTTTCATTGATAAGACCTACAGTAGCATAGGGTATTCCTTGTTTTGTTGTTTTATTAATTATGGTGCCTTCAATAAAAGTTTGACAATTTATTGCCAATGGAAACAACAGTAGCAGGAGAATTTTCATTTCAAATGAAATTTACAGCATAATACCTATAAAATGTACAATAAAGAATTCAAATGTGTTGAAGTTATTTTTGATTGAGTCTTTACCGTCATACATTGAACCGGGATAATGATAGGGCTTAACGGTAAATGTGTATCTATCAAAAAAATGTTTACAATACACCGGGAAGAAGTTTTTTCGCCCTGCTTCTGAAAGCCGCTGTTTGACGGGGTAACTGATCTGTCACAAGCAATTTGATTTCGGGTAATATCTCGGGATAAAGTTTAGCGAGATTAGCCAGTACCGTTAGGGCAAATGCTTTGATGGCTACCGCTTCAGTTGCACTAGCCAGCCACTGAAAACAGAGATCCATCAACGGGCCCTGGTATGGTTCGGGAATGTCGAGATTTTCCATCAGCTTTAAGCCATTCCTCTTAACCGCATCATGCACCCCGGGTTCCTGTAGTTTTTGGATAAATGAGTTCCAGTGCTTTTTAATGAATGCAGGATGTGCGATCACGCAGTAAGAAACAGGCCAGGCAGCCCGCTGCACCACCCGGTACTCATCGTGCAAAAACAGGCGAAATAGTTCGTCAAACCTTGCTTGTGAAGAGCCTACCCAATCAACAATATGATTGCATTGTGCTTTGCTGTGTTCGGCGAGTATGGTTTCTCGTAAGTTCATAGATAAAGTGATTGTTTTCTTGTTCTACAACTTCCTTGTTTATAATTCCTTGTTCGATATTCAGTAACCACAGAGTTTGTGGAGTTTAGTCACAGAGTTACACAGAGTGCTATAGCTCATAATATTTACTGTGAAACTCTGTGAAATAACTCTGTGTCCTCCGTGGTTAAAGTAAACATTTTCATTTAAGGGAAGTCTGCTTTTTCTGACTTCAACACATCATACAAACTCATTGCACGGATTTTTTTAAACCACGTAGTTTTGATCTGTTGCTTTCCAATTGAAAGTCGTTTAGGCTTTCCGGCCTTCAACGAAAAATAATTATCTGAAAAATATTCATTTCCCTTTCCCGCATTTACGAAAACAAATTCAGCATCCACATCACTTTGCATCTCAAATGAATGATCGTCTATTATTTTGTACGTGAAACTTGGTTTGTTTAATACCCTCTGCTTCGGTGCAACGGGATCAGCAAAGGGCTTTATATCATCCCGGTAAGCTTCTTTCACCGCATACCATCCAGCCTTAGGTTTCTTATCATAGTTGAGAATACTCCAGCTGCAAACCGGCCAGCAATCATTCAACTGCCAGAGCAGGGTACCCATGTTAAACGGTTCTTTACTCCTGTGTACCGCAATGCTGTTGCTAAGCACGTAATACTGAAGACACTGACTGAGGTAGGAATAATCGTATAGGCTTAACCGTTGCAACCTGGCTGAATCTATGAAATACCGTTGCAGGTAATGATTCAGCTTTTGAAATCCCTGGTTGGCTTTCTGGTGCGAGATTATTGCTGCTGATTGTAGTTGCCTTTCAGATGGGTTTGTAAAACTTTCAATCTGTTCCCGGCCCGGCATGGCCTGCATGCCGTATTCACTTACAAATCGTCCTGTTTTTGTATGAAACTGTTCCCAGTCTTCCAAGCCCCACCAAAGCCCCCAGTAATGACTATCGCCTTCGCGGAAACTTTCCTTGTGTCCCCAGCCATGCAGGGGTGAGGAGGGGATGTAAGGCCTTCCCGGATCAACTTCGGCTATCCATTGGGGTAATGAGTCTTTAAATAGTTTCGTATAGTCATGCCAGATTTTTATCGAATCCTTTCCATGCAAGTTGTATTGCTTTTGCCATCCCCAGTTATGCCATGCCTCATCTATTTCGTTGTTGCCACACCAAAGTACAATGCAGGGATGATGACGCAGCCGCTTCACCTGGTATTTTATTTCTTCCTTTACATTGCTGAAAAAATTCTCATCGCCGGGATACATGCCACCGGCAAACATAAGGTCCTGCCAAACCATTATGCCCATTTCGTCACATAGATCATAAAAGGCATCATCCTCATAAATACCACCGCCCCATACCCGGAGCATATTCATATTGGCATCCCTGGCCATCTGCAATAGTTTACGGTAATCATCGCGGGTGGGTCGGGCTGGAAAGGCATCGGCTGGTATCCAATTGGCACCTTTTGCATAAATGGGCTTACCATCTTTTTCGAAAAAGAAACTTATACCATCTTTATCCGGCTGCTGTACCAACTTTATATTATTATTCTTTTTTGCATACAATTTGTCTTTCACTTCCTGTATGCTGTCTGCCCCGCTTTGCTCATCATAGGCATCTATCCAAACTTTTTTCCAGACACCACAACTAATGAATGTTGGCCCCCAATCCCACCCAAACTGGTATTGCGCCTTTCTTGCATACACACGATTGTTATCCGGCAGGTATAACGGTAAGGCCTGTACGGCCAGGCTATCGGTAACTTTTTTGGCCGGATGAAAACGGATGAGCAATGTATTGTTGTTTCGATTCAGATGAGGTTTAATATTAACCTTCCATTGCCTGAACATATTATCAGCTTTCAATAACAGCCGATCGTTCAGGTATACGTCGGCGTAAGTATCCAACCCGTCGAAAACGAGGTCGATCTTTTTCCTGGAAAAATTTACTGCATCTATTAAAAATTCATTCCGGTATTCCCAACCGACAGTATCGATCCATCGTAAAGTAGATTCGTTCGTACTAAAAAACGGGTCGGGAATGATGTTGTGGGCCAGCAGATCGGTATGAATGCTGCCCGGAACAGTTGCGCTTAACCAGTTGTTGGTTCCGGCTTGTCGCCATTGCCAACCTTCTTTCAAAATTGATGATGCCTGTTGTGCATTACTTAAAAAGGAAATCAACAGGAATCGGAAAACGAACAGGAAACGTCTGAAACTCATGGGCAGTTTTTTAAGGCGTTTATCATGGCAACGATCTCGGATTCATCGGCCGAAATAGAAAATAGCTGCTCATTCATAAACTGATTTTTATATTCCATTTTGCCAGGAATGGATATACGAGCCGAACTATGAAATTCAACCGCACCCGTAGCAGTTACCAGTGATGCAATATTGTTTGATCGTATACCACTTCCGGGCATGATACAAATACGTTCATTGGCTTGTGC
>Ga0116158_10001454_pt1 | contig 21516 bp, 14 predicted proteins | sample AD_UKC052_MetaG_FD_89883 | JGI IMG/M metagenome (GOLD analysis project Ga0116158, IMG submission 89883) | Active sludge microbial communities of municipal wastewater-treating anaerobic digesters from USA - AD_UKC052_MetaG | ecosystem: Engineered > Bioreactor > Anaerobic > Digestate | place: USA... | reverse complement strand
GTGCCCGACAGGAACCTGAGGTGGGAAAAAGTAGCAGGATGGGAAGCTGGATTTGAAGCCAATATGTTCCGCAACCGCCTGCATTTAGAAGCTGTTTACTATTACAAGAAAACAAGCGACATCCTTGCCTTCCAGAAAGTTACAGGCGTTCCACAGCCTACCCTTACCAACGTAGCTGAAATGGAAAACCAGGGACTGGAAATGAGTGCAAGCTGGACACAGCAGATTAGCAAGGACTTTAACCTTACGCTTAGCGGCAACTTTACCACCTACAACAATATGGTGATAACAGCCGATGAGCTTCCTGCAAGTGAAGAAAGGCCAAACCGTACCATCAGCGGACAGCCTATTGGTTATTTTTATGGCTATGTAGTTGAAGGAGTTTACCAGAGTTACGCGGACAAACTGAAATCGCCTCCTGTTGTGGGTTACGATTACGGTCCCGGCGACCTGAAGTATAAGGATATCAATGGTGATGGTAAGGTAACTTCCGATGACCGTACCCTGATTGGTAACCCCACGCCTGATTTTGCTTATGGTATGACCCTCAGCGGCAACTACAAGCGTTTCGAGTTTGGTATTGATGTTCAGGGAGTTTATGGCAACGAAATTTACCGCTACTGGGGTTCTTCTGAACTTCCTTTTACCCAGTTCAACTATCCTCAGTTCAGGATGAACCGCTGGACCGGTTCTGGCTCATCCAATTGGGAACCTCAATTATCAGAGAAGAAGCCGATCAACAGGCTGCCAAGTACTTATGGTATTGAAGACGGCAGCTATTTCAGGATCCGGAACATTAACATCGGTTATACGTTTAATATGGAATCAACCGGACAGGATGTTGTGAAAGGTGTAAAGATTTTTGCCAATGTGCAAAACCTGAAGACCTGGAAACAAAACTCAGGCTACTCACCTGAGTACGGCGGATCTACCACTTCATTTGGTATTGATAATGGAAATGGCCCGCTTCCAATGGTAATTACCGGTGGGTTAAACATAAATTTTTAAGCAATAAACCAGTACAGAAATGAAAAAAGTACAATTTAAAAACAAGTGGTGGTTGGCAATGCTCCCCGTGCTGGCACTTTCGCTGGCAGGGTGTGAAAAATTTCTTGACAGGAAGCCACTCACCGAAACCCTGGATGACCTCAACCAGGGTGGTCTTGAAGGACAGATTTATGGTCTTTATGGCGCTATTCGTAACGGAGATATTGCCGGTCAGGGCTTTGGTGGTATTCCATGGCTTGGCATGCAGAATTTCAGGAGCGATGACACCGAAAAAGGCAGCAGCACCGCAGATGGTGCCGATTGGGGTGTTATTTTCGATGAATTCAAATATGTAAAGGACCATTGGAGCAGCACAACCTACTGGGATCAGCACTATGTGTTGATTGGAACTGCCAATACCGCTCTGCAGGTGGCGGATTCGCTGGGATTAAATGATCCCGCATCGGAGGTAAACAAGGCAGAAGCCAAATTTTTCAGGGCATTTGCGTATTTCGACCTCGTTCGCACATTTGGCCCTGTTCCAAAAATTGATTTCCGTATTTATTCACAGGCCGATGGACAAAAGCCTAAGGCTGATACCATGGAAATTTATGCGCTGATTGATGCCGACCTTCAGTTTGCCATTAATAACCTGCCGCCAAACTGGAATAACTCAACCGGCACAAGCCGTTTCCCCGGCCGCCTTACCAAAGGTGCAGCACAGGCCCTTTCAGCAAAAACCATGCTTCGCCGTAAAAAATGGGCCGAAGCAAAAGCTCTTTGCGAAGCGGTAATTAACGGCGGTCAATACAGCCTGGCTGCCAGTTTTGGTTCCAACTTTACAGAAGCCGGCGAAAACAATTCAGAATCTATTCTTGAAATACAGGCCAGCATAGGCGCAAGCGGAGCGGATAATTTCAGCGGACCCAATGCCGTTCACCAGGGTGTGCGCGGTTCGGGCGAATGGGATCTCGGATGGGGCTGGAATACGCCTACCGAAGCAATTGTAACTGCATGGGATGATTCTGACCCCCGTAAAAAGGCCTCCATCCTTTTTTCCGGTCAGCCCGATGGAACGTTTGGCAGGGTACTTCCTGATTATCCTTCCATTCCACGTAAGTACTGGAACAAAAAAGTTTATCCGGAGCCAAGCATGCAAACCTTTACCGGCAACAGGCAGGGTGGCTGGATTAACCAGCGCATTTTACGTTACAGCGATGTAATACTGATGGCCGCCGAAGCTGCAAATGAGCTTGGAGGAACAGCCAACGCTACACAGGCTGAAAACTGGCTTGAAATGATTCGCGCAAGAGCACGTGGCGGTAATAACGCTGTTTTGCCAAAAGTGGTATTTGCCAACCAGGCACAAATGCGCACCGCCATTCAGAACGAAAGAAGGTGGGAACTGGCATTTGAAGGCGACAGGTTCTTTGATCTTGTACGCTGGGGACAGGCAGAATCAGTACTTGGTGCCCAGGGCTATACTACCAAGCACAGGTTCTATCCTATTCCACAGTCTGCTATTGATAATTCCGGCGGTAAATTGATACAAAATCCGGATTGGCTTTAATGCATTGCAGAATCATCCTTTGGTTAAAAGCAAAGGATGATTCTTTCATTCGTTATAAATACAATAAAAATGAAACATTATATGAAAAAACTCCTGCAGAATGCCATAGCCTTCATGGCTTTAGCTGTACTGGCAACCGGTTGCCAGAAGATGGACAGGCCAGCAATGGCCGATTATCCGGAAGACGCCAATCCTCCCGGCGGTCCGCTCAATTTTTATGTGGCATTTGATGGTACTTCTGCTGATCCCCTGATGAATGCAGTGGACAGTGTAAAGGCCAATTTTGCCTCTCAAAATCCATTCACCGTTATTGATGGTATAAGCGGAAAAGCCGTACAGGGTGTTAACCAAAAAACCATTAAATATGGCAAACCCAACGATTGGGCGGTACAGGCAAAAAGTTTCACCATTTCATGCTGGTATAAAAGAGATGGACAAACCAAAAATAATACCGGTACCAACGGCCCGGAATATATTGCCAGTTTTAAATCCAACAATGGACATTGGTCGGGCTCCAATTTGCTCTTTTTCTTAGAAGGCAATAATGCTGCCTGTGCCGTTAAGGTAATGATTGCCGATAAAAACATGGCCGACAGTTGGTTTACCTGGGAAGGCGGAACCACCATTGCCGGTCTTTTGGATAACAGGTGGCGGCACATTGCCATCGTGTATGATGCACCCACAAGCACCATGACGCTTTATGTGGATGGTGTGGCCAATTCAAACAAAAGAACATGGGGAACGCATGGCAATATCAATATAAATGACGCTGCCATTGTGGAAATGCGTGTAGGTGCCGGCCCAAGCGATAATATTACCAGCGACGACTGGCTGGCTTCATCCTGGAAAGGTGGTCTTGATCAGCTCAGGATGTATTCTACAGCACTTACTGCTGCTGAGGTACAATCGCTGTATGCCAATAAGAAATAGTTTTTGGTTTTGTAGAGCAGTTAGTTTTGGTAGAGGGCTGATACAGCAATGTACAGCCCTTTTTTTCTACCCTTAGTGAAGCAGGTTTTACCTTTGCGTTTATGAAAAAAAGAACATTTGCGGCCACCATGATTGCAGGATGTACAATCCTGTTTGCTGCATTTTCTGGCTGTCAAAATAAACCACCGCAATTTGAGCAGGTAAAATCAACTTCATCCCATATTGGCTTTGCCAATACCCTTTATAAAGCCCCCCTTTTTAATATACTTTATTACCTGTACTACTATAATGGCGCCGGTGTAGCTGCGGGCGATGTGAACAACGATGGTCTTTGCGATCTTTATTTTACAGCCAACCATCCTTCGGGCAACAAATTATACCTGAACAAGGGTGGTTTTGCATTTGAAGATATTACTGAAAAAGCAGGCGTGGCAGGTAAAGCCGATTGGTGTACCGGCGCCACCATGGCCGATGTAAACGGTGATGGATTGCTGGATATTTATGCATGCGCCGTAAGCAATCAATTTGGCTTAAAAGGCAGCAACGAACTTTTTTTAAACAAAGGCGACGGAACTTTTACCCCTGTTGCCGAAGCCTGGGGCCTGAAGTTTTCCGGGCTTAGTACACAGGCCGCTTTTTTTGATTACGACCACGACGGCGACCTTGACCTTTACCTGTTGAACCATTCCAAAAAACCACATGCCAATGTGGTGGATACGGCTAACCGCAATAAGTTTGATTCTATTGCCGGTGACCGCCTGTACCGCCACGATGTGGAAAACGGGCAGATCAAATTTACTGAAGTTGGCAAGGAAGCCGGCATTTACCAAAGCAACCTTGGCTACGGCCTTGGTATTTCTGTTGCCGACTTTAACAATGATGGATGGGAAGATATTTATGTGGGAAATGATTTTCATGAAAACGACTACTACTACCTGAACAATGGCAACGGAAGCTTTACCGAAGCCGGAGCCAAACATTTCAGGCATTACAGCCGCTTTAGCATGGGAAACGACGCGGCTGATTATAACAACGACGGACAAATGGACGTAATAACAGTGGATATGCTGCCGCCGGATGAAAAAACCCTTAAAACCTATGGCAGCGATGAAAACCCCAACAACTATAAAGTAAAACTGGGCATAAACGGCTATCAGAACCAATACAGCCGCAACTGCCTGCAAAGAAATAACGGTAATGGTGAGAGCTTTAGCGAAACGGCACTGCTGAATGGGGTGCAGGCAACCGACTGGAGTTGGTGCCCCTTATTTGCCGACTTTGATAACGATGGATTTAAAGACCTTTTTGTTTCAAGCGGGATTGTAAAAAGGCCGGTTGACCTCGACTACGTACAATTTGTATCGAGTATGCAAGCGAGTAAAGGGCTGGAAATTACGGATAAGTTTGATGAAGAAACCATTGATAAAATGCCCGATGGCAGTTGCCACCCTTTCTTTTTTAAAGGAAATGGAGGCAATGGATTTGAAGATATCAGCCTTGATTGGGGAACCGGTGGAATGAAAGGATATTTTAATGGGGCGGCCTATGCCGACCTTGACAACGACGGCGACCTTGATATGGTAATTAACTGTATTAATGCCGAGGCCGTTGTATTAAAAAACAATAATCAGGCAAGCAGTTTCCTGCGGATAAAAATGGAAGGCGAAAAGGGTAACCGTCAGGGTATTGGCGCCAAAGCCTGGGTGTTTACAAAAACCGGCAAACAATTTCAGCAACTGATGCCCACCCGTGGTTTTCAATCGGCAAGTGAACCCTTGCTCCACTTCGGATTGGGAGATACGGCAACTATTGACAGTGTTTTGATAGTATGGCCCGATCAGCGCTTACAGGTTATTAAAAACCCTTCGATCAACGCAGTTTTACTGGTTAAACAGCAAGATGCAGGCGGGATGTTTAATTACAGTAGCTGGTTCCCTGCACCGGTTCCGCCTTTTGCCGACATGACGGCCCAATCAGCCATAAACTGGAGCCACAGGGAAAATGATTATGTGGATTTTAACCGCCAATACCTGATACCCCATATACAAAGCAATCGTGGACCTAAGGTAGCAGTGGCTGATGTAAACGGGGATGGACTCGAAGACTTTTTTGTATGCGGAGCCCATAACCAATCCGGTCAATTAATGCTTCAAACCGCTTCGGGTACTTTTATACCGGGAGATGGTGCGGCCTTTTTGGCCAATGCTACCGCCGAAGAAGTAGACGCAGTTTTTTTTGATGCAGATGCTGATGGTGATAAGGACCTTTATGTAGCAACCGGCGGCTATCAGTTGGATGATGGGCAGACCGACCTGGGCGACCACCTGTATTTTAATGATGGGAAAGGGATTTTTTCGGAGCGGGCAGGAACACCAGCACCTCTATTGACGAACAAAAGCTGTGTAGCAATTGCCGATATTGACGGCGATAGTGACCTTGATGTTTTTGTTGGAAGCCTCTCGCACCCTGGCAGGTACGGTTTTTACCAGCCTTCGGCTATGCTTGTAAATGATGGGAAAGGAAACATGACCCTTTCAAAGGCATTGCCGCAGGAAGAAAATGAAAGCGGTATGATTACCGCTGCCCTATTTGCGGATATCAATAGCGACAAATTGCCCGACCTTGTAGTAGCGGGAGAATGGATGCCGGTAACTATTTACCTGAACGGCAAAGGCACCTGGAAAAAAGAAACCATTCCGGGAAGCAGTGGCCTCTGGCAAACCTTAACGCTTGCTGATGTAAACGGAGATGGCAAACAGGATCTGCTGGCAGGAAACTGGGGGCTTAACAGTAAGCTTGCATCGGGAAAAGACGGCCCGCTGAAAATGTATGTGCACGATTTTGATAAAAACGGCAGAGAAGAGCAAATTGTAGCTTATACCATAAAAGGCAAAGAATATACTTTTCTGGCAAAAGATGAACTGGAAAGGGCCCTGCCTGTGCTGAAAAAGGCCTATCTTACGTACGGCGAAGTTGCAGGCGAAACGGTGCAGTATATGTTTTACGATTTATTCAAAGATTACCGCGAATGGAAGGCTGAAACGCTTGCTTCCGCCGCGTTTATCAATAAAGGCAACGGTGCTTTTGAAAAGCAGCAATTGCCCGGTGAATGGCAATTGGCCCCGGTTTTTTCGTTTACTGCTGCACCTGATGGTAAAACGATTACCGCCAGTGGTAACTTTTTCGGGGTTGTTCCTTACGAAGGACGCTATGATGGCTTGCTGAATTCCAGTTTCAGGTTGGGAAATAAGGCGGAAGATGCCGCATTTGCAGGAAGCATGCCCTCCATTTCGGGTGAAGTACGCGATGCCAAATGGATTACGATAAAAAATGAAAAAATGATGTTGCTGGCCCGAAACAATATGCCTTTGCTTTTGCTGAAACAAACACAATAAGAAAAATAATTAAACACACCAATCATTAAGATGAAATCCCCACGAACGGACCTACACCCAGAACCGATAATCATTTGGGGACCTGTCTGCCGAAAGGCAGGTTCCATGTGACAATTAAAACCAGTCCCGAAACATCGGGGCGCACTAAAAATGAATAGATGAAACATACTATGGTAAAAAGAAAAAGAATTTTTTATGGTCTTTTAGGTACAGTTTTTGTTTCCTTGTCAATACATGCAAGTTGTAATAAAGGCGGTGGCGGCGATCCTGTGCCTCCGCCTGTTGCAGGAACGGTAGCGCAATGGTTTACCAATACCACACAAACCAAACTGATTGAAAAACAAGCTGCACTCCTTGCCTTTAATACCAAAGATCCCGGTGGAGTGCAGGTTGAAATAGATGAAGCAACCACTTTACAAACCGTTGACGGATTTGGCTATACGCTAACCGGTGGCAGTGCCGCCCTCATCAACAGTATGGTATCTGCCGATAAAGCAAAGTTGCTGAACGAACTGTTTGGAACCGCCGCTAATTCAATCCAGGTAAGTTACCTCCGGCTGAGCATGGGCGCTTCAGATCTCAGTTCCTTTGTATACAGTTACAATGATTTACCCGCCGGCCAAACAGATCCCACCCTTTCCAAATTCAGCCTGGCGCAGGATACGGTAGACCTGCTGCCTGTATTAAAAGATATAGTGGCTATTAACCCCAACATTAAATTAATGGCTAGCCCCTGGAGCGCGCCAAGCTGGATGAAAACCAATGGAAATTCCGTTGGCGGAAGCCTGGCACCTGCCAACTATGGAGTTTATGCACAGTATTTTGTAAAATACTTACAAGCCATGAAGGCCAGGGGCATTACCATTGACGCCGTTACTGTTCAAAACGAACCGCAGCATGGCGGCAATAACCCAAGCATGGTAATGAGCGCCACAGAACAGGCCGATTTTGTAAAAAATCACCTGGGTCCGGCATTTCAGGCTGCAGGTATTACTACTAAAATCATTATCTGGGATCACAACTGCGACAATCCCAACTATCCTATTGCAATTTTAAACGATCCTGCTGCCAAGGTTTTTATTAATGGTTCAGCGTTCCACCTTTATGCCGGCAGTATTTCAGCCTTATCACAGGTTCATAACGCTCATCCTGATCGTGCTGTGTATTTTACCGAACAATGGACAAGTTCAACAGGCGATTTTGGTGGTGACCTGATGTGGCATATGAATAATGTGATAATAGGATCTATGCGCAACTGGTCGAAAACAGCACTGGAATGGAACCTTGCCAACGATATGTTTTTTGGTCCGCATACCCCGGGCGGTTGCACCCAATGCAAGGGCGCATTAACCATTAACGGAAGTACGGTTACACGAAACGTCAGCTACTACATTATTGGTCAGGTTTCAAAATTTGTTCCAACCGGATCGAAAGTAATTAAAAGCCTTTCGCCGGGCAATGTGCCACAGGTTGCTTTTGTTACACCCGATGGCAAAAAGGTGCTGGTGGTAGCCAATGAAGGAAATGGTACACTTAACTTCTCCATCAAATGGAACAATACTTTTGCTTCAGGCCAACTGCCCGGAGGAACGGTAGCCACCTATGTTTGGTAATCTTAAAATCAATCAATATGCAAAAAGCACTTCCTCTTCTTGGTATGCTGGCCTTTTTGGCCTGCAAAGAACCTGGTACCCCCAATGAGGCGGCCGAACAATCTTCTACCTTTGATCTGTCGGGTAAAACGGTTGCTGTTTATACTACATCAGATAGCGGCGGGCTGCGTATGCAGGCCATGGGCAATCTTAATTTCAAGCCGCTGGCACAGCCCGTAGAATCACAGGTGACGGTGTTTGTAGACCCCGGTAACGAGTTTCAAACTTTTGTGGGTATTGGGGCCGCCCTTACCGATGCAAGCGCCGAAACTTTTTACAAATTACCCAAAGAGGCGCAGGCTGAATTTTTGAAAGCTCATTTTGATAAGAAAAACGGCATTGGCTATACAGTAGCACGCACCAACATCAACAGTTGCGATTTCAGCAGCGATATGTACACCTATGTGCAGGATGGCGACAAGGAATTAAAGACCTTTGACATTGCCCATGACAAAAAATACAAGCTGCCCATGATAAAGGAAGCACAGGCGGCAGCCGGTGGGAAGCTTACCTTGTTTGCAAGCCCCTGGAGCCCCCCGGCCTGGATGAAGGATAATAACGATATGCTGAAGGGTGGCAAACTGAAGGCAGATTCTTACGAGTCGTGGGCTATGTACTACACTAAATTTATAAAGGCCTACGAAGCAGAAGGCGTGCCTGTTTGGGGAATCAGTATTCAGAACGAGCCTATGGCCACGCAGCGTTGGGAAAGCTGTATTTATACGGCTGAGGAGGAAAGGGATTTCCTGAAAAATCACCTTGGGCCAACCATGGAAAAAGAGGGATTAAAGGATAAGAAAATAATTGTGTGGGATCACAACCGCGACCTAATCTATCAGCGGGCGCAAACCTATTTCAACGATCCGGAAGCATCCAAATACATTTGGGGTATTGGCTTCCATTGGTATGAAGACTGGAGCGGTGGCACACCCATGTATGATAACATCCGGCGGGTACAGGAGGCTTTCCCTGATAAGCACATTTTCTTTACAGAAGGCTGTGCCGAAAGTTTTGACAGCACCCGCTACAACGCCTGGGTATTGGGCGAAGAATACGGCCGCTCTATGATTAATGATTTCAACAATGGCATGGTTGGCTTTACCGACTGGAATATACTGCTGGATGAAACCGGCGGGCCCAACCATGTAGGTAATTTTTGTTTCTCACCGGTACATGCCGATACCCGAACCGGCAAACTGATTTATACCAACGCATATTTTTACATTGGTCATTTCAGCAAGTATATTCAACCGGGTGCAAAACGTATAACAGCAGCCTCAAGCCGCAGTGGTTTGCTTACCACTGCCTTCCGCAATCCCGATGGAAAAGTGGTGGTGGTGGTAATGAACCAAAGCGATAAACATACCCCATACAATCTTTGGATTAAGGGACAGGCTGCTGAGTCCGTTGCATATCCTCATTCGATAAGCACCATGATTTTTTAAAACTAATCCCATTTTTTAATGAAAAAATTTGCCTTCCTGCTGATCATTATCGCTGCCGGGTATTCCTGCGGTAAGGATGATGGTGGTTCTCCTGCCCCCCCTCCGCCACCTGCCGCCCTGCAGATCCGAAGCCAATCAGTGGATGGCATTACAGGTTCCGATTTCAATAATGTAAAATTGAAGCCCGCAATCCGGTTTGCCTTTTCGGCACCGGTAAATAAAACGACTGCACCAATTGCGGTAGGATTTATTAATGCCTCCACTGCAGGGGCAGTGGCCTATTCACTGCAATGGAGCAATGGCGACAGTGTAATGCTGGTGCAACCAACCGACAACCTGAAAGGACTTGAAATTTATGTGCTTACGGTATCAACACAATTAAAATCGGTGGCCGGCGGAGCGCTGAGCAGCAGTACCGATGTAAGGCTCAAAACGCAGATTGATTCTGTTCCCAAATTTCCGGCCATCAGCAATGATTCATTATTGTCGCTTGTGCAAAAGCAAACTTTCAAGTATTTCTGGGAATTCGGTCATCCGGTAAGCGGGCTTGCCCGTGAGCGCAACAGCAGCGGCGACCTGGTAACCTCAGGGGGTAGCGGGTTTGGCATTATGAGCATTGTTGCAGCTATTAACCGTGGCTTTATTACACGGCAGCAGGGTGTGGACCGACTGAATACGATTACCGATTTTTTGCTGAATAAAGCACAGCGTTTCAAAGGGGCTTATCCCCATTGGCTGAATGGGGTTACCGGTGTGGTGATTCCATTTAGTGCGAATGATAATGGCGCCGACCTGGTAGAAACCTCTTTTCTGGCAATGGGACTACTTACCGCAAGACAATATTTTGATGGTGGAAGCGCTGCAGAAACTACGATTCGCAGCAGGATTAATACCATTGTGGATGGCATTGAATGGAACTGGTTCCGTAAAACCAATGAAAATGTATTGTACTGGCATTGGAGCCCCGATAAAGGCTGGACCATGAACCTGAAAATACAGGGATGGAATGAATGCCTGGTTACTTATGTAATGGCTGCCTCATCTAAGAATTATTCAATTCCTGCTGAAGTTTTTCAAAATGGTTTTGCACGCAATGGCGCGATGCGCAATGGGAAAACCTTTTACGGCTATACCCTTCCACTGGGAGAGGATAATGGAGGTCCTTTGTTTTATTCGCATTATTCCTTTATGGGTATTGACCCCAACGGCCTTACCGATTCATACGCCAACTACTGGACTCAGCAGGTATCGCACAGCAAAATAAACTATGAATATTGTAAACAAAATCCGCAGGGGCGCTATGGGTACAGCGACAGCAGCTGGGGATTAACAGCAAGTGATATTCCGGGTGGATACACCGCAAGCAGCCCAACCAATGATGTGGGGGTAATTGCCCCTACCGCTGCCATCAGCGCTTTACCTTACGCGCCCCAGGAAAGTATGAAAGCAATTCGTTTTTTCTATTACACCCTGGGCGATAAGCTTTGGAAGGAATATGGATTTGTGGACGCGTTCAAGCTTTCCGATCCATGGTTTGCCTCTTCATTCCTTGCCATTGATCAGGGACCGCAGATTGTGATGATTGAAAATTACCGGAGCAAGTTGTTGTGGCAGTTGTTTACCAGTTGCCCCGAAGTAAAGGCCGGCATGAAGAAGCTTGGTTTTAGCGCGCCTTATTTGTAAGAAAGGAATAGTTCTTTGAAATTATTATTTGTTGTAGTAGGAAAAGCAGGAATGAATGATAAGGGCTTCAGAAGTTGTTTTATAAATCAACCTATGTTCACCATCAATCCTTCTGCTCCAGTATCCTTTAAAATCTCCTTTCAATGGTTCAGGTTTTCCAATGCCGGCAAATGGATTCTTTTCTGTTTCCGTTACCAATCGTAGAATCCTCAAAGCCATTTTCCTGTCCTCCTTAATCCAACAGGTCAGGTGTTCAAGGGCTAAAGGGCTGAAACTAATCATTGTCAAGAGATTTGATTATTTCAGAAATATTTACAGGTACCGCCAAACCAGCATCAATTTGAGCTTTTGCCTTGTACATCATCTCCCGGTTGGCATCATTGCTAAGGAGATAATCCGTTTCGTCTAATCCATTATATTCATCTAAAGACATCATCACAACAGATTTACCATTGCTGTTTACAATCACTTTATGATGCGTTCCTGCTACACCATCAATATATTTTTTCAAATTTTTTCTGAACTCTGAAACATTGGTTACTTGCAACATGGTACAATATTTTGTACAAAAATATGTAATAAAATGATGAAGAAACTACTTTTTAAGGTTTTTTGGAGCTTTTTAATCCTCTCCGTAATTCCTGTATTTGGTCAAAAAAGCCAAATAACCCAGGCTTTTGACCCCAACCAACGCCCCAAAAACCTTACGGATGAGCAACTGCTCGACCTGGTACAGAAGCAAACCATCCGTTATTTCTGGGATTTTGCGCACCCGGTAAGCGGGCTTGCGCGCGAGCGCAGCAATGTAGCTTACGAATATGGAAATGAAGTAGTAACAACAGGCGGAACAGGTTTTGGGGTGATGGCGCTGGTGGTGGGGGTAGAACGCGGCTGGCTGCCCCGCGATACAGTGGCAAGGCATTTGCTGAAAATGGTTAAGTTCCTGTCGAAGGCCGATGCCTATCACGGTGTTTTTGCGCATTGGCTGAACGGGGCTACCGGAAAAACCATTCCTTTCAGCAGAAAAGACGATGGCGCCGACCTGGTGGAAAGCAGCTACCTTTTCCAGGGATTGCTTTGTGTACGGGAATACTTTAACAGGGATAACGAAACTGAGCGCCAGTTACGCAACCGGATTACCTGGCTGTGGAATGATATTGAATGGAACTGGCATACCCGCGATGGGCAGGAGGTTTTGTATTGGCATTGGAGCCCAAATAATGGATGGAGCATGAATTTCCCGGTTCGCGGATTCAATGAATGCCTGATTATGTATGTGCTGGCAGCCTCAACGCCCAATGAAAAATACGCTGTAAGCCCATCGGTTTACCACCGCGGATGGGCGCAAAGCGATTTCTTTAAAAACGGCAAACAGTTTTACGACATTAAACTCCCCCTGGGATTTGACTTTGGCGGCCCATTGTTTTTTTCCCATTATTCCTTTTTGGGCCTGAATCCCAATGGATTGAAAGACCGCTATGCCGATTACTGGGAGCAAAACCGCAACCACACGCTCATCAACCGCGAACATTGCGTGCGCAACCCCAATGGATTTAAAGGATATGGCGCCAATTGCTGGGGTCTTACCGCAAGCGATACATACAATGGCTATAGCGCGCATAACCCAACGGAAGACAATGGCACTATTTCGCCAACAGCGGCCTTAAGCGCATTTCCCTACACGCCCGATTACAGCATGCAGGCATTAAAACATTTTTACTTTGACCTTGGCGATAAAATATGGAGTGAATACGGATTTGTGGACGCTTTCAATGAAACAAAGAACTGGTATGCCAAAAGCCATCTTGCCATAGACCAGGGGCCCATTGTGGTAATGATGGAAAACTATCGCAGCGGGTTATTCTGGAAATTGTTTATGGGCATTCCTGAAATACAAAACGGGTTGAAAAGGCTTGGATTTGAAACAAAGGCCATGGCAGGGAAATAACCGGGAATACTTCAAAAAATGCCGGATCATGGGCAGGTCCTGAAAAATGTGTCATTGGAAAAACCAAATGAACAGGTATCAATACTTTTTAATCATGTTTGGAATGATGATTGGAAGCATGCATGCAGGCGGGCAGGCGGGTGCAGGGGAACCTGCCTTGTGGCAACATTTTGGTAAAGGGACAGTTGATCCATTGGTAACAGGATCCAAACTGCCTGATGCCCTGACAAGTTACAAGTTTAGTGCAGAAATGTGCCCGCCCGGGGGAAGCTATTCCATTGCGCGCAGGGTTTCCTTAGCAGGATGTATAAACAACTCATGGATACCATTGAGCAGCGATTTTAACAGCGATTCCGATCCTGAAATGGACTATGGATTTATGATGCTGGTAAATGATACCTTTCATGCCACCCCCCGGGTTATTTACGTTGATACAATCATACAACCCTTGTGCCCGGGTACAGATTATACCTTTTCGGCAGCCATTATTAACCTGGTAAAACCAGAAGCCTGCGCCGGATTAAAATCATTTCCAATTATAACATTACACATCGAAGATATACCTGGCAATATCCTTTTTGCAGATACATCGGGCTCTATTGGATTTGCAAGCAGTTTCTTTGGTTATAAATTTGGTGTGTTTAGGTTGTCATTTAAAATGCCCGGTGGTTTTAACAGGCTTGTTGCCAAAATCAAGGTTATTTCAGATGCCGATAATTGTGGTCATGATTTTGCCATTGATGATATAAAGGTTGCCGCTTCAGGGCCACGGGCAGATATTGCCTTTTTAAATGAGTTTCCTTCAACTATTCTTAAAAGTGTTTGCTTTCAGCAAAATAAAACCATTGAATTAACCGGTGATGTAGAGCCATTTTACGCAAGGCAGGCCCTGCAATGGCAACAAAGCACCGACGGTGGTGCAAACTGGTCAGATATACCCGGAGCAAACGAAAAGGTTTACAGCAGGAATTTTTCCATACCCGATACCTTTATGTTCAGGCTTTCGGTTGCTGAGGCCGATAAAATTGCCAATAAATACTGCAGGGTAGTTTCAGATGTGTTAACCGTGCAGGTAAATGGCATCCCCTCAAACCTGAAAGTAGAAACGAATGCCCCTGTTTGTGCAGGTCAGCAACTTACCTTCCTGGCAAGTGGCGGGGCCTCCTACGAATGGTTTGGGCCAAATGGCTTTTACGACAATATACCCTTTCCCCATATTTACAAATCTGCCCTGAAGGATAGTGGTATGTATTATGCCGACATCTTTACCCTCGGTGGCTGCAAGGCAAGAGATAGTGTTTACGTAAAAATTATCGGAACGGATGTTAGCGCGGGAAACGATACGGCGATTTGCCTTGGCCAACCGGTAACCCTTCAGGCATCAAAAGGATTGGTTTACAAATGGACTTCAACCCCAGGCAGCACTCTTTGGCAAACGCAGCAAATTATCGTGTCGCCGGCGAAAAATACCACCTATACCGTATCGGTTACCGATAAGGAGGGTTGTACAGATTCTGCATCGGTAAGTATTAAATTGCGCAACCATTCTTTACTTCAGGCGGGAATACAGGCCGGCGAATATGTTTGTTATGGCCTTGATTCAATGCTTTTTACCAGCACCAGTAAGGGCGATATTGAAAAATGGAACTGGAATTTTGATAACGGCAATTTCAGCCAGGAAAAAAAACCGCCGGTTCAGTATTATTATGCCGGCGCAGGCGATGTATCTTACTCTATTATTTTGCATATTTCGGACAGTGCGGGATGCACCGATAGTATTTCGCATAAACTGAAAGTGGCGCCAGGCTGCTACATTGCCGTACCAACCGGTTTTACTCCCAACGGGGATGGTTTAAATGATTTTCTTTACCCTTTGAATGCCTATAAGGCTACCCACCTTACATTCAGGGTTTATAACAGGGAAGGACTATTGCTTTTTGAAACCCATGATTGGAACCGGAAATGGGATGGGAATTTTAATGGGATTCAGCAGCCTTCGGGCGCCTATCCCTGGATGCTGAATTATGTAGATGCAGCAGGTAAGGCTGTATTATTGAAAGGAACAACGATGCTTATACGATAAATAGTAAACCATGAAGTTGATTTTATTCTGTTGCCTGATTGTTGCCGGAAACACAGCCACCGCTCAATCACTTGCCAGGGGAAAGTATGGAGACGGCCCCGATTCCATTGCACCGGTTGGCATTTTAAAGGGGCTGACTGATGATCAGTTGCTTGAAACGGTTCAGCGGCAAACCTTCCGTTTTTTCTGGCATGGTGCCCACCCGGTTAGCGGGCTTGCGCTGGAGAGAAGCAACACGGTGCTGGCAGAACATTACTGGGACTACATTAACGAAGCCTGGGACGAGCCCAATTTCAGTAAAACTGAATTTGGCCCCGATGCAGGCGCCATTGGCGGAACGGGTTTTGGTATTATGGGTACAGTGGTTGCTGTAGAACGTGGCTGGATCGGAAAAGATACCGCCGTAAGAAGACTGATTCAGATTGCAGACTTCCTGATTAATGCGGATTGTTACCATGGCATTTATCCGCACTTTATGAATGGGCGCACAGGCAAAACCATCAGGTTTGACAGGCTGGATGATGGTGCGGATATCGTAGAAACAAGTTACCTGCTGATGGGTTTTTTATGTGCGCGTGAATACTTCAATGGAAATACGCCACGCGAAGTGTACCTGCGCAAACGCATCAATCAGATGTGGGGCGCTGCCAACTGGAACTGGCATACCAACGGCGAAAAGAAATTGTACTGGCACTGGAGCCCCAATAATGGGTTTGATATGAACTTCCCGGTTTGGGGATACAATGAATGCCTGATTACCTATATCATGTCGGCATCCTCAAAATTTCATGCTATTTCAAAAGATGCATACAATGGTACCTGGGTTGGTAGCCCGGGGTTTAAAAATGGTAAAATCTACTACGGCATGCAATTACCATTGGGTAATTACGACAAGGACAAAGGCGGTCCGCTGTTTTTTGAACAATATACTTTTATGGGTATTGATCCTAATGGTTTGAAAGATTCGCTGGGTAACAATTATTTCCTGCAGGGCAAAAATCATACGCTGATCAACAGGGAATACTGTAAGGAAAACCCGAATAAATTTAAAGGATACAGCGAGGTATGCTGGGGCCTTACTGCAGGCGATAGCTATAAGGGATATGTGGCCCACAGCCCCGAAAACGACCGGGGTGTTATTCAGCCCACTGCCGCTATTTCATCCATGCCCTACACGCCAAAAGAAAGCATGGAAGCGCTCCGCTATTTCTACTATAGCCTCGGCGATAAAATCTGGAGCGATTACGGTTTTGTGGACGGGTTCAGCATTCACCACAACTGGTATGCCAAAAGCCATCTTGCCATTGATCAGGGTCCTATTATTACCATGATTGAAAATTACAGGACCGGATTATTGTGGAAGTTATTTATGAATATTCCTGATGTACAGGGAGGGTTGAAAAAACTTGGCTTCTCATCACCATCTATCCGGTAACACATGATGTTTGCAACCACCATGTTCAATATAAAAGTTAAGGGATTAATACATCGCGCCCTATGGATGGTAATTAGCCGTGTCCTCCGGCTGATTCCTGCCTTGTTGCAGACCGCTGTTATGTTGCTTTTTGTAAACGGACTTCATGCCCAAATGCAAACGGCGGGACCTGTAATATCCTTTATAAAAAGTGCAAACGGCATAAAAGGGAAACTTTCCAATGCGCATTTTCAGGCCGATATTTACAGTGCCAACATCATCCGCGTGCGGGTAAAACAGGGTGAAGCTTTCCATCAATTTTCCTATGCGCTGTCAGATACCACCTTACCCGTATTTTCAGATTGGAAACTCAGGGATGACGGTCAATTTATTTTGCTGGAAACTAAAGCCATACAGGTACAAATAGAAAAGACACCGTTTTTCAGGGTAACTTTTCGCAATAAGGACGGGATTGTAATCAATCAGGATGTTGCAGGAAGGGGCTTTGGCACTAGTTTTATAGGCGAACGTTCTACACTTTACAAGGTATTGCAGCCGGGTGAGCGGTTTGTAGGGCTTGGTGAAGTATTGGGTAACCTCGACAAACGCGGGAATGGTTTTACCCTTAACAATACAGACACCTACAAGTATGGTGATCCGAGACTTTCCATGTACACAAGCATTCCTTTTTACATGGGCATACATGCCCAAATGGTGTATGGCCTTTTTTACCACAACACCTATAAAACATTTTTCAATTTTGGATTATCTACACCCGGTTTCTCATCCATCACCGCCGATGGTGGCGATGCAGATTATTTCTTTATTTATGACAGCAGCATGGCAAAAATTATTGAGCACTATACCTCGCTTACAGGGCGTATGCCATTGCCACCCAAGTGGAGCATTGGCTACCACCAAAGCCGGTGCAGCTATTACCCGCAGCAACAGGTTGAAATAATTGCCGAAACTTTTCGCCGAAAGGAATTGCCTATCGACTGCATAGTGCTTGATGCCGATTATTTGCAGGATTATGAGCCATTTCGCATCAACAAGCAGCGATTTCCGGATATGGGAGGACTTGCAAAAAAGTTGCGGGCGATGGAAATAGAAATTACGGCATCAGTTAATCCCGGAATTAAAAGGGACAGTACTTATTTTGCCCATCACGACGGATTGAAAAAGGACATATTTGTAAAGTATGCAGACGGAACCAATTACACAGCAGAAATAGCACCAAGCCTGAATAATTTTGTGGATTTTACCAATCCCAAAAGCAGGAGCTGGTGGATAGATAACATGAAGTTTTTAGCTGATAATGGCATTCATGGTTACTGGAATGATATGAATGAACCGGCGGTGGGTGGCAGCTATTTGCCCGACAATTTACTTTTTGATTTTGATGGCAGAAAAGCCAATGCGATGGAAGCAAAAAATGTATATGGCTTTCAGATGGCCCGCAGCAGTTTTGAGTCGGCAGTAAAATACGGAAATGGCCGAAGACCTTTTGTGCTTACCCGGTCGGGCTTTGCCGGTGTGCAGCGCTACGCGGCTGTTTGGACCGGCGATAACACTGCTAAAGATGAATACCTGCTCGGCGGTACTTTACTGAATACACAAATGGGATTGAGTGGCGTTCCGTTTGTGGGAGATGATATTGGCGGGTACATTGGCCCTGCTACCAAAGAACTTTTTACAAGATGGATGCAGGTGGGCATGTTTTCGCCTTTTGCGCGCAACCACAAGGAGGCGTACGCGCATTCCAATGAGCCATGGAGTTTTGGTGAAGAAACCGAGGGCATTTCCAAAGCTTTCATGGAATTCCGATACCGGTTGATGCCTTACCTGTACAGTTCTTTCTATGAAGCATCAAAAACCGGGATGCCCATTGTACGCAGCTTGTGTATGGATGATCCCTTTGATGAAAAGGTTTACCATCCTTTATACCAATACCAGTTTATGTGCGGGCCCGCGCTGATGGTAGTGCCGGTAAGCAGCAGTGAAAAAGCAAAATCCTATTATTTACCCTCAGGAAAGTGGTACAATATTTATACTGATGAAATCCTGGATGGATCAAAGGAATATACCTCACCGGTTCCTTTTCACCAGATTCCGGTTTTTGTAAAAGCATCTTCGGTTATACCCATGCAAAGCACGGTGCAATCCACCCGTGAAAAGCCATCTGATACATTGATTGTTCATGTGTATTATGGTGGCCATGAAAGCAGCTACACTTTTTACGAAGATGATGGTGAAACAATGGCCTATAAAGCCGGCGTTTACCGCAAGCGGGACATCCTTTTTAATCCTGCTGAAAAGCAAATCCTGATTGGGAAGACTAACGGGAGTTTTACAACCGGGTTTACCCATATTCAGTGCGTGCTTCATGGTTTTCCGGAAGTTGAAAGTACCTTTAGCCTCAATGGAAAACCATTGGCGGTGAAAGTTTCTGAACAACAGATATTGAATGGCCTAAAGCATCTTGAGGATTTGTATGACAAAAATTACCTGGCACAATTAAAGGCAAAACAGGCGCCGCCCAAGGTGAAAACAATTGTTGTAAAAGACACTGATGATGAAATGAATATTCAATGGCGTTAAACATGCATCATTATTGCATTACCTCAATAAAAGTATGGATATGCTAACTACAGCACAGATAGAACAGTACAAAAAAGATGGGTACCTTGTGGTGCCGGATTTTCTTACCTCACCGGAAGTTGAAAAATTATATGGCATTGCCATTGCGGATGATGTAATGCTGAACCATGCGTTTGATTTAAATGACAGCACCGGAAAAAAAACCCGTCTAAGTTTGTGGTATACTCCCGGCAATGATGCCTATGGATTGCTTACACGAAGCAAAAGAATGGTAGATGCGGTGAATTTGCTGATGGAAGGGAATAGTGAGGTCTGCCATTTCCACAGCAAGCTTATGCAAAAGGAGCCGAAAGTAGGCGGGGCGTGGGAGTGGCATCAGGATTATGGGTATTGGTATAAAAATGAGTTTTTGTATCCCGGCCAAATGATGTCTGTAATGATTGCCATTACAGATGCCAACCGGGAAAATGGCTGCCTCGAAGTAATAAAGGGTTCGCACCAAATGGGAAGGGTAGAACATGGCTTTGCCGGGGAACAGGTAGGTGCTTCGCAGCGCTTTGTTGATTTGGCTTTAGGTAGAATGGAGCATGTGTATGTTGAACTGAATGCAGGTGATGCGTTGTTTTTTCACAGCAATATTTTACACCGGTCAGGCCCAAATCTTTCTGAGCAACCGCGCTGGTCTTTAATCAGTTGCTACAACCGAAGCGGCAATGCCCCTTACAATGAGCCTTCAGGCAAAAGTACCATTCCTATTGATGCAGTACCAGATGATGCTTTACTCACCCGTGAACTTTCCAGTTTAAGTAATGGCGCCGCCTTTCTGGAAAAAGAAAAGGACGAAGCTTTAAAATAAATACTATGGCGGGAGAAATACTGAAACAAAAACGCATGGCAAGAGGAATGGCCGTACTGCGGATCCTTACCGGATTGTTGATGGCCTATCATGGTTTGGAGGTTTTTTCAAAAGAAACCATGGATATGTACATGGGCTGGGATAGTGTAAAAGCGCTGCCTGCCGGTAATTATATGGTTTACGCCGGAAAGGCCGGGGAACTGGTTGCCGGTATTTTACTAATGCTTGGGTTGTTTACACGATGGGCCTCTCTTGCCATGGCTTTTATTATGTTTTTCATCTGTTTCTTTATAGGCAGCGGAAAATTCTGGTACGAAGATCAGCACCCCTTTTTATTTGGCATGGTGGCCCTTGTATTTGCCATTTTCGGCCCCGGTGCCTGGGCATTAGACCATAAAATTTCAAAACAATGAAACTTTTTTTTTCAACGCTAATTGCATTTGTTTTTTTAGCAATCAATATTCAAGGTCAAGGTAAAAATGATGGGCACCCTTCTCCCCCCGGAGAAGGGAGGGGGTTGAGGGGTACCTACTGCAACCCCATCAACCTCGATTACGGTTACACCCCCATCCCCAACTTTAGTAGCTGGGGCAGGCATCGCGCTACCGCAGACCCTGTTGTGGTAACCTACAAAGGCGATTATTACCTGTTCAGCACGAATCAGTGGGGTTACTGGCATAGCCCCGATATGCTGAACTGGACCTTTAACAGCCGCAAGTTTTTGCGCCCCTGGAATGAGGGCTATGATGAACTATGCGCCCCTGCAGTTGGCATCATCGGCGACACCATGATTGTTTTTGGCAGCACCTATACCAGCAAATTCACCATCTGGATGAGCACCAACCCCAAAGCCAATGAGTGGAAGCCATTGGTTGACTCCTTTGATATCGGCGGCTGGGACCCCTCTTTTTTTACCGATACCGATGGAAAGCTTTACATGTACAATGGCAGC
>Ga0116158_10001449_pt1 | contig 21541 bp, 20 predicted proteins | sample AD_UKC052_MetaG_FD_89883 | JGI IMG/M metagenome (GOLD analysis project Ga0116158, IMG submission 89883) | Active sludge microbial communities of municipal wastewater-treating anaerobic digesters from USA - AD_UKC052_MetaG | ecosystem: Engineered > Bioreactor > Anaerobic > Digestate | place: USA... | reverse complement strand
TCCCATGATCAATCTCCTGACAGCCGTGACCAACACGGTACTGGCACCCATTATTGTCATCGCCCTGTCCTTCTACGAGTACCAGACGAGCACCAGTTATACGACCGCGGAGTTCCTTGCCGTCGTCAAGGTGAGCAGCCTGACCGTTATCATCATTATAGTGCTCTACGGCATGGCGACCTACCTCATCAGCGAGACCCTGACGAACAGGGAACGTACCCAGTTGTATAACAGGATCGTGCAGGCAGGCATGCGGTTCAAGCCGCGGGCGTTGATCGGCATAAGGATCAAGTTCCTCTTTTTCGTCTGGCTCATGGTCATCACGCTGCTTACCTTTGCGGCCTTGATGGAGAAGGTCCGATTTTCCGGCGAGTATTCCCTGGCGCTGATCGGGGTGTATTTCGGTATTTCGATCCTCGCGAGCTTTTTACTGATGCAGATTACCACTGGCTCGATCATGCGGATCCTCAATGACCTGATCCGGGTCGCGCGGGCGATCGCTTCGGGCGGCACCGCGGGATACGAGGTCCTCTCGCTCGAGCGCGAGTTTACAGCCATCGAGTATGCCCTCGCGGAAACGGGCCGCGAGATAAACGATTACCGCCGTGACATTGAAGGGAAGGTCGCCAAGCGCACCGAGGAGCTTGAGGAGGCATTGTCAAGCCTGCGGAGCAGGGATGATTTGATCCAGAAGCAGCTCGACATGGCGAGCGTTATCCAGCGGAGCATCCTGCCCGGCAAGATCGACGACTGGAACGAGCTGAAATTTTCGGTCCGTTACATGGCCATGGAAAAGATCGGAGGCGACTTCTACGACGTGCACCTCCTGAAAGACGAACGCATCGGCATCATGATAGCCGACGTTTCGGGCCATGGCATCCCCGCCGCCCTCGTGACCACTATGGCGAAGATGTCGTTCAGCAACGCCGGCGCCAAGTACGACTCCCCAAAAAAAATATTCCAGGAGATGAACCAGAACATCCTCGACCACGTGAAGACGCAGGATTACATGACCTGCTTCATGCTGGCCATTGATGACGAGTACAACGTGGTCTACTCGAACGCGAGCCACCAGAAAGCCATGCTGCTCAGGGACAGCACCGGGTTGATCGAGCACCTTGACACGAACGGCCTTTTCATCGGGGCGCTCGAGGAAGCCCGCGATTCCTACGAGGAGAGCAGGACGAAGCTCGAGTACGGGGACCGGATCATACTCTACACGGACGGTATACCGGAAGCCATCAACGACGAGCGGAAGGAGTATACGAACCGCCGCCTCGAGGAGGTGGTCGAGAAGAACCGGCACCTCCACGGGGAGGAGTATGCCGACGCGATCCTGGCCGATGTCCGCCGCTTCATTGGAAGCGCGCAGATGTTTGATGACATTACCTGTCTCGTCATAGAGCTCGTCCGCGACGAGGCGGTCGACATCATCAAGCACGCAAAGGGCCTTATCAACAGCCACCAGTATGACGAAGCCATTACCATGCTCGAGAACGGGGTGAGGAAATATCCCGACAACCAGAAAATATTGTACAATCTCGCAAAAAACTATTTCCGCGTTAACAACTACCGCCGGGCCATAGATACGATCGAGAAGTACATCGGCAACGATACGATGAACAAGAACGCCTACTATATCGCCGGTGCGGCAAACTACCAGATGGGCGAATTCGACGCGGCGATCGAGCAGTTCCAGCTTGCGCTGGATATCGATTCGGCTTTCGTGAATGCCCTCTTTGCAATGGGCATGGCCTACAAGAAAAAGGAAAACACCGAAGAGGCGGCCAAGTATTTTGAAAGGGTCATAAACATAGACCCGGACAACAAGATGGCCTTGTTCGAGATCAGGAGCATGACGGAAAAGAAATGATCCCGTCTCCCCCGGGCCCCGGCCGGCTTAATCTGCCGGGCCCAGCCCCGCATTACCAACCCTCCGGGCGGGCCGGACGGCCGGTGATTGACGAATGTAACTGCATCCCCATAATGTTCTTGCGCGGAACGCCCTCATGCCGTTAGTGTGCACATGATGGATAAACGTTTAATTAAAAATTACACCATCGAAGAGCTTGAGGCGTATTTCACGTCTGCCGGTGAACGGCCGTTTCGCGCACGCCAGCTCATGAACTGGCTGTATGAAAAGAATGTCGATTCCTTCGAGGATATGACCAATTTTTCGAAGGAGCTCCGGGCGCGGCTTGACGGAGAGTTCTCTGTCAATGCGCTCGGGCTCGCTGAGCGCCAGGTGTCGGCGATCGACGGTACGGAAAAATACCTGTTCCGGACCCGCGACGGTAATTTTATAGAATCAGTGCTCATCAGGAACGAGGGAAGCGACGAGGGACGCCTGACGGCCTGCCTCTCCTCCCAGGCGGGGTGCGCCATGGGGTGCCGGTTCTGTGAAACGGCGAAGCTCGGCTTCATCCGCAACCTTGAGGCGGCAGAGATCATAGACCAGCTCTGCCAGTTACGGAGGATCTCGGGGGTGAGGAACAACAACATCGTGTTCATGGGAATGGGCGAGCCCTTCATGAACTATGACAATGTCATGCGCGCCGCCGGGATCATGAACTACTCGTTCGGCTTCCATGTGTCCGTGAGAAAAATCACCGTGTCAACGGCGGGCGTGCGCGATGGCATCGAGCGTTTCATAGACGAGCGGCAGCCCTACAACCTGGCCATATCGCTGAACGACACTGTCCCGGAAAAGCGCGAGCGGATCATGCCGGTAGAGCGCCGAAGCCCCTTCGCCGGCATAGCGGAGCTTCTTAACCGTAAGTTCCCCGCTTCCCGCAACAGGCTGACCGTCGCCTACGTGATGCGCAAGGACAATATCTCGAGCGATGACGCGAAGCGCCTGAAAAAAATGTTCAGGTACGGCCGTATCAAGCTGAACCTCATACCGCTGAACCGGGGATCCCACGAATTCGAGGTCCCTTCCGAAGGGGAGATCGAGCGCTTCATCCGGGAGCTTACGATCATGAACGTCCCGATAACCGTGAGAAAAAGCTTCGGCAGGGACATCGCGGGGGCGTGCGGCCAGCTGTCAGGCCGGAGGTATGCCGCCGCCGGCTGCGATATACAGGACATTTCGCAGGATAGTAATTGACGCAGGAAGGCTCTGTCGTTATAAAAGAACACACGGGATGCGGTGGATGTGCAGACAGCCCCGGGGCACCATAATTTTCAGCAGGAATAAAGCGAATGGGATCGGTTATGCAGGCATTTCTTGACATAGTAAAAAAAATATTCAACTGGATATTCGCTCATAAGAAAATCGTGTTTATATACATCCCTGCCGGGGCCTTCCTCCTGGCCGCCATCTACATCATCGCTATATTTTTCATGTGGCAATCCGACCGCGAGGCGGCCATCAAGAAGCTGGTTAAATACAAGCAGCTGATTGACCGGACCGAAGAGCTGAAAAAAGGATACATTTACAATTACAGCGATGTCGACGTTTCAGCGAAGGTGGTGGATATTCCCACCAGGATATACGACCGGAACAATGAGATCATCGGCGAATTTTTCGAGCAGAAGCGGGAGATCGTGCCGTATGATTACATGCCGTCATGGCTCGTCAAGGCGGTGATTGCCAGCGAGGACCGTGATTTCTACAAGCATCACGGCATAAGCTACCCGGGCATCGCACGGGCCTTCCTCGTGAACCTGGTCCATTTCAGGGTTGTGCAGGGCGGCAGCACCATCACGCAGCAGCTGGCCAAGGTCCTGTTCACCGACATGGAGCGGAACGTGAAGCGGAAGATCTACGAGACCTTCTGCGCCCGGGAGATAGAGAAGCGGTACGACAAGCAGGACATCATCTCCATGTACCTGAACCTGATCTATTTCGGCAACGGAGCCTATGGCGTCGAGTCGGTGGCCAAGATGTACTTCGGGACCTCGGTCAGGGAGCTTTCCCAGGTCGAGTGCGCCATGATCGTCGCCACCATCTCGAACCCCAAGCTTTATTCCCCTCTCTCCGACCTCGATTCGTCGCTGAAGAAAACGCGCCGCATCCTGGAGTCGATGTCCGACGCCGGTTACGTGAAGGAGGCGAGCCTGCCGAAGGTCTACGGGGCATTCATCCGGAAATGGGAGGTCGTATTCGACGAAAAAGGGAAGGCGGTTTCCTCGCTGATCGGCAACTTCATCTTCAGCTCGTATCGCGTTAACAGGGCGCCGTTTTTCAACGAGAGCATACGGCGCGTTCTGGTCGAGAAATTCGGCGAAGACGCCGTAAAGCGGGGCGGGCTCAAGGTGTACACAACCATCGACGGCGAGAAGCAGGACCGCGCGACCGCCGCGCTGAAAGCGGGAATCGCACGGCAGCGCGAATATCACATGAAGATGGCGGGACGGATGAAGGACGTCATCAAGGCGGACCAGGAGATGAACAAAGCGCAGAACATAGAGGGCGCGCTCATCTCGATCGACCCGGTCACCGGCGAGATGCTCGCCTACGTGGGAGGGTACGAGTTTTCCGCGAAGAACCAGAACGACCATGTGGCGCAGATACGGCGCCAGCCCGGCTCTTCGTTCAAGCCGATCGTATACGCCGCGGCTGTTGAGGCCAAAGACATAACCCCCTCGACCGTGTTTGTGGACGACAAGGCCACGTTCAAGGGCGGCTACATGCCGCGCAACTATGACGGGAAATATATCGGCGAGGTGATCGTGCGCGAGGCGCTCAAAAAATCGATCAACGTCGTGGCGGTAAAGATCCTCGAGAAGACGGGGTATGACGGCGTGTTCGGAATATTGAAGAAAGCGCTCTATCTTACGGACCCCGAGGTCAAGGAGCGGTTTGGCAGGACCCTTTCGCTCGCCCTGGGGAGCTACGAGGTTTCGCCGCTCGAAAACTGCGTCCTCCATTCAGTGCTGGTCAACGGTGGAGCCTATGTACTGCCCTACGGGGTCAAATACGTGAAGGACTATAACGACAATATCGTGTGGAACAACGAGGAAGAGATTCTGAAGCTGGTGGACGAGCGCAGGAAGGACGCGGGAACGATAATCGATCCCCTGGCCTGCGCGGTGACCGTTTCGATGCTCCGGAGCGTTTTCGAGGAAGGCGGCACGGCTGCCGGATCATTTAAAGGCTCGAAAATCGATTTCCAGGTGGCCGGTAAAACGGGATCGACCACGAATTACAACGACGCGTGGTTCGTGGGATACACCTCGAACATCGTGACCGCGGTCTGGATCGGGAACCGGGAGGGCGCGATTTCGCTGGGGGCCGGCAGGTCAGGCGGATCGGTTGCCGCACCCGTATGGGTCGAGTACATATCCGGCGCTTACCGCGGCGACCGCCCGGGTGACTTCAAGATGCCCGAGCAGGGACTGGCGCTCGAGACCATATGCCTTGATTCGGGAGAAGTCGCCGGCAGGAACGGGGAGTGCCCGCGCGTCGCACGAGACATTCCTTTTTATTCCGGCACGGAACCGGGCCAGTTCTGCCACCTGCACACCGGCAAGGACAAGGCCCTGGAAGGAGAAAATTCAGCACCGGTCAAGGAGGGTGCCCGATGACTAACCGAACGGTCCTGTATCTGTCGCTGCTCGTGATCGCGTTTGTATCTGCTTCATTCCGCTGGCCGGTCAACAACGGAACGGTCACCTCGACCTTCTGCGAGTCCCGGTGGGACCATTTCCATGACGGCATGGACATGACATCAATGGACGGCAAGGTATATCCCGTCGAATCCGGAACGATGCTCTATTACTGGGACAAGACGCTGTTCCCGCTGGATAATTATCCGGGCGGCGGCAATTACAAGATACTTGAGCACCGGAACGGGCTCTACTCTGTATACATGCACATGGAAAACGGCATGCCGACGAAGAATATCTATACCACGGAAGATCCGGTCGGTCTCATGGGGGACACCGGCCATTCATTCAGCAGGCATATCCATTTTTCTATCGGTAAGGCGGCCAGCGCCCTCTCGATGAACCCGATGAAATACCTGCCCGCTCATCCCGACGACAGGGCGCCGGTCGTTTCGGAGATAGCGTTCCGTATCGGCGATAAATACGTTATCGTGCGGGACAAGGCCAACATACGGCTGACGAAGCATTATCCGCTCCTGGTTAAAATAACGGATTCAATGCAGGGCAGGGAAAACCTTGGAATCAATAAGATCTCGGTCCAATTCAACGGGAAAAAGGTTTATACGAAGGAGTTCGCCGAACTCTCGTCCGCGAATGGATTTTTTACCATCCAGGGCAAGGGGTTCGATAGTCTCTACGATAAAAAGGGATATTACAAAATCGAGGGACTTGTGTATGCCGAGGGCGAAAACGTCGTACATTTGACCGCTGTCGATTACGCGGGCAACACCGCCGAAGCCGAATATACGTTCAATGTCCATCTTGATATGGACAAGGAGTAGATTGGCACCGCGTGAAGGCAATCCTATTGTGAACATTCAGCCACGGCAATGGATTTACAACAGATAAATATAGTTATCATCATACTCTGCACAATTCTCTCGGCCCTGTTTTCCGGGTCCGAGAGCGCGCTTTTTTCCCTCAAGAAGGCAGATATCCACCGCTTCTCCCATTCGAAGCACCGCACCGAGAGGGCCATTTACAGCCTCATGAAGAACCCGCAGGCGATCCTGATAACGCTCCTGATCGGCAACCTGTTTGTGAACCTCGTCATTTCGATGCTCTCCACCGAGCTTCTTCTCCGGCGATGGCCGGAATGGGGCCACGTTATTTCAATTGCGATCGTAACGCCGCTGCTTCTGGTGTTTTGCGAGATATCCCCCAAGGTGATGGCCATCCATTCGTACGAATCCGCGTCCAAGCGGGTGCTCCCGGTCATCAGGCTGTTCCACCTGATCCTCGCGCCGGTGCGGGTGGTCCTGCTTATTTTCACCAACACGCTGATCCGGGTATTCAACCTCAACCTGTCCCACCAGAAGATAACGAAGGACGAGCTGGGGATGGCCGTCAGGATGGGCGAGCAGCACGGCGTACTGGGAAAGGACGAGGGGACATTTATCAAGAACGTTCTCCGCTTCTCGAAGAAGGACGCTTCCAACGTCATGTTCCCCCGGAACAGTGCGGTATTTTTACAGAACGGCATGTCAGTGGACGAGGCCATGGCGGTGTTCCTCTCCCATGGTGTTATCAGAATCCCGGTGTACGAAGGCGACCTCGATCATGTCATCGGCCTGGTTGATTCGCGCGACCTCATGCCCTGCTACCTCGGGTACAGGAAGGCCAGGACCATCAATCGCTTCATCCGGGAAATACAGTTTTTCCCCGCCACCCGCGACCTGAACGACCTGCTGAACGATTTCCTGTCACAGGGCATACAACTGGCCATCGTCGTCGACGAGTACGGCGGGACGGCCGGCGTGGTGACTTTGAACAAGCTACTCTCCGAGCTCATGGGGCGGGACATGACCAGGTGGGAAGACGACTCGAAGCACGAGATCAGGAGGGTGGATGAGAATGTCTCCATCGTATCCGGCGAGATGCAGATTGACGATTTTAACCATGCGTTCGGTGAGCGCCTGGAGAGCAGGAACGCGGATTCCATCGGCGGCTACATCATTGAACAGCTGTCATATATACCCAAGCGGGGAGAGGTGCTGAAAATCGAAGGCCATCTTTTACGGGTCCGGTACATGCGCAGGCACAAGATCGAAACCGTGGAAGTGATAATGAGAAGTGATCTGGAGGAGCTGATATAATGGCCCTCCTGCTCACATATTATCTTCCGTATGTCCTGATCGTCGGCGTCCTGATGTTCCTCTCATTCTTCTTCTCGGGGACCGAGACGGCCCTTCTGAGCTCGAACCGGATAAAGCTTGATGGCAGCGCCCGGCAGGGGAACCGCTCAGCGCGGCGAGCCCTGGGTATACTGGACAGGATCGAGGACGCCCTCAGCATGACGCTGATCGGCAACAATATCGTGAATATCTCGGCATCAGCCCTTGTAACCTACGTCGCGACGAAGGCCTATAACGCGAGCGGGCCGGAACTTTTGCAGATCACAGCTCTGGAGACCATCCTGTTTCTGATATTCTGCGAGGTTGCGCCGAAAGTCGTGGCCCGGTCACGCCCGAACGATTTCCTTGTAATGCTGTCCTACCCCATCAGCGCACTGATGGTGGTGTTGAAACCGCTGCTCAAGCTGTCGCTTGCTTTTTCGGGTTTGTTGAAAAGGGGTGCCGCTCCGGAGGGCGCGGCCCACGGCATCATGCGCTCGCGGGACGAGATCGACACTCTTTTCAAAATGGGCGAGGAGGAGGGAATCATCGGCGAAGAGCACCAGCAGTACGTGTCCGAGATACTTTCCTTCAGGGACATGGCCGCGGGGGAGATCATGACCCCAACCATAGACATCAGCTCGGTCGAACTGCAGCAGAGTATACGCGTCCTGTCGGACGCATTCGTTAAGACGAAGTTCACGCGGCTCCCGGTGTACGACGGCCGGGTGGACAATATCATCGGTTACGTGTTCTACCGGGACCTGCTGAAAGAACGGAACGTGAAGAAGATTGCGGACGTCCTGAACAAAGGGCATTACGTGCCCGCCACGATCCGTATCGTGGACCTCTATTCCGAGATGGTGGAGAACCTGATCCCCATGGTTTTCGTGGTGAATGAGCATGGTGCTGTTGTCGGCATGGTCACCCACGAGGACATTGCCGAAGAAGTCGTGGGAGAGATCCAGGCGCGGGACCAGTCCTCCGGGGAGGAGCTTATAACGGCACTCTCGCGTGACCGCTTTTTATTAAGCGGGGGGCTGGATATCGAGTATTTCATGCGCCGTTTCAACGTGCCGATAGAAAAAAAGAGGTTCGAGACACTCTCGGGTTTTGTCGCGTATAAAATGGGTAAGATCCCGAAGAAAGGAGACCGGTTCGATTACGAACGTTACACCTTCATCATAGACGAAGCGACGGACCGCTCCATCGAAAAGGTCATTGTGCAGCTGCGCAAGAAGAAGAAGCGCCTCAGCGGACCAGCATAGGCCCCATGTCGTCTTTGCCGCCCAGCACGTGGACATGCAGGTGCCAGATGACCTGGCCGCCGGCGGTCCCGTTATTGATGATTACCCGGTAGCCCTTTTCCGCCAGTCCCTTTATCCGGGCAATATCCCTGACAGCGAGGAACAGGTCGGCCATGATGGAGGCGTTGCCGGCATCCAGGCCTTCGATCCTCTCGATATGCTTCTTGTGTATGACCAGCACGTGCACCGGGGCCTGCGGGTTGATGTCCTCGAATGCATAGACCGAATCGTTTTCATAGACTTTTGTCGACGGCGTCTGGCCGGAGATTATGTTGCAGAACAGGCACCCCATGGCGGTTCCTCCAACTGTAGCGTTCCTTCATAAAAAGGGCGCCCGCAGAAAAAAAAGTCAAGTACAAATCCCCCTCTGCCGCGCACCCCGATATGTATTGACAGGGCGGGGCGCGCCGTGCGAGAGTTGCCCATGCGGACTATCGACGATATACGGGTCATCATATACAACAGCGGCGACCGGGACAATCCGATCGCCCGCCGGTTCCTGGACCTTGGCGGCAGGGAGCTGATCGAATGCGAAAGCGATGAATCGATGGAGGAAGCGGCGGAGTCACTGAAAAAGCGCGGCGTCGCATCGAAGGAAGTGCTTTTCCTGAAGCCGTTCCTGGGGCGGATGTACCAGAAGTGCCCCGGTTCCCAGGGTATGATATGCTGCAACTACCGCCTGATCAATATCGGGTTCAACTGCCTCTATAACTGCACGTACTGTTTTCTCAATTACTATCTCAACTCCTACGGCATCGTTCAGTTCATCAGGCCGATACCCTCCCTGGCAGAGCTGGAAGCTGAGCTTGGCGGGGAGCCTGAAAAAGTCTTTCGCGTCGGGACCGGCGAATTCACTGATTCCCTGATGCTCGACGATATATCAGGGATAGGGGAGTCGCTGATTGCCGAGGCGGCGCATTACCCGAACCTGTTCCTGGAATTCAAGACCAAATCCGACAACATACGCCACCTCCTCGGCATCCGTGAGAAGGGCAACACGGTACTGGCGTGGACCCTTAACACGAAACGCAATATTGAGCAGTATGAAGCCGGCTCTGCGACGCTCGAAGACAGGATCCGCGCGGCCGCCGCCGCGGCCGGGGCGGGTTATCTCACCGCCTTTCATTTTGACCCGATGATAGAATATGACGGATGGATCCCTGACTATTGCGCCATTATTGATGCCTTCTTCCGCGCGGTGGATCCGGCGCAGGTTGCCTGGATATCGATGGGATGCTTCAGGTACAGCCGCGGATTCCGGGAAATCGTGCGGGACGTCTTTCCGGGAGAGCGGCTCACCGTGGCCGAGATGTTTCCCGGGCAGGACGGGAAATTCCGCTACCTGAAAAGCAAGAGGATCAGCGCGTACCGGGCACTGCTCCGGCGCATACGGGAGTACTCGGACAGGCCGTTCGTATACCTCTGCATGGAACCAGCCGGTGTCTGGGATGCGGTGTTCGGAGTAGAATACGAATCCTCAGAAGAGCTTGAGCGGGACATTGGCGAGCACATGAAAAAACTGTTCACCGGGCGGGTCGTCGTCCAGAATAAAAACGAAAACGGCCCCGTGGACAGGTGAAAATAATTACTCCGGTCACGTTATTTTGTTGACCAAAATTCCGAATCGTGTCTAATAATTTTTGTGAAAGTCCTGAAATGATGATCTATGCGCGATACTCGGGCAAAATAAAAAAAGCCGCCCGTATCGGATCATGATTATAATACTCGCGACATTTCGACGATAATACTTTAGCTCCCCGCGTATGTGAAGACGGGGAGTGAATGATATCAGTTCTGAGGATGCATTGTTTTGGAAGAGAGAGACTACCGGGAAAGCCAGCGGGATCTGAAGAATATAACGGAAATGCTCGATCAGCTGTATGCCTCCGTTAACATGGATGCGCTGAAAAGGAAGATGGCAGAGCTCCAGCAGGAGACACTCAAAGAGAATTTCTGGCAGAACAAGGAGCTTTTTACAAAGACGAACCAGGAGATCAGCAATCTCAAGAGGAGGATCGTTCCTTTCGACGAGCTGAAGGGCGAGCTCCAGGAGGCGGCAGAGCTTTTCGACATGGCGCTTCAGGAGCGCGACAGCTCCGTGCTCGACGAAATATGCGGTACAATCGCGTCGTACAAAAAGAAATTCGACGAGCTGGAGACGCTCGAGCTTCTTTCCGGCGAGGATGATTTTAACAACGCATTCATCACCATCCATCCCGGCGCCGGCGGCACCGAGTCACAGGACTGGGCAAACATGCTTTTCCGCATGTATTTCCGCTGGGGAGAGCAGAAGGGCTTCGCGGTGGAAGTCATAGATTATACACCCGGTGAGGAAGCGGGGATCAAGAGCGCTACCATGCTCGTCAAGGGCGATTATTCGTTCGGGCTCCTGAGGTCCGAACGGGGCATCCACCGGCTGGTACGCATATCCCCGTTTGATGCGAACAAGCGGCGGCATACCTCTTTCGCGTCAGTCGAGGTGATCCCCGAGGTCTCTGAAGACATAGATCTGGAGATAAAGGAGTCCGACCTGAGGATAGACACGTACCGCTCGTCGGGGGCAGGCGGCCAGCACGTCAACAAGACCGATTCCGCGGTGCGTATAACGCACATCCCGACCGGGATCGTAACGCAGTGCCAGAACGAGCGGTCTCAGCACAAGAACAAGGCTTTCGCCATGAAGGTGCTGAAGGCCCGGCTTTACGAGCTGAGGAAGCGCGAATTCGATGAAAAGCAGCAGGAGAAGATAGGACAGAAGAAGGACATATCGTGGGGCAACCAGATACGGTCCTACGTGTTCCAGCCCTATACTCTGGTCAAGGACCACCGGACCGGCGAGGAAACGGGCAGCGTCGATTTCGTTTTTGACGGGGACATTGACCGGTTCATATACGCATTTTTACGGGGGAAGAAAACGGGCGATACCGGGCTGCCCCAGATATGATCGCACCAGGATCGAGCTCAGAATGAAGGTAACGGTACAGCATCTGTCCCACCTGTTCCAGAAATACGGCATCGGCATCGAGGTCAAGTATTTCGATGACGTCGTTATCAAGGGTAACTGCTTTCTCGCAACGGACCTGGTCCTCTCCGCGCACCTGCCGAAGCTCCTGGAAAACGATATTACGGAAATAGAGGTCTTTTACAGCCCTGTCCTGTACGAGCACCTCTCGCGCGAGTTTCCGGCCGAGTTCCGGAAACCGTTCGGCAAACTGCGCCTGAGCGAGATGGACAAGCTCCTGGAAGACCTCAAAAACGCGAACGTGCACTCCAAGCGGAAACGATTCATCCGCGTTGTCGGGGACATATACGGGATCGACAGGACCTCGGGGAAACGGACCATACTCCTCCGCCACAACGAGCCGCTTGATTTCAAGAAATGGAACAATTTAAAGAGAGACATGGACCGGAACCAGGCGTTTCTCTACCGCAACTCCGAGGTCGCGATAATAATTTTTGTTGATCTCAAGGTGGGCAGCCAGAAGGAATTTGTGGAGCGATTCAGGATCAATACAGACCTCATCTCGCTGATCGTGTCGCGCGGGCAGGAGCAGGCCAACATGCCGTCCCCCGATTTCATAGCCACCGAGGACGTTATATCGGTAACGGAGCCGGATACCCTGCTCGAGGAATATATTCGGTCAAACGCGCGGTTGATAATAATCGGTGAAAAGCTCGATGATTCTTACAAACGCGCGCTTCTGCAGGTGCGTAATTACGATAAATTCGTGCGGCTGATGGTCGTACCGGTGCTGGACCACAAGAACATGCAGGATTTTTTCAAACAGGTTAAAATGGTTTACAATTATGAACGCTGGCTCTAGCATGGATCGGACATGACAGACAGCACGCCCGGGAAGTCCCGGTCACAATTGGAGCGATCGAGTGAAAAACAAGTTGTCGAAATTTCTCCAGCCGATGGATTTCAGCAGCGCGATTGAAAAGGAGATCGGCCACATAGACCTGGACCTGGCCATGCCGAATCCCTCCCGGAACAAGGAAAAGCGTTTTCTACGGACCTATACCGCCGACGGTCTCTACGAGATCGTCACGCGGGTCAAACTCGTAAAACACCTCGCAGGCCTCGGGTTCAACGATCTCAGGGTGGAGATCGATATCGATGATTCCTATGTACATTACATGAAGCTCTACAACGGCCCGACCGACCCGGATAACATGCTGCTGGACCTCCGGTTGAGCGAATCGAGATTCGTGCCGGACAAGAAGTTTTTTGAAGACGATTCCTATCATGCGTATGACATGATCGTGATCGAGTGGCTCTCCGCCCAGAACCCGCAGCACCGGTTCGATAACGGGAAGCCGCAGCTCCCCGGCCAGAAGAGGCCAGGGCTGGGCATCCTCAATTACTGTTTTGAGATGATGTATATCGTCGCGAAGGACGTGATCAAGGACGGGTTCCTGGACATTCCGGACCATGTGCACGGCGCCATCATGTATTCGCGGAAATTCAAGTTTTTCGATCCCGCTCACGAGGGAGCGCTCCGGGCCATGATGCGCGACCTGAGCAAGTACCCGCTTGCCGACATATCCTGGGGAATCATCACCAAAACCATTATCGAGGAATACAAGAACGAGCCGCAGCCATATGCACCGTCCGAGCAGGTGTTCTACGTTTCGGACCGTATGCGCGAGTACTTTCATTCGAAAAAGTACATGGCGGTATATAACAAGTATTACAAGCGAAAGCGGTTCCGCTTCGAGTACGACGAGATGCAGAAGCGCAGGCAGAAGATTCTGGAAACGAAAAGCATTCTCGACCTGTAAGGCGGCATTCCTACCGATCGTCTCCTTCAGTCTCCGGGCCCTTAAGCGCGTCAATGCGGGAAAGGGCCGCAATGCTGTCCTTGATGCCGCGCGCATCCGCTTCCAGCTTGAGCAGCAGGTCCCGCCGCAGCCGGTGCAGCTCCCTGATATCACGCAGCAGGCTTTCCCTTAATTCAGTGAGCTCGCGCGCCTCCGCCTCGGCACCAAGCGAATCGTAGAGCAGATCGCGACGTACGCCGATTATCCCGCAGAGCGTGTCCTCGGCACGTGCAATGTCATAATCGGCGAGGTTGACCGCGTCGATTATGAAGGCGTCATCGCGGGTGAGGTCCATCACCCGCTCGAGGTTTCCGGATTTTTCGTAGTGGTGTTTATCGGATTCACTTAACAGAAGCTTTTGTACGAGATCGAGCTTTGTGCGTAAATCGCGGACCAGCCCGGTGACCAGTGCTCTGGCATCATCCCTCAATGCTGAAGCTACCCTTGACCCCGACGGTGGATTTATCGCTCCCCGTTTCGTTCGCGGAAATCTTGTCCCACGCGTCGCGAAGATCTTTGATGAGCTTCAGGACGCTTCTGACCATTTCAGCGTCTTTTTTTATGTTGGCTTCAAGCAGGGCCTTTTTGAAATAGAGGTACAGGTTGAAAAGGTTTTGCGAAATTTCGCCGCCTTCCTTCATGTTAAGGGAAAGAAGCAGCTCGGTGATGATATCCTGGGCCTTGATTATATTGTTATTCACGACATCGTAGGTTTTCGGGTCCATGTTGTCGATCGCAATGTTGAGGAACTTTATGGCACCGTCATAAAGCATGACGATCAGCTTGCCCTGGTTCGCGGTCGTGATCTGAGTTTTCTTGTATTCATTGAATGGATTCTTTTCCGGCAGTGCCATGAACTCCCCCAGATTTCAATTTGTAACGGGCATTAACCCAGGCCCTCGCGGAACCGGGGTGCGGTTCGCACGGGGTGCGGCGTGTCCTTTTGGTATTATCGTCAGAAAACGGCATAAACTGAATCATTAATTCCGCTGAAGACCCGCCCGCTGCGGATTAATCGGGATAGCGGAACCAATGATGTCTCCGGCGCTATTTGGCGAATGCCGCCTCTATTCTCTGCAATATCTCCAGGTATTTCTCCTGCGTCTTCTGGACAATCTCATCGGGAAGCGGCGGCGGTGGGGAGTTTTTGTCCCATGTCGTTGTTTCAAGATAGTCACGGATGTACTGCTTGTCGAAGCTGACGGGAGATTCGCCGACGCGGTACGAAGTGCTGTCCCAGAAGCGGGAGCTGTCCGGCGTAAGGACCTCGTCGATCAGTATGATCTCGTTGTCCACGAACCCAAATTCCAGCTTGGTATCCGCAAGTATGATGCCCTGTTTGTCAAGGATGTCGCGTGCAAATTCATAGATGCGGAGCGTTATTTCTCCAAGCCGGTCGGCGGTGTCCTCGCCGAGCCGGGCACGCATCACTTCCACCGGGACGTTTATATCGTGACCCGTGTCCTCCTTCGTCGCCGGGGTGAAGAGAGGGGCTTCGAGCTTTTCTGCGAGCTGGAGACCGGCAGGGAGGGCGATTCCGCAGACGGAACCGGTCTCGCGGTAGTCCTTCCAGCCGGTTCCGATAAGGTACCCCCGCGCGATGCACTCGAAATCCACGCGCTCGGTCTTGCGGACGAGGACGGCCCTGTCCTTGAGCTCGGGATAATCGCAGAAGGGTTTTGGAAAGTTAAGGTAATTGTCCTCGACGATATGGTTCTTGACCGCTTTCAGGTTCTTGAACCACAGGTTCGAGATCTTGTTCAGGATGATCCCCTTCCCGGGAATGCCGTTTGGAAAGATATGGTCAAACGCCGATATCCGGTCGGTGGACACGATGAGCAGGTGCTCCTTGTCCACGGTGTAAAGGTCGCGGACCTTGCCGCTGTATTTTTTCCTCAGGCCGGGTATTTTGATGTTAACCAGTGGTTCCATTCGACAGCTCCGGTTTTTAATGGGAAGCCATATGCGTCATCAGTAGCCATTGATTAAATGGCAGGTTTGTATCAAGCCATGGCGACATATTTTTTGTCAAGGAAAATGATTAAAATTGGCAACTATTCGATGGTATATTATTCCAAACCTGAAGGGCGTCAACCGGGACATGGCCAAAACTTCATTGACATCCCGAACGGAGAGACAGGATATATATTGACAGGAGAGGGTTAACCCCTTGTTGTTATTAAATATGAAGTCATCAACGATACAACGACTGAAAACCCGTGTGGGCGCGTTTTGTGCCCTTGCTCTGTTTGTTTCTATCGGGTTTTTCATCGGTTGGGGCGCAGGAAACCGGCTGATAGAGGGAATGCTCCTGCATGAGACAAGGTTCCCTCTGCTGCTCTCCAGACCGGTATACCAGTTTTATGATATCTTCAATCTTCTCAATAGCAATAATCCCTACAGCCGGCTCAGCGGCTACTACTCCCTGGTCGATGCAAACATGATTGACCCGGGTTTCATCCGGGAGCGGTACTCCCGGGAGCAGGTCCCGGTGATCAGGAGAACGCTCCTCTGGGTACTCGGCCTCTCGAAGGACCGGGATGAGGCTCTGCGAAGCTATGTGTCCCTGTATGATGCCAGCGATGACGATATGAAGCGTGAGATCCTGGGAATGATGAAGCGGCTGGACCCGGCCTTCTACGGGGAATTTATAAAAAAGAACCGTGTTACCGGAGGCGGCCGGGCCGGCAGGTGATATTTTATTCTTGTCAAAGGAGCGGGCCTGTAGCATATAGGGTCAAATCACACGGGGTGCCCACATGGACAACAAACAGTATATAGAGCAGTTGTGCCGGGATGCGAAAGCTTCCTCCCGGGTGCTCGCCGTCTATTCCACGGAAAGAAAAAACAACCTCCTGTTGACCATTGCGTCCGAGCTCAGAAAAAAAACAGATTATATAATAGGAGAAAACAAAAAGGACCTTGCCGCAGCAGAGAAAGAGGGGGTCGGCAGGGCCATGTACGACCGGCTTCTTCTCAACAGGGAGCGGATCGAGGGAATGGCGGCCTCTGTCGAAGAGATTGCCCGCATGCACGACCCCATCGGGCGCATAGAAAACATGAAGGTGCGCCCTTCCGGAATACGCGTCGGGCAGATGAGGATCCCCCTCGGCGTGGTTGCCGTGATCTACGAATCGAGGCCGAACGTTACCACGGATATAGCCGCTCTCTGCATAAAATCCGGGAACGCCACAATCCTGCGCGGAGGGAAGGAGGCGATCCATTCCAATACCGCGCTCCATCAGGTCATACGCCAGGCGCTCGCCGGCTCGGGCGCCCCGCAGGCGGCTGTGACCTTCATTGACCGTACCGACCGCGAGCTCGTCCCGATTCTCCTGAAGATGAACTGCTACATCGATATCGTGATACCGCGGGGAGGCGAGAGCCTGATCAAGGCGGTTACCGAGGACTCCACCATCCCCGTCATCAAGCACGACAAGGGCGTGTGCCATACGTTTATCGATGCCGGCGCCGCCGAGGAAATGGCCAACCGGATTGTTGTCAACGCGAAAGTGCAGCGCCCCGGCGTGTGCAACGCGATGGAGACCCTGCTGATCCACCGGGATTATCCCCACAAGGAGTCGCTCCTTGAAAGCCTCCTCGACAATAACGTGGAGCTCCGGGGATGCGCCAGGACGGTTGCAATCGCACCGGGCAGGGTTAAGCCCGCCGCGGAAGAGGACTGGGGGCACGAGTTCCTCGACCTGGTGCTCGCCGTGAAGATTGTCGATTCGCTCGATGAGGCCCTTGAGCATATCGTGCGCTACTGCTCGAACCATTCCGAAGCGATCGTGACGAACGACTATATGAATGCCGAGCGCTTCCTCCGCGAAGTCGACTCGTCCGCCGTTTTCGTCAACGCCTCGACGCGATTCCATGACGGCGGCGAGTTCGGGCTGGGGGCGGAAGTGGGGATCTCGACCCAGAAGCTTCACGCGTACGGTACCATGGGCGTGGAGGGGCTGACAACGCTTAAATACGTCATCTACGGCAAGGGCGAGGTGCGGTAATCCGTGAAGCTCGGCATCTTCGGCGGGACCTTTAACCCGATACATTACGGACACCTGATCAACGCGGAGATAATACGGTCCGACTACAATCTCGACAGGATAATACTCGTGCCAGCCAGGCAGCCGGTGCACAAGAGCCTGGACGGGAACGTGCAGGCCGAGGAGCGGTATGCGATGGCCGCTCTTGCGGTTGGAGGGGCGAAAGAAACAGAGGTTTCCCGTATTGAAATTGACAGGGAAGAGCCGTCATATACGATTACCACGGTCCACGGTCTGCTGGAGCTCTATCCCGGCAGCGAGCTCTCCCTGGTCATCGGGATGGACTCGCTCGCCGAGCTTGACGGGTGGCGTGAGTCCGATCACCTGCTCGAGCATGTGTCGGTCATCGTGATGCGTCGTCCCGGCCCGGGCATAGCGCCGGGCGCCGCTCCGGCAACAGGGCGCATCCATTATGCGGAGAACCCGCTGATCGATATCAGCTCCACGTACATTCGGGACAGGATTCGCGCCGGCAAATCGGTGCGGTACCTCCTCCCGGACGCAGTCATCGACTATATTCATAGAAAGGGGTTATACCGGAATTGAGAAGGAGAGTGTTCATCATAGCGTGCGCCGCGTTCGTGGCTCTTGTCGCACTGCTCGTTTACCACTGCCACGGCATGAAGACCAGGAACGCGGTAGACCAGATGATCCAGAAGAAAAAGATCATCAACATCCTGGTGGCGGGAAGCAATAAGCCGAACGATCACAAGCACAAGTTTTTTGCCATCATCAGCATCAACCCCGACAACCGGCGGATCGGGATCACGTTCATACCGCCGTCGTTCAAGATTCGGCTTGACGATGACGGCGATACTGTTGCCCGGATCGACGACGTTGTCGTGTTCAATTTCAACCGTCTCCGTTATTCGCTCCAGAAAGACCTGCGGCTCAATATTCCCTTCTATATTGAGTTGTACGCGTCCGATGTCGAGAGGATCGTCAACCTGATCGAGGGGGTCAATCTGTTCGTTCTCGACCAGGAGAATGCCGCCGGAGCCGGGTTCGGCATCAGCTATTTCGACGGACGAAAGATAGGCCGTTACATTAACACCGCCGAGCAAAACTCGATATACCTCAAGTATGACCGCATCCTGGACGTCCTCATGACGCTGTACCGTGATCGAGAGCGGCTGGAGCGCTTCAATAACATCGAGTTCATAACGGTCATGATGAAAAGCATGCAGACAAACATGCTTCCACAGGAAGTCCAGCGCATCGGGGATCTCATCTTCAAGGACGGGGATGTAATGGCCACGGTCCTGCCCGGGTTCCTGAGCGGCGGCTATTACGTCATCGATGACATCACGTTCCGAATTTACGAGAAGGAGTTCCTTACCCAGCTGATCGTGGACAAGAGCGAGAAGGAGATCGATTCGTCCATCAAGATCAAGATCGTGAACGGGACGGATGTGCCCGGTCTCGCGCGAAAGATGCGCGAGAGCCTGATCCGCGAGGGGCTGAACGTCGTGGAATTCGGGACGTCGCCCTACCGGAAAATGGAGAAGTCGGTCATAATAAACAAACGGGGGAACGTGGCTGCCGTTAACCGCGTGGCCGAGCTTACCGGCATACAGAACATATACCATGTGATCGACAATACCCAGCTGCATAATGTAATGATAATAATCGGAGAGGACCTTGCGAAGTGACCGAGCGCGGCGAAATAACAGAAAATGACTTGATCGGCATATTGCGAAACAGTGCACTCCTGCTTTCAGAAAAGAAGGGGGCCGATGTAATCATGATGGATCTCCGTGAAGTTAACTCGTACCTCGATTATTTTCTCATCGTAACGGGGAATTCACGGATCCACTGCCGGGCCCTGGCGCGGGAGATGGAGAGGTCCATCCATGCGCAGGGCCTGCGGCAGCGCAACAGGCCGGATTATGAGTCGGGATGGATTATTCTTGATTTCAACGAGCTCATAGTGCACGTGTTCACCTCCGAGATGCGCGACTACTACCAGCTCGAGAAGCTCTGGGGCGACGCGAGGAGGATTTCATGAAGATAACCGGTGCAGGTGCGGCGGCGCGGATTATGGCAGCCCTGCTGATCGTATCAGCGGCCATGGCTGTTTCATGCAAGAAGGTCGAGAACTCCATGCAGGGCATCAACCCTGAATATATCAGCCGCCAGTTTTTCGAGACATGGAAGCGGAAGGACTGGAAGGCGCTCTACCGTATGACGCACCCGGCTTTCATTCAGAAGCTGAGGCTCCAGAATCAGCTATCCGCGGACCGCGCGCTCGATGACGAGGCGCTTTTCGTGAGGGAATTCACCCGGACGCAGTCATTGAATACCGGGAAAGTCCTCCGTTCGTATGAGATATTGTCAATAACATCCTATCATACCGGAGACACGACGGTATGGGCGGACGCGCTGGTTAACGGCAAAAAGAAAAAAATTCCATTGACCCTGGACGGCCTGACCCTGAAGATAGACCTGTCCAGGATAGAATAAACGCGGGAGCGCCGGCATTTCACGGCCGGGCGCGTCAGTTACGACAGGAGTGGCACGATGTCGGATCATAACCGGCGCTATGATGCAATCGGCGACGACCGGTCAGCCCTTTTCGGTGAGATGGACCGGTTCATCTCACTTGATGGTGCTTTCGACGAACAGCGCTTCCGTGCGTCACTGCGCTCGTTGCTCGAAACAATAAAAAAGAGCGGGAAAAAAAACGGCCGCTTCGAAGAGTCGGTTAACGGGTGGCTCTCGATGAACCTGCCCGATGTGATAGAGTTCTGCGAGGAGAGGACTTCGGTCGCATCCATCCTGAAAATAGTGAATGCGGCACTGGACGAGGCGGGGAGCTTTGGTCTCGCCATATCGGCCGATCACCTGAAGCAGGTGATTTCACTCTTTGGCGGGAACGGTTCGGCCGGTGAGAAAAAGACCGGGCCGGACATAAAGCGGAAAAAGATATTCGACGCCGCACTCAGGGTGTTCGCCCAGAAAGGATATCATAACGCGACCATCGATGAGGTGGCCGCACTTTCCGGCGTGGGCAAGGGGTCCGTATACCGCTACTTCAAGAGCAAGGAGGACCTGCTGACCCAGCTCCTCACCGAGCATTATGAGATCATTGTCGGCAGGATCAGCCAGATTTTTTCCCTGGAGCATGATGTCCTGAAGCAGATCCGGGAGATGATCGAAGTCTGGGTGAAATTCATAGAGGAAAACTATATCGTCTACCAATTGATCCAGAGCGAGGCCATATCCGGCAAGGCCGGAGAGGCGACCATGTTCTACGATTATTTTATTACGCAGTTCCCCATGTTCAAGGACAGTATAGTTGCAATGAACCGGGAGAAGAGACTCAAGACCACCAATTTCTATACTGTTTTTTACGGGGCGCTGGGGCTGATCGACGGCGTTGTACACAAGTGGTTCAGGCAGGGTATGAATTACCCGCTGAGCGATGAAATCCCGGTCATCCTGGAAGTTATTTTCAACGGATTTGTCGGGGAAAGCCAGACCGGGGAACATTTTTATCCGGCGCTGGAAGATAAAAACGGGGGTGAGTGATCGTGCTGAATATCGACATTACCGGGCAGAACAATGTGCTGGTGCTGGTGTTGAAGGGCGACCTCATCTTCAACGAGCTCGATGAGGCTGACAGGATCTTCAT
>Ga0116158_10001439_pt1 | contig 21620 bp, 12 predicted proteins | sample AD_UKC052_MetaG_FD_89883 | JGI IMG/M metagenome (GOLD analysis project Ga0116158, IMG submission 89883) | Active sludge microbial communities of municipal wastewater-treating anaerobic digesters from USA - AD_UKC052_MetaG | ecosystem: Engineered > Bioreactor > Anaerobic > Digestate | place: USA... | reverse complement strand
CTGCAGCAGCACCGGCGTGAACCACGCGCCCTGGCGCACGCCGGCCAGCAAGGCGTAGGCCAGATAAAAGACCAGCAGCGCGGAGACCGAGGCGCCGAGCCCGCCCAGGTACTTGCCGAAGAGGACCGTGCCGCGGCCGACCGGTTTGGCCAGAAGCGGGTAGATCGTGCGGCTCTCAAATTCTGGCGGGAAGAGGCGGGCCGAAACGCCGAGGCCGATGATGATCGAGAAGATCCAGATCAGCAGCAGGGCTAACTCGTTGATGTAGCGGCTGGCGCCGCTCACGCCGAACGGCTCAAAAAAGGCCAGCGGCAGGAGAATCACCATGGCCAGCAGGAAGACCACAAAGAGGTCCTTGCGGCGGTAAAGTTCCAGAACGGCGAGCATGGCGAGCGCCGCCAGTTGACGCAGGCGGAGGATCATGCCGGCACCTCCCGGGCCGTGTCGGCCTCCAGCACTTTCAAGAAGACGCGTTCGAGGTTCTGCCCGCCGTCGCCGGCGATCGCCTGCATCGCGCCGCACACCACCAGCGCGCCCTGTTTCAGGATGGCGACGCGGTCGCAGATCAGTTCGGCTTCGGAGAGTTCGTGCGACGAGAAGAAGACGGTCTTGCCCTGTTCGCGCAGATCCAGGATCATGTCGCGGAAGTGGATGCGCGCCAGCGGGTCAAGGCCGGTGAGCGGCTCGTCGAGAATCAGGAGATCCGGGTCGTGCAGCAGCGCTTGGGCGATGCCGGCGCGCTGCAGCATGCCCTTGGAATAGGTGCGCAGCAGCCGACCGGCCGCCGCGCCGAGCCCGACGCGCTCGATCAGCATCTCCGCGCGGGCGCGGACTGCGGAGCGCGTCATGCCGCAGAGCCCGCCGTAGAAAAAGAGCAGTTCGCGCAGGTTCAGATACGGGTAGTACGTGGCGGTTTCCGGCATATACCCGATGCGGCTGCGCGCCGCGGGCGCGCAGGGATCACCGCCCAGCACACGGACGCGCCCGCTGTCGGGCGAGAGCAGCCCGAGCAGCATCTTGATCGTCGTGGTCTTGCCTGCGCCGTTCGTTCCCAGGAACCCCAGGATCTCACCCGGATGAACGGCCAGAGAGAGGTTGTCGACCGCCAGCGTGTTCCCAAAGCGTTTCGAGACGTTCTGAATAACGACCGTGTCCATACACCCCTTCCTTTTCCGTATGCGAGAATCATACCCGGTTTCCGCCAACCCCTCCAGAACAAACACGAATTATCGTGTGCGCAACGATTGCCGGGGGTACCGGTCTGTGCTACGATATCGCAAAAGCCGCAGGTCGCGCGTTCGCGCGCGGTCGACTTCAAACCGTGTGTTGAGGACGGGAGCCATGAAAAAACGCTCGCAGGACATGCTGGTTTTCAGGGACATCGTGCGGATGCAGGGACGCATACAAGACAGCGGCAAGATGATGGCTGCGGCCTGTGCGCTCTTGTACATTGTTCTCTGCTGCTTCTATATCATTGTGTCCGGGCGGTTGGCAGCGTCGCTCGCTGTCACCGCAGAGCAGTTGGCGCTCATCGAGATTTACAAGGGGATTGGCTTTGTTCTGGTCTCAGGTCTGTTATTCTACCTCATCTGCCTGTTGTTCCTGAAGAGCATCCGTCGCCAGGAGACGATCATTTCCATGCAGGAGAAGTCGCTCCTGCAGGCCGAGCGCAAAGAGGTTGCCGCGATGTTTGCCGCATCGATGGCGCACGATCTCAACAATCTGCTGATGTCGCTGTACGGGTTGGCGGAGGGGCTCAAGGAGGTTGAAAACGGCGACGAGACGCTGGTGATCATGCGCAAAGCCTTTGAAAAAGGGATGGAGAACGTGTCGCAGCTCGCCCGGCGCGTGGCCGCTTCGGCGAAGCAGGGCCTGCCCGAGAAGGAGGACGAGGTTCATCTCCAGGACGAAGTGGCGCGGCTGGTCGCCTTGGTCCGCAAGCACCCGGACCTGATCCGGTGCGAGATCCGTCACGAGGGGGCTGTCGATGTTGTCCTGCGGGTCAACACCATGCTCTTCGACGAAGCCGTGGTGAATCTGCTGGTCAATGCCGGCCAGGCGGCGGGTGCGGGCGGGCGGATCCTGCTGCGCGTCCTTGACCGGGGCGAGGCCGTGGCGCTGGAGGTGCACGACAGCGGCCCCGGCGTGCCGCCTGAGCAGATGGACGCGATTTTCCAGCCTTGTTTTACCAGCAAGCCGGAGGGGAACGGATTGGGGCTTCTGGCGGTCAAGGCGTTTGCCAATGCGTGCGACGGCGAGGTCACCGTGGCGCGCTCTGATCTCGGCGGCGCGCTCTTCGTGATCCGCATGCCGAAAAAAGGCGGCATGCCGACGCCGCCTGCGGGCGCATCCATCTAAAGCGGTACAAGCGTGCCCTTCTGACGGCGCGGTGCCTCTCGGTTTACCAGGTGAGCCACTCGTCGTCCGGCGTGCGGTTCTGCGCGCGCAGCCACATCATGATGGCGATGCGGAAGTCGTCTTCGCGCTCGCTGACCCGGTCGATGCGCTCGAAATCGTTGACATACGCCGCGCGGACCTGGAAGACCAGGCAGTCGAGGCTGTATTGGATATAACCGCCCACCTCGTCCAATTCGTTGTAGCGCAGGTCGTAGCGCGTGTAAACGCTCCACGACCAGGTGTCGTTGACATCGTGCGTGAGGCCGCCATACAGCAAGTTCTCCTTGATGCGGTTCCACTGCATAACCGGCGAGACATCGTAGTCGTACAACTGGTGGTCGCGCGCGAGGTAGCCGCCGCCGAAGCGGAGATTCTCGTTCAGCTTGTAGAATGCGCTAAGGTCGACATAGGCGAAGGTTTTTTCCTCAAGATCCCATTCCCCCTGCGCCTTGATGTCGAGCGCGTCGCTGGGCGTGACGAGCAGCCGGCTGCCGGCCATGCGCAGGCCCTCCTCGTCGAGCGGGCCGTCGCCCTCGAACTGAAAGGCGGTGTAGACGTCCCAGTCGAGCACGGTGCGCATGCGCCCCTTGGCGTCGCGCGCCTGCAGCAGGTTGCGGATGCCGGGCCGCACGCCGTGCCAGTCGTAGGGGAGCCATGTGCCGTCCATGCCGAACTGGTCAAACCACTCGATCGAGCGGTCAAAACGGTCGAAGCTGTAGGCGCGTCCGTTGTCGAGGTCGAAGTGTGTGGGCTGGTAGCTGTAATCGAGATAGGGCTCGACGACGTGGCGATAGCCGTTGGCGAAATCGGCGGTCGCCCGCGTGGAAGCCTCAATGCCGAGGTCCGCGGAGTGGCGGCTGACATTGCTGTCAAACTCGGCGTCCGAGTACCAGGTGGCGCGGTAGCCGGCGCGCGGCACGATGCTGAGCGCGTCGCCGATTTTCATCGGTGCGGTCACGCGGTGGGCGGTGTCCGCGCGCGTCAGATTGTAGTCGGCCCAAGAGCCCGGATAGTACATGAAGTCCGGCAGGGCGCGCTCATAGCGGGCGGCGTCGCGGTTGAGAATGCCGGCACGCGTCTGGCTCTCGTAATTCAGGCCCGAGCCGAAAAGCGGTTGGGGCATGACATTCAGCCAGCCTTCGGGCAAACGCGCCACGCCGGCGTAGAAATCGTTGAGGGGGCCGCTCACCATCGCGCCGGCCGCCCAGGTGTGCTCGCGATGCGCCAGAGAGACGAAGTTCATCGGCGTGCTTTCGCCGCGGTTCTCGTTCTCGAAAAAGTCGTGGCGCATTTCGGAATCGCTGTTGATCGTGCCGCGCAGGATGAACTGGTCGCGCGGCGTGAGGTCGGCCTCGTGGAACAGCCGGAAACGGTAGCGCTCGTCCTCCATGTCTGACATCCAGTTCATGTCGCGCCTGTCGTCAGGCGGATCCTGGTCCCAGGCGTAGTACGTTTCAAGCTTGCCGCGTCCGCGTTCCTTGAGGTCCCAGCGCAGGTTTTGGCCGACGGCCACGCCGCGCAGGGTGCGGTAATCGAGGTGCGTGGTGCCGTCCAGCTTGGGACCGGCCTCATGCGGCGACTCATAGATGTTGTAGACATAGCCGCCCAGCAGATAGGCCCCCCAGCGCGAGGTGTAGCCGGGCACCAGGCGGAATCCGTAATGCGTGTCCAGGTCGCGGAACCAGTAGGGGAGATAGGCGAACGGCACGCCGAACAGCCAAGGCACGGCGTCGAAGACCTCGACATAATCGTTGTCCTTGTAGCGCGCGTGGCCGGTCATGCGCCAGTGGCGGTGGCCCGGGCTGTTGGTGCAGGTGGTGATCTCGGCATAGCGGGCGTCGAATCGGCCGTCCTCGCGGCGCGTCACCTCTTTCGCGCCGATGTGAAAGACGCCGGCCTGCAGTTCGCCGAGACCTGTGAGCCCTTTGCCTGTCTTGTAGTTGTACTCGATGTAATCGCCGGTCCAGGCGCCGAACCCGCGCTGGCGCAGGACCACGTTGCCGCGGGCCTGGACATCGCCCTGCCCCTGATGCAGGCGCACGCGGTCGGCACTCATCTCGTGCTCGCCGGTCTTGATGCGCACGTTGCCGGTGGCCGTGGTCCAGCCGCTCTTCTGGTCCACCTCGAATTTGTCCGCTGTGATCTCAAGGCCGGCGTCGGCCGGCTGCCGCGGCAGCGGCACCATTCCGCCGCTCTGCGCAAACGCGCGTTCCGTCAGTCCACAGGCCGACACGCCAGCCAGACACGCCACAAGGATAAAAGGCTTCATTGTTGTTTCGCAATCGGGGTGAAAGTTACGCCATGCACACCATGACGTTAAGCGTAAGTGAATCCGGTGTGCGTGACAAGAGGAATCTCAGGCATCGGGCTCAAATATGGGGCCGACAGCCGGCGTTCAGAAGATCAAGAGTAGGGTGCGGCGCCAACAGAACGGAGACGCGCCGGTGGCGGATCTGCGGCGGTTGTGCTAAAATACCCGCGCGACATGAAAACCATGAAAAGGCACCCAGCACAGCAGCCGGACGGCGCGGATCCGGTTGTAACCGAGGCGATTCTGGAAAGCATTTCCGACGGCGTGTTCACGGTGGATGCGCAGTGGCGGGTCACTTCGTTCAACCGGGCGGCCGAGCGCATCACCGGCGTGCCGCGCCGCGAGGCGATCGGGCGCCCCTGTGCCGACGTCTTCCGCTCGAGCCTGTGCGGGGCCGCCTGCGCCCTGCAGAAAACGTTGCAAACGGGCTGCCCGGTGATCGGCCGCTCCGCCTACATCATCAACGCCGAGGGCGAGCGCATCCCGATCAGCATTTCAACGGCCGTGCTCAAGAACCGGCACGGGGACGTGATCGGCGGGGCCGAGACGTTTCGCGACCTGTCTGAGCTGGATGCGTTGCGGCGGGAACTGGAAGGCCGTTTCAAGGCCGGCGGGCTGGTCAGCCGCAGCCCGGTGATGCAACGGCTGTTCGAGGTGTTGCCCGCGATCGCGGCAAGCCCCAGCACGGTGCTGGTGCAGGGCGAGACCGGCACTGGCAAAGAGCGGGTCGCTCGGACCTTGCACGAACTGAGCCCGCGCGCCGACGCCCCGTTTGTGGCGGTCAACTGCGGCGCGCTGCCCGACACGCTGCTGGAATCCGAGCTGTTCGGCTACAAGGCCGGCGCGTTTACCGGCGCGGGCAAGGACAAGCCCGGTCGCTTCGCGTTGGCCCGGGGGGGGACGCTCTTTCTGGACGAGATCGGCGAGGTCAGCCCGGCCCTCCAGGTCCGGCTGCTGCGCGTGCTGCAGGATCGGGTTTACGAGCCGCTGGGCGCGACCCGTTCAGAGAAGGCCGATGTCCGCATCATCGTGGCGACCCATCGGGATCTGCTGGCGCGCTGCCGGGAGGGCGCGTTCCGCGAGGATCTCTACTATCGCATCAATGTCGTGCGCGTCGAGCTGCCGCCTTTGCGCGGACGGATGGAGGACCTCCCCCTGCTGGCCGCGCAATTCATCACGCGCTTCAACCGGTTGCAGGACAAGCGCATCGAGGGGCTTGCCCCGGAGGCGCTGTCCCTGCTGATGGCGCATGACTGGCCGGGCAACGTGCGCGAACTTGAGAACGTGATTGAACGCGCCTTTGTCTTGTGCAGCGACGGGCGGATCGAACTGGTCCATTTGCCGGAAAACCTCACTGGCCCCGACATGCGCACGCCAGCGGTCGGAACGCGCGGTGCGCGTCTGCGAGAAGCGCGCGACGCGCTCGATGCGCAGGCGATCCGTGCGGCGCTCGGCCGGAGCGGCGGCCGCCGCCTGGCCGCAGCCCGGGCTTTGGGCATCCACAAGACCACGCTCTTCCGCAAGATGCGCGCGCTGGGCATTGACTAAAAAACACCCGACACGCACGGCTTTCAGGCCGCGCCTATCGGGTGTTGGGGTCAAACGGCGGTCGCCAGACTCAGTTGGCGCCGCGGCCTTTGACGCCGGTCGCCTTGTCGGCGTTGGCCTTGGCCTTCTCGTGCGGGCGCAGCGCGCGCACGGCCGCGCCGGCCTGCCACATCTCGGATTCGCGCATCACCTTGAGTTCCGCGTCGAGCTTCTGCTTGTAGTCGGCGGTGCCGCAGACCTTGATGACGTGGCGCGCCTCCTTCTGGCTCTTCACGGCCTCGTAAAGGTCCTTGAAGACCGGCAGCGTCGCCTTCTTGAACTTCGGCTTCCAGTCGAGCGCGCCGCGCTGCGCCGTGGCCGAGCAGTTCGAGTACATCCAGTCCATGCCGTTCTCGTCGACCAGGCGGATGAGGCTCTGGGTCAGCTCCTCAACCGTCTCGTTGAACGCTTCGGAGGGGCTGTGGCCGTTCTTGCGCAACACGTCGTACTGAGCCTCCATGATGCCGGCCAGCGCGCCCATCAGCACGCCGCGCTCTCCGACCAGGTCGGAGGTGACCTCATGCTCGAACGTGGTCGGGAAGAGGTACCCCGAGCCCACCGCGATGCCGATCGCCAAGGTGCGGTCGAGCGCCATGCCGGTCGCGTCCTGCGCCACGGCGAAGCTGGAGTTGATGCCGACGCCCGCGAGGAAGTTGCGGCGCACCGAGGTGCCCGAGCCTTTCGGGGCCACCAGGATCACGTCGACGTCCGCGCCGGGCTTGACGCCCGTCAGCCTGTTATAGACGAAGCCGAAACCGTGGGAGAAGTAGAGCGCCTTGCCGGCGGTCATGAAAGGCGCGACGCGCGGCCACACCTGCTTGATCGCGGCGTCGTTCACGAGCATCATGACGATCGTGGCCTTCTCGCAGGCCTCCTCGATATCGAAGAGCGTCTTGCCCGGCTTGAAGCCGTCTTTCACCGCGCGCTTCCAGTCGCCGGCGAAACGCTTGTCCTGGCCAATGATGACATTGACGCCGTTGTCGCGCATGTTGAGCGACTGCGCAGGGCCCTGCACGCCATAGCCAATGATGGCGATGACCTCATCCTTGAGGACCTTCTGCGCCTTCTTCAAGGGATATTCTTTGCGTGTGACGACGGTTTCCACAACACCGCCAAAATCAATCTTCGCCATGTCAGTTACTCCTCAGGTTTTGAACATCGCCCGGCCGTGTCCGGTCCAATGACTGCACAGCAAGGCGAAAAATGAGGTTTCATGATAGCACCTTGTGCCTGTGACGCAAGTGCTTTGTTTCAAGCGCTCAAACACCGTCTTGTTTCGGCCTCGGCTTTCTGTCATACTGACCCGCAATTGTTTTGGACTAAACCGAACGACACATACGATGATTTCATTCTTTAAACGCAATTCGCCCGTGATTCGCGAACGTGCCGCGCATGGCATCTCGCGCGCGAATATCGACCCCGACGCGCTCAAGGTGCTGTACCGGCTGGCCAACACCGGGTACACGGCCTATCTGGTGGGCGGCAGCGTGCGCGACCTGCTGCTCGGCCGCCAGCCCAAGGATTTCGACATCGGGACCGACGCGCGCCCGAACGAGATCAGGCGCCAGTTCCGCAACTGTTTTCTGATCGGACGGCGCTTCCGCCTGGCGCACATCGTCTTCGGGCGCAAGGTGATCGAGACCAGCACCTTCCGGCGCCAGCCCGAGGCTACCGAGAGCGAGAACGGCCTGTATCAAACCGAGGACAACACGTTCGGCTCGCCCGAGGAGGACGCGAAGCGCCGCGACTTTACGGTCAACGGACTTTTTTACGATATCAAGACGTTTTCGGTGATCGACTACGTGGGCGGTCTCAAGGATCTTGAAAAACGGTTGCTGCGCTGCATCGGCGATCCCACCATCCGGTTCCGCGAGGATCCGGTGCGCATGATGCGGGCGGTCAAGTTCGCGGCGCGCCTGGGTTTCACGATCGACCGCGCCAGTTGCAAAGCCATCCTCAAATACCATGCCGATATCCTCAACGCCTCCGTGCCGCGCGTCTGCGAAGAGATCTTCCGGCTCTTTACCTTCGGCTCGGCGCGCGCCGCTTTCCTGATGCTGTGGGAGTTCAATCTGCTGGACGATCTGCTGCCTGAACTCGGCGCCTACATCGACGCCTCCGGCGGCAAGCGGTCGCCGCTCTGGAACTATCTGGCCGCTCTCGACGTCGATCCCGCAAACGCCGCCCTCTCCAACGGCGTGCGGCTGGCCTGTCTCTACTATCCGCTCTTTTTCGAGATGCTCCGCCAGGAGGAACGGCGCTATCCGAACAGCCGCGTCAACCGGCAGCATGTCGCGCGGCAGGCGTTGCACGCCGTGGCGCAAAGGCTCCATATCCCGAAGGCGACCCTCTACACCGCCCAGGCGTTGATGGACGTGCCGCGCCGGTTCGCCGATTCACCGGCCAAAGGGCGCGGACACCGTTTTCTTTTCCATCCGGGCTTCCCAGAGGCGTTGGCGTTCCAGCGGATCCTGCTGACTGCGGAGAAGGCCGACCTTTCCTGCCTCAACGAGTGGCAGGCGCTGTATGAGCAGCATACGGCTCAAAACGCCCCCCGCCAGCCGCGCCCGGAGCAGGCCGACGTGCCGGAAGGCGCCGAGATGCCGCGCGACGCCGAGGAGGATGAGAGCGACCGCCCGCGCCGCCGTTCGCGCCGCCGTCGCCCCCGCCGGGGCACCGCCGGCCACGAGCCCGGCGGCGAGCCGCATGGGGTGACGGTGACCGAGGCTTCTTAAGATCTTAAGTTCTTCTCTTAAGGCTGTTGACTTTCACGGCACAGAAGCCTAATATTTTCACCTATGCGTGTTTTGTGGGTTGACCTGATATCGGAGCTCGGAGGCGCTCAGTACAGCCTGCTGGAAGTGTGTGGCGGCTTGGCGGCTTGCGGGGTTGAAGTGGTGGCAGCGGTGCCTCAAGGGCCGCTGTTTGATCGTCTTTCGTCCAAGGGAATTCCCGTCTTTCCCGTTTCGCCGGTACGGGCGTCGCGCCGCGGTTGGGGCCTTTTCTCCACGGCCGCGAAACTCATGCGCGCCCCGAGCACGGTCTGCCAGATCATTCGCGCCGTCAAGCCGGACATCATCCACGCCAACAGCCTGCCCGCCTTTCTGGCGTCGCGCAAAACCTTCTCCCATATTCCCCTGGTGTGGCACGTGCGCGATTTGCGGCTGCCGGTCGTCATCGCGCGCGACGCGGCGAAAAAAGCCTCCAGGATCATCGCGGCTTCCGAGGCGATCGACGAGTATCTGGTCGAAATTCTCTCGCCCCGCATCCTTGGACGCATTCGGGTGGTCCGCAACGGGATTGACCCCGCCTGCGCCGCTTCCGTGAGCCGAGCTGCGGCGCGCCAGCGGTTTGGACTGCCGGCGGAGGTCCCGGTTGTCGGCATGGTCGCGCACCTCATTCCGTGGAAACGGCACGATGCGTTCGTCATGGCCGCCGCGGAAATCCGGCGGCAGCGTCCCGATGTCCACTTCGCTCTGGTCGGGCGCAATCTGTTCAACGAGCACGCCCGGTGGGCCGGCCAGCTCGAGAAGATGGTCGACCAGGCCGGCTTGGCCGACGTATTCCACTGGATCACGTCGAGTGACGACGCGGCGCAGATCCTGCCCGCGTTCGACGTGTTGCTCCACCCCGCGCTGGGCGAACCCTTCGGCCGTGTGCTGTGCGAAGCCATGGCTGCCTCGGTGCCGGTCATCGCTGCGGAATCGGGCGGCCCCTGCACGATCATCGAGCAGGGCGTCTCTGGCATCCTGGTGCGCGGAGGCGAGCCTTTGCGCATGGCTGAGGAGACGCTCGGGCTCCTGGCCGATCCCGCCCGGGCCGCCGCGTTGGCCGTTGCCGGCCGCACGCGCGTGCTCAGTCAGTTCACCGTCGCCAAGGTGTGCGAGCAACTCGCCAAAGAGTACCGCGCGCTGATCGCCGCCACCTCGACCGGCCTCGACGACGAGTGACCGGCCGCAGCCGGCGTCAGTGTGATTGAACGCTATTGAAACGCGCCTCCGGGCGCTGTGACCCGTGCGGCAGGCGGACGAGTTCCGGCACGCCCTTCGCCGCAGAGCTGGCTGCTGGGGGCGAAGGGCGTGCCGGTGACAGCGTCGAGCGTCGCGCCGGGCCCGGCGAGAATGGCGTGGAAGCCGGCGGGAACCGTGACGATCAGGTCCTTCCCGGAAATATTCACCGCGGTGAGCCACTCCGTCCCGTCCGCGAGCGGACGGCGGAAGGCGTACAGCTCGTGCGGGAACGGCGTCTTGAGAAACTCCGTCGGAGCGTCGAAGAAGGACGGGTGGTCGTGGCGGAGCCGGCCGAGCGCGCGCACGAGCGCGAGGCGGTGGCCGCCCTCCGGCGTGAAGGCCCGGGACCAGTCGATGCCCCATTTGCCGTGGAAGCGGTTCGACCAGATGCTGTGCGGCGCGGTGTCGGCGATCTCCTGCCCGTTGTACACCATCGGCACGCCGTCGAGCGTGAAGAGGGTCACGAGTAGCGCGTCGTTGAGGGCAAGCCCGTACTTCTCCTCCCAGCGCTTCTGGCCGGGCGCGCAGTTTGCGTAGTCGTGGTTCTGGAAGCAGCGCATCCAGTGATACCCTTTGGGGAAGCGGCTTTCGCGCTGCACACAGTTGACGGACAGGTTGGTGGCGGACCCCTTGCCGGCGAGGAAGTCGCGGATCGCGACCTGCATCGGGAAAGCGTAACAGAGGTCGAAGGCCACCTGCTGTTCGCGCGGGTCAGCCCCCTCGCACAGCATCACCACGTCGTCCTTCACCGCCTTATTGCGGCGGTAGGCCTCCTCGCGGTACCAGAGCGGCAGCATGCCGCCCACATCGCAGCGGAAGCCGTCGCACTGGAATTCGCGCAGATACCAAGCCATGTTTTCAAAGAAAAATTCACGCACGGCCGGGTTCTTCACGTCGAGCCGCGGGAAGGCCCACTCCCCGAGTTGGAAGGAACCGTCCGCATTGCGGAGCGCCCACTCCGGCTGATCCTTGAGAAAGACGGCGTTCGGCCCGCAGTGGTAGTAGACGACGTCGAAGAGCACCTTCATGCCGAGTGCGTGGGCGGCGGCAACAAACTCCTTCAGGTCCTGCTCCGAGCCGTATTCGGGATCGACGCCGAAATAATCCGCGATACGGTAGGGGTTGCAGGGGTTTCCAAGTCGGCTCTGTTTCTGGCGCGCGCTCCAGTACACGGGGTCCGTGCCGCGGTCGGCCGTCGCCACCGGGCAGAGATAGATGATGTCCGTTCCCAGCGACTTCACAAACGGCAGCCGGGCCTCGGCCGCCTTGAGCGTGCCCTCCGGCGTGAAGGGGCGCAGGAAAAGCTGGTACATCATCGCCCCGCGCAGATACGGCGGCACCGCGCGGGCCGTCAGGTTCGTCAGATCCTTGTAGATGGGGTCCTTCAGCTCGAGATCCCGCGCGCGCGGCGTCTCCGCCGCCGCGAGGGCCGCGGCGCGCGCGGTGCGCTCGGCGCTCGTCCGACCGGCTCCGTCGACAGCGCGGATGTCGTATCCCGTCCCCGCGAAGACATACGCGCCGTCCGCGTACGCGCAGCGCTCCGCGAGCAGCGGCGCATCCGCCAGCGCCGCGGGAAGTTTGGCCTTCACCGTCACAGTCTCCCGGCGCAGATTGAACACGCAGACGACGCGCCGCCCGTCCGGCGCGGTGCGCACGAACGCCGCCACCTTCTCCGGCGCGTCGGTCTCCAGCCATACGAGATCCCCTTCCGTGAACGCCGGCTCCGCCGCTCGCAACGCGCAGAGTTGAGGCAGCACAGCACGGCAGCAGCCCTCCTGTCCGGCGGAGAGGACCGGCACGCCGTCCAGCGCGAACGCGAACGCCACCGGCACGGGATCCCAATGCGGGGACCCGCGCAGGAAGCGGCTGCCCTCCGGACGGTTCTCGCGCATCAGCCGCCACAGGCGCTCGAGTTCAACAACAGGCTGATGCGCCTTCAGCACGTCGTTCAGCGCGGCGTTCCACGGCGGAGGGAAGTCGGCGTCGAAAGCGCTGCGCTGGTTGCCGAGCCGCGACCCCTCGGCCACGAGCACGAGACCGGGTTTCACGCCTTTGACAGCCTGACGCGCCAACTCCCACGTTTCGAGCGGCAGGCGGTCGGCACCCGACACCACCCAGCCGTCGGCCGGCGAGCCGACCCAGCGCGGCACGAGGTTCGTGATGACGAAAAGCCCGTCCTCGCCGGACGTTTTGGGACAGACGCAGGGTGCCAACGCCTTCAACCCGGCGGCGTGCGCGGCGGCGGTGAACGCCGCCACCTGCGCCGGTGTCGCCGACGCCTCCTGCATCCGCACGATGGTCACACCGCTCGCCGCGAGGGCGGGCATGTTCGCCGTGCCCGCCGCCGGGACCTGCGCGACAACACCTTTTTCCAGCCACACCGGAACGTCTCGAGCCGCCAGCGTCAGCGCCGTGCACGCGGTCGCAACCATGAGTTTTTTCATGATTACCATCGTATCACACGCCGCCCAAACAACTTGCGGATTTGCGCATAAAAAACATCTTTTTTGCGCAGCGTTCGCGTGGAGACCCGCATGCTCATCGTGTACGGGTACGTGACCGGGAACGAGAAAGACGAGGGCCGACACGCTTATCTTGATGGCGGTTATCACCGCTTGTCGCAATGTGTCAGGATCCGGCCCGATGTGCGCAGTGGCGGAGGGGGAGGGATTCGAACCCCCGGTACCTTGCGGCACGCCGGTTTTCAAGACCGGTTCTTTCAACCACTCAGACACCCCTCCAAGAAACGTGGGCACAGTATAGGCGAAACGGGCTGGACAATTCAAGCCCGGCTACACATAATGACCGGCATCACACGGTGCGCAGAATGTCCGGGGGGTCGAAAACGATATGCAGGCGAAGTTCAGGTGGCACGAGGCGGTCGCGGACGGGGAGACGGCGCGGGCGCTGTCCGGTGCGCTCGACCTGCCGCTTCCCGTGGCGCTTGTCTTGGCGGCGCGCGGCGTGTCGACGCCCGACGCGGCGCGTGCCTTTCTGAATCCCAGTCTCAAAGACCATCTGGGCGATCCCTTAGCCTTCCCCGGCGTGCGCGTGGCCGCCGAGCGGCTGTGGCAGGCGATCCGGGCCGGCCGCGCCATCGTGGTCTACGGCGATTTTGACGCGGACGGCGTCGCGGCCGCCGCTGTGCTGGTCACCGCCCTGCGCCGGCTGGGCGGGGCTGCGGAGGTTTTCCTGCCGGTGCGCGAACCCGAGGGGTACGGGTTGACCCGCGCCGCGCTCGAACGCTGTCTGCGCGAGCGCGGCGGCCCGCCCGACGTGCTGGTGACCGTCGACTGCGGCATCAGTTCGCCGCAAGAGGTGGCCGACCTCGTCCGGCAGGGCGTCGAAGTGATCATCACCGACCATCACGAGCCTAACGGAGCGCTGCCGGACGCAACGGTGATCGTCAATCCCAAGCTGGGCGCCGCGCCGGGCGCGGAACACCTGTGCGGAGCAGGTGTGGCGTTCAAAGTGGCGCACGCCTTGGTCGAACTCGGCAAAGCCAACGGCTGGTATCAGGGTGCGTCGTTCGGCGGCGAATTGCTGGTGCCGGCGGGACTGGCGACGGTGACCGATATCGTGCCGCTGACGGGCGAGAACCGCGTGCTGGTCTGGAACGCGCTGAAATATTGGCCGCGCTTTGCCGGTGCTGGCTTGCAGGCGCTGCTGGCGCGCGCCGCACAGCAGACCGTGACGGCTCCGGATGCCACGACGTTCGGGTTCATTCTCGGGCCACGCATTAATGCGGCCGGCCGCATGGCGTCGGCCATGTCCGCTTATGAGCTGCTGACGACACGCGACCGCGACCGCGCGGCCGCGCTGGCCGCGCAGCTTGAAGCGTTCAACGGGCGGCGGCGCGGCGTGGAGGAGCGCATCGTGCTGGCCGCGCGCCGGCAGTGTGGCCTGGACAGCGCGGGCGCGGGCTTCAGCGAGGCGGCCGTGGTGGTGGGCGGGGATGGGCCGCACGCCGGCGAGGAGGGGTGGCATCCGGGGGTCATCGGCATCGTGGCGGCGCGGCTGTGCGATGCCACCGGCCGGCCGGCCGCCGTCGTGTCGTTCGACGAACGCGGCGCGGGGCGCGGTTCGTTGCGCGCGGGCGAGGGGTATCACGCGCTCGACGCGCTGGCGGAGGCTGAAGAAACACTCGCCGGATACGGGGGGCACGCGCGCGCCGCCGGCTTCCATGTCAAGCCCGGCGCGTTTGACACCTTCAAGCGGCTGTTCAGCGAGGCCTGCGCGCGGCAGGCGGCCGCTTGCGGGGGTGGCTTGTCCCGCACGCTCGCGGTGGACGGCTGGCTTGAACCGAACGCGCTGACGCTGGCGCTCTGCCGCGCGATCCGGCAACTCGCGCCGTTCGGCTGCGGCAATCCCGCGCCGCGCTGGGGCGTACGCGGCGTGACCGTGAAAGAGGTCCGGCCTGTCGGCGCGGCCGGGGAACATCTGCACTGCGTCCTCGCATGCGGCGGGCAAACGCTGCCGCGCGGCGTGTGGTTCCGCAACGGCACTGCAGCCGATGCGTTGCGGGCGCACGCCGGCCCCGTCGACGTGGTGTGCGAATTGCGCGAAAACGTTTTCGGCGGCGAAGCCTCCGTCGAGCTGCATATCGTGGACATGGCCCCGTGCGCGTGAAGGGCGTGCGTTTCAGGGCTGAGCGCGCGGCTTAGGCAGGAACGCGATTAGCGACGCGCCCGCGAGCGCGACCGCGATCAGCACCGAGAAGCCGAGCGCGTAGCTTTTGGCGGCCTCGCTGTACAGGGCGCCGACCAGCATCGGGAAGGCCGACTCAGCCACGCCGTCCGCCACCAGGATGATCCCCATGACGCGGCCCAGCGCGCGCACGCCGAAGAGGTCGCCGGCCATCAGCGGAATGATCATGTAGTCGCCGCCCAGGCCGATGCCGAAGAGCACCGCAAAAACGTAAATGCGGCCCGGGAAGGCCGGCAGGAGCAGCAGCGGGATGGCCGTCGCCACGAGCAGGTAGATCAGCAGCATCACGTGCTTGCGGCTGAAACGGTCGGCCAGCCAACCCATCAGCACGCGGCCCGCGAGGCTGGACAGCAACACGAGCGATAGGATTCGCGCTGCGCCTTCTTGCGTAAAGGTCTGATCGCGCAGGTAGAGCTTCAGGTGCTGCATCACGCCGCCGACCGCGCCGATCGAACACATGCTGCCGAATGCCAGCAGATAAAAAGCGGGAGAACGCAGGATCGCACCGATGTCCACCTTGGGGGCTGCGGGCGGCGGCGCCGCCCCGGCCTGCTGCGGCGCGGTGCCGGGGTTCTTGAGCAGCAGCGGCAGCGGGAACGCCAGCAGCACGATCAGACCGCCCAGCGCAAGCAGGGCGTGGTGCCAGCCTAGGACGTGCTGCAGGCGCGCGGCCACCAGCGGCACCAGCGCGCCGCCCGCACCGATGCCGAGGTAGGCGATGCCCATGGCCTTGCCGCGGTTCTTGTCGAAACGCCGCGCGATCAGCACCTGGCAGGGCAACGGCCCGCCGCAGACATACGCCAGCGCGTTGAGTACGTAAAAAAGATAAAAGAGCGGCAGCGTGTCGGCCATGCTCAGCCCGGCCAGCGCGAGGCCGCCCAGCAAAGCGCCCGCGGCCATCAGGCGCTGCGGACCGAAGCGGTCGACCAGCCACCCGGCGATGAAGCCGAACAGCGGGCCGACCAACAGCTTGCCCAGCGCGTTGCCGCTGGTCACGGTGGCGCGCGACCAGCCGTATTCCCGGGTCATGAAGTCATAAAAAAACGGCAGCCCGTACAGGGCGAACCCCACGAGCGCGAACAGCGCCAAGAAGGCCGCTGTCACGGTGAGCGTCTGCGATGAGCGCCAGCCGGCGGCCGCGCGCGAGGGGGCTTGTTTCATGGCGTGAAGACCGGGGGTGAACAGTTGACGGAGGATTACTTGACCAGCACGGTCAGGCGGCGGACCTCGTATTGGCCGCCGTTGCCCATGAAGGTGTAGTCGGGATGTTCGCCGGCGGCGTTGTTGCCGATGCCGATGTCGCAGGGCGCGCCGCCGTTGAAATTATTGTAGGCGAAGAGCGTCAGCCGGCTCTTCCAGCAATGGACCTGCATGCAGCCGTAGACGCCGTCGTCCGCCGGCTTGTCGTCGAAGTCATATTTGGCGCCGTTTGCGCCGGGCAGGTTCAGGCCGTTCGGGTTGCCGTAGTTCACGCCCCAGAATTCGATATTGCCGCCATCCGAATGGTCCAGCGCGGGAATGCCCTCGACGTTGGAACGCACCGTCAGGTTGGAGACCCGCGTCTGGTGGCGGATGCCGCTGCGTGCGTGCGGAATGCCCAGTTGTTTGGCGTCTTTCGTGAATGCGTCCATAATGGTGCAGACGTAGCGGATGCTCTCGGCTTGCTGAAGCTGGAGCACGTAGGCCACGCGCGCGAACGTGCCTGCCGCGCTGCTGGCGTCGACGGCGTATTTCGGCGCAGCCGCATTGAAATTGCCGCCGAGCGGCAGGTCGATCTCGTAGACCTTGCGGAAGCCCTGGAGCTCGGGCAGGGCCAGTGCGCCGTCTAGCTTCGGCTTGTTGCCGCAGCGGAAGGCGCCGGCCGGCAGGCCCAGGCCGTTGACGAGGTTGGGCTCCGCAAGCTGGTCCCAGGCGAAACGCATTGCCATCGGCGCGCTGATGCCGGGCGCGGAGAGCACGACGCTGCCGCCGTCGATCACCGCGTCGGCCTTGCGGAAGAGTCCGTCCTGGCCGCAAAGCTCGAACCAGGTCGGCGGCTGGCCGTCACGCGTCTTCAGTCCCTCGGCGTGGTCAAACGTGACGCGCAGCTTCGCGCCTTCGACCGCGAAAGATTTGTAGACCGGCCCTTCCCAGCGGATCGCCTTCATGCCGTACGTGCGGTTGAGCGCCTGATTGGCCATGCGCAGCCCCACGTCCTGCTTGTTACGCGGGTGGATATCCTTGATGTTGCCGATGTCGTTGATCACGGTGTAGCCGGTGTTGGGGATCGCGGCGGGCACGGCGGCCTGCGCCTCCCAGATGCCCGGCAGGTGCGTGGCGCGGGCCGGGCCGTAGTTATAGGGCGCGAGCTGCACGAGGTAATAGGGGAAATCGCCCTGGCCCCAGACCTTGCGCCAGCCGTTCACGAGCGCCTTGGTCTTCTCCAAGTACAGCATGCCCTCGCCGTTGTTGGAGCAGCCCTGATACCAGATCGCGCCTTTGATGGCGTACGGGACAAGCCCCGCCACCATGCCGTTGTAGAGCACCGTGGGCTCCTGGTGCTTGCCCTGGGCGTTCGGGAAAACCAGATGCTGCGGGAACTCGGGTGCCGCGCTGATCGCCTGCCCGGCCGCGCTCCTGGCCCTGGCGTCCGCGACCCAAGCCTGCACAGCCGCCACATACTCGTTGAGTACCTGCGCGTGCAGGGGCGTGCCGGGGGTGGCGGTGTCGACGCGCGTCTTGATAGCGGCCAGCTCAGGCAGACCGTCAAACCCGCACGCCGGCGTCCACGGCTCGATGCGCGTGCCGCCCCACGAAGCGTTGATCAAGCCCACCGGCACCTTGAGCGCCTGATGCAGGCGGCGGCCGAAGAAATAAGCCACGGCCGATTCGTCGCTGATGCCTTCAGGCGTCGTCACTTCCCACGCGGCCTGAATGTTCTTTTCCGGTATGGGCTTGAAAGCCTTGGGTGCCTTGAAGTGGCGGATCAGCGGGAAGGTCGCGCCGGCGCGCTCCTGCTCGGCATTGTCCACATTCGCCATGCGCCACTCCATGTTCGACTGGCCGGAGCAGAACCAGACTTCGCCCACGACCACATTGGTGAAGGTGACCGTGTTCGCGCCGGAGACGGTGAAGGTCGCAGGATCGGCCGAGGCTTGCAGGGCCTCCAGCGCCAGACGCCACGCGCCGTCCTGGCCCGCCACGGTTTTCTTGGACTGCCCCGCGAACGAGACGGTCACCTGCTCGCCCGGCGCCGCCCAGCCCCAAACCGGCACCGGCTGTCCGCGCTGCAGGACCATGTTGTGGTTGAACACATTCGGCAGGCTGACATCGGCCGAGACGGCACCGGCGACCAATGCGGCGCTAGCCGCTAAAACAAACCCCGTACGTTGCATCATCATTCCCCTGTTCTGTTTCGCCCGGCCGCGAGCCAAGCATCTATCGTGCCGGTAGGATAGCGCATTTTTGCGGCGCGTCCAATCGCAAAACAGCAACCAGCCGATTGCCCACCCGAACGGCTTGACGCGGACACGCGCCGGCGCGATACTGCGCACTGTCGCAGGCCGACCGGTCCGGAAGCGGCTGACGTACGCGGCATATCAGGAGGTGAGGATGAGGCCAGAAAGGCGGATAGCGGCTCGGGAACATGGGATACGGATGCTGGCGCTCGCGGCGGGCTTCGCGCTCACGCTCCGCGCCGCGCCAGAACCGCGTTGGATCTCGGCGGCGGACCCCGCGCCCGCGCACGCGCCGAGCCGCTTCACCCGCGCGTTCCGCCTGGCGTACGTCCCGTCAAAAGCCTGGGTGCGCGTGCATGCCCGTGACCGGTATCGCCTCGCGGTCAACGGCCGGCCCGTGAGCGTGGGCGACACGCCGTGGGATGCGGAGTCCTTTGACATCACGCCGCTCGTGCGGGTCGGCGATAACATGATCGCGGTGGACGCCGATGCCGATGTTCAAAGTCCCGACAACTGTTTCATCTGGCTGCGGCGCCGCTTGTCCGCGCCGGCCGCGTTCGAGCGGCTGAGTTTCCGCACGCGCGACGCGCGGCAGGACGAGTGGCTCTACGTGGAGGTGGTCGATGACAAGGGGCACACCTCGGGATTCTACTGCGTCGAGCGGCGTCGCCCCGACCTGCTGCTGGGGCGTCACGGCAACGAGCGGGAACATGTGATCGCATTGCGGCAAGAGCCGACGCTCGCCTACCGCACGCAGTCCGCGCCGTGCGATTTCTCGCGCCTTGTCGAGGTCGGCATCCGCATGGACCGCAAACAGGCGCGCCCCGCTCCAGTCGGGCAGGTGGCGCTGGGTGCCGTCCGGCTGCACGGCGCAACCGACACGGATCTCGGCGGACCTGCCGGCTGGCGGCTGGAACCCGGCGCCGGCGAGCTCCGGCGCAGCCGGCTGGAGCCGGGCAGCAACGGGTTTTTTGTCGTGCGGTATGATTTCACTCCGGCGCCTGATCCGTGTGTTTCCGTGGACGTGCAGGCGTGGGGGCCTACCGGCGAGACCACGCGCGTGGTCAGTGACCGCACCTGGCAGGCCAACGGCCGGCCGGCCCTCCTGCCGGAGGTGAAGCGCGATTCGTTCGCGTGGTCACCGCTGGCGATCGAAGGTCCCGGCGCACGGACCAGCCCGCCGCTCGCCGCCGCCGTGAGCGTGACGTTCGACGGCGGTCGCGGCGTTGAAGGCATGACCAACGCCGTGACGCTGCAGGTGTGGGCTGCCGCCGCGCTGCCCGACGCGCGGGTCCGGCTGCGGCTGCAAAACTGGCAAGGCGACGAGGTGTTCAACCAGGACGCCGCCATCGCGTGGCGCGGCGCCGAAGGCCGCGCACGCGTCGCGCTGCCGGGGTTGCCGCGCGGCCTCTATCGCGCGGATGCCAGCTTGGCGGGCATCGCCGACCAGCGCCGCCACGCGGCTTATGCGGTGCTCGCGCCGGGCGAGACCAACGTGGCGAGCGTCATCCGCACGCTGACGCCGATCGTGCGGCGCGGGATGCCGTTGCAGGGCGTCGACACCAGTTGGCGGGCGGATCCGGCGCTGATGCTGGGCTTCCGCGATCAAGGTATCAATTTCCTGCAGGTCCACATGAGCCCCCGGCAGCTCGACAACGGCGAGTTCAACGACCTGCTGGCCTTCTGTCGGGCAACCGGCCTGCGCTTCGCGATCAACAACGAATCCGCGAACTGGTCGACCAACGCGCCCGGCCCCGACGGCCGGTGCCGTTTTGTCGCGCCGGACGGCTGTCATCGCTGGGATCTCTCGCCCGAGGCGCTGGACGCGGCGACGGCGACCGGACTTTTCGAAGGCGTGGTCTACGACGAGGGCGAGCACATGCAGCTCTGCCGCAACCGTATCGCCTTTCCGCGGGCATCGGACGGTCGGCCGTATCTGGTGGAAACCACCGGCATGACCCTGGAAGAGGCGCACGCGGCCTTCACCGGAGCGGCGCGTCAGGTGAACCGGTTTCACCGGCGGCACGGTGCGCGGATGATCGTGGAGAGCGTCTTTCCGTCGCTGTGGCATCCGCTGGCGCAGGCCGACGTGACGCTCTGCCCGAAGTTGCTCAAAGAGGACGTTTATCCGGTGGTGCTGGCGCTCGCGCTGGGCGCGGCCAAGCAATACGGCGCCGAGCTATGGTTCACGCCGGATTTCTGGTCGATGGGGCATTTTCCAGGACATTCGGTGGAGAAGTACACGGCCGCCCTGCGGCTCGCGCACGCGGCCGGTGTGGACAACGTGTACACCGAACATTTCATCGGGCTTTGCCGCATCCGCGGCGTGACCTATGAATTCTCCGCGTACGGGGCTGCCCTGCAGGCTTTCCTGGACGACGCCCCCTCGCGCGCCAAGCGCGGCTACACGTACTTGGATTACGAGCCAGAGGTCGCGATCATCCGCTTTCCGGACAGCGACTGGGGCCAGGCATCCTGTTATTATTGGGATACCCTCTACGGGGCGCTGGATCTGCCGCCCACGCCGGAGACCGGCGAATGGATGCAGGTGTTCAGTCTGCTGACCGGCGGCCAGAGCGATCCGCGCGCGGTCAATGCCAACAGCGCGGTCTATCCGCGTTACGAGCAGCCGGTGATGATGCCCTGCCCGCCGACCGCGGTCTACGACCACAACGCGGGGCCCGAAGTGCTGCGCGGCGTGCCCACGCTTTTCCTGTGCGGCGTGACCGTTTCGCCGGGAACGCTCGCGGCGGTCGAGGCGTGCGTGCGGCGCGGCGCGATCTGCTTTGCCGCCGCGCGCCTCTGCCCGGAGCGTGTGCGGTGCCAGGCGTCGGAACGGCCGGCGCGGGTGGGCGACAAGAAGGGCGCGTGGATCGTGCTCGACGGTTTCAGGCCTGAAGATCTCGGGCCGTACGAGCCCTTGCTGCCGTCGGTCGGCCATGCGTTGCGCCTGAAATTCAAGGGACGCGAGGTCGCCTTTGCCGCAGACGGAACAGGGCCTGACGCGCCCTGAAGACAGGAAAGAAGGCGCGAGTAAGAGGGGCGCGTCGTTTCCGCGTCAAACCGCGCTTTTGCCTTGGCGCTCGGGAGGAGGGTGTAGTATGCTCACCCAATCCTTTATTGTGCTGAATCACTCTCTCAGCCCTGACAAGGAAATGACTGGAGGCAAGT
>Ga0116158_10001437_pt1 | contig 21648 bp, 24 predicted proteins | sample AD_UKC052_MetaG_FD_89883 | JGI IMG/M metagenome (GOLD analysis project Ga0116158, IMG submission 89883) | Active sludge microbial communities of municipal wastewater-treating anaerobic digesters from USA - AD_UKC052_MetaG | ecosystem: Engineered > Bioreactor > Anaerobic > Digestate | place: USA... | reverse complement strand
GCGGTGGCTTCGCCACCGCAGAGGTTGAATTCGCAAGGCGCAGCCGCGAAGAAGGGGGAAGGGTCCTTTAAAATAACGTATGGCAATCCCCGACGACACCATCGCTGAGATTCGCGCGCGCGCTGACATCGTCGCCGTGATCGGACAGCACGTGCAGTTGCGCAAAGCGGGCCGCAACTACAAGGGCTTGTGTCCATTCCACGGCGAAAAAACGCCGTCGTTCAACGTGCATCCAGACAAAAACTTCTTCTATTGCTTCGGCTGCCAGAAGAAGGGCGACGCCTTCACATTCGTCATGGAATACGAAGGCAAAAGCTTCATGGAAGCTGCCGAACAATTGGCGGCTCGCTTTGGCGTTGTTATCCCCAAGGTCGACGAATCGCCCGAACTGCGACGTGCGCGTGGCGAACGCTCAGCGATGCTCGATCTCAATCGTGCAGCCTCGGCATTCTTCCGCGAAACGTTGGCGCATCCGCAACGCGGCGCGGCCGGGCGCGCGTATCTCGACAAACGCGGCTGCGATGCTGCCATCATCGAAAAGTTTCAGCTCGGCTACGGCCCCGACGACTGGCATCAACTCGCCGACTACATCCAAGCCAAAAAGCTCGACGTCGAACTCGCCGTGCGCTTGGGCTTGATCGCACGCCAGCAACGCGCAGGCGGCTTTTACGATCGCTACCGCGATCGCTTGGTGTGCCCCGTAATCGTGCCAGGTGGCGAAATTGTCGGCTTTTCGGCGCGCATCGTCGGCAGTGCGCCACCGCAGCCAGTCAATCCCGATCGCGGCGAAGCGCCGAAGTACATCAACTCGCCGGAATCGACGGTGTACAAAAAATCGCGGCTGCTGTTTGGCTTGGCGCAAGCGCGCGAAACCATGGCTAGCAAAAATCGCGCGGTCTTGGTCGAAGGCAACTTTGACGTAGTTACCCTGCATCAAGCCGGCATCACCGAAACCGTCGCGCCACTTGGCACTGCATTGACCGCCGAACAAATCGAGCAGCTGCGCCGGCTGACCCGCGAAGTTGTGCTTTGTTACGACGGCGATCGCGCTGGCCGCGCTGCGACTCGCAACGCGTTGGAGTTGCTGGTGGCCGCCGACATTCCCGTGCGCGTCGTGGCCCTGCCCGACGGTGAAGACCCCGATTCGATGGTGCGCAACCATGGCGGCGAAAAGCTTGCTGCGCTGGTCGATCGTGCGCAAGGCGGCATCGAATTCTACTGTTTTGAAGTGTGGGGCCGCTCGAAAGGCTCGGCCGATACCCAGGCCACCGCGCTTGATGACGCCGCTCGTTTTATCGCGAAAGTTGAAAACCCAACAAAACGTGATTTAATCCTCGGCACTTTGGCAACCGCAATGCAGTTGGACCCTGGGGTGGTCCGAAAAGCCCTCGCTCGCGCAGAAGCGACGATGGGCATCAACCGCAGCAACGATGATGGCTTTCCGCCGCGAGCGCCGCAACAAGGCTATGGCCAACGGTCCGGTGGCAGCCAGTTCGGCAATCGTCAGGGTGGTACTTCCGGCGGTAACTCCGGCGGCAGTCAATTCGGCAATCGCAACGCAGGCAATGCTGGCGGCGGCCAGTGGGTGAAGCGCGACGGCGGCAGCCAGTTCCCGAATCGTGGCAACGGCAGCGGCGGCCAGTGGGTGAAGCGCGACGGCGGCAGCCAGTTCCCGAATCGTGGCAACGGCAGCGGCGGCCAGTTCCCGAATCGTGGCAACTCGAATTGGGGCCAGCGGTCCTCCGGCAGTCAGTTTCCTGATCGCGGGTCTGGCTCCACCTCATATGGCAGCGACCCGCGTGGCGATGCCCCATCCTATGGCAGCGATCCGCGTGACAATGCCCCACCTTATGGAGGCGACCCTCGGGATGAAGATCCCCGTGATGCCGACATGCGCGGGTCGTATGAGGATCCCCGCGAAGGCATGAGTTCCAATCATCCCAATGCGCCTAGCGCAAATCATGCGCCTAGCGAGGCGGCTGGCACCGACAATACATCCGCCTCCCCTACTCCAGCCCCCGCAGCTGCCCGAAATTCGTCCAATTCGTCCACGTCATCCTCCGGAACCAGCCGTGGGCCAAGCAAACCTGCCCCAGAGGAAGAACTGCAACTGCTAGCGCTGCTGGCCGACCACCCTGGACTTATCGCAAGCCCCGAAGCAGACAAGGCTTTTTCGCTCTTGACGGACGCGGGAGTTCGGGACATGTATTCAGCCGCTCGGGGCGGCGAAGCCCTGACCGACCTCGCCCCGCAGAAGCTTCCAGAGAAAGCCGCGCAACTTGTGCTTAGTGCCAAATACGCGGCCAACGAAAACCCGAAGGCCCAGCTCACCGCCATGTTGAACAATTTACAACATAACCAAACCAAAGCTGGGTTGGTACAACTTCAGACACGTATGGCCGAGGCGCAACGCCGCGGCGATCGAGAACTCGCTCGTCAACTGGCGATCGAGATCAACAATGCCCGAAAGCAGGTTGTGTAGTTATGGTCCGTTCGCAAACCAAGCCGAAGTCGTCTAAAGAAGCCGCGTCGAAAGACAAGGACAAAGAAAAAGACAAGACCAAGGCGAAAAAGCCTGACGGAAAAGATGCCAAAGGCGCTAAAGCCAAACCTGGCAAACAACCGGCTAACAAAGATCGTGACGAAGAAGAAGAATTCGGCACACCGGATGAAGACGAAGAAGACGACGACGATTTCAAGCCGACGAAATCCACGAAGCCTAAAGGTCCGCCGAAGAATCTCGGCAAGGGCGGCGGCGACGAACTCGGCTTCGACGACGATCCAATCGATTTCGTCGACGTTGCCGTAGACGACGAAGAAGATGAATTTGGCGCACCGGTTAAACGCAGCGCAACGGCTGACGCCGATGCCGCCGCATTGGAAGCCGAATCGCGCAAGGCCAAAGTGCTCGACCCTGCCCGCGCAGCGTTGATCGCCAAAGGCAAAGAAAAAGGCTTCCTCACCTACGAAGAAGTCAACGATGCGATGCCGGAAGACGTCATCTCGACCGACCAGATCGACAGCTGGATGTCGACCCTCGGCGAACATGGCATCGAAATTGTCGATGCGAGCGCGCGCCGTGCAGCTGAAGAAGCTGGCGACGGTGAAGGCAAAATCGACGGCGACAAAGACAAAGAAGAAGTCGACGAAGACGAAGAGTATGCATTTTCGCGTACCTCGGACCCAGTGCGCATGTACCTGCGCAAGATGGGTTCGGTTTCGCTGCTCACCCGCGAAGGTGAAGTTGAAATCGCCAAGCGCATCGAAGACGGCGAACGCAAGATGTTGCAAGCCGTGCTCAACTCTTCGATCGCCGTCGAAGAATTGCTCGAAACCGGCGAACGTCTGCGTCGCGGCAAAGTCCGCGTCAAAGACGTGGTGAAGGACATCGACGAAGACGAAGCCGAATTCAACGAGCAGTTCTACGTCGACCGCGTCTGCAAGATCATCGACAAGGTGCGCAAGCTGCAGCGCGACACCGAGAAGATCGAAGAAAAGATGATGGAGAAGGGCGCCACCGAGGCCAAGAACAAGAAGCTCAAGGAAGGCATCAAAGCCAACCGCGCGCAAATGTTCGAAGACCTGTCGGACTTGCGCCTCAACAAGCCAACCGTCGATCGCATCGTTCTTCAAGTGAAGAACATCATCATCAAGCTCGACAAGGCTGAAGCTGAAGCCGTGGAATGTGAACGTCGCGCGGGCATGAGCGCTGCCGACATTCGCAAGACCCTGCGCGAAATGAAGACGTCGCCGCAAAAGGCGACCGCCGTTGGCAAAAAATCGCGGCTCACCGTCGCTGATTTTGAGGAGATGGAAGAGCAAATCAAAACCGCGATGCGCAAAGTCGCGGTGATTGAAGAAGAATCACGCGCTACGGCAGCGGATCTGCGCTCGACCTACAACGACATGCACGAAGGCGAGCGGCAAGCCGATCGCGCCAAGAGCGAACTCGTTGAAGCCAACTTGCGCTTGGTGGTGTCGATTGCCAAGAAGTACACCAACCGCGGTCTGCAATTCCTCGACTTGATTCAAGAAGGCAACATCGGCTTGATGAAGGCCGTCGACAAGTTCGAATACAAACGCGGCTACAAGTTCTCGACGTATGCAACGTGGTGGATTCGCCAAGCGATCACCCGCGCCATCGCCGACCAAGCCCGCACCATTCGGATTCCGGTGCACATGATCGAAACCATCAACAAGCTGGTGCGCACCACCCGCTACTTGGTGCAAGAACTCGGTCGTGAGCCAACGCCAGAAGAAATTGCCGAACGGATGGAATTGCCGCTCGACAAGGTCCGCAAGGTTTTGAAGATCGCCAAAGAGCCAATCTCGCTCGAAACGCCAATCGGCGAAGAGGAAGATTCACATCTCGGCGACTTCATCGAAGACAAGAGCATCATCTCGCCTTCGGAGTCGGTCATCTCGGTCAACCTTGCAGATCAAACCCGCAAGGTGCTCGCCACCCTGACCCCACGCGAAGAAAAAGTGCTGCGCATGCGCTTCGGCATCGGCGAAAAATCCGACCACACGCTCGAAGAAGTCGGCCAAGACTTCGAAGTTACGCGTGAACGGATTCGCCAAATCGAAGCCAAGGCGCTGCGCAAGCTGCGCCATCCGTCGCGCAGCAAACGCCTCAAGTCGTTTGTTGAGCAGTGAGCAGCTTCGCTCGCTAGCGTCCCCGGTCGGCCGCTCCGCACACTGCGGGCACCACCGGGGATTTTTTTTTGAGGTTAGCCATGCCAAACCAACCAGCTCACCCCGATAGCGCAGCGGCGCTGCAGCAACATGGCTTTGCTGTGGTGCCTGCCGACGCAACGGCGTTCGTGCAAACCAACGCGCTTACACAGCTCGCGCCAACGTGGGACCGGCTGCCACGTGACCAACATTTGCGCGACGGTGGCAGCTATCGCGCGCGCCGACACAGTTGCTTCACCTGTGACATGAGTGGCGCTGCTGGCGTGCTGCAGCAAGTGCCGCATCGAGCGCATTGGCAGCCGGTGGATTACAACGCGTTGCATGGCGGCTTCGAACGAATGTTCGAGCCGATTGAACCGGCTGTCGTCGCAGCGCCAGCGTGGCAGCAATTGTTACGAGGCCTCGCGGAGCTGTTTCAGCAAGTGCGCCCCGCCCCATGCTGGTTCATCGAAGCGCACCAATTTCGCATCGACACCGCGACCGGCATCGGCCGGCCAACCCCCGAAGGCGCGCACCGCGACGGTGTGGATTTTGTGGCGGTGATCATGGTGCAACGCGCCCACATCAAAGGCGGCGAAACCCGCGTGTTCGAAGCCGATCCGCCAGCAACAGCCGCGACGGCTGGCGACTTTCGATCGATGGCCAAAGGCGTGCGATTCACCCTGCACCAACCGTGGTCGATGCTATTGCTCGACGACGAACGCGTGATTCACGAAACCACGCCGTTGCAGCCGGATGGCAGTGGCGCGCCAGGTGTGCGCGACACGCTGGTGCTCACCTTCCGACGCAACAGTTTTCAAGCGCCGACAACGTAAGGCCGCCGCTGCTGGCGCGACGACGAACGCGCGAAGGTCTCGGTTGACGTGGCGTTCTCGGCGACCGCCCGTCCCGTTCGGCCCATTGCAAGGCAACCGGTGCATCGCCTACGCTGCCGGCCATGACCATCTCGCCATTGTGGGCCGCGCTCGATACCTATTCGCCAACCCTGCGGGCGTCGTTTGCAACCGCAGGCGCAACGCTTGCGTCGCAAGCCCCGGGCATGGACCTCGCGGTTGCGCTGTACGCGGTTGCCGATGGCCAACTCGGCACGGAGCAGTCGCCGTTTCCACCGTCGGTGTACGACAATTACTATTGGATGCCGCTCGCCGAGGTTGACGAAGTTCGGCAAGACCTCGACGGCATGGCCAAGGTTGGCGAGTGGGATGATGAGCGCACGCGCGTTATCAACTGGTGGGTGCCAGGTTGGCTACCATTGCTCACCGACGGCAACAGCAACTACATTTGCATCGATACGGTGGGCTCGTTCGGCGGCGCGCCTGGGCAACTTATCGAATTCATCCACGATGATGACGAGCGCTTGGTCTTGGCACCAAACTTCGATGCTTGGTTTGCCGCATGGGTCGCAGCGCTCGATGCCAAGCATTTCGCCGTCGAAAAAGACACCGACGAAGATCCACCATTCATTTCGTTGCGCGCCAAATCGACCTTGAAAAAATTCTTGGCAGCGCGGCTCGAAGGTTATCCGAAGCGCCACAAAGCGACCAAAGAGAAAATCGCTGCGCCCAAAGCAGCGAAAGCCCCTAAAGCCAAAGCCGCTCAGCTGTTAGCAGTCTTCAAAGAGCGCATGTCCGTCAGCGACGTCGCCGCTGCGCTGGCCGCTGGCGCAGCCATTAATGTGCAAGACAAAGATGGCAACACCCCACTGCATCTAGCCATGGAGTTCGGCAACGACAGCGTGCCGGCAGCGCTGATCGCAGCTGGCGCCGATGTGCACGCCCGCAACCGACATGGCTACGCGCCCATTCACCTTGCCGTCCTTGCAAAGCCGCGTGCTGCGCCGTTGTTGATCGCAGCGTTGGCCAAAGGAGGCGCCGACCTCAACGCACCATCGCCGAGTGGTAAGCCGCCGATCCTTAGCGCACTACATGTCGAAGCAGCGCAAGCGCTGATTGCAGGTGGCGTCGAGCGCGCATCATTTGCATCGTATCCTGCCACAGCGTGGCTCGATGCCAGCGTCGCACAAGCGATGTTAAACGAAGGCTAGCCGCTTAGGCCGCCGGCCCCGCTTGCGCCGCCGCGAGGGCTTCGTGTGCGCAGGTCGTCGCGATCAAGTCGAAGGTGCAAAGCACGATGCGTTGCGGCAACGCGTGGGTATTGCAGTGCTCAACGATCGTGCGCACAGCAATCTCCATCGCATAAGCAACCGGGAACCGATACACGCCGGTTGAAATGCCTGGAAACGCGATCGACTGCACATCGTGCTGCACCGCAAGTGCAAGCGAGTTGCGATAGCAGGCAGCCAGTGTTTCGCGCTCGCCGTTGCCGCCACCATGCCAGACTGGGCCAACTGTGTGAATCACATGTCTCGCTTTGAGCTTGTAGCCTGCCGTGATTTTCGCCTGGCCCGGTTTGCAGCCGTTGAGCATGCGGCATTCGGCCAACAGCTCGCGCCCGGCCGCCCGATGAATCGCACCGTCGACCCCTCCGCCGCCCAGCAGCGACGAATTGGCAGCGTTGACGATCGCATCAACGTCCAGCTTGGTGATGTCGCCTTCAGTGATTTCAATGCGTGCCCAAGGTGTCATGACTCCTATTAGTGTACATTTGACACAATATCAAGCAAATCGTTGCCATGGGACTATTTCGTGGCATCGCGGTATCGTGGCTGGTAGGTTGGGCGTACATGCGCATGTTCCGTAACCTAGCCTTCGTGATGCTGCTGACGTCACTGTTTCCCGCGCGCGCCGATGCGGAAATCAATCGTGCGGAAAGCATCGAATGGACGACGGCAGATGCAGACCTCGTCATCCGCGGTAGCGTGGCGTCGATCAACGCCACGCCGCTACCGCCGGGTTGGTTCGACGTGACGTTCAACGTCAGCGAAACGATCAAAGGCAAAGCCAGCAAACAGGTCACCGTGCGATTGCGCCATGTTGGCGGCGAACAACCCGACGAGTGGCAAGCCAAAAAGCGGGATTTGTTGTTGTTCGCGGTCAAAGCAAGCAAGCGCGCCGACGATAAAAACTACAACAAAGCCACGTGGGCATTGCGCTCTGGTCTTGGCGATGCGGCCGTGCTCGTGCTTGACGAAAAACAGGTTACTCGCGCTTTTGCCCGTGACTTCAGCGTGCTCGAAACGCGCGACGCCATCCTCGCTGCCGTCCGCAAAGCGGCGCCATCCCAAGCAACCAAAGCACAGCAATTGGACGCACCAGCGGAATCACCCGCCTTTAAAGCGCTATGGGCCGGTAGCGCTGTCTGGCTGTATGTGCCCGTCGATGCCGCGTTGGAAACCCAAGCGATTGCCTGGCTCAAGTCCAACGACCTACGCTTACGCGAAGAAGCCGTGGCCGCCCTCGCCAATTTCCACACCGTCGCCAACGTTGCCCGCATGACTACGCTGCTACGCGACCCAGCGGTGGTCACCGTGCAAAGCCACGACAAACCAGCCGTGTTACGCTACGTGCTGCGCGCACAAGCTGACAAAATCTTAACCGACTGGGGCGTGGCGCACGCGACGCCGATCATCGAGCAACCGCGCCAACCGTAATTTCAGCGCGGTGGATAGTACGGTTGTGGCTGCGGCTGCGGGTACGGTTGTGGTTGTGGCTGCGGGTAACCTTGCTGCGGGTAACCTTGCTGCGGATAGCCCTGCTGCGGATAGCCTGGCTGTGGCTGCGGATAATAGGGTTGCGGCTGCGGTTGCGGATAATACGGTTGCGGTTGCGGTTGCGGATAGGCAGCGCCATAGCCTGCACCACCATATGGGTTGCCACCGTAGGCACCACCGTAATTGCTTGGCTGTGCTTGTGGCAGCGTCGAGATTTGGCGCCAGCCACTCCAATCGCCAACGCGATCACGCTTTTCGGTGGCCCAACGGCCCGAAAACGATTGGCCGTTTGGATTAAACGTCAAGTAGCCCGAGCCGACGAGCATTGGCTGACCAGGCTCGGTCCAGTTGAACTGCAATACATTGCCGCGCAACTGGCCAGCAAACGAACCGATCACATCCTGGCCATTTTTTTGGTAAACCCAAACACCTTGCACGAGCCCTTGGCCAGCGGCGCCGCGCGGGTCCGCTTCAATTTTCACTGCGCCAAACGATGACTTCCATAAGCCCAACGCGTTGGTCATCGGCATCTCAACTGGCGCGGGTGGATTGAAAGCGCCTACTTGGGTCGGCTGGCCACCCATCGTGGCGTTCTGCGAACTCGTCGCCGAGCCAGCAATGGCCAATAATGCCGTTCCGAAGATGATGGCGCGAAAAGTCGAAGTGAGTCGTTGCATGGGTTTGGAGCGTACCACCAGCGCTTGCGCGGCTGCAGCCAAAAGGCTAAGGTCTGCACCGTTTCCGTGAGAAAATCCACATGCTTCGGCACTGGACCCCACGAAAAACGGGCCTATAGCTCAGCCGGTTAGAGCGGCCGGCTCATAACCGGTTGGTCCCAGGTTCAAGTCCTGGTGGGCCCACAAATAAATCGACGGAACTGACAACTGAACCACGAGGCAAAGCGAAGATATGCGCGAACAACTAAAAGCCCTGCTCGAACTGCAAAACGCTGATGCCAAGGTACGCGAGATTGAAAAGATCATTGCGGGCCTGCCCTCGAAGCTCGACCCCGTTCGCCGCGACCTCGATAAGCTCGAAGCGTTGTTAGGAGCCGAGCGTGCCAAGCTCAAAGACACCGAAACTTGGCGCAAAGATCATCTCTCCGCGATCGAACGCGAAAACGATCATTTGAAAAACGCCAAAAACAAATTGTCGGCATCAAAGAATGGCAAAGAGTTCAACGCTGCCAATCGCGAAGTTGACCACAAGCGCAAATCGATTACCGATCGCGAAGCTGAATTGAAGAAAATCAGCGAAGCAGCCGTGAATTCAGCCGCGCAACTCGAAGCGCGCAGCAAGGACGTCGAAGCCTTGCGTGAACAGTTGCTTGGCAACCAAGCGGCGCTCGTCGAAGAAACCGCCAATATGCAAGAGAAGCTCGCGGCTGCCGTGGTCGCGCGCGACGCTGCACGCAATGGCGTCGAACCGTCGTGGCGTAAAACCTACGACGCATTGTCGGCCAAGCGTGGTTATGCCGTCGCGCCTGTCGTCAAAGGCACCTGCCAAGGCTGCCACATGGCGTTGCCACCGCAACTCAATAATATTTTGGCGCGCCTTGAAAGCATTGAAACCTGCCCTCGCTGCAGCCGCTTGGTCTACCGCCAAGAATTCGTTGATGCACCGGCCGCTGTGGCACCGACCGACGCTGCGCCAACCGCCTAAGCATGGCGGCGCCCCGCACCATTCGTTTGGTCGTCGAATATGACGGCACCAACTTGTGTGGTTGGCAGCGCCAAGACAATGGGCCAACCGTCCAAGGTCATCTTGAAGCGGCGTTGGCCGATCTTTTAGGCAAGCACACTGCGGTCGCCGGTGCGTCGCGCACCGACGCGGGCGTGCATGCGCTTGGCCAAGTCGCGCGGTTCGTCACCGACGGCACCATTCCACCGCGTGGCATCATGCGCGCGCTCAATGCGCGCTTGCCGCCGGGCATTGCGATCGCCGAAGCCAGCGAAGTCGAAGGCGACTGGCATCCGCGATTTTCCGCCACCGGCAAACACTATCGTTATATGTTGTGGCTGCGGCCCGAACGCTCGGCCCACTGGCACAACCGCACCTGGCATCGGGCCTTGCCCGTTGATGTTGAACGCATGCAGGAAGCAGCGCCCCATTTTGTGGGCGTGCATGATTTCGCAGCGTTTCGAGCGGTCGGGTGTGTAGCCAAAACCACGCGCCGCATCATGAGCGAAGTCTCGGTAACCCGCGATGCGCGCACCCCGGACCTTTGCGTCATCGACGTGTGTGGCAACGCCTTTTTGCGGAACATGGTCCGAATCATGGTGGGCACGTTGGTCGACATCGGGGAGCACCGGTTTGCACCTAGCGAGTTGCCCGAGATCATTGCCGCAGGCGACCGCCAACGCGCGGGCCAAACCGCGCCAGCGCAAGGTTTAACTTTAGTTTCAGTACGTTACGATGGCGTCCGAGGCGAACATATAGGCGCGACCCAAGCGTCGGCTGAAACGGTGTAAGTTGCAGCGGCCGCGCGCGTTGGAGTAGCAGCACCTTGGACCCGCTTTCACCATCACCTGCCATGGCACCTGCCACGGCACCTGCCACCGCTCCCACGCCGGCGGCCGTAAACGCGATCGATCTTGCCACCGAACAGGCGAGTATTGCCAAAGCGCAAGCCGGCGATCTGGCTGCGCTCGCGCCGGTGCTAACAGCGTACGCCAAGCTACTCTATGCCACGGTGGTCATGCCTCGGGTGGGCAGTGCCACCATCGCTCGCGACATCGTGCGCGAGACGTTGGCAACCGCCGTTGAAAAAATCGATCGCTTTGCATGGCAAGGCAAATCCATCTATCCATGGCTGCGGCAAATTGCGATCAACAAGATTTTCGATATGCATCGCCAGCATCAGCGCTCGCGCCGCCTCGCCGATGCGCTTGCCATGCAAACCGATGCGACAACCGACGACGACGCCAGCCCCGACGCCCAACTGATCGCCGACCAAGAGCGGCGCCACAATCGCGCTCGTATCGACGCAGCATTGGCGCAACTCGCCGACCGCTATCGCAGCGCACTGGAGCTACGCTTGATTCACGAACTATCGCGCGAAGACTGCGCCAAGCAGCTCGGCGTGACGGTCAGCACCTTTGACGTGCTGCTGTTTCGCGCGGTCCGCGCCTTTCGCAAAAACTTTGGCACTCGAAACTCTCAACCTGAGACACTTGCAGGAGCACTACCATGACGCAACGGCCGCCGACCTCAGAACCAATTCCCGCGCTGCGCGACGGCGATGACGAGCGCGACGCCGTGCCTGAGCCCGACGCTGCCGCAGGTAATTCAGAACGAATGCGCGCTGCGCAATTCGCAGCGTTGCTCGACGACGAAGTCAACGGCTCGCCTCCGCCGGCGCTCGCCTTGGCAACCCGCAATCAACTTGAAACCGCGATCGCGCTGCGAGCCAGCGCTGGGCGCGCCACCCTTGATGACGCGGCCGCGGCCGCCATGGTTGCAAGCGTATTACAGGAAGCCAGCGTGCGCGGGCAACCAGTGGGCGCCGTCGATGAGCTCGCGGCCCAGCGCAGCAAAGCGCAACGACGGTCGTCGGCAGCACGCACGCCTTGGCTCGTCGCTGGCGGCAGCATGGTGGTAGCAGCCGCGGCGGTGTTGATGTTGGTGTTGCGGCCCAGCCCACCGACGGCACCAGCAGCAAAGCCAACCGTACCATTAGCATGGCAATCGCGGCCCGCCGATCCATTGATCGGCGTCATCGAGCGCGCCGAGGCTGGCAATGCAGCTGCACGCATCGATGCCATCTATGCCGACCGCCTCGACGGTTATCGCAACGCGCTTTATGCCCAAGCCGGAGTTGTGCAATGACCCGAGCGCGGTTGCCACTTTGGCTACGACACGCGGCCCTGCTGTGGTTGTTGGTTGTCGCATGTAGCCGCGAGCAAGCGGCCCACAGCGATGGCAACCAGCGCGGTGGCAGCGCTGCACCGGGCGTGGTGATCGGCGACGATCTGATGGTTGCGCTGGCGCAAGCCAAAAATCACCATCATAAAGCCAACGTCTACATTGCCGATGGCAATACGACGGAAGCGATCGCGTCGGTGCGGCAAATCTTGGCGTTGCGCTTTCCCGCCAATGCGCCCGAAGCTGATGATGTGCGTCACGATGCCCGCGCGCTGCTTGCAAAACTGTTGGCATCACAAGGCAAGCTCGAGGATGCTATGGCGGTGATTGCCGAAGGCTTAGCTAGCGCTACTCGCGAAAGCTTTTTCGTTGCAAACATGTACACGGTCAAAGGTGAATTGCATCAAGCTCGCGCTGAATTGCTCAGCAAGGACGTGGCGCGCAAAACCGACGCAGACGCCGAGCGACGCGCTGCGATTATGGCGTTTGATCGTTCGATCGAAATCAACACCAAGCTGCAACAACAGCTAGAAAGCCAGCACCGATGAACCACCGTTTCATTGTCGGCATTGTCGCCGCGTGCGCAGCGCTAACACTTGCAGCGTGCGCAGCGCGCAGCACCAAATATTCCACCGATACGCCGTTCGTGGGCCCCGTCGACGGCCACACCCGCATCAACGAACTTGAAGCCGCGATCACAGCACAACAGGCTACCGTCGGCTGGGACCAGGCCGACGCCAACGCCGCACGTTTTCCAATGGACGCGGCATTGCCAATGGCTGAACAAGCAGGCGCCGCTGCGTGCCGAGGCGCAATCAGCAACGTGCCACGTTGTGCAAAGATGTGTGAATTGGCCGGTTCGATCTGTCACAACGCCGACCAAATTTGCCAACTCGCTGACGACATGGGCGCCAATGTTGGCCGCGATGATTGGGCCAAGCAAAAGTGCAGCAACGCTGCAACTGCCTGCCAACAAGGCCAGTTGCGTTGTTGTAGCTGCGACGGCACGCCTGCCTTAGGAACCTCGCCATGAAGTTCACGTCCGCATGTCGAATCGCTGCGGTGATGTCGCTGACCATCAGCTGCGGCGGGGCAGCACCACGAGCGAGCGCGCCAGCCACCGCAGGGCCCACGCAGAATGGCGCCACGCCAACACTGCTGGCCGGCGACCCACGCAGCGAGATCGCAGCGCTTGATGCGCGCATCGTAACCAACCTCGACAAGTTGCAAATCCCGGTTGCCACCGTGCTCACACCGCTCGCCACCCAGATCGCCAACGTCGTGGTGCCGCCGGTGCCGCAAACCTGTAGGCAATCCACCAAACCGGTCTGCACCGACAGCTGCACCCTGGGCGCAGCCATCTGCGACGACGCCGGCAAGCTATGCGAGCTGGCCAAGCAGTTGAGCCCGGATGCCTGGGCCACCGACAAATGCCAACGCGCTCAGCAAAGTTGTAGCGACGCCACCAAACGCTGCTGCGACTGCCACTGAGCTGGCGAACGATCACGCCGGCTACGTCGGTAGCCGCTCGTCAGCGGCACCAGACGTAATAGATTCGGACACCTAGCAACCAGCACACATGGTCCGCTTCGTGCAAAGTGCGCCGGTATGCGCGCTTTAACGTCCCTTAGCTTAGCCCTTGTTTCCCTATCCACCTTGGCCGTCGGCTGCGCTGCGCAAGACGATGCAGCTGATGATGACTTGGCTGGTGAAGCCGACCTGGACGCCGAAGATGCCAAAACCGACGGTGGCTCGGCCAAAGATAGCTACTACACCGTGGAAGCCATCCAAGCGCTTGGCAGCATTGGCAGCCACCCGCCGATCATGTATGTGATGCGCCGTGCGAACGCGACCAAGACGTTGTGCAGCGACGGCGTTCGCCGTGATGGTTGCGCTGTTTCGACCTTAGACTTCTCGGCAATTCGCTTCGCAGAACAACAAGAACGCGGCTTGCGCGGCACCCTCAGCCAAAAAATCAACAACGGTCAAATTGCGTTGATGGTTCGTGGCAAGTTGATGGCTGACAAGATCGTCGCCAAAGAAGTTTGGCAACAAGATGCTGACCTTTCCGGCGTGCCCAACGGCGGCGCATATGGCGTGGCTGTGAAAATCAAAGATAGTGGCATCCGTTGCGTCGCAGCGCCTTGCCCAACGTTGCGCGAAGACAAACTCAACTCTGCAACCAACGCCAACCTCAACAGCATGGTGTTGCCATCAGACGAACTCACCGACCGCGCGTGGAACGCCGCTTACGACGTTGGCGACGGCACGCCAGGTAGCGCGGCTGGCGTGATGATCATCGGCTACAAAAAGACCGTGCGTGGCGAACGCGTGCGTGACGCCAATGCCGTGTTCTTCCGTATCGGCAAGTAGCTCGAGGTTGTTCGTTTACCAAGCCCGTGCTTCTTCCGGCACGCCGCCCAGTTCGTTGTCATAGTTTTCGTGACATTCAACGCAGTACGCAGCCTTGGGCGAAGGCGTGCGCCAATACACCGGGCCGCCGAGCTGTTTGATCCATTTGGCTGACGGTTTTTCCCAGTACAACGCGTACGACCAGTCTTTGTCTTTTTTCGACATGACGAACAATGGGCCAGGGATGGTTGAACCATCGTCGGCTTTTTCCGTCGAGCTTTTGACGATGATCGTACCAGCCGGGCTCGGTTCGCCTTTTTTATAGGCTTCGACACCAGCCGCGTTAACCCAGATTTCGACGTCGCGCCCACCATGCGTCGGCGACGCAAACGGCGCTTTCGACATTTTGGTGTAGGTCTGATAGTCCGCACCTTCTTGCAACGGCCCGAAGGCGCTGGCCGGATCAGCCACAACCGTAGGTTTGGTACCCGACGTTTTGGCGCCACCGCAGGCAGCAGTAGCAGCGACCAAAACAACTATCGACAACGATTTCAGCATGCGCCGTATACGTACCACGAGCGCAAGGTTACGGGTTTGGCCCAACATCGTGCGCCCTTATTGGCTGCGTTAGTTCACTATATTCCTTGCCAAGAATATTCACACATGAGAATATTCAACCATGATCGCAACCTTCACTGCGTTAGCCGAGCCAAACCGGTTGCGGATCGTCGAGTTTCTCCAACGCGGGGCCCAACCGGTCGGAGCCATCAGCGAACGCTTGCATTTGCGGCAACCGCAAGTGTCCAAGCACTTGCAGGTGCTCAAAGGCGCAGGCTTGGTCGACGTACGCCCCGTGGCGCAGCAACGCTTATATGAGTTGCAGCCTGCACCATTTCACGATTTGCAATTGTGGCTGGAACCGTACCGGCAACTGTGGGCCGCGCGGTTCGACGCGCTCGACGCAGTGATTGCAGAACTCAAACAACAGGAACGCAAGGAGACACGTCATGGCCGCAAAAAAAAGTGATAGCAACGACGGCACCACCCTTACCCTGCCCAGCAACGAAGAGATTCTCATCACGCGGGCGTTTGATGCACCCGCCCGCTTCGTATTTGCTGCGTTGACCAAACCTGAACACATTCGCCGCTGGTGGGCGCCTGCATCGCGCGGCGAGATGTTGCAATGCGATGTCGATTTTCGTGTTGGCGGCGCCTGGCGCTATGTGATGCGGGTTAACGCTGGTTTTGAGATCGGCTTTTCCGGCACGTTTTTGGAAATCACCGCGCCAACCCGCGTCGTGCAAACCGAAATCTTTGATCCGTTTCCGGATGCACCATCGGTCGTCACGCTCGAACTCGTCGAAGCCAACGGCGTGACCACGCTGACCAGCCGTATTCGCTATCCATCGCAAGCCGTGCGCGACCAAGTCATTGCCACCGGCATGGAAGATGGCATGCGCGAAAGCTATCAGCAGCTCACCAGCGTGGTGCAGCAGCTAGTTGTGGCCTAGGTCGGCCGCAGTGCTAAGCTGGCGGCCGTGCCGAGCGAAAAGAAAAAGGCCGCAGCGGATTATCCGCGCGTGAACATCGAATCACGCGCCGCACTTCGGGCGTGGTTTGCTGCCAATCATCGTTCCGCGACGGGCGTATGGCTTGTCACGATGAAGCGCTCTGTCGGTGGTGTTGTGACCTGGAACGACATCGTCGAAGAAGCGCTGTGCGTTGGCTGGGTTGATAGTTTGCCGCGCAAACTCGATGCCACCCACACGATGCTGTTGGTGACACCGCGTAAGCCGCAAAGCAATTGGTCTGCGAAAAACAAAGCGCACGTCGCAGCGCTCGAAGCGCAAGGCTTGATGCGCACGGCCGGCCGCGCGGCCATTGAAGTGGCGAAAGCCAACGGCCGCTGGGACGCGCTCAATGACGTGACCGCGATGAAAGTGCCCGCCGATTTGGCTGCTGCGTTGGCCAACCATCCCAATGCCAAGCGCCATTGGGATGCCTTTCCGCCGTCGACAAAGCGAGGCATTTTGGAATGGATTGGCCTCGCCAAACAAGCAACGACGCGCGCAACCCGCGTTAGCGAGACCGCGCGTTTGGCTAATGAAAATATTCGCGCCAACCAATGGCGCCAACCGAAAACGGCGATACGACCGCCAGCCAAATCGAAGTAGCAATCTGGTAGCGCCTACTCCACTGCGACTAAGCGGCCAAACACGCCGCGCCGCGTGATCCAACCGTTGATACCGCCGCGGTTGTTGCCGATTTGAATACGATCACCTTGCATGGCTTTGATCAAATGCAGGTACTGATTGCCTTTGACTCGGCACAACACAATATCGCCGACGCTGAGCACCAGATCGGCGATCGGCACCACCGTGCACAGCTGACCATCATTGACTTTGCCTGTCATGCTGTTGCCGCGTGGGCGGAACTGCACGGTTTCTCCGCGCGCTAATCTCGCTATGTGGCCATCGGCCCATCCCATGGCTGAGGCTTATCACGAAGCGGCTAGCCTTTGCGATCAAAGAACGAACGCTGCAAAAACGCCAGGCCAGCAACGATGGCGTCGACTCGCGCTGGTGCCAACGTACCAATGAAAGCGCCGAGCTGCGGTTTCGCCACCGATGAGATCTGCGACACCACCACCACGCTGCGCTTAGGCAGGTCGCCTTCGCCGTCGTCGAGCAACACGTTGCCTGGCTCGTTGCCACGTTGCAGATTCGTGGTCAACGCGCACACCACCACCGTGGTGATGCGTGAGTGATTAAAGACATTCTCCGATACCACGACGTGCGGATGCGCATGTTCAAGCGATACCGCGCGCTCGCCTGAAGCAAGCTCGACAGCCCCCAGCGGTTCTATCCAATACACATCACCACGATTGATGCGCTCACTCATGAAACACTTCGCCGCGGGCAAGCTTGGCAACGATGTCGGCAATGCGCTTGGTGCGAGTGGCTTCGCGTTTTGCCGTTGTTACGCGGTGGTAAATCGAAAAAAGATTGCGGCGATCGAGCGTTGCGTAGAAGCGTTTGGCGGCAGCGTTCTTGCCGAGCGCAGCAAGAAAATCGTCGGGAATTACCATCGTAGCGGAGCCAGCGTACGCTTGCGCCCAGCGGCCGTCGGCGCGTGCCGCTTCAACATGGGCCAGGCCCGCAGGCTGCATGCGGCCTTCGGCAATCAAGCGCTCGGCGTGCGCGCAGTTTTTCTGCGACCAATTCGATTTCGGGCGCCGCGGGGTCAACCGTTGCAGAAACGATGCTTCGTCGAGCGACTTTTTGTGCCCATCGATCCAGCCCCAGGCAAGCGCAGCCACAACGCAGTCATTCCAATCGACCGACGGTGTGCCGGAACCTTTTTTGTAAATGCGCACCCACAATTCGGTGGCACGCGCGTGATTAACGCGCAGCCATTTTTCCAAATGCGTCGAGGTTGCGAATGCTACGCCGGCTGGTGCCATCATGCTGGTGGTGACTGTTACACAACCTCAGCCGCTCATACAGGGGCTTCGATCACATGCTCGCTTCGTTGCCCCTGCCCTAAATCGTCGTTGCACATTTTCACGGCGGTGCGCGGGTTACGGTGGCCGCTTGCTCGGCACAGAGACACGCGCCGTAGATGAGGCCGCAGCCCGACAAGTAAATCCACAGTAGCAGCGCCATGATTCCGCCAAAAACGCCGTAGACCGCGCTGAGCGTTGCGAAATTTTGCAGATAAACCACGAACAGGCTCGCGATCAATTGCAGCAGCACCGTGGTCACCGCTGCCGCGACCCAAACGTCAGCGAAGCGCGGCGGTCGCCGCGGTGCCAATTTATAAAACAGGCATAAACTAAGGAACAGCACGACGAGCGGCACGACGAATCCCCATAGAGCGTAGATCCACGACCCAACATCGCGCATTGGAAACAGCCACGACTTGCCAACACTGGCCAACGCCGGAGCGGCCATGCCAACGAGCACAGCGCCCGCGGTTACGCCAAGCAATGCCATCCCGCGCAACGGCAACTGCCACCAGCTATACGCATTGTCGCCTCGCACATGATTGACGACGCGAATCAAGGTGGTGAAGCTTTGCAGCGCCGTCCAAACCAGCAGCAGCAGCGCTACCAAACTGGCTTGCTCGCGTGCGTCGATCACACCTCCGATCGCTTCGAAGATCTTGGTTCGCGCGTTGCCATCAAGTGGCACGTACGCTTCCACGTACGCCACGATGGCGCGTCCAGCGCTGGCCCGATCAACGAAAAACGACGCCAACGTGACGAACAGGATCATCAGCGGAAACAAAGCAAAGAATGCGTTAAACGCAAACGATGCTGCCCATAGCGTGCCGTCCTGCCGCCCAAAGCGCTTGCCCGAACGATACAACACGGACGCTGCGGCGCGCACGTGTCGGCTAAGCCAGCGTTGCATCGGTACTGTGCTTGGTATTGATCTGCATGTCCATCGGGCGCAACTGCACGAACTGAGCCGGCTGCGGAATACCGTCGCACGCGGCGCGCACAGCCTTTGCAGCGACAGCAGCATGAGCACTTTCGCTACATTGTGGCAAAAGTGGCGCGACGAACGTGCGGCGCCGCTCAATCGCCGTTAGCAACCAGCGGCGCGATCCTTGCAACCTTTGCGTTCAATCAACGCGTACCAACGCAATTGCAGAGGAGAACATCATGTTGCGAAGCCTACACGATCTTGAAGGTTACAAAGTAACCGCCAGCGATGGCGACATCGGCGTCGTCCAGAATTTCCTTTTGGAGGACGAGCACTGGATGATCCGTTACCTAGTCGCCAGAACCGATGGGTTCTTCGACGGTCGCAACGTGCTCATTTCGCCAGTGGCGTTTGGGCAAGCCGACTGGGCCACCCGTCGGTTGCATGTCGCGCTAACGCGCGACAAAGTCAAACAGAGCCCAAGCGTCGACACCAACCTACCGGTGTCGCGGCAGCAAGAGCGCGACTACTATCGCCACTATGGCTCGCCGGAGTACTGGGGCTATGGTGGGATGTGGGGCGGCGGCGCCTCCCCTGCGTCGCTTGCGGCCCAAACGTTGAGCGACAAAGCAGAAACCAAACGCAACGATGCATCCGACGACGTCCACTTGCGCAGCGTCGCTGAGATTCGTGGCTATCACATCCAGGGCCGAGACGAAGCGATCGGCCATCTCGACGATCTGATCGTCGACGACGAAACCTGGCAGGTGCGTTATCTCGTGATCGACACCAAGAATTGGTGGTTTGGTAAAAAAGTCCTTGTCGCGCCACACTGGGCCAGCAGCGTCAGTTGGAACGAGCGCAAAATTCACGTCGATATGACGCGCGATGCGATCAAGCACAGCCCCGAATGGGCGCCCGACGCTGCCGTCAATCGAGCGTACGAAACACGCTTATATGACTACTACGGCCGGCCGGTATATTGGGGCGATGGCGAACAACCTGCGCCCGCCCATAACGCGTTTCGCTGAAACATGCGCATAGATCGCGCGCGTGGGTTGCTTCATCGAAGAAATGCGTAACACTTCGCTCATCTACAACCCAGGATCGACAACATGAGTGATCAGAAAAAAACTGCCGCCTCGTCGGGCAAATGCCCCGTCATGCACGGTGCCAACACAACGGCGAGCACCGCCATGAATTGGTGGCCCAAGGCGCTTAATCTCGACATCTTGCATCAACACGATGGCAAGTCCAACCCGCTCGGCGCTGACTTCGACTATCGCAGCGAGTTGCAAAAGCTCGACGTCGACGCGTTGAAGCAAGACCTCACCGCACTAATGACGAACAGCCAGCCTTGGTGGCCGGCAGACTGGGGCCACTACGGCGGGCTCATGATTCGCATGGCCTGGCACGCGGCTGGTACGTATCGCATCGCCGACGGACGCGGCGGTGGTGGCACTGGCAATCAGCGGTTCGCGCCGCTGAGCTCGTGGCCTGACAACGTGAATCTCGACAAAGCGCGACGCTTGCTTTGGCCGATCAAGAAAAAGTACGGCAACCAAATCAGCTGGGCCGACTTGATCATTTTGGCTGGCACCATCGCGTACCAATCGATGGGGCTGCAAACGTTTGGCTTCGGCTTTGGACGCGAAGACATTTGGCATCCTGAAAAAGAAATCTTCTGGGGCTCCGAGCAAGAGTGGCTCGGCAGCACGCGCTACGACGGCGACGATCGCACGCAGCTCGACAATCCGCTTGCTGCGGTGCAGATGGGCCTCATCTATGTGAACCCTGAAGGCGTCGGCGGCAAACCGGATCCGCTGCGCACAGCCCAAGATGTGCGCGTCACGTTTGCTCGCATGGCGATGGACGACGAAGAAACCGTTGCGCTCACCGCGGGTGGCCACACCGTGGGCAAATGCCACGGCAATGGAGATGCTGGCGCACTCGGCCCGAACCCAGAAGCTGGCGAGCTCGCCGAGCAAGGCTTTGGCTGGCGCAATCCCAACGGCAAAGGCGTTGGCCGCGACACGGTGTCGAGCGGCCTTGAAGGTGCATGGACCACGCATCCACCCCGTTGGGACAACGGCTATTTCCACATGCTGTTTACCTACGAATATGAATTGAAGAAGAGCCCCGCCGGCGCGTGGCAGTGGCAGCCGATCAACATCAAAGAAGCAGACATGCCGGTCGACGTCGAAGATCCAACGATTCGCCGCATGCCACTGATGACCGACGCTGATATGGCCATGGTCAAAGATCCGGCGTATCGCAAAATCGCCGAGCGCTTCTACAAAGACCCTGCGTACTTCTCGCAAGTCTTTGCACGCGCATGGTTCAAGCTGACCCATCGTGATCTGGGGCCGAAGGCGCGTTACCTCGGGCCCGACGTGCCGAAGGAAGACTTGATTTGGCAAGATCCTGTGCCGGCCGGCAGCACGAGCTACAAGATTGAAAACGTGCGGTCGCGGCTGGCGACGTGTGGCCTTTCCATCAGCGACATGGTGAACACAGCGTGGGATAGCGCACGTACCTTCCGCGGCTCCGACAAACGCGGCGGCGCCAACGGTGCACGCATTCGGCTCGCGCCACAAAAAGACTGGGCTGGTAATGAGCCAGCGCGGTTGGCGCGCGTGCTGGCGGTGTACGAAGGCATCGCAACTGCTACCGGTGCCAGCGTCGCCGATGTGATCG
>Ga0116158_10001430_pt1 | contig 21692 bp, 12 predicted proteins | sample AD_UKC052_MetaG_FD_89883 | JGI IMG/M metagenome (GOLD analysis project Ga0116158, IMG submission 89883) | Active sludge microbial communities of municipal wastewater-treating anaerobic digesters from USA - AD_UKC052_MetaG | ecosystem: Engineered > Bioreactor > Anaerobic > Digestate | place: USA... | reverse complement strand
TCCTTCATAAAGCGGGTTGACGCCAGGACCTTTACCCTTGTAAAGCGGATTCTGGATTTCGCGGGCGTAGAGCCCCGTCTCCGCATCCCAGCGCAGCCCGGCGGCGAGCACATCGTTGCCGATCAAGGAACCTGCCTGCAGCGCGCCTGCGGCGTCGAAGAACATCGGCGTGCCGAAATCGCCGTAGTCGTAGCGCTCGACCACACGGCCCTCAGCATCCGTCAGCGCCAGCATGTGGCCGCGCTCGTCGACATGCGTGAAGAGCAGCTCGCCGGCGGCATCCACGAAGCCGACCGGCGGCGAGAGCATGCGGCCCGTGGCGGCGTAGCTCGTTGCCGCCGCGCCGCCGCCGCTGGCGCCGGTCAGCACGCTGACGCTGGACACGGCTGCGCCTGTGGACACTTCAAGGACGCGGTCGTCCGCCGCGCCGTCGCAGTCGTCATCGCGGGTGTCGTCGTACACGTAGGTCGTCACGGTCGGCGGCAGCCCGCCCGCGCCGAACACCGTCTTGCCGATGCGGCGGCCCAGCGCGTCATAACGGTACGTCGCGACGGTCACGGGCGTCCCGATGGGGTCGATCGCGTCCACCTGGACGAGGCGGTCGGCATAGTCATAGCGGTAGAAACTCGGCTCGTCCGCGCCGGTGAGCCCGATACGGTTGCCCTGCGCGTCGTGCTGTTCGACGCCGAACGGGGTGGTCGAGTACTGGTTCATCTGGAAGTCCGCCGGCTCGGGTGTGGTCGCGTCCATCGTATAGACTTCAACAGCGCCGTTGTTGGTGACCTGCTGGCGATTGCCATTGGCGTCGTAGACGTAGTCGAAATCGCCCGCGACGACGAGGCCGCTTCTGCGAGAGTGGCGCAACCGGTGCATCGCGTCGTAACCGTACTGGTTGGTCACAAGATTGGCGGTGCCGCTCCAAGGCGCGGTCATCGCGCGCAGGACCTTGTTCTGATTCCGGTCATACAGGCTGGCACGCTGATCGACGATCCCGCCGCCGCCTGCCTGCGCGTGGTTGATCTTCGACACCTGATGCCAGCCGTGGTCACTGTCCGCGTTCGGCACGCCTTGCGCGCCATTCCAGAAGATCCGCGTGTTGATGCCGTTGGCGCGCGTGATCTTCGCGAGGCGCACCGCGCCGTCGTATGCGAACATCGCTACAGGGTCGGGGTCGCCTTGGCCGGGGGCCTGCAGGCTCACGGCGAGGGGCCGGTTCAGCGCGTCGTAGGAGGTGTGTACCCCATGACCGCTCGGACACGTGCAGGTCCGGCGGTTGCCCACGCCGTCGAAGGTCGCAGTGGACACGGCCCCGTTCTGCGAACTGCTCACGCGGTTGCCGAGCGAGTCGTAGCCGTAGAGCAGCGTCGCCATGTCGTTTTCGGCGGAGGTCAGTCGGCCGAGACCGTCGTACGCGAAGGACTCGAACGTCGTCGTGGCCATCACGCCGGGACCGACGGCGATGTCGCGCCGGACAAGGCGGTCACACAGGTCGTACTGGTTGGTGATCGCGGTGCCGTTGGCGTCGACGCAGCGCTCCACATTGCTCCGCGGGCTCCAGACCAGCGACTCCGCCGTGTTGTCCGCATGGGTCGTCTGCGTCAGCCGGTCGCAGGCGTCGTAGGCGTAGGCGGTTGTGTTGCCGTTGGCGTCGACGCTGGCGACGAGGCGGTTGTTGCGGTACTCGATATACGTGGTGTTGATCGTGACGCCGCGCGACCGGGCACCTTCGTAGTGTAGCGTGGCGGTGACACGACCGAGGCCGTCGTAAACGTAGGCCGTCTCGTTACCGAGGGGGTCCGTGATCGAAACCAGGTTGTCACAGGCGTCGTAAGCGTTCGAAACGCTGTTGCCAGCCCCGTCGGCGGCGGTGATGCAGCGCCCGAGCGCGTCGTAGGTGAAGGTTTGCGCGAAGACCTGCCGGCCGGCAGTGACGTCAGAGAGGTCGGACTGCGTCGTGGCCAACACGTTGCCGCAGGCGTCGCGGGCGTACGCCGTGGTGTTGCCCTTCGCATCGACGACGGAGGCCAGCCGGCCGGCTCGATCATAGGTGTAAGCCGTGGTGGCGCCGTTGTCGTCCATGACGGACGTCAGCAGCCCGTTGGGCGCGTAGGTCCACGTCGTGACGGCCTCCCCGTCACCGACGGCGAGTTCGGTGAAGACATCGAAGAAGGCGCTGATGCTGGATACGCGGCGGTCGAGATCGTCGTAGACGTGACGCGTCTCGGCGAGCGTGCGGTTGCCCTTGTCGCCGGGCGCATCGCCGATTTCGCCGGCGGTACGTTCATAGACAAGGTTATCGGCGAGATCGAAGCTCCGCGTGACGACGTTGCCCATGGCGTCGACGACCCGGACGCAACGGTCGAACCCATCGTACGTAAAGGTGGTCTGCGAGGCGGTCGCGGCGTCGATCCTGTGGCTGCGCGCGAGGTTGCCATTGGCGTCATAATCGAAAACGTCCATGGCGCTCAAGCCGGTGCCCGGGGCGCGGACAGAGCTGAAGGGCAAGCCGCGTTCGTCGTAGGCGTAGGCGACGACATTGTCGGGTTCCGCGCCGCCGACGGCCTCAGGCAGGCGATGCAACGCGAGGCGGCCGTTGGCGTCATAGACGAACTGGTTGGTGACGATGCTTTGCTGGAGCGTGTGCGCCGCTTCATGCGCGATCTGGGTCGGGCGGTTGAGGCTGTCGTACTCGTAGGTCGAGGACCAGTACGGCTGGGTCTCGTCGAAGGCGCCGTCCGGTCCGCGGTTCTCGCGGTCGATGCGGACCAGATTGTTGTTCGCATCGTAGAAAAAGGTCGTGCGAACGCGCTCGCCGAAGGTCGCGCCTTGAGTCTGCTTGGGAACGGTGACGGGCTGGTTGAGTGCGTTGTAGACGGTTAGGACATCGTTGCCGCGGGGGTCGATGACGCGCGTCGTGTTGCCGCGCGCGTCGTGCTCGAAGACGGTGGTCAGTGCGAGTCCGCCCGGGCCGGCGTCGACCACGCACTGCGCGAGCTGACCCTGAGACCAGGCATACGTGTCGACGCGACGGTGGCCGTTCGCATCGGGCGCGTGGGTGACGGCCGTCAACTGGCCGAATGCGTCGTGGGCATATTCATAGGTCCTCGCCAGCGTGGCGCCTTCCTTGGCCTTGAAGGTGATGCGGCCCATTCTGCCGTGCGCATCGTATTCGGCGGTCGTCACATTACCGCGCGGGTCGGTTTCGGAGGTGACGAACCCCGCCATCTCGACCTTGAAGCCGTTGTTCCTCATCGACCCGTCATCAGGCGAAGTCAAATCGCTGAATCCCGGGTGCGGGCATTGCGGACAGAAGTGCGCGGCAACCTGGCGGACGACGGTTTCCGAGCCGAAACGAGGATCGTACTCGTAGGCACTGATGCGTTCGGCCGTATCAGGGAGCCCGTCGCCATCCACATCAACAGGTGTGTGGGCGCGCGCGCGCACGCTGCGGCAGTCGCCGCGCTTGCGCGCCGGCGTGTTCGGTTCCAGATCCGCCTGATAAACGAAGGCGAGCACGTTTCCGCCCGGCAGGCATGCTTCCGACAGCCGGTTGTCGCGGTTCCAGGCGTAGGTCGTCTCGAAAGAGTCGGGATCGGCTTCGCGGAGCTTGCCGACGGGGCGGTTGGCCGTGTCCGTCACCGGCAGGCCGGGGACCGCGCGGCCCGTGTAGGCGCGTTCGGCGACGCAACGGTTGCGGATGTCGAAGGAGACTTCCGACACGTTCCCGATGGCGTCGTTGAGGATGCAACGCATCGTGGCGTAACGGTTGTCGGGTGACGCGGCCTGCGGCATGTAGGTCAAGCAGGCCGGCGGATGCGCGCCGCGCTGGAAGGCAATGCAGCGCTGGAATGCCGGCGAGAGCGGATCGAGATCGTACTCGCAGTGCAAGGGCGTCTGCCCGAGCGCATCGACGACGGTCAGCAGCAGGTGGTTGGCTCGGTCATCCGCATGGCCGGAGGTGTAGGTGTAGGAGACCGTCTTGCCTTCCGGGAAATCGTTGCCGTTGGGCGTTCCGACGACGGGCGGCGAGGTCACGGACATGAGGTCGCCGGGGCTTCCGCCGCTGGAGCCGCCTCCGTAGTAGGCGTAGGAGACCGTGCGGCCGGTGGAGTCGGTGACGCCGGCGATGCGTCCTTCCGGCGTGTAGTCGACGGTATGAACGCGGCCGAGCGTGTCGGTGATGGCGGCGAGGCGGCCGGCGCTGTCGTAGCCCAGGGTGAGCGCGTTGCCGTTGCGGTCCTGGATGCGCGCGAGTTTACCGGCGGAGGGGAGGGTGCCCTGCGGGTTGAATTCCCAGAAGCCGGTGTCGGCGAAGGTGAGGCGGAAGACGCCGTCAACGAGGATCCCTTCGCGGAAGATTCCGGGACAGACGAAGGTGCCGTCGGCCTGACGCAGGAAAAGGTCTTTGCGGCCCGTGCCGTCATAGATCCAGGCGGCGGTCTCGCCGGGTTTCACGACGCAGCGCACGTCGTAGCCGTGCGCCCAGCGATTGCCCTGCGGCGTCGGCTCGCCGGTGCGCGAGCGGTAGGTGCGGGTCCAGACGAAGTCGAGGCCGCGCCCCGGAAGATACAGGTCGACGGCCTGCTGCTGAAGTTCGCCCGAGTGAAGAAGGAGGTCGATCACGTCATCGCAGTCTTCGTCGATGCCCTTTTTTTTCAAAACGGTGACATGGCCGCGCGCGACACCATCACAGTCATCGTCCACGCCATGATTCTTGAGGACGGTGACATGGCCTCTGCGCGTACCCTCATTCCACTCCATCGTCTCGATCTCCCTCTTGATCTCGGCGACACGGCCCTCGCGGAAGGCCGCCGCGCTGTAACCTGCTGCCCGTTTGACGTTGACGGCGTTGACCCCCTTTTTGCCGCTTGCACCGGGGCCTGCCGGCGGCCAGCCGGGAGGCTCCAGGAGCATCCGGTACGGGTCTTCCGCCGGATCGACGGACTCCAGCGCTGCGGGCAGCACCGCCAAAACCTGCCCGCTGCCCCCGCTGACAATCTCGATGTCGTAGCGTCCGGCAGGAAGTCCCGTCGGCAGGGTTGCACGCAGGAGGGACGAGTTGACGAATACCGTGTTGCTCAGCAGAACGCCGCCGACCCGTATCTGGTCGCCTGCGTAGTAATACAGGCCGGTGACATCGATCGTCGATCCTTGCGTTTGAGCCAATAAGGCGGGCTCGCCGGCCGCAACGGTGGGCTGCGGGAACAGAACGCGGAAGAACCGTGCCGACGAATCGCCGGTCGGAACCGTGTATGCGGTGGGGCCGTCTGCGCCGATGACCGTATCCAGAAGACTCCAGTCATCCCGGGCAAGATGGTCGCGGGCCTGCGCCTCGTATGGCGCATTCAGGATGCCAAGCCAATGAAGCGTGATGGCCGTGCCCTGGCGCCCGATGTCAAGGCTACGTCCTTCAGGCACAGCGGCGCGAGCGGCGGCGGCAGTCAGGATCAGGGCGGCAAGCCCCGCCCGTGGGCCGAAACGTGTATGCCGTTGGAAGTGTTGTGTGTTCATGGCAACCTCCTGTTTTCTGATTGTTCTTCACCTCGAAATTCTTGTGTCTCTCGTTTGCTCAGCAAAAAGTCTTCGGATCACCGGGCAGTCTAAACACATTCGCTGCCCCTCATTTCGGCCGCCGCGCCTTCCGCACGCACGGCCCGCGATCAGCCAGCAGAAAAGTCCGCCGTTCAGGCGGTGTGACCGGCATGTTCGCCGTTTCGATTCGGGGCATCCCGCCACCTCCCAGCACGGCACGTCCCCCAGCGCCGAACGGCGTGCTGCCGCAAGGACGGCAAACATGTGAAGGCGCGCCGAGGAGGGTATCTCCCGCCACCCCTGCTCATAACTCTGAACGGCCCTGGCCGATACGCCGAGCACATCGGCAAACTCGTTCTGCGTCATGCCCAGTGCCCTGCGTACCGCCGTGGCCAGACACTCATACTGTCCCGTGGTGTCCTCTTCTGCTGGATCGTGTCTTTTCATGTCAAACGACCTCCCGTGGCCCAAGCACCCGCGTGCGGCTCAGGTATCACAATGTGACAGTAGCGCAGGCCGACATCCCTGTCAACAGCTAAATTTAAAAAACAGCGGGGAAAACGGCACCCGGCTGGGGCAGGGGCAGGTTGAAGACGGCTCCCCGTCAGGGCAACGTCCTGAGGCGCTCCAGCATGCCGAGCAGGCGGTCAACCATTTTGACCGAAGCCTCGACTTCCAGCCGGCTGGTACCCAACCAGGTTTCATATCCGCCGAGCGCGTGTTGCTCCGGCGTCGGCAGATAGCCGAAGTAGCCGTGGGCCAGAGAGACCGTAAAAGCAGGCTTGAACGGATTGCGCGCCTTCAGCTCCAGCCCGGTCTCGCTGAACACCTCGTTGGGCAGCGTCGTGATCCCGACCTCGCCGATCCGCAACGCCTGCAGCGGAAAGCGCGCGCGCGCCGGCTGCCCCTGCACCTCCAGGGTGCGGGCGGCATAGATCTCTTCGAGCGTTTTGGGCTTGGCGTCCGGCCCGAGCTTGGCCAGCACGCCCTTGGCCCGCTCGAGCTGTTCCGTCGTGGGGTGGCGGAAGGCCAGTTCGATCTCCTCGAAGGCGGCGGCCAGCGGCACCCGCTCGTGCCACGTGATCGTTTGATAGGCGGCATGCACCGCCGCGGCTACATCATGCGCCACCTCGCGCATGCGGGCATACGGCTCAACCCGTTCGCCCGGCCGGGAAAAATCGATGTTGTTGATGTTGCCGCTGGTGCCGTTGCTCATGATCGCCAGAAATTGCGGCGACTGGCGTTCGGCGCCCAGCAACTCCCGCATGCGCGCGTCAAACATGCCGTAGTAGTCGGCCGAGATATCCGCGCCGCGCACGCCGCCCACGTAATGCAGCGAATAGTTCGCGAACAGGGCGAGCGGCCGTCCCTCGCGCGACTGCACGCCGAGGATGGCCACCTGGGGATCGGTCGGTCCGGCTGGCCGGACCAGATCCTTACTGGCGCGCGCCGGATTCATTTTGACCAGGTCGTTGGTGTTTCCGAACGGGTTGGCCGGCATCGTGCCGGGTTTCAGGAACCAGCGCCGGCAGAAGACATGCTGCGGCACCTCGGCGGTGGTCCAGCCGATCTTCGCCGGCTCAAGATTGTTGACCGCACAGCGCACGGCGTCGGCGACACGCCGCGCCACGAACTGCTGGTAGGGATTCAGCTCGGCGGAGAGATTGTAGCGTCCGCCCAGCGCACTGCACGCGGAGTGCGTGTGCGTCGCGGAAACCAGCACATGCGAGGCCGGCAGCCCGGTCTCCTGCTGCACCAGCCGACGCGCCTCGTCGCTCAGGCCGCGCGCCAACCCCAGCAGATCGCACACCACCAGCGCCACGCGCGACGTCCCGCTCTCCAGCACCAGGCACTTCGCCCACAGCTCGTCGTGCACATGCGCGGCGGGGAAAGGATGAAAGCCGCCGATGATCGGCTCGCCCAGCGGCGGCGTGATGTTGCTCTTGGCCGCACCCGCGCGGAAGGGCGCCTGTTCCGCCGCCCGGCTGATCGTCACGCACGCGGCGCAAACGGCCGCACCCGCCAACAGAACTCGTTTCATCATGACTTTCCCCCTTAGTTTTCGACAGCCTGCCCGCTAGCGCACGCCACGCGGCTTCAGAACGACCAGCCCCTTGGTCATCGCCCAAGCCCGGTCGACCGGCAGCCGTTTCAAGGCATGCGCAGGCCCCCAGGAGTCGGAGTACAGGACCTCTTTCGTTTTCGTGTTGTACCCGATGATCAGCCGGATATGGCCGAACGCACCCTCCTCGCCGAGCGGCGGCTCTTCCGGATACTGCCCCACCAGACACGACCACAGCAGCGGCACACCTTGGTCGACGTACAACGCGATCTGCCTGACGAACTGGCTCATCGCCTGCCGCTGGCTGACGCGCGCGGCCAGCAGGATCTCAGGATCCATCGCTCGCCAGACGCCCTGGATGTCTACGACGTTATCGGTCGTATACGTCATCCAGTCGATCTGTGCCGCCTTCTTTTTCCGGGCGAGCGCGTTGTAGTCGTCCAGCAGCTTGGCGTGATCGCTCTTTTCAAAACTGACGCCCGCCTCTGAAGCGATCAGCTCTTTTTTGTCGAGCTGGAACTGACGCCCGACCTTGGCAACCGCCTTGGCCATGCCATCCAGCGTCGTTCCGCCCTCGGCCGCGGTCTCCGCAAGCTGGGCGATCTGGTGCTGGTCCACCTCGATGCCGTAATATCGCAGCACCCGTTCCGAGGCGGCGGCCGCGCAATAGCCTTTCTGCCCCTGATCGACCATCGGCACATGATCGACCCAGACATCGCCCGCCGCGTTGCGCGTCACGTTTTCCTTGATCGTCCGGGCCGATTTCGGCCGCCGCTCCCCCAGCGTGCCCTCCATCGCGGTCATGCCCCCCGCCCCCTTCAGCGGCATCAGCAGCACCTTGATGAACTCGGCGCTGTACGGCATGTTCTTCCCGCCCGACCGGTGCGGCTCGACGTACGCCCACTCCAGCAGGACGCCGGGCGAGCGTTTGACCCACTGATGCCGCCGCACGACGTAGTTCGGCCGGTCGCTCGACGTTCTTCCGGTCATGCCGGCTTCCTGCAGGCGTCCGGTTAGCTTAGCCTTCACCGCGTCGGACAGCGCATCGAAGGACGTCTTGTCCTTGATGCCGGCATCGCCCTTGTTGTAGAGCGACACCTCTACGCGACGCAACCCCTCGGCGCTGAAATAAACCCGCGCTTCGTACACGTCCAGCCCGAGAAAGCGCAGGGCATCGCGCTGTGTGGACAGCGCGGTCTGTCGTCCGTCCACAAACCGGAACCCCGCCCCCTGATAGCTTTCGAGAAAAGCGTCGGCCTTCATCTCCCAGCGCGCGGCCGCTAAAAACAGGTCGCCGAGGTCCACCGGCGCAGGCTGCGCCCGCACCGTACACGCCAGCCACGCAACCGCCACGCCGCACGCCCTGCCCCATACGCGCATCACTCACCCCCGTTTTGCCGCGCCGTGTCACATGAGACCGGCCACAGCGGCCCCGATGACCGGTGCCTCCTCCACTCGGATCAACTCATAAGCAATGCCGCGCGGCCCGAGCAGCTCGGCCAGTTCACGCTGCACGCGGTTCTGGAAGTCCGCCGTCAGCGTCCGGTAATAGGTGGAGCCGTCCACGTTCACGCAAACCGGGCGCGCCGGATCGCGGCCCTCGCCGGTCTTGAGGATCGCCGAGGCCAGATTCACGGCCGTCAACACGGCGGCGCGCGCGTAAACCGGCTTACAGAGCCGGATCACCGCCGCACGGTCACCGTCCGAGAACGCCTCTTCAAGGAAGGGGTTGTCGGGCGTCGGCTGGCCGCCGCAGAAATCATCGAGGTGTTTGTTGGAGAGCGTCGGCCACGCGCCGATGCGGGCGGCGGCTTCGGCCGAGAAAAACCCGGCCTGCGCCGCAGCGCGCAGAACCGTGAAGCCCAGCCAGCCGAGATACGCGCCCGAGATCATTTTTTCAAACGTATAGTGGCCGGGATCGATCGTCTGCGCGTCCATCGTCGCGTCGAACACCGACTGCTGCACGCGCCGGAACGCGCCGGATTCGACATTGATCACCATGGAGCCCGACGGATCGAGGTCCGTGCGCTTGGTGATCCGCGCGTTGCGCTCGACATACGCCGTGTTGGTGCCGGTCCCGAGAATGAACCCCACGTACGCCGAGTAGTCGCGCGCCACGCCGGCGCTTTTGCCCGCCAGCAGCGTGGCCACCGTGTCGTTCAGGATCACCACGCGCCGCGTGTAGCCGCGCTGCTCCAGATGCTTCAGCAGCCCGGCGCCGATCATCTGTCCCACCACCGAAGGCACCTCGATCTGTTTGCTCCACCGGATCAGACGCGCGTCGCACTCCGGCGTGATCTCCGCCGGATACGAGAAACAGAACCCGATGGACACCGATGCCTCAATGACCGGCAGCAGAAAATCGGCGAAGGCGTCAAAGAACGCTTCGGCCTCCAGCTCGCCCTGCGTGCCCGGCATCGCGCGCTTCGCGAACGAGCCGATCGCCGCCCGGCCGGCGGCGTCGATCGTGACCACCGCCGAGCGCAGGTTGGTTCCTCCCGCATCCAGCACCACGACCGGCTCCCCCGTTTTCACCGGCCGGTCGATGGAGATAAACGAGGGAATCATCATGAGGGACGAGGGGCTCCCCGCCAATCCGGCGGCCATCTCTTCAGCAAAAGCGGACAGCAACGCCTCGCGATCGATTCCGTCCACATCCAGCCCGTTTTCCTTCAGAAACAACTCTTCCCGATTCTGCATCGTCTCATTCCTCCAAAAGTTAAAGGTTCTCGATAAATGGCTCCGCCCGTCCACACCCTGAGCGTTGCGCGTCCTCCCCTACACAACATCCGGAATCTCGTATCCGGAGCGGTAGGGCGCTTTGACCAGGGCGGTGGCGGCCGGATTGTCGAACGCATTGGCCGCCGCGTCGTAGGTCAGCGCCGCGTTGCCAACCCGATGGGCGATGTTGCCCATGTGGGCGATCAGGTTGCTGGCATGCGCGACCGCGATGTCGGCATTGGGGGCCTTGCGGCTCTTCACGCAGGCGATGAAGTTGCGGTAATGCTCCACATCACCGGCCTGGCCATGCACCTTTTCCACCACCTGGCTGCTGCCCTTCTCCACCACCAGCCCGCCGCCGTGACGGCCGAGAATCATCAACTGCTCCTGGCCGTAGATCTCAATGCGCGTGGCATTCTGCTTCCAGTCCGAAACCAGATGCTTCTTGCGCAACACATCGCTGCTCTTTTCCATGTAGGCGGGATACTGGCTCATGTCAAAGGTCATCGCGAACGTCGGAAACTCCCACGCGATATTCAGCACGTCCGGCACTTCGGCGTCGTCCTGCTTGTGGGTGACATAGCGGCCGCCCAGTGCGCGCACGCTCTTGGGCAGGCCGGGATCGCCCATCACCATCAGGGCCAGATCAATCTGATGGATGCCGTCGTCGGTCATGTCGCCGCCGCAATAATCCCAGTGCCAATGCCAGCCGCCGCGCCAGATGCGCTGATGATAAGGCCGCCAGGCGGCACGCCCCAGCCAGCGGTCCCAGTCGAAACCCGCCGGCTGTTGGCCGGGGTCGCCCAGCTTGAAGGGCGCGCCGTTCTTGAGGTTGAAGACCTTGACCAGGCCGATCGCGCCAAGCTGCCCGCTCTGCACGATCTCGCGCGCCCTGAGGTTGTATGCGGTCGAACGGTTCTGCGTGCCGACCTGCACGATCCGCCGGTACTTGGCCGCGGCCTCGACCATTTTCCCGCTCTCCCACATGCAGTGCGAATGCGGCTTTTCGACATAAACGTCCTTGCCGGCCTGGCACGCCTGGATCGTCAGCGGCGCATGCCAGTTATCGTGGGTTGCGACGATGACCGCGTCGATGTCCTTGGCCTCCAGAATTTTGCGGTAGTCTTTTTCGAAGCGCGGTTTCTCCGGCTGCACCGGCTGAATGAACGCCCACATCTGATCCATGCGCTCATCGCTCAGGTCGCAGACCGCCACGCAGCGGGCGCCGGCCTCTTCAAGCATCACGCGCAGGATGAACCGGCCGCGGCCGCCGCATCCGATGATCGCGATATTGACCCGTTCGTTCGCGCCGGCCACGCGGTCCGCGCTCAACGCCTGCCACGCGCCAAGCCCCGCCGCCGCGCCGGAGGCGCGACGCAGGAAGCTGCGCCGCGTGCATGTCTGAATCCCTATCATCCGCTTCATGTCATGCTTCCTTCCTGCCCCTCCGTGAAGGCGCGGGCCAGCGCCTGCCACTGGCCGTTCGTAAGCTGTTCGGCGCGCGCGGCCGGCTCGATGCCGGCGGCGGCGAAAAGCGCCGCCAGCGTTGCGTCGTCGCGCCCCAGCGGCGCGGGCGCTTTGCGCAGCGCCGCGCCAAACTGCTTGCGGCGGTGCATGAACGCATAGCGCGTGAGGTCGAAGAACGTCTGCCGCTCGCGCGGCGACAGCCTGCTGACGCGCCGGTCCAGGCGCACAATGGTCGAGCCGACCTCGGGGCGCGGCCAGAAGCACGAGGCCTTGACGGCGCGCACCAGGCGCACGTCGTAATCAAGCTGCAGCCAGACGCCGGCCTGGCCACGCGCCGCCGTCGCGGGCGGCGCGGCGAACCGCTCAGCCACCTCAGCCTGCACCAGCACGGTCAGGACGGGCGGCGCGCAGCGGTGCAGCGCCACGTCCAGCAGGATGCGGGTGCCGACCGAATAGGGCAGATTCGAGACGCAGGCATCAAAGCCGTCACCCAACAGCGCGTCCAGATCGAGCTGTAAGGCATCCGCCTCGATCACGTTGAGCCCCGCCGGCTCGCCCAGCGCCCCGGCCAGCCGCGCGGCGAGCCGGGCGTCCTTCTCGACCGCCGTCACGTGCGCGCCGCGCGCCAGCATGGCTTCGGTGAGCACGCCCAGACCGGGTCCCACCTCCAGCACGCGCTGGCCGGCCGCCACGCCGGCCGCGTCAAGGATCGCCTCCAGAATGTTGCGGTCGATGAGAAAGTTCTGTCCGAGGGTTCTGTTGGGATGGAACCCGTTCTCGATGCACCAGGCCTTGACCTGAGAGGGCGAGGTGAGATTCACGCGGGCCTCACTTTCCAGTGGGCAGCTCGAACACCTTGATGTAGGATTCAGCACGCAGGCGGTCGGTCCACTCTTTGTAGAGCTTTTCAGCCTGGCGCATGCGCAGGTGGCTCTCGACATACGGCGCGGCCTCTTCGAAGGTCAGGGGGCGAGCGTCCTGCTGCTCATCCTTGCGCACGATGTAGCCGTAACCGTCCAGCACCACCACCGGTGAGGTCTCGCCCGGACTCAGCTTGGCCAGCGCCTCGACGATCTCGCGCCGGAAGACGTCCTCCGGATTCACCTTGCCCCACGAGCCGCCCTCTGACGCCTTGGCGTCGCGGGAATAGGTCTTGGCCAACGACGCGAAGGAGGTGCCGGCCTTGAGCGCCTCCGCGACCTTGGCCGCGCGCACCTCGACGCTCTCATCGCCCGCCTGCTCCGGCGGATCGAGGATGATCATGCTGACGGCCGTCGCGGTCTCGGTCTGGTAGCGACCCTTGTTGGCCTCGTACTCCGCGCGTACCTCCGAAGGCGTCGGCGCGACGCGCTTCTCGACCTGCTGGTACCGCATGGCCGTGATCAGCAGATCCTCCTCGATGTTCTTCTTCCACTCCTCGAAGGCGATTTTGCGGTCCGCCAGCAGATTGTGCAGCTTGGTCTGGTCGCCGTCGAAGTTATTGGCCACAATCTCACGGATACGGTTGTCCACCGCCCAGGATTGCAGCTCCATCTTCGATTTGCGCGCGGCGGCCAAAATCAGCTTGCGGTCGACCAAGGCATTGAGCGTGGCGGTGTACAGCTCGCGCAGCCGCTTTTCGCGCAGCTCCGGCGCGGTGTCGGCCCACGGGCTGCGACGCACCTCGCTCATCACCTCGCCGATGGTGATCATCTCCGTGTTGACGTAGGCGGCCACGCCGTCGAGCAGCACGGCGGGGTTCTTGGCAGTGAGCAGCCCTTGGGCAGACGCAAAGCCCGCCAGGGCGAACAGCCCGGCGGAGAGAGAAAGACGCGACATCATCGTGCGGTGTTCCTTTTATTTCAGCAGGTTCGTGAAGCGTCCGTACGCCGCATCCCAGGCCGCCGTGTTCTGCGGCTTGAAGGTGGCGATCGGAAAGGCGGTTTTGATCAGCGGCATCGCGGCCTTGAGATCCGGAATGATCCCGGCGCCGATCGCCTGGACCATGAGGTTGCCGACGGCGGTCGCCTCTTTCGGCCCGGCCAGGACCGGCACGCCGACCGAATCGGCGGTGAACTGGTTGAGCAGCGGATTGTTGCTGCCGCCGCCCACGATGTGCACGACCTCGGTCTCGGTGCCGGTGACGCGGTTGATCACCTCGTTGACATAGCGGTACTTGAGCGCCAAGCTCTCGTAGACGCAGCGCAGCACCGTGCCGCGGTCGGCCGGCGCGGCCTGTCCCGTTTCGGCGATGAAGCCGCGGATCGCCTGCTCCATGTTGGCGGGGTTGTAGAAGCGCTTGTCGTCAGGGTCGATGAACGCCGTGAAAGCCGGCGCGGCGGGCGTGAGGGTGTCCACCTCTTTCCATTCCATGCGCTTGCCGTCCGCGATCTCCCACACGCGCAGCAGCTCCTGCACGATCCAGGTGCCCATGCAGTTGCGCAGAAAGCGCGTGTTGCCGATCCCGCCCTCGTTGCTCAGGCCGTAGCCCATCGCTTCGGGCGTGGTGATCGGCTTCTTGATCAGCTTGCCGACCAGCGACCAGGTGCCCGAGCTGATGATCAGTGCCTTCTTGGGATTCTTGACCGGCGCTGCGGCGAACGCGCTGGCGGTGTCATGCGAGCCCACCGCGATCAGGGGCACCTCGTTCAGGCCGCAAGCGGCGGCCAGCTTGGCCTGCAGCGCGCCGATGCGCGTGCCGGGCCGGACGATCTCGGGCATCAGCTTCTTGGGTATGCCCAGCGCCTTCAGCATCTCGCGGCTCCACTTGCCTTTTTTCGCATCCATCATCTGCGTGACGCTCGCGAAGGTTGAATCCACCGCCGTGCACCCGCCGAGGTAATAGTAAAAGAGCGCGGGGATCGGCAGGTAGACCGAGGCGAGCTTGAGCAGCTCCGGCCGGCGCGTGGCCACCCACAGGAGCTGGTTGGACTGGTTGAACGGCTGAAAATGATTACCGGTGACGGCGTAGACCTTCTCCGCGTCGATGCGCGCCTTGACCTCGTCGCACATGGTGTCGAGCCGGTGGTCGCGGTAGCAGTAGACCTTGCCCAGCACATCGCCGTCCTGCGTGAGAAAATGGCCGTCCGCCCCCCAGGTGTCGATACCGATGCCGTCCAGCGTGCCGCCGTACGCACGCCGCGCCGCCTGCAGGCCTTTGACGATGTTCTGGTAGATCGCGGTGTCGTCCCAATAGGTGCGCTCGGTCACCGCGCCGGTGCGGTCCGGCATGAAGAAGGTCACCCCTTCATGCGCGAAGCGGTGCACCTCTTCCATACGGAACGCGCCGCCGTCGAAGAATCCGATAAAACATTTGCCGCCCGACGCGCCCAAGTCCACTGCGAACAACTTCTTTTCTGCCATAACCCCTCCGTGAAGTTCCCAACGTTTGCGCGATAGTACCACACAGCCCGCTCGCCACTCAAGGCAGCTTCTTGACAGATAGTCAGGATTGGCTTCCGCGTCGCGATTGAGGAGTGATCCTCCCCTGCGGCGGTGCTGCGCCTCACGGCACGTTGCGCCAAGCGCGGTAAAAGGCGCGGGCCCGCGTGAGCCAGTCACGGGCAGCCGCCTCGTCAAGGGCCACACTGTAACGGAGCGCCTGATACCGCTCCAGCAGCTCAAGAAGGCGCAACCGGCGGTCGGCCGGCATCTCCTGCGCGACACGCTGCACCCACGCCGACCAGCTCTCTGAGGCACGCCGCCGCAACGGTGCCGGCAGGGCACGGCGCTCCACCCGGCGCATGGCGCGCGCCAGCTCCGCGCGAAGCCGCGCTTCCGGTGTCATGCGCCACACCGCCCGCCGCCGCCGGAGCCACACCACGCAACCGAGTCCGAGCACCACCACCACCCCGGGCACGCTCCAGAGCGTCTGCCAGAGAAACAGGATCGCCAACTCGCCGCCATCGGCCAGAATCTGCAGGAGGTTCGCGTTCCGCAGATACGCCAGCACGCGCCGCCACGACGCGCTCAGCAGATCGAGCGCAAGCCTGATCCGACCCGGCCGCCGCAAGGCCAGAGGCCGCCCGTCGGGCGGCGTCGGATCCGCGATCCGCCAGCGCCCGGCCGCGCGGTCCCACACTTCGACCCACGCGTGCCCGTCGCGTTCCCGCACGATCCAGCGCGCCAGCCACGGATTCCAGCCGCTGCACACATACCCGCCGACCACCCGCGCGGGGATGCCGCACTGTCGGAACATCAACGTTGCGACGCTGGCAAAAAAGGTGCAGGTCCCCTCTTTGCGCGTCATGAAATCGATCAGCGGGTCCGGCTCCGACCGCATCCGCAGGCCGAGGCGATAAGTATATGTCGCGGCGAAGTGGGTTTCGATCCGTTGCACCGCCTCAGCGACCGAGCCCGCCTCAGCAAGTCCCGCACACGCACCGACCCAGTTCGAAACCGCCGACACCAGTTTTTCGGGCACAGCGAGATAGGCGGAGGCGACGCCTGACGGCAGAGGCCAGGCGGTGTCGGTCACGCGGCGCGTCTCGACCTCCACGTCGTACACTTCCGGAAACGCCCCGTTGGCCGTCACACTGCCGTTAGTCTCTGCCAACGGCGGCGCGCCGGCGCAGGTCAGCGCCACGCTGCTCCCCGGCAGGCAGAACCCACTCAAGAGCCGGGGAGCGAGAATCTCAACACGCCAGACCGCGCCGGGCGCGCCGGACACCGAACCCGGCCGCAGCGCGTAGCGAGGAACCTGCTGCGGCGCTCCGCCCGCGAGAGGCTCCAGCGTCGGGAGCAGCGGCGCATTGGGCTTCACCGCATCCCACCGGCCCCGCGCATACTGCAGATACACGTTTTCGCGCAGATAACCGGGCACGGCATCGCTGCGGATCACCGCCACCACGCGCGTCTTCGACCCGAAATCCCTCGGCACCGGCAAAGCGAGATTGAGATCCGCCATGCGCCCCCTCGCCTGGCGGTCCGAATAAAACATCCTGCTGGAAAGCTGGCGCTGGACATGCTTGACCAGCCGCTCGACCGGCTGACGCAAGGCCAAGGCCGCTCCTGCCACGAGGCATAAAACCGCCACACGCAAGACGAACTCCTTCACGCCGGCCACCGCGTGCTCGCGACCGCCTTCCTGCGTCAGCCGCTGCGCCAGATCCGCCGCAAGCATCAGCGCGACCGTCCCGCCCACCACCCAAGGCCCGGTCTCGCCCACCGCACCGGGAAAACCGTCCGGCCGCCCCAGTGCGGTCATCGCCAAAGGAATCCCTCCCAGCATCGCCAGCGTGACAGCCTGCACCGAAGGCCGGAAAAACAGCGAGGTCAGCCCGAATGCGAAGACCACCGTGATCACACGGTCCAGCGCACGGCTTTCATCCGGCGCATCGTCCGGCGGCACCAGCCGCTCCACGTTGGCTGCCAGGCAGACTACCGTGAGCACGATCCCGCCCCAGACTATCCAGCGCGCCGAGCCCGGCAACGCACGGCTCCGCGCCACCGCCAGGGCGGAGATCCCGCCCGCCACCATGAGCAAGCCCAACCCCGCCTCGCGGCAGTACCACCACGCGCACCACAACAGAAACAGCGCGTTCAAAAGGATCGGCCAGCGGCTGCGAATCATACGACGCTCACCTCCCCTCGCAGGACCGCTTTGACCGGCACGCAGACCACCTCCGGCGGCACACCGGCGGGCGAGCCGGTGCGCGGCACCAGCAGGACCGTCTTCAGGCCAATGCCCCAGGCATCGATCGTACGAGCCAGCGACGCGCGGCGCGCGTCCCACCGCGTAAGAATCAGACAGACACTCTGAATCGCGTGGATCTCATCGAGCAGCAGCGGCTCCAGAGCATCCAGCGGATCGCTCCGGCTGGGTTCGACCGCAGCCAAGATATCCAGCACCGCCTCCAGATAGCCGATCCGGCCCTGGCTCACAAAACGGTGGACGGTCGGCCCGGCCACCAGCAGTTCAAGTACGCGATCAGAGGTCGATAGCGCATCCGCCACCGCCGCAGCCAACGCCAGCGCCGCTTCCACCGGCGCGGCCCTCGTGATCCCCACGCGGAACCGCTCCCCGACCCCACCCTCGTAGGTGTCCACCAGCACGGCGGTGCGCGAGCGCCCTTCGGCCTGAAACTCCTTCACGACCGGAACGCCCAACCGAGCCGACGAGCGCGGGTGGACATGGCGCAGGGCATCGCCATCGCGGAACTCGCGGCAGCCGTGAAACTCCAGCGCTTCGCGCGCCAGGTCGCGGGCGGCCGAAAGCTCATTACGGTTTCGCGTCCCCAGGGGGATCTCGAACGCCTCCAGGCGCGTGTACCGCGGATACACCGTGAGCTGCTGCTCGCGCCGCTCGGTGCGGCCCCAGCGCCAAAGCCCGCCCGGAAACGCCGAATCGATCCGCAGCGCCGGCAGCGTGTAGACGCCGCGCGCCAGCGCAAGGCTTGTCGCGGACACCTCTTCGACGGCCCCGGCTGGCAGGTAGGCCAGATGCGCCCGACGCCGCCGCAGACTCATCCAGTCCGAAAAAATCAGCGTGTCGATCGCCAGATCGCGCGCACAGCGGCGCCCGGGATTCCGGACCGTATACACGGTTTCGAAACGGCTGCCGCACTCGACGCGGGGCGGCATACGGACCGTGATCTCAAGCAGGGGCCGCCAATAAAATCCGGCGGCCATGCAGACCGCAATCAGCGCCAGCGCGGTGAACGCCAAGGGCAGCAGGCGGTTTTCAAACCCCACGAGGATCAGTAGCAGCGCGGGAGCGACGCCGACCAGGCTGAACAGGTAGAAGCGCGTCGTCGTATGCGCGACCAGCAGGTAATAACTCCAGCACACCATCGGGAAGTTGCGCACAAAACGCGACCGCCGACCGTGCTGATAACCGATCGGCGGATGGCGCAACCGGTGCCACAACCGCCCCGCGCGTGTGGCACGGGGCATCATGCGGGCACCGGCTCCGCGCGCAGGGCCTCGCGGACGACCGTCTCGCCGGTCAGGCCGCTGTGCCGCGCCTTGACGTCCACCACCAGCCGGTGCGCCAGCACCGGCACGGCCTGCCCCTGCACATCATCCGGCCTCACCGCATCGCGTCCCGCCAGGAACGCGGCGGCCTGCGCGCAGCGCCGCAGATCGAGCGAGCCGCGCGGGCTGGCCCCCAGCCGCAGCCGCGCGTCTTGGCGTGTGCGCGCCACTATCCGCACCATGTAGTCGAGCACCGAGGCCTCCACGCCGACCCCGCGCACCGCGCGCTGCACCTGCGCCAGCGTGTCGGTATCCATCACCGGCCGCAGCGCGTCCAACGGCTGAACGTTGGCCTGGTCATCCAGCATCTGCAGTTCGTGGGCGTGATCCGGATACCCGAGCGCCAACCGCAGGCAGAAGCGGTCGAGCTGCGCCTCCGGCAGCGGGTAGGTACCGTTGTGCTCCACCGGATTCTGAGTGGCCAGCACCAGGAAGGGACGCGGCAGCGAACGCGTTTCGCCCTCCGTGGTCACCTGACGCTCTCCCATGGCCTCCAGCAGCGCCGACTGCGTGCGCGGCGACGCGCGGTTGATCTCGTCGGCCAACACGATATGCGCGAAAATCGGTCCGGGGCGGAAGGTGAAACTGCCGTTGGCGGCCGAATAAACCATGCCGCCCACGATGTCGGTCGGCAGCAGGTCCGGCGTGAACTGCACGCGAGAGAAGTGCGCGGCGAGCGAAACGGCCAGCGCCTTGGCGAGCGTGGTTTTACCCGTTCCGGGAACGTCTTCAATCAGCACATGACCGTCGGCCAGCATCGCGACCAGCACCTGGTTGATGGCCTCCTCTTTGCCGCGGATCACCGCCGACAGATTCTCCTTCACCCGCGCCAGCATATCCAATGGCGCCCGTGTTGCATCCAGACTCTTTTCCATGACGTCAGTGTAACGGGCCTTGCGCCACACTGCAAGAGCGAGGATGCGAACCCGCACGGCTTTTTCTTTTAGGGGTCGAGACGGGCACAGAACGGGTTCATGAGGAGGCGTAACGCGAGTGAGGGGCGGCGGTCGAAGCGCTCGCGCAGGGCCGGAGTCGATGTCTTCTTTCTGATCCGGAGCGTGTTGGTGATGAAGGCGCAGGCGTTGATGAGCAGGGAACGGTTGAGGATGGCGGTCGGATTGCTCATGCGGCAGAAGTCCTCGCGGTACTGGGCGTCGCGGATCCAATGGTTGGCGCTTTCGCTTGACCGCCAGTGGGTGGACAGCAGTTCGTCGAGGTCTTCCGGTGTCGCGCCGCGCAGATCCCGGTCCGAGACGTAAAAGAGGGTGGCAGAGGTCTCGACGCCCTTGCACAGCGTGCGGGTCTCGAGGCAGACGGCGCTGCGGCTGAAGGGGATTCCCGTGGCCATAGGCAGCGCGGGCGCGGCCCGGAGGGTGCGCATGGTGAGCCGCCCGTGGCCTTTGCGTGGGATGGGTGCCGGGCGGGGGAGCCCCGCGAACGCGGCTTCGCAGAACTTCAGCAGCGTGGGCTGGTTCCCCTTGACCTGGAGGACGTAGTCGCCGCCGAGGCCGTGGATCTCGGCGGCGGTGGCGGCGGAGCAGTTGCCCGCGTCGCCGGTCACGGTGCAGCCGTCGAGCTTCCCGAGCTTGCGGGCCGCGGCCCGCGTGACCAGCGGCTCCTTCCCTTTTTTTTAATGGGGGTGGAGCTGGCCGTGCGCCCGTAGGGGTCGCACAGGTTGAGCGTCCCGGCCTTGTCGCGGACATATTTGCCGTCCGCGGCCAGCGTGGCGGGCAGGTTTCCGAGCGACTTCGCATACCAGCGGTCGAGCGCGCCCGCGAGCTCGGACGGGCTGACGTTGGACAGCACGGTGTCGAAGGTCTTGCGGGACGGGGCCCTGCAGAGTTCCCGGTTCCGCTTCAGCCTCGGGAAACCGAGCAGTTTCTTCTGCTCCTGCGTCAGGCCCTGGGCGAAGCGGACGAACTCGGAGACGCTGCTGTGGCCGCAGAGCATGGCGAGGGCGACCGCGCACAGCACGGAGACCTGCGGGACGCTGCGGTTGCTCCTGCGCCTGTCGCGCAGCCCCATGAGCGCGCCGAAAAGCGACTCCACGCCCGCGTCGTCCAGCGGCAGTTCCCGCGAGGGGCGCAGGGCGGCCGCGTCCCCGTCCGGCAGGGCCGTGGCGCACAGGCTCGCCCGCCAGTCGTCCCGCAGGGGCCTGACCCACAGGGCCTTGGGGCGCGCGTTCGGGACGTAGTAGTCCGCGTAGTCGCGCGAGAAGCCCTTGGAGAGGCCGAGCTTCGTCCAGTTCGTCGCGAGGTAGAGCGTGCCCGCGTGCAGCTCGGGGTCGCTGAAGCTCTCCGCCAGCGCCGGGGCGTAGCCGTACTTCGCGCGGAACTGCGCGGGCAGGGCGCGCAGCGCCGCCCCCAGGGCCTGAGACGCGACGTTCGGCCCGCGCCTGCGTCCATCCACCATGAAGCGGGCGAGTTGCGTCACCAGCGCACCCCGCTCCTCCCGCTTCCTCGCGTCCCATCCGATATGCCCGTCGCGTGGGTCGAGCCGGTAAGTCCCGCCGCACCAGAGCGCCACCGCCACCCATGCGCCATCCCCGTCCACGACGGCCTGGCGCAGCGTGTGGCCCGAGGGCTGCCGCGCTCCGAGATAGTGCCCGGCGTTGAGCATCGCGTCGAATCTGGCGACGTCAACATCCGCCTCAACGGCTACCACGCCCAGCGGGGAAGCCTTCTCACGTGTAGAGTTGTCCATGAGGATACAGCATAGACCGGAGGGCGGTTTTTGTCCATAGCAAAGTTCGCCCAATCTCCCATTGCCAAAACAATCCTAAAAGAAAAAGCCGTGTGCGAACCCGACACGAACCCGATTTGTCATTGACATTCGGGTGGGATTCAAGATAGTTGATGGTTAAGCGGCAGGGAGATGGGAGCGGAAGCGCGCGGTGAGAGCGCAGATTGCCGCGGCGTTGTGAAAGCGCCAGTGCATGCCTGACTGCTTGCAGCGT
>Ga0116158_10001422_pt1 | contig 21781 bp, 13 predicted proteins | sample AD_UKC052_MetaG_FD_89883 | JGI IMG/M metagenome (GOLD analysis project Ga0116158, IMG submission 89883) | Active sludge microbial communities of municipal wastewater-treating anaerobic digesters from USA - AD_UKC052_MetaG | ecosystem: Engineered > Bioreactor > Anaerobic > Digestate | place: USA... | reverse complement strand
GTGCGGCACCCGACAGATTGGTACCGCCGTGCAATACGACCATACCAGTCGGCAACACGGCTAAGGCCGGTGCTTGTCGCCAAAGCCCAGGAAACGGCGCTACCGCCGTCCAGGCACCACTGGCAAATTGAAAGAACTTCGTGCCATCAAACCCGTACGCGGTATCTCGCACCACATCGCCCGCCAACGCAGTAAGGCGTGTCTCATCAGGCACCTGATCGACGCGCCATGCAGTGCCATCAAACCGAGCGGTTGAGGTTTCATCACACACGACGAACAGCTCGGAGAATGAAGCCGTAATCGTCGATTGCGGGCACATGCTGCGTGCAATCGGTCGCCACGTGAAGCCGTCGTGTGCCTCCCACATCTCGCCCATCAGCGAGTTGACGCCGCGGCCACTTGCGTACACTTGTGCGTTGCGCGGCAAATAAGCTAGTTCACGAATCCCCGTGATTGCGAAATTATTTTCAAGCGCGGCGCTACCACCAGTGTCCACCAACGTGCCACGCATCCGCAGCGTTGCGCCTTCATACCCAACAAGTGCATTACCTTTGGCCGCAAGCTGAACAAGACCACTCACTTCAAGCGCCACCTGCCATTGGCCGGTGTTGCGCCGATATATGCGCGTCGAGCAAACTGGGGTACCACCGAACGCAATGCAACCGTTAGCGAGCGCAAACGTAGCCTGCGCTGTGCTCCATACTTCAAACGAATTGCCGCTATACACCCCTACACTACCGGCTTCCGCGACCCAACCAGTTGCGGTCAACCGCGCACTTCCCGAGCCAACGCAGGCGATCGCGTGTTCTTGCGGCAGGTAGCCAAGCCCCCGACAGCTACGCGGGGTTTGCTCGAACCGTAACCAAGCGGTGCCGTCGAACAACCACGTGCCAAGTTCATTCGTAAGTACGACGCGGTCACGGTCACGGTCGTACGCAATTGGCCCGGGCACCATCGCGGTCGTGCCCACCAATTCAAACCACTGGCTGCCATCAAACGCCCAGGTTGCAAATGTTGAGCCTTGACCCAACACTGCAATGACGCGTTGCCTTGGGACGTCGTAGGCAAGCGAGGCCGTTGCTGCGCTGGGCAGAAGCGCATCGGTCCGCACCCGCCAGCCTTGCTCATCAAATAGCCATGTTTGTAGTGCACCCGCTTCGTCGCGTCGCAGCGCGAGCGTATCTTGGGCGCGTTGCACCGCCACGATCAATTGCCCAGGTTGGGCCGCAGCACGAAAGCTAACCAAGATCTCGCGCTCGCACGTGTTGCTGCAGCCGTCCGCCGCTAACGTCCGGCGGTCGTCGCAGCTTTCGCCAGTGGCAAAATCTACATAGTCATTGCCGCAGGTTTCGCCCGACAAACAGTCAAACGAACAACCATCGCCACTGCGTTGATTGCCATCATCGCAATATTCGGCTGAGTCAATGATGCCGTCGCCACAGCGCGCGACCGTGCAGTCCCTGCGACACGTTGCACCCGGGTCCTGGCTGTTCGCATCACCGAGGTCGCATTGCTCGCTACGCTGCGTATCAACGATGCCGTCGCCGCAGCGTGGCAGTTGACAGTTACGATGACAATCGTCAGCGTCATCAGCATTGCCATCATCGCACGCTTCGCCTTGTGCAACGTCGGTGTAGCCATTGCCACATTGTTCGTTCGACGTGCAGTCCGCGTTACAGCCATCGCCGGCATCGCGATTGGTATCGGCGCACGCTTCGTCGCTCGCGTGGTTGATGCGGCCGGTTCCGCAACCCACTGCAACGCAAATCTGCGCTTCGCATTCACCTAGCGTTACACCTTCAAAGTTGCACGGCATACCGTCGGCAAGGGGTGCACATGCTGCAACGGCAGCAGGCGCAACACACTGCTCGGCGTAACAAACCGTCGAGGTCGGGCATAACGATTCGCCACAAAGCGTCAGCTCAGATTGGACGCAGGCGCTCCCGCCCAGCACCAGCAACGTTAGCAATGTAACTGGCCAGGTTCGACGCATGAACCAGCGTAACGTAGGTCGCAACGCGGTTCAATGTAGGTGCACGTGTGGGCTACCAGCGCTCGGTGCCGTGGCAACCCGTGTTGGCACACGTGCGCGCGGTCGCATCAAACGTGCCGTTCGCCATCTTGATTTCGTGCACGCCGTTGATGTGCAGCTTGGCGTCGATAATTTTCTGTTGCGCGTTGATCACCGCGCCGTGGCATTCGTTGCACGTCATGTCTTCGCCTTGGATATGCAAGCGATGGCGGCCCGACATACCCGTGCCACTGGTTGGGTGGCACGAGGTGCACTCTTTAGCGCCCGGCACATTCCACACTACCGTCCCAGTATTGCCACGACCGTTGCTGTGACAATAGTTGTTGCTGCAGGTCAAGGTTGTGCGGGTGTACACACCTGCGGGATTCAACGTGTCGAATTTCACTTCGGCAATGTTGTCGCCGTCGCGATGGCGCAATTCAGCGTCGGTGATTGGCACCAAGTGACAGCTCGAACATGCAATTTCGCGGTGCCAGTCCGACGGCCCTTGGTGTTTCGCGTGCGCGCCAACGCGTGGCGATGTATTGGCGGTGTTACCAGCCAGATCCTTGGGCGGCGCTGAGCTCGTTGCGGAGCCGTGACACGATGAGCAACCAGCACCGACGCTATTGTCAACGTCGACGACGCCATTGACATGGCTCAACGGATCACGAAACGACGTGTTGCCATTTTCCATCGTTGGATGGCACTTCGCGCAATCCTGGTCATCGGGGTGAGGCGCCGGCGGCGGCTTGCCATGGCAGCTACCACACGTTACTTGGGTGCCATCAACCTTCGTCCAGGTTGGGGTCGGCGCGGAGCCGCCTACCGCTGTGCTGCCATGACATTCCGACGCACAGGTGGTGCCGTTCCATGTCGATGCAGCCCGAATACTAAATTTCACTTCGGCTTTACCGTCGCCGTCCATGTGGCCTGGCGAATTCACTTCGGACGGCACCACGTGGCAATCCGCGCACAAGATCGGCGCATGCCATGTCGAAGCTTTGCTCAAGTGCGTGGCATGCGCGCCAACGCCAACCGCCGTAGTTTCGGTAACACCACTGAGGCTCTTCGGTGGCGCGTTGCTCACGTCGTTGCCGTGACAGGCCGCAGCGCAGCCAGCTAGCGGTTCGCGGTTTGGTGGTGGTGGGTCGGTCGACGGCGCATCATTGCCATCGACCAAACACGACATCAGACCAGCAATACCGAAAAGAAACGGCGCATAGCGCTTAGTAAATTGCCCCACGGCGCCATCGTAACCGAATCCAAGGTGCTTTGGGAAACTTCGCGCAGCCGTTACCAGCGTTCGGTCTCGTGGCAGCCCGTGTTAGCACACGTGCGTGCCGCAGCATCAAACGTGCCGTTCGCCATCTTGATTTCATGCACCCCGTTGATGTGCAAGTTGGCGTTGATGATCATCTGCTGTGCGTTGACGACGGTGCCATGGCACTCGCTGCACTTCATCCGTTCATCAGAAATGTGCTTACGATGACGCCCCGACATGCCAGAACCATTGGTTGGGTGACATGATGTGCAGGTCTTGGCGCCGGGTGCGTTCCACACCACGGTGCCGTTGTTGCCGCGGCCGTTGCCGTGGCAGTAGCTAGTGCTGCACGTCGAGGTGGCACGGGTAAACACGCCAGCTGGATTGAGCTGGTCAAACTTTACTTCGGCAATGTTATCGCCGTCGCGGTGACGCGAATCACCGTCGGTGACCGGCACCAGGTGGCAACTTGTGCAAGCAATTTCGCGGTGCCAGGTTGAAGCTCCCGCGTGTTTTTCGTGAGCGCCAACCCGTGGCGACGTGTTGGCCGTGTTGCCGGCGAGATCTTTTGGTGGCGCCGAGCTGGCAGCCGAGCCGTGACATGACGAGCAACCGCCGCTGACACTTGGGTCGACATCGACGACGCCGTTGATGTGGCTCATTGGATCGCGAAATGTCTGATTGCCGTTTTCCATGGTGGGATGGCACTTCGCACAATTTTGATCATCTGGGTGCGGTGCTGGCGGTGGCTTGCCATGGCAGCTGCCGCAGGTCACCTGGGTGCCATCAACTTGCGTCCATATTGGATTCGGTGCGCTGCCACCAAGCTCGGCGCTGCCGTGACACGCCGATTGGCACGTGGTGCCGTTCCACGTCGCGGCCGCTTTCATACTAAAGATAACCTCGGCTTTGTTGTCGCCGTCGTCTTTGTGGCCTGGCGCGTTTACCGAGGCTGGCACCACGTGGCAATCGGCGCACAACACCGGCGCATGCCAGGTGGACGCGACTCCAACATGGGTTGCGTGCGCGCCAACGCCAACCGATGTTGTTGCCATCGAGCCGTTCAGACTCCTCGGCGGTGCGTTGTTGGTATCGAGGCCGTGACACATGATGGCGCAGCCGGTCTGGCGATCTGCATTGGGAGGCCGCGGGTCCGTCGATGGAGTGTCGGGAGTATCGACCAGGCAAGCGACCAAGCCAACCATACCGACCGTCAACAGATTACGTTTTGCGATGTTGCCCACGACCAAACACTAAACTGATCACGGCTTGGATTTTTGCGAAAAGTGAAACTTCGCAGTGTACATTTTGTGCGCAACACCGTCGGAGAATCGACTTTGTTGGCAACATTGGTGAGGTGCTTTACAGCTAGGCCTCAATGGCAGCAAAACCTGTGCAGCAAATTGCACAGTGCAACCTGCTGCGATCAATCGTCGTAGTTGCCGGTTGCTTCGTGCACGCAAGGATCATTGTCGGGATCATGGCCACACGCCAGAACGCCGGGCCGTGGTCGCTGTGGATCACCGTCGTGTTTGTCGTCGGCATCCTCGTCGAACCCACGATGTTTGCCTTCGTAATCGCCGCTTGCTTCGCGGGCTTCAGCTGCCGCTGCTTCGTCGTCGATCAAGCCGCCAGCTTGTGCTAGCTCAGCGTTGCGCTCCGGCGACACCCCAGGCACCAAACCATGCCGAGCGAGATGCGCGACGTAATATTCGTCTTCGCGCCGCGCTGCGATTTCGCCGCGCTCAATTGCAGTTTCGAGCAACCGTTTCAAATCGCCAATAATCCGACCAGGCGCGATTTCAAACGCAGCCATGATGGCATTGCCAACCCCACCCGGCAATGGCGGCAACTTCGCATCGGCTTCAGCCAAACGCTCGACGCGGTCGTGCAGCGCACTGATCTGTTCGAGCAGTTGTTTGCGCCGGCCCGGCCGCTTCGACGTGATGTCGGCGCGCGATAGATCGAGCAAGTCGATCAGGTGCGCTTCCATGTCGCGATGAAACCGGCGCACGGCACTGTCAGTCCACGACGTGCTGTATTGCCCCGTGCGCAAGTGATTGCGAACCAAGAAGCGAATGGTGTGGCGCTCGTCGCGTGCAAACGCCATGCGTTGCACAACCTTATCGAACATGCGCGCGCCAACTTCAGCGTGACCATGGAAGTGCACGCCGCCTTGTGTGAAGGTACGCGTTGGCACTTTGCCGATATCGTGGAACAGCGCAGCCCAACGCACCAATGGCCGGCGCACGGTTTGTTTCACCACTTGCTTGGTGTGCGCCCACACGTCTTTGTGTTGCCGGTCGCCTTCTTGCAACAAGTCGACAGTTGCCGTGAGCTCCGGGAACAAGACGGCCAAGATACCGCTTTGATTGAGCCATTCCAGCGCTTCATCGACGTCGCGCCCCATCACGAGGTCTTCGAGCGCCGTCCGCATGCGAGGCCGATCGGCCTCGGCTAAGCGCGGCGCGGTGTCATAGGCAGCCTGGGTGACCGATTCGGCTGGCCAGCGACCGCCGTTGTTGGCAATGGCAGCAGCGACTTCCAGATACACCACTGGATCAGCGTCGCCTAACGCGCGAATGCGTGCGCCCGCATCGGGGCTAGGAGACGAATTGCGCGTTGATTCGGACACGTGGTTTCCTACTCGGTTGTGCAGGCAGAGTCAACGTCACGTCCTTTGCACTTTGGCAGCCTTCAAGCGTATGATTGTTAGATGCTCGCTCGTTTCGTATTTGCGATGGGTGTAAGTACGGTCGCAGGTAGCTGCAACTTGGTATTTTCATCGACGTCACAACCCGATGCGATGGCAGATGCCGTGACCGATGCGCCGAGCGATGCAGCTCGCGGGGTGCCCACCTACATTGGCCCAGGTGACTACGACGGTGATGGCATGTTGAATGATGTAGACCCATGCCCCGCCGACGACGCCGCGTTGCCCGGTGCCACCGCCGACTCCGATGGTGACGGCCTGCCCAACGTCTGTGATCCAAAGCCAAGCAGCGGCGAGAACAGCAACGACTGCTTAGTGTTCTTTGATGGTTTCACCAATCGCAATGGACGCGACCTCGATCCGCGCTGGGTAGTTGATGTCGGCGTGCCATTGGCTATCAAATCCAACACCCTAACGTTTGAATCGGATGGTAGCGGCCGCGGGTTTGCCCACTTTGAGCTTGATGTTGCTGCCAACTATGTCCGCGCCCAAGCCGGCATGGCGGTCGGTGTAACCAACGCAACCTCTTTCATCTTCGCGGGTGTCGCCGCCTCTTTTGAACGCTATGATGTGGACACGCAGTTTGGTGGTGCATATGTGGCTAATCAAGCGAGCACCTTGCAAGCTGCCACCCTCAGAACCGGCAACTCCCTGCAACCGACTGCTGCAACTTGCATCACGAATCAAATGTTCGATGGTGGCGGGCAGCTATCACTTGAGCTTTTGCCGGGCAATGCATACGTAGCGGTACGCGGCTGTTCGGCCAGCAATACAGCCGGCCTGGTTGGCCACAAAATCGCGATCGGCTTGGCACGTGCCAATATTGCACTTTCGTACATCAGCGCTACCCGTCAGCTCGCGCCAGGCGAATTCTGCGCGCACTCCCAGCGTTCGTTCTAACCAGCTCGTCTCGTCGGCCTCGGGCGGTTTGTCGCAGCCGTCGCCAGCGCGAGCAGCGGCGCCAACCTGTGCTAGTTTGCGCGCATGAAACTTGGATTTGCATTGGCTAGTTGTGTCGTAGCTTGTTCCTCCTCGGCTAAAGCGCCAGCGACGCCCACCCACGGCAGCTCAGAGACCCCGGCCCACAAAGGCCACGACGGCCATCCTGGTCATCACGGCCACCACGGTGACGGCCATGGCGGCATGATGCACAGCTTCAAAGGTGCGGATGAATGGGCCAAAGTGTTCGACGACCCAGCGCGTGACGAATGGCAAAAGCCCGACGAAGTAGTTGCAGCGATGGCGATTGCACCCGGCATGACGGTGGCCGACCTTGGCGCTGGAACTGGATATTTCGTCAGCCGCTTAAGCAAGGCTGCCGGTACCACTGGTGCAGTGTTGGCACTTGATGTCGAAACCGACATGGTTGAATACATGAAGCAGCGCGCCGCGCGTGAAGGTTGGCAACACGTCACGCCGCAGCTAACCGCATCGGATGCGCCAACGTTGGTAGCCAATAGCGTCGATCGCATTCTGATCGTCGACGTCTGGCACCACCTGGAAAACCGCACTGCCTACGCAGCCAAACTCGCGGCTGCGCTAAAACCAGGTGGCGCCGTCATCGTCGTCGATTTTGAAATGGACTCGCCAATGGGGCCAGGCAAAGCCATGCGCATTTTGCCAGCAGCCCTCGCAGCAGAATTGCAGACCGCTGGCCTCAAAACTGAATTGCCGACGGAGAGCCTGCCGTATCAGTACATCGTAGTCGCACGCAAGCCGGCGTAGGTAATCAGTTGGCAGCGTGGCCGCTTCGTGCCAAGGTCGCAACCATGCGCTTTTCACTGCTGGTTGCTGCGTTGACTGCTGGTTCGCTATTGGCTTGCGGCTCGGATCCTGAACCGCTGCCAACCTCGACGGAGCTCGGCGGTGTGCGGCCGACTGAATTGCAAGTCCCACGCAATATCGTGAAGGGCAAGAAGTATCCGCTGGTGGTGGTTTTGCATGGCTACGGCGCCGATGGGTTATTGCAGTACTCGTACTTTGGCGTGCGCAATTGGGTCGATCGCGGCGAAGTGTTTGCGCTAGCTCCCGACGGGCTTGTCGACGCCAACAACAGCCATTTTTGGAACGCAGATCCAGCGTGCTGCGCGTTCGGCAGCCAAAAGCCCGATGATTCGGCATATATTGCTGGCCTCATCGACGAAGCGGTGGCGAACTGGCCGATCGATCCTAAACGCGTATTCGTGATTGGCCACTCCAACGGCTCGTTCATGGCGTATCGCTTGGCATGTGATCACGCCGACAAGATTGCGGCGATCGCGGGCCTGGCCGGCGCGGCGACATCGGTGCCTGCACAATGCAAGCCGTCGCAGCCAATCTCGGTGCTGCACATGCACGGCACCGCCGACACCACCGTGCCATACGGCGGCGGCGGTTCGCTCACCGCGCCTGGCGCCGAAGCGAGCGTTGCATACTGGGCTGGCAAAAACGGTTGCGGCACGGGGCTCGCCACCGGCACCACGATGGATTTTGATAACGCCGTACCTGGCGCCGAAACCGTCACCAAACAAACTGCTGGCTGCCCTGCAACTGGCGCTGCTGATCTGTGGACCCTCAACGGATCAGCGCACATTCCAAGCGTCAACGATGCATTCTCGCCTGCCATCGAAGCATGGTTGCTGGCGCACGCGCGGCCCTAACAGCAGGCGTGCAGCACCAGCTACGTTACCGCAACCGCTTGTGCTCGGCCGATGGCAGCCATGGCCGCACGGCGTGCTTCGGCGAGCGACGTCCGGGTTTCGGACGAACGAGTGGCGAAACGGCCCGGCCGCGATTGCCAACGATCGAGCCACCACACGGTGACGAATGGCGCGACCAACGCGAGAATTGAAACACCGATCGACGCAGGCCAAGGCAATAGCAGCATGGTAGCGACCACCAGTAGCGTCGCCCACACCGGATACAGCACCAATGCTACGCCCAGTTTGAGCGTCGAAACCATGTCAGCGTCGTCGGCACGCTGCGCAACGATGCGCGGCAATGGATAGGGCAACGCATACAACAACAGGCCAACCAGTGCGAGGGGCGCCGTGGTTGCAAGCCGCAAAAGTTCGCTCAACGGCCGGCGCCGCAGCGGCGCCGCAACGTCGATGTCGCGCAGCTCGGCTTGTGCGAGGTGCCCGAAGTAGGTTTGCACCGTGGTGCGCACCTCGTCGATGCGGGCGGGCGCGAGCTGTTGCAATTGTGCACCGACGCTCGCTACCGCACGGGCTGTGGCGAGCTCATCGCCGAGCGAAGCATCGCTGGTCGCAGCCCGATCATTGCTCAGCATCTGCGCTACGCGACCAACCAGCAAACGATCCTCGCGGCTAGCGCTTTCGATCACCAAACTGCGCAAGTCGGTTTGCATCAACTCGGTAATTGCGTCGACCTGCGCTTCGAGCGCGTCATGCGAAGCAATTACATCGTCGAGCCCACGCGGTGAGCCCCACAACAATGCAGTCCGTGATCGAAATGTATCGGCGGCGTCAAACTCGAGTGCAACAGCTTGAAACGACAGCGGTGCCATAGGCTTGAGCGCATGGGCCGCCATCAGCATCCGCGCTGCGCCAGAACGCAGCGGTGCAATGGTTGGGTCTGCATGGCTTTTGCCTTCAGGGAAAATCAAAATATTGCCACCGCCCGCTAGGTGCGCCGCGATGCGATCGAACGCGGCTGCGTTGCTGTCGGCTTGTTTCTCCGGCACATCTTGTCGACGGACAATCGGCACAGCGCTCGCGATGTCGAGCAGCCAACGAAACCCTGGAATCCGCCACAGCGTCGATTTTGCAACCGGCGAGATGACACATGGCGCGTCGGTCAAAATCAACATCGGATCGACTAGTGCGTTATGGTGGTTGGCAACAAATACGCGGCCACCAACGGTTGCAGCCGGCACCTGCCCGACCCGTTGCACCGAACGGAAGTACACATGCATGATCGTTCGAAACAGGGCCACCACCGGGCGGCGCAAAGCGGAGGTAGCTGACACACCGCTAGCATGCCATGCTTTGGCTTTTCCTGACGGCGGCTACGGCGCTGTGGTCGCGACCGTGTAGATATCGCCGTTGACTTTGGTGCCGGCTCGGAAGTCCGACCAAACCGTGAGTCCGCCGTTTTTGCCAGCGCGAACGATTGGCACGACGCGTGGTGCCAAGGCTTGGCCACCACCAGTATCGGCCAACGCGTGGCTGTTGGTCCAGCTCGCGCCGTTGTCGATCGAGGTGGCCACATAGACACGACTGGCGCCTGCAGTAAGCCGGTTCTGGTACGTGACAACCATCGTGCCGTTACCGGCATGCGCGATCTGCGGCAAGCTGGTTTCGCCTGCTGCTGGGTCGCCGTTCACTGACGACACCCGCTTGGCGCCTGCGAACGTGCTGCCACCATTGCTTGATACCGATGCGTAGGCTTGCGTGCCTTCGCGCCGATCTTCCCACACCAACGCAACAACGTCGTCGGTGGCCACGGCCGTACGTGGATCTACCGCGAGGTGCGGCGAGAACGACGAGGATACCTCGCTCAATGGATCGTCGATGATGCGTTCAGCGCCGAACGTTTGGCCGGCGTCGATTGATCGCGAAAACATTACGTCCGAACCACCGTTATTGAGCGTCGACACGTCCTGCCACGTCAAGTAGACCGAGTTGGCCGCAAGCGCCATCACTGGGAAATCGCTATCACGATTGTCGGCGGTATCGTTGTCGACACGCGCATCGGCTGCCGGCGCTGCGGTGGCACTCGTTGAGTTGGCAACAAAGATATCGCGCGTTGCGCGAGCACCGCGGATCTCACGCCAGGCCCAAACGATGCGACCACTTGCCGTGACCGCCACTTGAGGGCGACCGGCAAAGCGCGCCGGGTTGGTAATGCTACCAACGTTGATCACACGCTCAGCTTGGAACGTTACACCGCCGTCGGTCGACGTCCGGCTAATGACGTCGCGGTTGAGCGTCGTAGTGTCGAGGCGCTCCCACACCAAGTTGATGGTTTGGCCATCAGCGCTAGCTGCCAACGCATGATGGAAACTATCGCCAGCGGCGTCGAGCACACCGGACACAGCGTTGAAGGTCGCGCCACCGTCGGTGGACCGAACGAACCGAATGTCACGCACACCGCCCGACACCGATTGGAACGCAATCATCACGCGGTCGGTGGTGCCAGGTGCGACGACGATGAGCGGTTTTACCGCCGTTTCGCCGACGCCAGCGGTCAGATTCACAATATTGCTCCAGGTTGCGCCACCATCGGTAGAACGGCGGAAATACACTTCGCCAACGTTGCCAACCAGCTCAGTCCACACCACGTAGAGGTTGGCGCCGAGGGTTGCGCCACCCGCAGCGATCTCAACATCAAACGAGTGCTGAGCTCCATCGGCAGTTGCCAGCGCACCACCCGTGGTGCCATCGATCCGCACATCGGCACTGCTGCTCAAGCAACCTTCGGTTGCGCCTTCCAAGCCATCACAGTCACTATCAATGCCGTCGCCACACACATCAACGGTATCGACGACTTCACCAACACAACCACCAAACGCACCAGCAGCGCACGTCTTGGTGCCTGCCATACACGTACCGACGCCCTCGGTGCCAGGCGAGCCGCTATAACATGACTCAGTCAACGGCCCGCCGAGCAAGGCTTCGTCGACGTTGTTGTCACAATCGTCGTCGCGATTGTTGCAAGACTCGGCGCCAGGCGTCACTTCGCCGATGCATAAGCCGGTAAATGCGCCAGTCATGCACGCTTCGCTGCCACCGTGACACACGCCGATTCCTTCGGTGCCAGAGGCGCCGGTGTAGCAGTTGCGCACCACGCCATCGTCGACCGAGCCATCACAATCCTGATCGACGTTGTCGCAGGTTTCCAACGAGCTTGAGGTTGCACCACTGCACACCAAGAAGCCCTGTGAACACACCGTCATGCCGTCCGCGACGCATGCACCCACCGGTGCGCCGGTCGACGCACACAGCATGTTGGTGCCAATCGCGTTGTCGTCCACCGTGCCATCGCAGTCGTTGTCAACACCGTCACACGCTTCGAGGCCAGCGTTGGTGATTGTACAAGCGTATTCACAGCCGTCGATTTGCCGGCCGTTAACGTCCACGAAGCCCAACGCACAGTCCGTTGCTGGGTTAAAGCCACAGACGCCAGCGGTGCAACGCGGCACGGTGTGCGGGAATTGGCACACATTGCCACAGCGGCCGCAGTTTGCAGCGTCGCCTTGCGTGTCAAAGCCATCGTCGACGACACCGTCACAATCGTTGTCAACCAAGTCGCAAGTTTCGACGCCACCGTTGGTGTTGCTGCATGAATACTCACAGCCGTTGGCTTGCATCCCATCGCGATCGTGAAAGCCCGGTGCGCAATCGGCGCTTGGATCAAAACCGCAAGCGCCCGCCATGCAGGTCGCCGTGGCTTGGAAGAAATCACATACTTTGCCACACTGACCACAGTTATTTTCATCGGCGGTGAGGTCGATGCCTTCGTCGACGGTGCCGTTGCAGTTATTGTCGACGCCGTCGCACGCTTCGACGCCATTGTTGGACGTAAAGCATTGATATTCGCAACCGTCGGAGTTGGCATAGCCTTGGCTGACGTCGCCGTTGGTATCGACGAAGCCCGGAAAACACGCAACGATTTCGCATGCGCCGGCTACGCACTGGGTTTGCGCACCGCTGCGATTGCACTCGACGCCACACGCGCCGCAGTTTTTCTCGTCGCTGAGCAAGTCGAAACCGTTATCAGCGGCGCCATCGCAGTCATCGTCGACGCCATTGCACTTCTCGGGCTTGATGATGCCTTGGTCGCATTCGGTGGTTGGCCCATCGGGCCGTGCATCGACCAAGCCACCATCGCCGGTGTTGCCATCTTGCGCGATTTCGCAATTTAAGCAGTAGTCGTTGCGCTTGCAGCTCGTGCTGCCAAGCCCCGCTGCAACCGCCACACTCACCGCTGCAAGCTTGCTCGCACCAGCAAGCCAATGCCTGGGCACGCGGCGCCAAACGCTGAGCAATGCAAGCGCAGCGAACACCAACAGCCCACCCGCAGCGTTGCCGTCACCCGCGCTGTTACAGCCCGAGCCGCCCGTCGTTACCACCACTTCGTTGCCGTTAAGCAGGCCGCATTGGCCTAACGAGCAGGCTTGGCCAGTTGGGCACTCGACACCCAAGCAGCGGTCCGGTTCGCATTGCCCCGACGACGGATTGCACACCCGGTTTGGCATACACGTCACGCCGTTGCATGGATTTGGCTCGCAGCGATTTTCGGTTGCATTGCAAACCAAGCCGGTCGCGCAGGTTTGATCGCACCCAGTGGCTTCGCAGGTGCCATCGCGGCACAGCTCGCCAGTGCCACAATACACATTGGCGCAGCTGCCAACGCAGGCGCCGTCGCGGCAGAACGTGCCATCGCCACAGGTTACGCCGGCGCACTTGTCAGGCGTGCACACCGAGTTGATGCACAGCTCGTTGGCCGCGCAGATGTTCAAGTAGTCGCACGTATTTGGGACGCAAGCACCGTCGGTCGCGCGGCATTCGGTGCCGGGATTGCATTGCACGCCGTTGCAGATTGGGTTGCACACGCCGGCGTTACAAACTTGGAATTCACCGTTAGGGCCAGCTGGGCAAACAATGCCAAAGCACGGATCGGTAACGCAGAAACGGTTGGCATTGCAGACCTTGCCGGTTGGGCAAGGGAACTCACCTTCGGCACAAGGCGCTGCACATTCACCGTTTTCGCACACGCCACCGCTGCACAAATCGCCTTCGTCGATCACGCCATCACAATCGTCGTCAAGACCGTTGCAGATTTCGGTGCCGCCGGTGGTGTTCCCAACGCACGTGATTGCACCATTGATACAGCGGTTGGTGCCAGCGCTGCACGCACCCATGCCGCCGCACGCCGTGCCCACGCCAGGCACGTTGTCATCAACGATGCCGTTGCAATCGTCGTCGATATTGTTGCAGGTTTCGGCGATTGGACCAATGCCGCCTTGGCACGCCAACGCGCCGTTGACGCACACGAATTGGCCAGGGTCGCAGGCGCCCACGCTGTCACCGCAAGGCTGGCCAGCATCAACGGTGCTGTTATCAACCGTGCCGTTGCAATCGTCGTCAAGGCCGTTGCAACGCTCAGGGCTTGGGCCAACTTCGCCAGCGCACACCAACGCGCCCAACACGCAGATCGTTGCACCAAATGAACATTCGCCAGCGTCGGAGTTGCCACACACTTGGCCAACGTCGGTTGGATCGTTGTTGATCACGCCGTTGCAGTCGTTATCAAGCAAGTCGCAGACTTCGGGCGACGGGCCCGTGGCACCTGCACAAACCCGCATGCCGCCTTGGCACACGAACACCCCGGGGTCGCAAGCGCCCACATCGTTGCCACACGCACCGCCCACATCGGTTGGCGTTTCATCAACGTTGCCGTCGCAGTCATCATCAAGGCCGTTGCAGAGTTCCTGATTGGCGCCGGTGTTGTCGCTGCAATTGAGTGCACCATTGACGCACACGATATTGCCTTCGGGGCACGCGTCAGCGTCGCCACCGTCGCACGCCGCGCCAGTGCCACCAGGATTGTCGTCGATCGCGTTGTTGCAGTTATTGTCGAGCCCATCACACAGTTCAGGGCTTGGATTCACCGTCGACTGACATTGAATCTCCGCGGTGCGGCAAACGGTGACACCGGTTTGACACTCGCCAGCGCGCGCGCCACCGACACACGTCATCATTTGGCCGTCACAGACGCAGGCGTTGCCAACGTCGGTCAAGTTTGGATCAGCCGCGTCGACCAAGCCGTCGCAGTCGTTATCAAGACCGTCGCAGATTTCGGCTTGCGGCGTGCACGGCGGGGTTAGCCCCGTGACGCGAATCATCATGTCTTCGAAGTCGTTGTCACCGCCGCGAAACAAGTCTTCAAAGCCAAAATAAAAACGGTTCGCGGTATTCGGCGAGGTGTACACCAAGTGATGCACGAAGTCGCCGTCGTTGTTGAGGTCGGCTTGCGTGTAGTAGATGCGGCCGAACAGCGAAAGATTGTCGGTACCCAACCCAATATCACCGCAGTTATTGCCCGACGGATTGTCTTGCGGCGTGATCAAATAGAAGCCGATGAAGCCACCTTTGTAACGACCAGCAGCGCGCTCAACCGCGAAGTCGACAGTGACCGAGCCACCGGGTTCGATCGAACACTGCATTGCACGATGCAAGTTGGCGGCGCGGCCCGCAGGCGACAGCACATCGTCGCCGACGTTGTACCAACCGAAACTGTTTTCGAAGCCTGCACCTTCGGCTACGTCGAAGAATTGCACTGGCACGGTTTCGCTTGGCCGAAACACTTCGGGCACTTTGGCAGCATCAAGCACGGCGTCGATGCCGTTCTCCGACGAGTTCAGCGCATTTTGCGCCGCACTTGTCACTGGCAGAATCGTGCCGTCAACTTGAGTTACCGTTGCAGACGCGTTTTGCGCGCAGAGCAAGCCTGCTGTCACTGCAGTGACAGCTAAGAGTTTTCGCATGTGTCCATGCTAACGAAGATCAGGATTTGGTGACAAGGATCTGACGGGTAACTAATCGATATCCGCGTCGAGCCAAGCCTGTGTGCATGTAGGCATCGTGCGTACGTTCACCACGTGCGACTAACACCAACGGTAAGCTGTGCAATCGAACCGTCGACGGGAAACGTGCCACTCGCAGCACGATGTAGGGAAACCTCGGGCGTTAATGTCCATGCTGGCGACCACTGCCAAGCCAAATTGCCGAAGCCGCCGAACCACACGCCGTGTTCGCTGCCACCATTGCGTGGCCAAAATTCATAGGCTGCGACGGCCGGGCCAACACTCCACGTTAAACACCCTGAAGTACGCTTGGTTGCAATACCAATGAGCCGTGCGTGGACTTCGGTGCCGGGTGAGATCAAGCTCCGTGCTGGCAGTTGCACACCGCCGATTGCGACGAGCGCTGCCAATGACCACGGCGTTGCACCGTTCGATTGCCAAAACCGTGTCTTGCCAAACGCCTCGACGCCAAGCGTCGAAATTGCGCCACCAACTTCCGAGTTGTGCCCGACCCCTCGGGCCGCGGCCAAGCCAACCGCACCACCAGGCACCGTTGCGCTTTGCTCGTTGTCGCGTAACGTTTGAACGGTGCTAATCACGCTGCCGCGCCACTGCCCACGCGCTAGCGGTTCGGCGGTGTGCTGTACGGTGAACGTACCGCAGCCGCTACCAACGCAGCAGCCCAGCACGACCGCGGCCTTCGGCCAACGTGCACGGCTATTCACGGTTGTCCTCGAAGAACTGCAAGATTTGTTCGCTTCCAACATCATGAGTCACCAAGCCGACGCGATCTTCATCGAGATATGGATCGCCATTGGGCCAAGTATGGCCACCGCCGTCGATGCGCAGCAGCTCGGTTGCTTTGCGGCAACCAGCCCAACGCTGCAGGATCACACTGGTGCCATCGCTGGGATCAATGTCATTCAATAGCGTATCGTTGGTCACAGCAGTGCAGCCATTGCGGCTGCGCCACCCTTCCATTGATGGTGCAACCGCGAGTTTGTCGCCGTTATTTTCTAAACAAGATTGGCTACCGCCTTCGTACGGCCAACAAGGATCGCTAGTGCCGTGCACTTGCAAGACCGCAACCGGGTCGGCACATGCGCCGCCATCACCCGCAAATTGATTGGTGCCAGCAACCGGCGCGATCGCGCGAATCATGCTTGCCCGCTCGCAAGCAATGCGGTGCGACATGGCGGCGCCATTCGAAATGCCGGTCAAGAATAGATGCTCAGTGTCCAATTGCGGCAAGCCCTGCAGCTGTTCGAGCAACGCATCGAAGTATGCGATGTCGTCAACGCCACTGCGACAGGCCGCACCCGACACACATGCCAAGGCCTCGCCACCACCAGCGTTCCATGTGCGCAGATTCCGCGCCGGCCGCGCGCCCGTACCGTCGGGAAATACCACGGCGTAGCCACGGGCGTTGGCGAGTGAAGCGAAACAAGCCGACGATGTTGTGTCGCCACGTGGGCAGGATGTGCGATTGGCGCCGACGCGACTGCCGCCGCCACCGTGGAAACTGATGATCACACCGCGTGGCCCGGCCGCCGCTTGCGCCGCGGTTGGCAGATGCAACGTATAGCCACGGTCGGTCCAACCTGGCACTGTGCATTCAGCAATTTCGCCAGGGCGTAAAGCACGTCCAGCGCATGGCGTTTCACGGTTGCACGCATTACTCGCCACCGTCGCGATGCCGACGAGCCCGAACGCTGCGAACCTTGTTAGCCGCGCTTGCATAGGTCGATTGTGAATCGGTTCCACCCGTATCGCAAGCGACCCTGCACGAACGCGCTCATGTTTGCAGCGTGGCAAAGCGTGAGCAACCCAACAATGTACGCAAACCATGCGATGCTGCCACATTGTCTCGCTGTCGTTGCTGTGGCAATGTGCAGCGCCATGCTGCGCTTGCTGCGTCGTTACCCTGCGTTTCATGCCGCCACGGCAATTGCGGCCAGCCTTGGAGCGTTCGCCGGCGCCGCGGCCGCCGACCCAACCACGAACGAACCAAACCAAGCCGCAGCGCTAACCGCTGCCGCCTTCGATAACCCCTGCATTAGCAAGTCTGGTGGCAGCTGCAACGCGCACGCACTCGACGCATTTGTTGCCAGCGCCAACGCACAGCACAACGCCAACCCGGCAGCGCCATTGCGCCTTTCGTACATTGGCGATTCGCTCACCGCCGATGATCAAATCGTCGATCGCGTGCGCACCAAACTGCAACGCGAGTTTGGCAATGGCGGTCCTGGCTTCGTCTTCGTTGTGCCACCACATCCATATTGCCAGTTGCGCTCAGCCACGCGTAGCGTTGCAGGCACCTGGACCAGCCGTGGCGTGATCGGCGCGGCCGAAGCCGACCATTTGATGGGCCTAGGTGGCAGCAGCGCGACGGGCAGCGACGGTGCGCGCTTGTTCATCAAAAGTGCCGCACCGTTTGCAACCGCCGACGTGTTTTACATGGCGCAACCTCACGGCGGCACCCTCGATCTCGTCGCTGATAAAGCGGTCGTAAAGCCGCTGTCGACCAAAGCCGAGCAAAAGGCCGCAGGTTTTGACCAAACCGCATTTGCATCGCCTATCAAACAACTCGAAGTCCGCGTCAACGGCAGCGTTCGCATGTTTGGAGTTGCGCTCGAAAACGGGCGCGGTGCGGTGGTCGATAATCTCGGCGTCGTCAACGGCACAGCTAAAACCTTGTTGCGCAATAACCAAGCGCATTGGACCGCGCAGCTGCAACACCGCGCGCCAGCGCTCACCATCATCATGCTTGGCACCAACGAAGCTGAATGGTTGCCGGCTGCGGGGGCCGCCCTCGACGAACACGAAAAACTCTACGGCAAGTTACTTGCCGCGGTGCGCGCCGCCAATCCAACCCGTTCTTGTTTGGTGATTTCACCGTTTGATCAGCTTGATTGGCGCCAACCCAACACGCCGCCGCGGGCGTCGGTGCCGGCTATGGTTGCGGTGCAGCATCGCGTTGCCACCGCGCACGGTTGTGCGTTTTGGAACACCTACGAATGGATGGGTGGCGCTGGCAGTTCACGCGGCTGGGCTAAGCGCCAACTCGTCACCAATGATTTTCAACATCCCACCACCAAAGGCGCCAACCTCATCGGCGATGCACTGGCGGCCGGCTTGTTGGCACTTACCAAACACTGACGGCGCGGGCGCTCATGCTGCTTTGAGCCACGCCACCAAGGTGTTGTTGGCACGCTTGGAAAGTTTGGCCGCCTTCCACGTTTTTAGATCAGCTGCGAATTGCGCTTTGCCAGGACTCGCAACTGCAGCGCGCAACAACGCCAAGCCAACGCCGCAATCGGTTTCGTCGGTAGGATCCAGTTGCTGCAGCAGTTTACGTGCAGCCGCAACATGTTTGGCACGGGCACTCGCCACCTGCAGCAAACCAGCGAAGGCAGCAGCACGCACTGCGATGGCTTTCGACGGAGTGGCCGCGGCGGCCAGCACCTTTGTTGCCAATGCGCCGTCGCATTTCGCCAATGCTTGCGCCAGCAATGCGCGTTCGCCACTTGCAGCATCACCAAGGCCACGCTCGAAACCGGCTTGCAACGCAGGCGCTGCCAACCGGCTCGGATTGTCGACCAAGAATGCGACGATGGCCATCAACACAACTTGATTGAGGCGTGAGTATTCCGCCGTACGCATCATCACCGTTAACAACTGTAGTGCGTTGGCGTCTTTCATGCGCAGCAACGCACCGAGGGCGAGCGCTGCTGTGTCAGTTTGTGCACTGTTGATCTGAGCCGCGTAGCGCGCTGCTTCACTGCGCAGATACAACCGAGCGCTGGCATCCTTTGCATATCTAACTTGTTGCTCGGCGACGGCGGTAATTTCCAAGCGGCGCAACCGCGACAAGGCTTGCAAGTCGCCGAACCGTGCGACCAGCGCTGCGCTGAAGTCTGCGAAGTTGCTGCGGGTTGCACCAAACAGCGCAAGCGCACCAAACGCTGCGTCGCGATGATTGTCGTCGACGGTGCCACTGCGCTCAAGCAATGCAACGCTATATGCTGCCAACGCCGCCGCCATCTTTTTGTCGTCCTTACACGCCATCATGGCGTCGACGATCAAAGCCCGCAACATGTTCTGAAACAGCGGCGCATTGCCGCGTTTGGACCGCAGCAGCATGCTGGTTCGCTCGTCGTTGACAAATTCAGCCTTGATCAACGCTTGTTCGTGCTTACTCGGACGCCCGGCACCGTGGAGCAACTCTGCCAACGTGGCCAACGCATCTACGGCATAGCCGCTTTTCTTGGCGACACTTTGCACGATTCGCTTCGCCGACTCCACAGTATTGCCGTCACGGCCGCTGCTCAGCGCCGGCTTGGCGCTAGGCGCATACGCAGCCGGCTGCAATGCCTGCACATTGGCACGAAACTCAACCAGCCGCTTCGCTGGCCACCATGCTGGCAACGACTGCTTAGCCATGGCGCGTTTCGCGACGGTTACCAGCTCTGCCGTCGGTGAATACGACAATTCCACCACAGGCACCAACTGCGCCAGCGCTTCGAAGTTTTCGAGCGCGAGATGATGCAACAACCAATAGGCTTGATGATGCGGCCATTGCTGCACCAACCCGCGTTGGCCGGCTGCGAAATCTTTTTGGTACTCAGCAAACGCTGGCAGCCCTTCGATGCCATCGCCGATGCCGTACCAGTCACCTTCGGGAAAAAACTGCGCAACAATCCAATCAGTGCGTGCCTGCAAATCAGCTGGCCCAAGCAGCTTGGGTAATTTCGTGCGCTTGGTGGTCACCTTCAGCGCAGCCAACGTTGCCGGCAATGTCACGGCGTTTGCGTCGTCGGGATCGTTGAAATACGAATCCTCGCGATACTGCCGCAACACAAAATCAGCGATCGATTCGTCGAGCAATTCGAGCTCGCGCTCATCTTGATGCGACGCCCACACTTGGCTGGTACCGGTTGGAGTCGGCGCCCAGGTCGCAAGCCACAACTCTTCAGCATCTTCAAGAATCGGGCTGGCACCCACAAACAGCGCACGAATGCGTGCAGCACGGCACCCGTCGTCGTCGATCGCGATCGCTTTCGAAAGCGGCAGCGTGGTGGCTGCAAACAGCGCATTGCGGTAGCCAGCGCGCACGGCTTGCTTGGTCAACGCAACATTCCAACGCCCCAGTTCTGGCGATGCGTGCTTGGCCAACCAAGGCAAAAACCCATTGGCAACAGCGGGCTTGCGTTTGTGTTTGATAGGCGCAAGCAGGGTTTCAAACGTAACCGACGTAGCGAGTTGCTTTGCCATGCTGCCAGCGTCGCAGATTCTAGCTTGCCCCGCATCGCGCGCGCGACAATTTGAGCGCTAGACCAACAACCACCGGCGATGTCTGGCTTGCCCAACGCAACATATCGGCCCTACCCTGGGCTTGGGATCCTACCTAACGGTGGGCTTCGACGCGGTGGTTATCGCGCTTGTGAACTTTGCCTTCATTCGGTGCTCGCCGCGAACGCCATCTTTTTTCGGCCGCACCGCTATTGCTACGCTATGATTCGGCATGACTCGCCGTACAAGTTCGTGGCCGCGGCGGGCGCTGGTCCATAGCTCGCAACGGCATCCACAAATTTTGGAGGCAATGATATGAACCGTTTCGCTTGCCTGCTTGTGGTGATTGTCCTCGGCTGTAGCAAAGGCAACCAATCGATGAGTGCAGATCCGTTAGCGACCAAGCCGAGCGCAACAGCAAGCGCCCCGAATCTGGAAGAAGCGTTGGCGGTGATGGCCAAAAGTGGCCTCAGCCTTACCCGACGCGACGAGCCGGCCCGAGCGCCGCGCTGGGTGCCGCCGAGCAATGTTGGATTCGGCGCCTTCACCGTGAAACAATTTGAAAACACCCGTGGCGGCGCAGTTGCGCAAGTGTATGTCTACGCATTTGCGGATGAAACCGGTGCCGCTGCGCAAGAAACACCGCTGCGCGCCATGTTGCTGGACGGCGAACGTAGCGCGCTGATCCGGCGCGGGCGCACGCTCTTCTGGGTCACCGCGCCCCTGAGTTTGCCTAGCGGCGTGGTCCCGCCTGGTAACATGGTGCCGTTTGATACTTTGGTGGCAACGCTGCAAGCCAAGTCTTAACGTCCGGGTTTCGGACAATAGTTATGGTTTGCAATATCCGTCGTTGCAGTTCGGTGTCGCGGCCTGCACGTGCTCGACTGGCCGCCCACAGTCATGCCGCTCGACACATTGTGGCACGCCGTGCTTGCTGGCCCACGGCCGGACACTCCCGGACATGGGTGG
>Ga0116158_10001421_pt1 | contig 21785 bp, 13 predicted proteins | sample AD_UKC052_MetaG_FD_89883 | JGI IMG/M metagenome (GOLD analysis project Ga0116158, IMG submission 89883) | Active sludge microbial communities of municipal wastewater-treating anaerobic digesters from USA - AD_UKC052_MetaG | ecosystem: Engineered > Bioreactor > Anaerobic > Digestate | place: USA... | reverse complement strand
GTTGATTTTGGTACCCTGATTTCAATAAATCCATCCATTGCACCTTCATAATCTCCTGTAATACCTTTAGCATTATCGCCGGAAGCATTCTGGTTTGTTGTTAAATTTGTCCATTCTGTACCATTCCATATATGAAACTCCATATAATTTCCCTGTGCAACACCTCCCCTAAACAGGAAATCAGGCTTGTTGGCATGATTGTAAGTTATTTTTCTGCCCCAGGCGTCATTGCTCCCTCCGCCACTTTTTGTATTAACGACAAAAATGAATTGTTGCCATGATGTTGCTGAAAATTCACCCCCGAAATAAACGTAATCATTATCAGAGGTAACATACAATTTTTTGGCATTAGCTCCGGCCCAACCTGCAACCGCGTCACCAGTTCCAACCGGAGTACCCCAAACTCCTTCACCATCAAAGGCACCATTGATTACGGGTGTTCCTGCCCAAAGGCTGGTGGTTATTGCAAAACCAGAAAAAGCAAGTAAAAATTTTCTTTTCATAAGCGTTTTTTTATTATTGGATTAAATTAAACATTATCGAAAAAGAATATAATCTGCCTCGAATACTTATCCATATATTTTATTGAATTTTATAAGTGTAACTGCCATTTCCGGCACTAAAATCGAGGGTAATGGTGTAGGTTCCTGTGCCGGGCGCCTTAATACCTACGCCTGCCCAGTTTGGAGGACCTGCATACACCAGTTTCCCTTCGGTATTTACCCTGTAACTAATATCATAAGTGCCATTGCTGGTAAATGTGAACGTATTTCCGGCAGACAAATTCACGTTTGTGGCTACCAATTGCTGGGTTGTTGGATTAAATACCATAGGTGTTGCAGATGTACTCCATCCATTATGATCGCCGGAAATAAAGAACTTAACAGGTATAAAATTTACGGTACCGGCATTTATATCGGCATTTACCTTCATGTAATTGGGCGCTGGTGTAAACCAAAGGTTACCCGCCGAGCCTGCCGCCATGGTGGTAGCGCTTGTACCCCAGCCATATTGTACCCCTGTACTTTCTACCTGAAGTTTCAATCCGTCGCCGCCCCAGCCATCAGCATTGGGAAATTTCACATAACCTTCATATTTGCCATCATAGTTGGGTGATGTAAGTACATACCCTTTGGTTCTGGTGGAAGGTGTAACCCAACTGTTGGCGCCCCGCACAAGCAAAGCCGGAAAATCAACCGAATAAGTGGTTACCGTAAGCTTTGAAACAGCAGAGTAAACAAATAATGATTCGTTTAATGATGCCTTTACACGAATTTCAATAACGCCATTACCCCCTGCAGGAATACCAAGGCCAATGGCCAGTTCGTTCAACTGACTACCCAGGTAGTTTAATGCAGTGTCCGTACCGGTATTAACCGATACGGCACTGCTGAAAGTGTTAAGGGTGTTGACTAGTTCAACTGAATAAATGGTGGCTGCTTTAAATCCAAAGTCAGCTTTGGTCCAGTTTATCTTCAGCACCTCAGTATTTGCATTTGAGGACGAAAGCGTTAAAGTGTTTGGTGAAAGAGACACTGCCGGGGCTATTCCATCTGTTGCTACTGTTTTGGGAATATCCTTTTTACAAGCGATTAAAAGCAGGCAAAAAGTGAATATTGGTAATTGTTTCTTGATAATCGTTATCATGACTAGTTTTTTATGGTTTAATAACCTGTATTTTGTTTCAGATTGGGGTTTGATGACAAGTCTGTTACAGGTAAAGGAAAGATGTTGTATTTTGAATCGGAAGCCCTGCCTGCGGCCACGCCACCCTTCCAGGCCCAGAGATAGGAGCCGGTTGTAAATTTATCATATCGGATGAGGTCCGTTCTTCTGTGGGCTTCGTAATACAATTCGCGGCCACGTTCAGCTAAAATAAAATCGAGGGTGAGAATACCTGTTGATATGTTGCCAGCAGTATTTCCATTATAAGCACGTGTTCTGAGTTGGTTGATGTAGGTGAGTGCATGTGTACTGCTGCCTCCTGTACCTCCTCTTAATACCGCTTCGGCGTAAATCAGATAAATTTCACCCAAACGAAAAAGGGGGAAATCAATATCGGCCCAGTTGCCATTAGGGTCGGCATTGGGCGCAGCCCCGCCGCTGCGGGTTTTATTCCGGTATTTAGAGGAGGAGTAGCCATCGGTGCCGGTGTACAGATCGGTCATTATTTTGTTTTGGCCGGTAGTGTAAAACATAGCCCGGGTATCTGTATTGCCAGAGGGGTCGGCAAACAAATCAACAAATTGCTGGGTATGGCGCAAACCTCCCCAATTACCATTGGTTCCCGACACGCTGCCCGGCACCGCGGCTGGCCCGTGCGCCAGGTAAGTAGTACCACCCCAGTTTTGGGTATAGCGGGCATCGTAATTAATGGTAAAAATATTTTCGTCGGTATTCAAATGATTATCGGCAATGGTGAGGTTGCGGTAATTGGGTTGCAGTGTATATCCTGCGTTCATAATCTTCTGACAATTAGCGATGGCTTCGGTGTTTTTTTCGCTACCGGTGTACACTTTTGCATTCAGGTACATGCGTGCAAGCAGCGCCCATGCGGCGCCTTTATCGGCACGGCCATATTCATGTTTGCGTGGCTCTGCCAGGTCGGCTTCTATCGCCTTTAGCTCGCTTTCAATATATCCGAAAAGTTCGGCACGGCTTACCTGCCTTGGCAAACCGGTTGCAATGGGAGCGTTTTCATCCACAAACGGGGGATTTGCATACAGGTCCATGAGCACCCAATACTGGAATGCCCGCAAAAACCTGGCTTCTGCCCTGAAATACTTAATGTCTGATGCATCCTTCCCGCTAAAACCACGTTCACTTATTTTAGCATCTGTACTTTGCCGGATAAAATCGTTGGCTACGGTAATTTGGTAAAATGACCGGTAATACAGCCCCGAAACTATGGGGTTACCTGATGACCAGTTTTGCTCTTTCAACCCCTTGATGCCGGCATCATTTTGCCAGGTCCAGGCAGCCTCGTCGGTGGTTAACTCCTGCAGGTTCCAATACAGGCGGAGAAAATCCGAGTTTCCCTCGTCGGCTATTATTTGGGATGGAATGTCCCTTGAACCGGTACCGCCAACATAACCGGTGAGTGCAAAGGCGCCATATACTTTAGCCAATGCCTGTTTATAGCCTGTCATGGTACTATAAACTTCATCTGCAGTAATATCATTTAAAGGAACAAGATCCAGTTTTTTGGTGCAACCTGCCAGCCAAATAATGGCAGCAATAGCAAGCCAGTATATATTAAAAAGCCTATTTTTCATATCCTGCTTAATTTTAATAATTGAATTAAAAATGGAGGTTAAAACCCAAAGTGAAAATGCGGGGACGCGGGTAAAAATTGTTATCAACACCCCATCCGATTTCAGGATCAAGTCCCGGATAATTCGTCCATACAAAAACATTCTGTACTGCGGCATTAATCCGAAGGGTGGCTTTTTTGCGCAGAATGTCTCCAACATCGTAACCCAATGCCAGGTTATCCATCCGAAGGAAAGATGCATCCTCGATGTAGTAGTCACTCAGCAGATTATTGCCGCTGCCGTAAAACTGTGTTTCCAGGTAATTGGCCGAACCATTGTATAATACCGCGTTGCCAAGTATTTGCAACTGATTTCCTGCTGCGCTATATATATTATTGTATAAATAGTTGCCTACACTGCTGCGCAATACAAAGCCTGCGGAAAAACGCTTATAGGTAACATTGGTAGAAAAGCCCATAAACACATCGGGTACTGCACTTTTGGTTTTGGTAAGGTCGTCCTGGTTAATAATGCCATCTTTGTTTACATCTACAAACACATTTTCAATGGGCTTGCCATTGGCATCATACACCTGCTGGTATAGGTTAAAGGTGTTTCGGCTATAGCCCACCTGGTGAATTTGCGAGAAACCGCCACCAATACCCCCCGAAATACCACCTGTTTGAATGCCTTTATAATTTGCATCTTTGGGAACCACCGTAAGATTGGTAATCGTGTTTTTATTGTACGTAATATTAAAACCCAGATCCCAGCCCCAATTGGCTGTTTTCACAGGCGCTGCATTGATGTTGAGTTCTACCCCTTTATTTTCCATGCTGCCTACATTGGCTATAAAGAAAGCAGAGAAGTTGGTGCCTGCCGGCTGCGGTATTTCGTTCAGCAGATCGTTGGTTTTTTTCTGGTACACATCTATACTGCCATTAATCCGGTTGTTCAAAAATCCAAAGTCGAGGCCAATGTTGGCTGTGGTGGTTTCTTCCCATTTGATATTGGGATTGTACGCGCCGGGCCGGTACATTTGAAAATACTCGTTGCCAAACTGGTAAGTAGCATTGGATGAACTCAGCGAAAAGAAGGAAAGATAATCGTAATTATTAATGCCATCCTGCTGACCGGTAACGCCATAACTAACCCTTAATTTCAAATCCGAAACCGTTCTGTTGGAGGCAAGAAAGTTTTCATCCTTCATTTTCCAGGCCAGGGCAACCGAAGGGAACATACCCCATTTGTTATCGCCTGCAAAGCGGCTTGAACCATCCTGCCTTATAGAAGCTGTTAGCAGGTATTTATCATTGTAAGTATAATTAAGCCTGCCAAAGAAGGACACAAGGGTGTTTTCGGGTTTATCAAACGGAAATGCCGGATCGGAATTCGGATACTTATCGCCCTGCGCATTATAGCTTGCATAAAAATAGTTGGTTGCAAGAAAGTTATTGTAAGAATATCCTGCGGTAGCATCTACCCGGCTTTTTGCCTTGCTGAAGAGTTTATTGTAATTGAGGTAGGCATCGAACACGGTATTGGTCCGATCCTGCCTGTATTCATTATTTGAGCCACCTACGCCACCCACTACATATCCCGAAGCGGCACTATCGGGTACAAAATAAGTTCCTTTTCCCTGTGAAATATCGTAGCCAACATTTACATTGGCTCTCAGCTCGGGCAGAAAATGAAATTTGTAATCAAGCTGTAGGTTCCCGATGCTGCGGTAAGGATTACTTTTACTTACCGTTTGATTGAGTAATCCCAGGGGGTTGCGACCGGCAAGATTCATTAGTCCGGTACTGCTTGTATAGTCCCTCCATTCGAAATAGTTGCCAAAGCGGTTGTCAAATTCTTCTGAATAAACAGGCTGTGTAGGATCGAAGCTGATAGCCCCGCCAATGGCGCCGGTGTTGGCAAAACGGGTTTGCTGTGCACTACCCTTAAGGTTTAGGTCAACTTTTAAATGGTTGTTGAAAAAGGTGGGGTTTAAAGCCAGCGAAAGGGAAGTGCGTTGCAGGTTATCGGTACGAAGCACCCCATCCTGGTAAGTATAGCCAAGCGATACCCGGTAAGGCAGTTTTTTTATTCCACCGCTAATGGTGAGGTTATTATCGGTAGCCAGCGCTGTATGATAAATCTCATCCTGCCAATCGGTACTGGCCGTACCAAGCATGGATTTTTGTGCCATTGTTCCTTTGGCATTTACAATACTGCGAAACTCATCTGCACTTAACACATCTACTTTTTTGGTAATGGTGGATGCTGATACTGCCGAGCTGAAATTGATTTTCATTTTTCCACCGGCACCTTTCCGGGTTGTAATCAAAATCACCCCATTGGCGGCACGGGTACCATAAATAGCGGATGCCGATGCATCTTTAAGGACCGTAAAGGATTCAATATCGTTTGGATTTATAAAACTGAGGGGATTGCCTGCACCTGCAATTCCTTCGTTGGCAAGCGGCACCCCGTCAATTACAATTAATGGATCGTTACTTGCCCGGATGGAGGAGCCTCCCCGGATACGAATGGTACTGCCTGAACCCGGTTGGCCGCCATTTGAAATAACGGATACGCCCGCAAGCTTGCCGGCGATCAATTGCTCGGGCGTAGCAAAGTATCCTTTCTGGAAATCCTTTGAAGAAACCGTTGCTACTGAGCCGGTAAGATCTCTTTTGCGGCTTGTTCCATACCCTACCACTACAACCTCATTTAAATTGGTTGCGGTTGTGGTAAGGGTAATGGAGAGGGTGGAGCCGGATCCAACCGTTTGCTCCAGACTATTGAAACCAACAGAACTAATTATAAATAGGTCTCCAGTAATTATATTTTCAAGGCTAAAGCTTCCATCATTTGCTGTTGTGGTAGCCAGTTGTTTGCCTTTTACTGCAACAGTTACCCCGGCTAACGGAGCCCCGGTTCCATCGGTCACTTTACCGGTGACTGTACGGCCCTGTGCAAAAATGGAAGTTTGTACAAAAAGGAGGAGCAGGAAAATGCCGTATTGGCGCAATCGTTTTTTAAAGTTCATTGTGAAGCAGTTTTTAGTAAAGGCTTTGCCAAAACAAAGTTTCCAAAACTACCCGGCCTGCTGTTCGGGCTTATATCCCAGCATGCACAAGTTTGTTTCTATTCATCAAACTTTTTCAGTTGGTACTCCTGAAACAATTTAAGCCATACCTTGGCCGCAAACGGCCGGTTTTTAAACGGCGTTTAGCTATTGCCATTCGTTCTGTATTCATAAATATGCGTTTCATCTGTATTGTTATTTCCTGCCTGCTTATGCATTTTGCTGATGCACAGGCGCAAGCGATTCATTTTCGCCATTTAAAAAGTGAGCAGGGCCTGTCGAACAGTACCATAGAGGCAATCTTGCAGGATAGCCGGGGATTTCTTTGGTTTGGCACCAGAGATGGATTAAACAGGTATGATGGAAACAGGATGGTGGTTTACCGTAATAGTAGTAACGACAGTTCCAGTATCAGTGATAATTTTGTTACCAGTTTATTTGAAGACAATCAACAAAATATCTGGGTAGGCTCGTATAATGGTCTGAATATTTTTGATCCTAAATCGAATCAGTTTTCGCGGATAAAGTATCAACCGGCCAATAGGGGTACCAACAGCAATAATTATATTTCTGTAATTTCCGGGGATTCAAAGGGCCGCATCTGGATTGGCACCACCGGTGACGGGTTAAGTATTTATAATCCAAAATCAAACCGTTTTAAGCCGGTTGCCTGTAAACAAAGTGCCAATGCATCGGAGCAGGAACGTAATATCTATACCTTTTTTGAAGACAGCCGAGGCAACCTGTGGGCCGGTACCGAAAGTGGCCTGTATATTTATCATAAAAACAGTGAAGCCTTTTATGCCATCAACCCGCAGCCCGCCAAAACAGGCAAAATGGGTGTGCGGTCAATTGCGGAAGATAAGTTTGGCAGGCTGCTGCTTGGCATGGAATACAATGGATTGATTATTTTAACCCGGCCGCCGGAACTACACAGCAATACCTGCACAAGGCCGGAGATGCCTCATCCATAACAAGCAATATGCTTCGATGCGTGTCTGTAAGCAGCAATGGTGACATATGGATAGGCTGCGTGAACGGTGGTCTTGATAAATTTGATCCTGCAACCCAAACCTTTTATAACTACCAGGTTGAACCCGATAATCCAGGCAGTTTAAGTCAGCGTACCGTTTCCGCGCTCTATCCGGACAGGCAAGGGAATTTATGGATTGGCACCCACCGTGGAGGTGTTAATTTGTATTCACCGGGATCTGAAAAATTTAACCTTTACCGCCAAAAACCAGGTAAGAGCAGCTTAAACTTTAATGATGTAAAAACTTTTTGCGAAGACAGAAAAGGGGATATATGGGTAGGTACCGATGGCGGCGGCCTGAATGTTTTTAGCCCGGAGGATAATCAATTCACCTATTTCAAACACGATCCATTCAATCCATCGAGTTTGGGCTCAAACGAAGTAATTGACATAAAAGAAGACAGCGATGGCCAATTATGGATTGCTACCTGGGGTGGTGGCTTGTGCCTCTTCAACCCTTCTGCCAACAATTTTACCCGTTTTTCAGGGATTAACAAGAAATATGGCAATCTGAATTCGGACTATATACAATGCATATTTGAAACAGATAAAGAACAGCTGCTGATTGGCACCTATTTTGGCGGGCTTTATCAGTTCAACCGTATTAGCAGAACATTTACCCCGGTACAAAAAAGCAAATCAGGCGCCACCGCTTTGTTTGGTAAAAATATCCTCTCCATTACCCGTGACAGGGTGGGCGATACCTGGATTGGTACAGATGATGGTGGCCTGAATAAATGGGTTGCCGCTTCGGGCGAATTTGAACATTATTTTCACACGGATGTCAAAATGCCGGATATAAGGGTAATTTTTTCAGATAATAAAGGTAATATATGGGTAGGGCAGGAGGGCTTGTACCTGTATAACCGGGAAAGCGACCGGTTTTCAAAATTTACTGATGCAGAAGGCCTTGCTTCTTTATTTATTAAAGGTATAGTTGAAGATGACAAGGGATTTTTATGGATTTCAACTTCAAACGGGCTCAGGCAACTTGACCCCAATACAAAAACGGTAAGATCTTACAATACCGGCGATGGTTTACAGGATATGGAATTTGAAGCAAACGCCTGTTTGAAAACAAGAGACGGACAAATTTATTTTGGGGGCGTTAATGGCTTTAATAGCTTTTTTCCAAAGGATATCAGGGTAAATTCTTACGTTCCTCCTGTATTTGTAACCGATTTCCAGGTACAAAATAAAACCATAACCGGCGGGCAGAATGAGGTGCTGAAAGAGGATATAAGCTATACAAAGAGGCTCAGGCTGGATTATAAGCAGGCAACCTTTTCCTTTGGATTTGCTGCATTAAATTTTACAACCTCAAAAAACAACCGTTTTTTATATAAGCTTGATCATTGGGATAAAGACTGGATTTCGGCGGGAGTGGAACAGGTGGCATCTTATACAAACGTTAGTCCGGGTACTTATACATTTACGGTAAAAGCCTCCAACAACGATGGCTTATGGAATGAAAAGGGTTATTCTATAGAAATTGTTATAACACCGCCTTTCTGGTCTACCTGGTGGTTCAGGTTATTGGTTGTATCCGCCCTTTTTGCCGCTGGTTATTATTTGTACCGGATTCGCAGAAAGATTCAGCAGCAGCGTTACGAAGAAGAAAAGAAGGAAGCTATTCATCAAATGCAATTGCAATTCTTTACCAATATTTCGCATGAGTTTCGTACGCCTTTATCCCTGATAGCAGGGCCTGTAGAAAAATTATTGAAAGAAGATGCCGGATCGAATCACAGCCATCTGTACCAGGTAATTCAACGAAATACCTACCGGCTGCTTCAGTTGATCAATGAGTTAATGGATTTCAGAAAGGCCGAATCAGGTGTTTTGAAACTTCAGGTAATGCCCGGCAGTATTCCCTTATTTATTCAGGAAATTTCGGAGGAGTTCAGTGAACTGGCTTTGCATAAGAACATTACTTTCAGTATCTCAGCCTCTACCGCCCGCAATGAAGTGTACTTTGACAGGCAGGTGCTGGAAAAGATTATTATTAACCTCCTAAGCAATTCATTTAAGTACACGCCGGATTATGGAAGGGTTGAATTGCAAGTCCTCGATTCGCTGGAGGATTTCAAACCCCAATTTGAGCATAAGTTGTTGATAGGAGGCAGCCATTTAAATGATTCATTTATTTATTTCCGCATTGCAGATAACGGAACAGGCATTTCAAAAGAATCAATTCCTCATTTATTTGAGCGGTATTATCGCGTTTCTGATACCCACCTTGGTTCGGGTATTGGACTTGCTTTTATTAAAACGCTGACCCACCTGCATAAAGGAAATATTACTGTTTACAGCGAATACGGTAAGGGAACTGAAATTATTATTGGGATTCCGGCTTCCAAATCGGCCTATGCCGGCAATGAAAAGTGGATGAAGCATCATGATTCGCCAGTACGACTTGAAAGTTTGGTTACTCAGCCTTCGTTATCCGTTGCTGTTGAGCCGGTTATCAAAGTACCTGAAATTAATGAAACTGCAGGTGTAAAGGAATATGTAGTACTTGTGGCCGACGATCATAAGGAACTGAGGACTTTTCTCAAAGAGTCATTGAATCAGTTCTTTAAAATAATAGAAGCGGCAGATGGAAAAGAGGCCATGGAAAAGACCCTTGAGCATTATCCGGACCTTATCATCAGCGATATTATGATGCCTGTAATGGATGGATTAGCGTTTTGCCGGATGGTGAAAACTACTGTTGAAACGGCGCATATTCCCTTTATCCTGCTTACTGCAAAAGATGCTTTGGCATCACGCATGGAGGGAACCGAAACTGGTGCCGATTATTATTTTTCCAAACCGCTCAGTATGGATCTGTTGAAGTTAAACATCCGGAACATTTTTGCACAAAGGGAAAAATTAAAAGAGCACTACCGGAAAGATCAGCTTGCTGAGGTAAAAGAACTGGCCCATTCCTCTCTCGATAAACAATTCCTGGAAGATTTGCTCTCCATCATTGATAAAAATTTATCAAGTCCTGAAATGGACATTGACTTTGTATGTGCTGAAATTGGTATGAGCCGTACCAAATTATATAACAAGGTAAAAGGCATAACAAGTCAACCCATTGGCGATTTTATACGAACCATACGCCTGAGAAGAGCGGCTGCTTTAATGATGCAGCGCGATCTTTCGCTTACAGATATTATGTACAGCGTTGGTATTCAAACGCAATCCTATTTTTCCAAAGCCTTCAAACAGGAATTTGGCAAATCTCCTACCCAGTTTTTGAAAGATATTGAACCGGGCAATAAAGCCTAGCAATCTGGGTTGAAAATATATCCCAGGTAGATGCAGGTAGAGAAATAAAGTACTGAAAATAGGCATTCCTGGTTAGTAAGCGGCAAATGAATGTTTCATTTATTCATAATACCAAAGAATGATTAATAGCAACAAAATTTTGAATGCCGGGATATAGGGTTGCCTGTCCGACATAGTACATTTGGTTACTATTAAAACTGACAAGTCTTATGCAAAGGCCATCTATTAAGTTCAATTATTTTTCTTCTCCTTCCATTTTGCCATGGTTGAAGTGCAGAAACAACCAACCTTCTTTTATCCTTATCCCTTTATGGCTTATTTTTTTGCTTTTCACTTATGGTTGTGATTCAACGATCAGTCAACCAAAAGACAGCCTTGATGCGCTTTACCCGGCAGCAGGTACAGTGATTAAATACCACAATAATGAGTGGTCGAGGAATAATTATACCGTTAGAATTCAATCCTTTAAAAGTGAGCCGTTGAAGTTTGGAGAAACTGTTTTTATTGGTAACAGCCTTACTGAACAGGGAGGCGACTGGAGCATTAAATTTGGCATCAGGGGCATTCGCAACCGGGGTATTGCCGGCGATGTTACAGACGGCGTGTTAAAGAGGCTCGATGAAATCATTTACTATAAGCCAAAGGCAGTATTTCTGCTTATAGGGGTCAATGATATTTTTAATTTGCAGGGCGGCGGCGGTATACCTTCTGCTGATTACATTGCAGGCAATATTCTGAAAATTGCTCAAAAAATTCAGCAAGGGTCACCTTCAACCCGCGTTTATGTTCAAACCATTCTGCCTTCAACGGCTGACCTGAAACTGAATACACAGGTGATAAACGATTTAATTAAACGCAACGGACAAGAAGGCGTTTATACCACAATTGATCTTCATGCTCAATTTATAAACAATCAGGGTCTCATGCGGCAGGATTTAACCACCGATGGCCTTCACCTTAATGACCGCGGTTACAAGATTTGGACGAACTTTATTGATCCAATGGTTAGATTATAAACCTTTTACCGGTAAATTATCTTAAAGGTGTATAAAAGTAAAAACCCGCCACATTATTGTAGCGGGTTTTACTTTTATTTTTATTTCCTTAGTACCTGTAATGTTCGGCCTTAAACGGACCCACTTTACTGATACCAAGGTATTCAGCCTGAGCGTCGGTCAGTTCTTCAAGAACCACACCAATTTTTGCAAGGTGTAAACGTGCTACTTTTTCATCAAGATGCTTGGGCAGTACATAAACCTTGTTTTCGTAGTTGGCATGGTTGGTCCACAGTTCAAGCTGAGCAAGCGTTTGGTTGGTAAAGCTGTTGCTCATTACAAAACTTGGGTGACCGGTAGCACAACCAAGGTTTACGAGGCGGCCTTCTGCAAGCAGGATAACGTCTTTTCCGTCGATGTTATACAGGTCAACCTGAGGCTTAATGGTGTCTTTGGTATGACCATAATTCTGGTTCAGCCATGCAACGTCAATTTCAATATCAAAGTGTCCGATGTTATAAACAATGGCTTTGTCCTTCATCAGTTTGAAATGTTCGCCCCTGATGAGGTCGCGGCAACCGGAAGCGGTAACAATTATGTCGGCTTCTTTTACGGCATCAATCATTTTCTTTACTTCAAAACCGTCCATGGCAGCCTGAAGCGCGCAAATAGGGTCAATTTCGGTAACAATTACCCGGGCACCGGCACCCCGAAGGCTCATGGCACTTCCCTTACCTACGTCACCATAACCGCCAACAACGGCCACTTTACCGGCCATCATAACGTCGGTAGCGCGGCGGATAGCATCCACAAGGCTTTCCTGACAACCATATTTGTTATCGAATTTGCTTTTGGTAACGCTGTCGTTTACGTTAATGGCAGGAATGGGCAACGTGCCTTTTGCCATGCGCTCGTACAAGCGGTGAACACCTGTTGTTGTTTCTTCGCTCAATCCCTTTATGTGCTGAATCAGCTCGGGGTAAGTGTCAAAAACCATGTTTGTCAGGTCACCACCATCATCCAGAATCATATTCAGGGGACGATCAGCACCACCAAAGAAAAGTGTTTGCTCAATACACCAATCAGCTTCTTCCTGTGTTTGTCCCTTCCAGGCAAAAACACCGATACCTGCAGCAGCAATGGCAGCAGCAGCCTGATCCTGTGTAGAGAAAATATTGCAGGAGCTCCATTTAACCTCGGCGCCAAGGGCAACCAGGGTTTCAATAAGAACGGCAGTTTGAATGGTCATATGCAGGCAACCGGCTACGCGGGCGCCTTTCAGCGGCTGACTTGGTCCATATTCTTCACGAAGCGCCATTAATCCGGGCATTTCAGCTTCGGCAAGACGTATTTCTTTACGACCCCAGTCGGCAAGGGTTATATCGGCCACCTTATAAGGCAGCGAAAAATCAATTGATTTTGAGATTACTGACATGTTTTTTTAAAATTTGCGTGTGCAAAGGTAATGATTATTACGAAAGTGGAAATTTGAGAAGCAGTAAGACCCATAAGGAGATCATAAAACTTGTTCTATCAAATAACAAGTATTGTTATTAAATGGTTGAAAAGCTTAAGGAAAAACACCTGCAGTAAAATTGGAAGGCTATTGCAGGATGGTAACTTTTTTGCCAGGCAAAACCTGCAGATCGCCCGAAAGGGTAACCAACAGTGATTTACAGTTAACATTCACATCAGCTGAAACCTTATGCCCCACCTGTACATCATTTGAATTGAGGGGTACTGTGCCGCTATGCCAGGTAGCCGGATTACTCCAGTTTCCATCTTTTACAGTAAAAACCTTGTTTGGATTCACTACAATAAGCGAGCCGGCAACTTCCGGGGTACGGCCATTGTCTGCATGTATTATCAGGTGGTATCTTCCCAGGCTATCGTTTTGTGGTGAAGTAAACTGGAAGGTATATTGAATAGTAGCACCCGGTGCCACGCTGCCCACAAATACGCTGTCAGGAGTATTCAGGGTGAAGCCCGCTGTTAATGGTTCCAATAAAAACCGCACATTTTGCATGGCAACCGGCCCAACGTTTTTAAAAGAAAAATTAACTGACCCGCTGCTGCCGGGCGCATGGCTGTGGTTGTAAGCCCAATTCGTTTTTTCAAGATATGCACCGGCAACAGCGCTGCTGTTTTTAATAGTAGTGGTTAGTAAGGCTATCCGGTTAGCCAGTGAATCGTGAATGATTATTAATTCTTTAACCAGCGAATCAAGTCCGGGGGCCTCGGCGGTACGGTCATCAACGTGCATCCAGGCAAGGGTTCTGTAAAAAAGCGACCGGTTATATTGCGTCTTTTTTTCGAGGAATGAATCTATGGTTACCCTGTACATATTTTCAAAACCATTAACGCTTTGAAATGCATCTTCAAGATAAGGCTGTAATGGCAATAATGCGGCGGAAATAGCGTCGGTTAACAACGAATCAGATTTGCGCCACGATTTATAAGAATTGCCAAACGGAACCGGTTGCCAGCTTCCTGACTGATAAAATCCGTTCAATTGAAGCAATTGAAGGTTTAAGCGTGCAGCCCTTGCCGTTACACTATCAGCTTCGTTTAATACCCCGTGGCTAAGGGCTGACTGTGCCAGCAAATCCAGGGTAGCCGGTTTGCCACCGCCGCCTCCGCTTTCAAATCCAGCCCTGAAACGAATTTTTTCGGATGAATCGCGGATTTCCTTAGATCCGGTAAACCCAACAGCCGTACCGGTTAGTAAGGCCGTTCCTTTCACAAATTTAGCGCCAATTGCCAATGCCTTAAATATCCCCCCGGCTAATTGTCCACCGGGTATTAAGGCCAGTGCAGAGGCAGCATTGGAAATATCAGCAGCAGATCCTGAAACATTCGCAATTAATGCGGTAGTTTCCATCTGCTTCTTTTTTTCGTCCAATTGAGTTTGCGCTACCCCCACCAACGATTCTGTTCCGGGGTTGTACACATTATCAAATACAGTACTGAAATTTAATTCGGATGCCTTGTTCAGGCTTTGGTTGCTGGTAGAAGGAACAAGGTTAGTATGCCTGGCTTCAAGGTAAAACTCCTCATGAAATTGAGCTGCACCAAACTGGGCCACCACTTTTTTTAACTGGCCAAACAATGTTTCAAAAACGGCACGGTTTTTACCATTTTCAACCAGGTTAATCATAATATCCAGTGCATCATTCAGGATGGTCAAAGAAGCTTCGAGGTTTTTTTTAACCTCCGCATTTCCCGGATATTTCGCAATAACCTGTTTCAATGTTGCTACTGATCCCTCCTTCAATATTTTGAGGTTGCCCACCATAATTTTTTCAACTTCTGCATTTAAACCGCTTTCAAACAGCGGATTTTTATCGGCGGGCACATATTCCTTGAGGGCCTTGGTGATTTTTAATTCTTCAAGGCCAAAAATGATAAGTTCAATCAGGTTTGCCAATCCCTCTGCATCCAGTTCTTTGGCCAATCCCCCCATTTTATTTGCCGCCTGAAGCACCGTCAGGTAATTGGCAAGGTTGTTCAACTGAAGTTTTTCATCTTCTGTCAGGTTGTCCGATTCCCGGAATCTTGTTCCTGCATTATCGTACCCGGAAATATTAAATCCTTCGCCGCAGATATTGGGGATTTTTATCCCAAACAGCAGCGACATATCAAAACACTGCTTTGCCATTTTGGGCTTCAGTGAATCAAGTTCACCCAAAATTGAATCAGGTACCAAAACCGCCGGTACAAAACTTTGATTTTTGATACCACTTAATTGATAGGTCAGGTTTTTAGCATTCTTGCGATCATACACTATTTCAATTGAATAAGTCTTTTGGTCATTGGCGTTTTCCAGCTCGTAAACCGAGGTTCCATTGATGCTTTTTTCATCCACCACTGTGTTGCCATCGAGTAGCTTAACGGTAAATCCCTGTGGCGGAGGTGATTTTTTAAGGTCCGAACCCTGTCTTGGAGTTTGGTCAAGTGCGGTAGCGGCGTTAAATACGGTGCCCACAATATTGTCGGGTCTTGTGTTGAGAAAACTGATGCCACCGGCCGTTGCTATTACAAGGCGTTTGTGCTTTACATCAAAGGCCATTCCCTTCACATTGTTGTTTACCAGGCCCTGTTCGGTAGTAAGGCGGGTGTAACCATCGGGGTTGGCAGGGTGGGTACCAAAGTAATCCTGCGATTTAAAAATAACAAGACCATTGGAAGTGCCGATGTACACATTACCCAAATCATCGCTTGTTATGGCATTGTGGTTTATTTGCGTACCCGGAGGAAAAATGGCCGGCATATTTACGGTAAACCATTCGCCGGGAACCGAGGGTGTTACTACCCTTAATCCTCCTTCTCTTAACCCAATCCATTTAAAGCCAAATTTATCAAAATGTATAGCGTTTGGAAAAAAGCCATTTGGCAGTGCGGTATTATTGAGATGGTTAAATTCTTCGATAAGGTCGCCATTAAATTTATACCGTAAAATTTGGGACCGGCCCTGGTTTTGCCTTACACCAACCCAAACTTCGGTCCCATTTCCATCAACCGATTCGCAAATAGGGGTATTACTTAAAATACTGAACCCCTGCACATTACGAATGGTAAAAGGATTTTGGGCATTCATACCAAAATTAATACCGCCACGCTGTGTATTGAAATTGGTAATAAAAGTACCCTGTGCAACCCAAACCCTTGGGAGTTTGCCAACGGCCGACGAATAGGATGGATCAACATACACCGATCGCACATTTCTGCTAAACAGGTTACCATCATTTACCGCCCCCGGTATGGTATAAACCTTCATATCAACTGCGTACTTGTTAGGTAAATAGTTGAGGGCACCCCCAAGGTTACTGTTTCCACCGCTTGAAGTTGTACCGGATTGGGCTATCCAGATACCACCATCGGGGTCGTTTGCTATGTCATTAATAAAAACATTCGTCAGCATACCCGATTTCAGCCAGGTTTCTATTCCATCATCCTCCATATAATAAAGACCTCCGTATTGCGACCCTGCCCAAATGATGTTGTCGGCGCCTATGCCAATACTGGTAAAATTATTGGTGGTAAAAGAAAGCGCACCCGTGTTCCCCATTGAAAAGTTGGTGAACTCATAGGTAACCAACTGGCTGCGGGCAGGCGTCAGGTAGTTAAAAAAAAACATCATTGCAGGTATCAGGCGAAACAAAAATGTCCGGTTTTTTAAAATATGGCGGGGTTTAACCATGACAGGTAGCATTTTGGTTGATAACAAATGTATTTTTTAATTCCAAAAAAGGAGATAGAAATGCAGGATTATTGATTAAAATAGACCAAAAGGATTACTTATAAGTAAATAATAAGGGATGAATTAAGATTTATACCAAAAAAAAGGGCGCTTTCCGTAAGCGCCCTTTTTTAATTTAGATTTTTAGCATTACTCAAAATAACTCAGGTTTGTTTCAGGCGTTAATGCTTTCAGCGAAGCCACCATCAGTGCAATGGTGTTGATGATATCGCTTTTGTGCAGCATTTCAACAGTGGTATGCATGTAACGCAATGGAATACTTATCAGAACCGAAGGGCAACCGTCATTTGCATAGGCAAAACTGTCGGTATCGGTACCGGTGCTGCGGCTGAGGGCCCGCCATTGAACAGGTATTTTTTCTTCGGCAGCCACTTTTTCAATAAGCGCAAGCAATTTGTTATGCACTGCAGGCGCGTAGGCAAGCGATGGCCCTTTGCCACAGGCAATATCCCCTTCAATGTTTTTGTTGATCAGCGGGGTGGTGGTATCGTGGGTAACATCGGTTACAATGGCCACATCCGGTTTTATACGGCGGGCAATCATCTCCGCACCACGTAACCCTATTTCTTCCTGCACCGCATTTACCACATACAAACTGTAAGGCAGTTTCACTTTTTCCTCTTTCAGTTGGCGGGCAGTTTCGGCAATCATAAAACCACCAATGCGGTTATCAAAAGCGCGCGCAATCATAAAATCGTAAGCAAGTTCATCAATACCTTCTTCGTAAGTAACTACTGCGCCTATATGAATGCCGAGTTCTTCTACTTCTTTTTTATTGCGGGCTCCTACATCAAGCCAAAGGTTATCCACCTTTGGTATTGGCTCCTTTTGGTCGGCGGTACCCATACGGGTATGGATGGCAGGCCAGCCAAATACGCCTTTTACAATCCCCTTTTTGCCGTGTATCAATACTCTTTTTGAAGGGGCAATCTGATGGTCCACACCGCCGTTGCGTTTCAGGTATATTAACCCGAGGTCGGTAATGTAGTTTACAAACCAACTGATTTCATCGGCATGTGCCTCAATTACCACCTTAAATGGCTGTCCGGGATTAATAATGGCAACGGCTGTTCCATAGGGGTCGGTCATAATTTCATCGGCAAAGGGTTTGATGTAATCAATCCATACTTTTTGTCCGCTGTTTTCAAAACCTACCGGACTTGCGGTGTTCAGGTATTCGCGCATAAATTTCATCGCCTTGTCATCGATACCGGCTTTTGACGCTTTGTCAGGGCCTGCTGCCTTTTGCGATGCCTTTTTCACTTTCTCTGCTTTCTCTGGTTTTTCTTCTTTCTTTTTACTTTTTGCCATAATGTATTCTAATAAATTCTTTAATTAATTAAAAAATGGGCGCCTCCCTATAAGGAACCTGCACCCAATGAAGCTTTTTGGTTCAGCAGGAATAGATTTCCTGCCTTGTAAGTGGTTAATTGTTTCGGATGAGTACAGGCTTGTCGGTTTTTACCGTATCGCTGTAATTGCCGGCCTTATCCTTAATCCAGAATTCGAAATTAGTTGTATCAACGCCATTACAGAGGTTAAATGGCCAAATCGGGGCCGAAGGATCCACCACACCCACTATATATTGAATGTTGATTTCGGCATCAAGACTTGCTTTAACCGGTACTTCGGGCATAGGGTAGGGCAGGGTAAAGATGGTAGTAGGGCAGCGGCGGGTACTTGCTTTTATCCAGATACTGTCGGCAATATCCCCTTCCTTGTCGGTTACCTTTATACGAAAAGTAAGAAAATCGCCCTGTGTTACATCATAGGAATCGGCCTGCAAAAATTCGAGCTTTGGCTTGGATGTAAATTCGTCTTTACCACAAGCCAGCCCGGCTAATGCCAAAATAATTCCAATGGTTATCAATCGAAGTGCTGAATTTTGACGGTTCATAGCTCAAAAATAATGGTATCCCTGCTTATTGGTGAAAACGGTTTTACACCGTATGGTATTTTTAACGTTAATATGGGCGATTTCGTTGCGTATGCAGGTAATATTTTCAGCTATCAGTACCAAAATAATGCGGTTTACAGGAAATATTGTGATTTAAGGGGCGTTCACTGCCCTTTTTTGGGCTTCACCAACAGGGCGAACGATGATGTTGGTGAAAGGGAAAACGAAGGAGAAAATTTCAAATCCCAAACTTCCCCCTTGCTGGGGGATCAGAGGGGGGCCTCAAACCCAAAACCCGAAATCCCTTTTCTCCCCATTTCTTTTTTTAAAACCCACCGAATAACCTCATTTACCGGCGAAGCGGAAAAAGTATTTACCAGCAGTGGCACCACCGGCGCTGAAACAAGCAGGCATTATGTGCCTGATCTTAAATTGTATGAGGAGAGTTTTACCAGGGGATTTCGCCACTATTATGGTGATCCTGCGCAGTATGCTTTTTTATGTCTGTTGCCTTCTTACCTTGAAAGGGAAGGGTCTTCGCTGATATATATGGCACAGCGATTGATTGAACTTTCGGGGCAGGCCGACAGCGGGTTCTTTTTGCAGGCAGGGGGAAAATTGATTGAAACGCTCGCCCGCCGTGAAAGGGAGGGGCTGAAAACCATCCTGCTCGGGGTGAGTTTTGCCCTGCTCGATTTTGCAGAAAACCATCCAATGGCCTTGCAGCATACCATTATTATGGAAACAGGTGGTATGAAGGGCCGCAGAAGGGAATTAACGAGGGCTGAATTACACAGCATCCTGCAAGCCGCTTTTGGTGTGGCCTTCATACACAGCGAGTATGGCATGACCGAACTGATGTCGCAGGCATACAGCAAAGGCGATGGCAGATACCAATGCCCGCCGTGGATGCGGGTTTATGTGCGCGATGAAGATGACCCCTTCTCAATACATACGCAGGGGGCCGGACTCCTGTGTATTGCCGACCTTGCCAATGTTTATTCCTGTTCGTTTATTGAAACGGCCGATGTAGGGAGGGTGTTTGCCGATGGTAGTTTTGAAGTGCTTGGCCGGATGGATAACTCGGATATACGGGGTTGCAGTTTGCTTGTAGTTTAATTTATTGAGAAAGGATTTTATATTCATCTCCTTTCCTGGTATTTCCCATCAGGTAATATACATCACTCAGGTTTTTATAGTACCTGCCTAGGTCTTTATGATCTTTACCAAGTTGTGCAATTTTAAGGTCTAATGCCAGCTCATAATATTTTAATGCCTGCTGATATTCCTTTTTCTCCTTATATGCATTTCCAAGGTTGTTATAGGATTGAACAATTTCTACACTTTGTTTTCCGAAAATTTTCTCCCTGATTTCCAAAGCCTCGGTATGGGCCCTGATTGCCTGGTCGTAATCCTTCATCCGAAAGCAGACATTGCCAATATTGCCATAGCTTGTGGCTACATCTGCGCTATTCCTGCCTAATGATGATATTCGGATGGCGAGTGCTTTATTATGGTAATAAAGGGATTGTTCAAATTGGTTTTGTCCTCCATAATTTACGCCCAAGCCAAGATAGGTGGCAGCCATTTCCAAACTGTTGGTATCATGGGAGGAACGGCCTGTTGCCAATGCTTTTTCGAGGTAGGTATCCGCCTCTTTAAATTTATCCTGTCGGGTTAAAATGGTCCCAATCTGATTATAGCAATGCATGAGTTTCTGAGAATTTCCTTCCAGCAGGTATCCGGCAGAGGCTTTTTCGAAATAAAAAATTGCACTGTCAGGGACAGATTTGGTTCTGAAAGCTTCTGCTTTTATTTCGTCCCCGGCAGGGGAGGTGAGTTGGCTAAATGCAAGCTGGGTGCCAAACTGGGCTGTAAAAATAGACAGTTGAAATAACCACAAATTTTGCATTTTAATTTCCCCCGTTTTTTTTACAGAATGGATTACTGTTTCAGTTGGAAAATTAAAAGAAATTTTCCTAAGGAATATTTAAAATAATGTAAAAGGGGAAATTCATCAATTCCCTTTTTATTAGTAAAGACCTTTTTCAATCCTTTGATTGTATCACAATTTGCCAATACCAAAAAATCTGAAGGCCATCGCAATAATTTAATAGGTATTAATACAATATGCAATAATTTAAAAATCATTTAAAATTTTGAACCCGGAGTAATGTTTCTTAACATTTTTGAAAGAAGGATAACAGACGCTTTTCTGTTTTTTCATCGTTTCATCATTTTAGTTGCAGATCAAATCAACGTATTCACTAAAACATATGATTATGAAGACAAGCATTATTTCTTTAGCAGTGGCAATTTTGAGTATGCATCATTCGGGCTTTTCACAAAGTCCTTTACCAAAGGGTGAAACGCAGATAAACGCTGGTGTTGGGTTTTCAGAAAGGGGGATACCATTATATTTTGGTTTCGATGATGGGATACATGATAACGTATCACTTGGAGGCGAGTTTTCTTACCGGGGTTATAAGGACACCTGGCGGGGTAATAGCTACAAACATAATATCGCCGGAATTGCCATGAATGGAAACTACCACTTTAACCAGGTGTTGAATATTCCTTCCAATTGGGATTTTTATGCCGGGTTGAACCTGGGTTTTTTCATTTGGGGTTCTGATAAGGCCTATGATGGGCCTTATTCATCTGGACTTGGTTTAGGTGCACAAATTGGCGGGCGTTATTATTTTTCACCAAAAACTGGCATTAACCTTGAATTTGGCGGAGGGAATGCTTTTTCGGGAGGAAAGTTTGGGTTGACCTTCAGGTTGTAGGGAGAAATGGGTAAAATTAAAAAGAGGCTACCAGTATTTGGTAACCTCTTTTTGTGGGAGTACCCGGGTTCGAACCAAGGACTCTCCCGACTGTTAGTCGGGATGCTCTAAATCATTGTTGGTACGGGAAGATTTTGCGATGAGTGCTTCAATCATTTTCCGGCTCTTCCAGCCTTTAATTTCATTCTCTCTTTTTCTGGCTAGT
>Ga0116158_10001398_pt1 | contig 22016 bp, 11 predicted proteins | sample AD_UKC052_MetaG_FD_89883 | JGI IMG/M metagenome (GOLD analysis project Ga0116158, IMG submission 89883) | Active sludge microbial communities of municipal wastewater-treating anaerobic digesters from USA - AD_UKC052_MetaG | ecosystem: Engineered > Bioreactor > Anaerobic > Digestate | place: USA... | reverse complement strand
TACGCTGACCCACGAGGGCGACTGGCTGCACGGGCTGCTGGCCGGGCTGACGCTGGCGATGGCGATCCTTCCGGAAGAGCTCCCGGTGATGCTGGTGATCTTCCTCGGCCTCGGCGCCTGGCGGCTCGCGCAGCAGAAGGTACTGACACGCCGCGTGCCGGCGATCGAGACGCTGGGGGCCGCGACGGTGCTATGTGTCGACAAGACTGGCACCTTGACCGAGAATCGGATGGCGCTGGCGGTGCTCGCCGTCGATGGGGCCGAGACCGACCTGCGCGAGCAGCCGGGCTCCGCGCTCCCCGAGGCCTTTCATGCGCTCGTCGAGTATGCCGCCCTGGCGAGCCACCGCGAGCCCTTCGACCCGATGGAGAAGGCGATCCGCGAGACCTTGCAGCGCCTGCTCGCCAGCACCGAACACGTGCATCCCGAATGGGCGCTGGTCGACGAGTATGCGCTGTCGCCCGAGCTCCTCGCCATGTCCCGGGTCTGGCGCCAGGCCGCCACGCAGACGTACGTGATCGCGGCCAAGGGCGCGCCGGAGGCGATCGTCGATCTCTGTCATCTGCCGGGCGAACAGCGCGAGCTGATCGCGGCCAGAGTCACCGCGCTCGCCGCGGGCGGGTTGCGGGTGCTCGGTGTGGCGCGGGCGGTGTGCTCCGCGACGCCGTTGCCCGCGCACCAGCACGCCTTCGAGTTCGAATACCTCGGCCTGCTCGGACTCGCCGACCCGGTGCGCCCTGCGGTCCCCGGGGCGCTCGCCGAGAGCCGCGCCGCAGGGGTGCGTACGCTGATGATCACCGGCGACCACCCGGCGACCGCAATGGCCATCGCCCGCCAGATCGGGCTCGACACTTCGGCCGGCCATTTGACCGGCGCGGACCTCGAGGCGCTGTCGGCCGAGGCGCTCGCCACCAGGCTCCGCACGGTCAACGTGTATTGCCGCGTCAGCCCGGACCACAAGCTGCGACTCGTCGAGGCGCTGAAGGCCAACGGTGAGATCACCGCGATGACCGGCGACGGGGTCAACGACGCGCCGGCGCTCAAGGCGGCGCATATCGGCATCGCCATGGGCGGCCGCGGGACAGACGTCGCCCGCGAGTCGGCGAGCCTGGTGCTACTCGACGACGACTTCACCGCCATTGTCCACGCGATCCGCCTCGGCCGTCGGATCTACGAGAATCTCAAGAAGGCGATCGGCTTCACGCTGGCTGTCCATGTTCCGATCGTCGGCCTGTCGATCATGCCGGTGCTGTTCGGCTGGCCGCTTGTGCTCCAGCCGGTCCACATCCTGTTCCTGCAGCTCGTCATCGATCCGACGTGCTCGATCGTCTTCGAGGTCGAGAAGGAAGATCCTGACATCATGCAGCGGCCGCCGCGGCCGCTGACCGCGAGATTGTTCGACGCCGATACCCTGTGGGTCGGTCTGCTGCAGGGCGTGCTCGTCACCGGACTGGTCACCACGGCCAGCCGCCTGGGCGCCACCGACCCCGACACCGCGCGCGCGCTGGTGTTTGTGTCGCTGGTGCTGTCTTCACTCGCGCTCATCGCCGCCAATCGCTCGCGTACGCGGCCCGCGTGGGCGATGTTCGGCACGCGAAATCCGGCGCTGGGATGGGTCGCCGGGGCAACCCTGGTGGTGCTCGCGGTGCTCATGGCGATCCCGGCGCTGCGGTCGATCTTCGGCTTCGGCGCGCTCTCCCCGGTCCAGCTCGCGCTCGCTTTGGGCGTCGCTCTGGGCAGCCTGATCGGCTGTGAGATCGTGAAGAAGCTGGTGACGCGAGCACGGCGCGGACGGGGCTGAGACGGTCGCCGCTACGTGGCGCCGGGCCCGAGCAGCCGGGCGAACGCCGGATGGTCGAGGTACGGCTGGAAGTCGGTATCGCCGCGGGCATCGGCGGCCTGGGTCGGGTCGACGGCGATGGCTTCGGCGAGCACCGCCGCGGCTCGCTCGAGCTCGCCGCGCCGCACGTGCGCGCAGGCGGCGTTATACAAAAAATCGGCGTCGGGTTGCTCGGCGAAGGCCCGGCGCGCGACGTCGATGCATAGATCGAAGGCCGCGGGGTCGGTCAAACCGCGCACGTTGAGCGCACCCGTGAGCCGCATGCCGAGGCTGGCGAGCAGGTCCGGCGCTGGATGGGTCGAGAGCCAGCGGATGAACGCGGCGGCGAGCTCCGCCCCGTGCCCGGCCTCGACCATCTGCTGCGCGCGCAGGTGCTGGTCGTCGAACAGGTGGTGCCAGCTGGCGACCAGCGCCTCGGCGAGGGCGGCCGGCGACGGGTCGTTTGCACACTCTTGCGAGTCATCTTGCGCTCCGTAATCCCCGTACTCCTCGGATTCCTCGGGTTCGGGTTCGAAGTGATCGAGCCACCACCTCAGGCTGTACGCCTCGTCCTGGCGCCCGAGCGTGGCCGCGAGCTCGTACAATCTGGGCATGTAGGCCCGCACGGTGGTGGGGAACAGCGAGTCGTCGCGTGGGCAATCCGGGGTGACCGCGAACAGGCATTCGACCATATGCGCGAGGCCGACGCTGAGCTCGGGCCCCGGGCCGAGCAGCAGCTCGAGCAAATGGCCGCACGGTCCGGCGTCTTGCAGGACATAGGCCGAGATCCGGCGATTATGTGCGCGTGCGGGGTCGAGCCGATACAGGGCATACCAGCGCTCGGCGATCGTGCGGGCGATCGGGTCGGGGATCGCTGCGCCGCGATAGGCCTCGTACAGCGCCCGTAGCTCGGTCTGGAGCGCCTCGGGGGAGCTGGATGGGCGCATCGATGCGAGCCGCTGCACGAGCTGGTCGAAGGCCCGGCGCGCCTCGGGCCCGCCCTTGCTGGCGCTGCGCTCGAAGGCCTCGAAGTCCGCCGAGGTGGCGACCTCGGCCGCGGCCATCCACGCCTCCGCCGGGATGCTGCGCTGTGGGGCCTCGTTGAGGAAGCAGCGCTCGAGGGTCGCGTGGGCGAGCAGGGCGAAGCCAGCGAGGGACGCGACCTGCATGATCGACTCGAGCCAGGTCAGGACCGGCGGCAGCAGATCGTCGCTGTATGGCGTATGGCGGTCGGCTCGCGCCGTGAATGCCTGAATGAGGGCCCGGCAGGCCAGCGGGACCCGCTGCACATCGCCCGGCGCCACGCGCTCCACGAGGGCGATCAGGTCCGCGAGGTCGCCGCGCGTGGTGCCGAGCCAGGGACCCTCGACGGCCGCCCACTCCTCCGCGGAGAGCGGCGCCTCGAGGGCGCAGCGCGAGAGCCCGGGCCATACGAGCGAGCTCGCATGCCCGGGCGGCGCGGCGACGATCGCCGCGTCATCGACGGCCTCCCACACCTGCAGGTCGGCGCGCTCCGCCGCGCGCAGCAGCGCCAGCATGCGCGCGAGGGTCCGTCGTTCGGCCTCCGCCTCCGGGTGGCTGGCGAGGAACCCGGCCAGCGTGGCCCCGACGCGCTCCGGATCGCCGATGAAGGCGCCGGTTCGGGCGTCCGCATCGAGCCGCCGCGGCAGCGCCTCGACGATGCCCGGACGCACACCTGCCACGCCCTCGAAGACGCTGCGCGGGGCCCCGAGCCCGGGCAGGTCGAGCGCCGCATAAACGTCGGGCATCCGGATCGGCCGATGGGTCAGCGCCACGTTGCGCAGCGCGACCGCGGGCAGCGTCGCGGCGCTCCACATCACGCATAACCAGCACGCGGCGCCGGCCGCCGCTGCATCGTCGCCGCTGGTCCACGCGGCGCGTGCCAGGCCCCACTGGGCCGCAGCGTCGGGGCCGAGGTCGAAGGCGCTGGCCGGTGGGGCCGCGCCCGCCGCGAGCGCCTCGACCACTTTCCACAGCGACCGGCGGTTCACGAGTTGGAGGCGAATGTCGACGCTCATGCCTCGCCATGGTCGCAGCTTGCCCGGACCATTGATATCGAGATCCCCACCGGCGGGTGTATTCTCCCGACCGCGATGGGCTTCGGCAATTCCCTCGGGCGGATTCGAGAAGGGGGGTCGCCGAGCCACATGTGGATCCAGCTCCACTTTCTGGTCGAGGCATTCTGCCGCACCAGCGGGCGGCCATTTCGCGAGGTGTTCACCGAGCTCGAGCTGCGCTTCGGCTTCTCCCGCAGGGTGCCGAGCCGGTGGCCGGGGGTCGAGACAATGCAGGCCGCCGCGGAATGGTTGCACGCGCTCCGTGAAGCGCAGCTGGCCGAGCGGCGGGCCTGGATCGCCGGCCAGCGACGGGCCAAAAAGTCGTCGGATCGGCACAGCGTGCCCGCCGGTCTGCGCGAGGCGGAGGCACGTGCTCGTGCCCATGCGGCGAGCGTGCCCGTGGTCGGTTGCTGGGGCTGGAAGCGACGACGCGACGGTGAGTCAGGGTGATTCGTGACGGGCGGCGTGCCGCGTATCAGCGGGTGAGCAGGACGGGGGCGTCTGGCGGCAGGCCGTTCCAGCCCATGGGGGTGCCCAGCACCTCGATCTTCGCCAGCGGCTGGTCGCCGGGGACGTTGACGCTGAAGACGCGGAAGCTGTCGGTGTCGAGCGGATCGCTGGCCGCGGCGTCGGGCTCGTCCATCGGGCCGAACCATGGCCGAAACCCGCCCTGAAGCAGCACGTGGGCGATTGACCCGTCTTTGTAGGTGATGCGCAGCGTATAGTCGCATCCGCTCGCATGACAGTACCAGGGCACGTCACCGGTATTGGGAAGGATCTCGGCGAGCTGCGTCGGTGAGGTGGGATCGACCTGGCGCAGCAGGTTGCCGGTGTACGAGAGGGGCGGGTAGATCTGCGAGACCGACGGGGTGCCGGCGTGGCTCAGCGTGAAGACGATGGCGTGCACGGGCACGCCGCGTTGCTCGGGGAGCCCGCGATCGAAGCCATACAGGCCCTTGTCGGTGGTCTCGAGCGGGACCTCGACGCGTTGGTGGTCGATGCTGTCCCAGCGCGAATAGCCGGTGGACGAGGCCGGATCGACGAACAGGGTCCCGCCGTCGTACTCGTGCACGCCGCCCTCGCCGAGGGTGGTCTTGCCCTCGAAGTAGCGCTGGATGACGCCGGCGTTGAAGTCGGAGAACAGGGTGTATTTGTAGCTCGGGTCCTGATCGCCGGAGCCGCTCTGCATCGGGTCCTGCTTGACGCAGCGGCCCTCGCCGTCTTTCTGGCGGGCGGGGTCGTCCTGGCAGTCGGCGGCGGTGTCGGCGGTGGGCGGAATGAAGGGGGCGAGGAACTCCGCGCGCGCGGCGTCGAAGCCCCAGACCGAGCCGAGCAGGCTGCCGCCGGGGTAGGGGAACCCACCCTTGTCGAAGGATTCGCCGGCGTGCGGCATGCCGAACGCGTGGCCCTGTTCGTGGATGAAGATGCCCGCATAGTCGTGGTCGCCGGTGCCGACCGAGCCGCCGCCGAGGCCGCCGCCGGGGGAGTGATAGACGCCCTGGGCGTCGAGCATCATGAGCGGGGCGTAATACTGGTTGTTGGTGCTCGCCTCGCCGTTGGCGCGGCGCAGCGCCGAGAGCGTGGAGAGCACGGCGCTCATCACGGCGAAGCCGTCGTTTTGCTCGTCGGAATTGTGGACCTGCATCGCGGGCTTGGAGTCGCGGGGGCCGACGATGATCGCGGGCCAGTCGACCCGTCCGGCGGGATGCTGAAGGAAGTTCACCGTACCGATCGCCCACTTTTGATAGAGCTCGGTGGCGCTCGTTTCGTCGGGTTTTGCGGTGACCGCGATCGGCGGCGCGTTCGCGTCGGTGGCGCCGAACAGATAAAACGGCAGGGTCCACATATCGAACTCGCTGTCCGCCCCGATGATGAGCGGGTGCGCGGCGCCCGGTGAAAAGTTATCGGCGGAGACGCGCAAAGCGAGCCCTGGCTGGACCCATTCGGCGGGGATGGTCGCGCTGTAAAGATTGGTGGCGAGGGCCGGGCCGGAGGCCTCGGTGGGCGGGAGCTGCGTGGGGCTCGCCAGTGGCACCGTGCCGAGCGTGGCGTCGCCGAGCTGGGCCTCGAGCACGGGGTTTTCGGGCGAGACCTCGCCGAGGTCGACGAGCGCCAGGAATGCCCGCTGTCCGACGAGGTGGAGCTCGTGCTCGGATTCGCCGAGCGACCAGGAGAGCCCTGATTCGGGCAGTACGTGGGTCTGGGCGGTCTGCAGCGCGAGGATCTCGATCGGCGGCGCCGGCTCGCCGCCGGTGAGGCCCGAGGATTCATCGGGGCCCGAATCGTCGCTCGTGCCGGTGGGTTCGCTCGTGGTGTCGGTCGCGCTCGAGGTATCGGTCGCGCTGGTGGACCCGCCCTGGGAGGCGCCGGTATCGGTGGTTTCGTTCGCGGAGCAGCCCACGAGCGACGCGACACATGCGGCGACCGACAACCGGCAGGAGCGTGTATTCATCGCCGCGAGCGTAGGGAAATCGCGGTTGGGATGTCAACCACGAAGCCCGGACGCTTCAGCGGCCGCGCGCGAGGGTGGAGATCACGCTGCGGCGCTCGCTCGAGAGGGCGGGTCGTCGCAGGTGTTTGACCATGTCCTCGAGGCCCGCGAGGGTCAGCGGGAACATGGTGAAGACGCGGGCGATCTCGGCGATGGTGCCGGAGCGCCACAGGCCGGGGGGTTCGGGGTTGAGCCAGGCGCTGCGGGGGAAGCGGTCGGCGAGGCGGGCGAGCCAGGTGAGGCCGCTCGGGCCGCGGGCGCTCTCCCACCAGTCGCCGCTCGACATCGTCAGCTCGCCGGGATGCATGTATGCGTCGCCGACGAGCACGACGGTCCACTTGCCGTCGAGCTCTTTGAGCAGGCTGGCGGTGGACACCGGCTTGTTGAAGGCGGCGTCCTCGAAGACGCGCTGATACACGCAGTTATGGAAGTAGTACGAGCGCAGCTCCTTGAAGCCGCCGCCCTGGTGGGCCGCGCTGAACAGGCGGGAGACCAGCTGGGCGTGGGGGTCCATGCTGCCGCCGACGTCGAGGAGGAGCAGGAGGCGGACGTCGCCGTGGCGTTCGGGGGTGAGCACGACCTCGATGTCGCCGCAGTTGCGGGCGGTTGCGTCGATGGTCTCGTCGATGTCGAGCCTCAGCTTGCCCTCGTCGCGGGTGAGGCGACGGAGGCGACGCAGGGCCGCGGCGATCTGGCGGGTGTCGAGGACCAGGTCGCGGCGAAACTCCTTGAAGCGGCGGGCGTCGGCGACCGCGAGCGCGCTGCGGCCCCCACCGCCGCCGATGCGCACGCCGGACGGGTTGGCGCCGCCGGTGCCGAAGGGCGAGGTGCCGCCGGTGCCGACCCAGTGGCTGCCGCCGTCGTGGCGCTCCTTTTGATTGGCGAGGCGGTCGGCGAGCTCGCGGCGCAGGGCCTCGAGGTCCAAACCTGCGAGCGCGGCGCGCAGCTCCGGGTCGAGGTCGAGGGCCTTGGGGTCCTTGAGCCAGTCCTCGAGCTCCTTGAGCAGGTCGCGGGCGTCGGCCGCGGCGCCGCGGAAGGCCTCGGCGAACACGCGGTCGAAGTCGTCGTAGTGCGACTCGCTCTGGATCAGGATGCAGCGGGCGACCTGATAGAAGCCGTCGAGGGTGTCGCGGTGCAGGCCGCGCGCGAGGGCCTCGACCAGGGCCAGCCAGGTGTGGGTCGTGACCGGGACGCCGCGCGCGCGCAGCTTATAAAAGAAGTCGAGGAACATCAGTGCCCCGTGCGACCGCCGGGCTTGGTGGGGGCGGCGAAGCGGCGCGACGCGGTGTCGATGTCCTGCTCTTTTTTAAGGAGGGTGCCGATGAAGGGCAGGCCGGCGCCGAGCAGCTTGGCGGGGTCCATGCCGCTGTGGCGCAGCGCGCTGACCCAGTCGATCAGCTCGCTGGTGCTCGGGGGCTTGCGCAGGCCGTCGACCGCGCGCAGGGCGTAGAACGACTCGAGCGCGCCGGCGAGCAGGCGCTCCTCGGCGTCGGCGTGGTGGACGCGGACGATGCGGTTCATCAGCGCGCGGTCCGGGAACTCGATCCAGTGGAACACGCAGCGGCGCAGGAACGCGTCGGGCAGCTCCTTCTCGTTGTTGCTGGTGATGATCACGATCGGGCGGTGCTTGGCCTCGATCGTCTCGCCGGTCTCCGCGACCGTGAAGCTCATGGTGTCGAGCTCGTGCAGCAGGTCGTTCGGGAACTCGAGGTCGGCCTTGTCGATCTCGTCGATGAGCACGACGATGCGCTCGTCGCGCTGAAATGCGCGGCCAAGCGGACCCATCGTGATGTAACGCCCGATGTCGCGGACGTCACCATCACCGAAGCGGCTGTCGTGCAGGCGCCGCACGGCATCGTACTGGTACAACCCGTCCACCGCTTTTGTCGTGGATTTGACATGCCAGCGCTCCAGTGGAGTGTTGTAGAAGCGGGCGATGTCCCGCGCGAGCAAGGTCTTGCCCGTGCCCGGTTCACCCTTCACCAGCAGCGGTCGCCCGAGCGCGACCGCGACGTCCACCGCCCGCGCCAGCTCCGGAGAAACGATGTATTCGGAGGTCCCTGTGAAGCTCTGCACCGCCCGGGATGATGGCACAGAAGCTCCGGCGTTACCAAAGACCCCGTCATGCCCAGCCCGATGAACACCCCCCGCCTGTCGCACCCGGCTCCCTCTGCTCAGGAGGCTGGCCGTGCTCGTCGCAGTCCGGTGTTGGCGGCCGCGTTCGGTGCGGCCTTGCCGATGCTGGCGACCGCGGTCCTGCTCGGCTGGGGTCCGGGTTGTGATCCGGACGGGCAGGGGAAGAAGGATCTACCGGGCGCTGCGACCGGACCGGCGCCGGTGATCGCGGTCGAGTCTGCGCCCGTGCCTGCGCCCGAGCCGGTTGTGGCGACCGCGGACCCGGCCGTGCTCCCGGAGGCGATCCAGCCGGTCGAGCCCGAGCCGCCGGCGCCGACCGGCCTGCGGATCTCGCCGCGCACGACGATCGTGTACACCGCCGCGCGCTACGGCAGCGAGATGCGCGGGCGCATCGATCCGAACACGCCCTTCGCGATCTACGACCTGGTCAAAGGGCCAGGTTGCAGCGGCGAGGGCTGGGCGCGCGCCGGACATCGCGACGGCGACGGCTTCGTCTGTCTCAAGGCCGCGAGCGCGACCGAGGCCGCGCCGCCGGTGCAGCCGCCGGTGCCCGAGGGCCTGGTCGTGCCGTACCTGTATGCCAAGCCGCGCGCCGACCGGAAGGGCAATCTGCTGGCCGAGGTGCCGCGCTACAAGAACATGACGGCGCTGCTCAGCGGGCGCGAGCCGGACGACTATCTCGAGCCGAACCGGCAATATGCGTTCGTCGAGCTCAAGACCCAGCCGGGTCACGGCAAGGTGTACATCGACGCCGACGAGCGGGTGGTGCCGGCCAAGGACATGCGTGCGGAGCAGCCGAGCGAGTTTTCGGGGCGGGTGCTCGCGGACCAGCCGGTGACCGAGGGGCGGCGCGCGGCGTGGTGCATCTCGCGGGAGGGTGATTTGCGCGGCGAGCCGAAGGCGAAGGCGCCGGTGCTCGGTCGTCTCGAGTGGCATCAGGCGATCGAGGTGTTGCCGGAGGTGACATCGGGCCGCGGCGGTCGGTGGTTGACGATCCCCGACGGCCTGGGCGCGGGCGTGCCGGCGTACATCGAGGCCGGCAAGGTCCGCTGGTACGAGCCGGGACCGGCGCTCGCGGGCATCGGCGCGGACGAGACCTGGATCGACGTCGACCTGCCGCAGCAGATGCTCGCGGTGATGCGGGGTGACGCGCCGATCTTCGTGACGCTGGTCTCGAGCGGCACCGGGGCCAAGCCCAACACCTCGACCCCGCGCGGCATCTATCGCATCCGCAACAAGCTCGCCTTCGGGGCCATGCGCAATCGCCCCGAGGACGCCAGCGAATCGCCGTATCACGTCGAGGCCGTGCCGTGGGTGCAGTATTTCTATCGCCGCTTCGCGCTGCACGGCGCGTACTGGCATAACGGCTTCGGCCATCGCAAGAGCCATGGCTGCGTCAACCTCGCGCCGAAGGATGCCCGCTATATCTACGGTCTGACCACACCGCACGTGCCCTCCGGCTGGATGTCGAGCTACGAGCACGCGGGCGAGGTCGGCAGCGTCGTGCGCGTGCGTAAGGGCCAGGACGTCGGTGAGGACCGGCGCACGATCAACGACGTCGAGAAGGACCGGGCGCCCGAGGGCGACGCGGTGCTCGCGGATCGCCGCGGCTGAGCGAGCGTGCCGGATCTGTTCGTCGCTGCTGTCTCGATCGCGCCGACCCGGCGCCGGCGGTTCTTGTGGGCCGCGTGGTGGACCGAGCCGCCGACGCGGGCGCCGTTTCGCCGCCCGGATGCGTCGGAGGGCGGGGCCCGGACCCGCGAGGAGGCGCTGCGGCAGGCCGAGCAGGCCGCGGGTCGCTCGCTGGTCGAGATCGAGGGATCCTGGGCGCGCGCGTGGGCGCGGGTGTTGATGGGGCAGCCTGCGTTTGCACCGCAGGCCGCGGGCGCGGCGGAGCAGCCCGGGCCCCGGCGCAAGCGCGCGGAGCCCGAGCCGGGGTCGATCTGGCAGATCCTCGGCGTCGAGCCCAATGCCAGCGTCGCTATGATCCGGGCTGCATTTCGCCAGCGGGCGCTGGTCACCCATCCGGATCACGGCGGCGACCCCGAGGCGTTTCGTGCCCTCGGCCGGGCCCGCGACGAGGCGCTGCAGCGTCGGGCTCGCGCCGCGAAGCGCCCGGGCCCGCGCGCCGCGTCGCGTGGTTAGGGGCCGGTCGGGGCCTTGCTGACGTTGTGCGGGCCCGAGTAGATCTGGATGATCACCGAGATGAACTCGGCGTTGTCCTGATTGTTGCTGTCCCAGTAATGCAGCGTCAATGTACCCTCGGTCAGCACGGTCATGCTGAGGTGCGTGCCGACGCTGAAGAAGGTCTTGCCGCCGTCGAGGCTGCCGACCAATGCGCCGTAGAGGAAGGATTGATCGCCGCGGCGATAGAGGCCGAAGTTGCCGCCGAGCGGGTTTCCGAGGCCGTTGGCGTTCGAGTAGCGATTGGGGGTACCCGCGGCCCACTTGTCGTCGGGGCCGGCGACGATGGTGAGGATATCGCCGGGTCGCAGCGAGAATCCGGTGTTGAGGCCCTTGCCGCCCGCGACGCTGTGTGCTTTTGCATCGACTTTCAATACGCTATTCGGCATGTCGATTCGTCCTTTTCCGACCCTCAAGGTCAGGGTGTCTCTGGTGCAGGTCGAGATCGTGTCAAGCGGATGATCGACGGGGCGCGGACGAACGCCGCTCCCGGGCCGCGAGCCGCCTCAGCCGCCGCAGCTGCCCGTAGAAGGGCGCCCGGGCCGGCTGTTCGATAGCGAACATGGGCCGGCCGGGGCGTGGCGAGGCGCGGGAAATTCCGCTAAAAAGCTCGGACCGCCCCCATGCCCACGTCAACGGCCCACATCGACGCGCTCTCGAGCTTCTGGACCCGGGAGTTCGCCCATTATCTGAACGAGCACCGCAACCCCCTCAATCGCGCGACGCACATGGTCGGGGTGCCGCTGCTGCTGGTGACCGGCTTCTGGGGGCTGGCGCATGGCGACTGGACGATGGTGATCGTCGGCCAGCTGGTGGGCTGGGCGATCCAGATCGCGGGGCACCGCATCGAGGGCAACCGGCCGGCGCTGCTCAAGCGGCCGATCTCCTTCCTGATGGGCCCATTGATGGTCCTGGTGGAATTCGCGGAGTTGCTGGGCCTGCACTTTCGCTTCGCCCGCCGCGCCCGCGAGGTCATCGGCCTGTGAGTCGGCGGCGCGCTGTTGTGGTGTAAGGTTGCGGTCATGCTCCGGTCCCGCCGCCTTCGCCCGTCCTGTCTCGCGCTGCTGACCACGCTGGCGCTGGCAGGACCGGCCCTACTGGCCGGTCATGCGCGCGCGGACGAGGGCCAGTGGATGCCCTCGCAGATCGCGGAGCTCGACCAGGCGCGCCTGCGCGAACTCGGGCTCGAGCTGGCACCGGAACAACTGTGGAGCGCCGACGGCGGCCTGCTGCGCGCGGCGGTCAACCTGAGCGGCTGCTCGGCGGCCTTCGTGTCGGCCGACGGCCTGATCGCCACCAACCACCACTGCGCCTACGCGGCGATCCAGGGCAACAGCAGCGTCGAGCACGACTACCTGAAGGACGGCTTCGTCGCCCGCGAGCGCGGCCAGGAGCTGCCGGGCAAGGACCTGACGGTGCGGGTGATCGAGCGCATCGACGATGTCACCGCCGAGATCCAGGCGGCCGTCGACGCGGCACCCGACGACCGCGGCCGCGCCCAGGCGATCGAGCGCGCCCGCAAGCAGCTGGTCGACGCCTGCGAGAAGTCGGGCCCGAGCCGCCGCTGCGAGGTCGCCAGCTTCTACAGCGGCAGCCTGTACCAGCGCTTCACCTACAAGGAGCTGCGCGACGTCCGGCTGGTCTACGCGCCGCCGGCCGCCATCGGTGAGTTCGGCGGCGAGGACGACAACTGGATGTGGCCGCGGCACACCGGCGACTTCGCGCTGGTGCGCGCCTACGCGGGCGCCGACAACCAGCCGGCCGAGGCGGCGCCGGACAACGTGGCGTACAAGCCGGCGCAGTTCATCCGACCGGCGGCGACCGGGGTGAAGGACGGCGACTTCGTGGCGGTGCTCGGCTACCCGGGCGCGACGCAGCGCTACCTGCCGGTCGTCGAGGTCGAGCGTTTCATCGACCAGGTGTTCCCCGCGCGCATCGACCTGTACGGCGAGTGGATCGCGATCTACGAGCAGCTCGGCGGCCTCGATCCGGCGGTGGCGATCAAGGTCGCGGCCAGCAAGAAGTCGCTGGCCAATCGCCACAAGAACGCCCAGGGCATGCTCGCCGGGCTGCGCGCGATGCAGCTGGTCGCGCGCCGCCGTGGCGAGGAGACGGCGCTCGAGCAGTGGGCCGCGCGCCCCGAAAACGCCGCGTACGGCGACGTGCTGCCGGAGATCCGCGCCATCAGCGGGCTGCGCCGCGACGGCTTCGCTGGCGAGTTCCTGCTCGACAACCTCGGCTCCGCCGGCAGCCTGCTCGGCGTGGCGATCGACCTCGTGCGCCGCGCCCGTGAGGCCAAGAAGCCCGACCTCGAGCGCCTCGCCGGGTACATGGACCGCGACGCCAAGCGCCTGCGCGACCGCGTCGAGCGGCGCCTGCGAGACTTCGACCTCGAGGTCGACGTCCAGCTGCTCGCGGCCCTGCTCGCCCGCGCCGCCGCGCTGCCGCCCGAGGCCCGCATCGCCGCGCTCGAGCCGCTCGTCGCCGGTACGACCGGCAAGCGCGACGCCTTCGTACCCGCCGCCCGCAAGCTGGTCGCCGCGTCGAAGCTCGGGGACAAAGCGACGACGCTCGCGCTGCTCGCGGCCGACGAGGACACGCTCGCGCGCAGCAAAGATCCCGTGCTCGTTTTGGCGACCGTGCTGGTGCCGGCGCTCGAGGCCCTGGACGCCCGCAACGAGGAGCGCAGCGGTCGCGGGCTGCGGGTCGGTCCGCGCTACTTCACGATGCTGCGCACGGTCCGCGAGGGCCCGGTGTATCCCGACGCCAACGGCACGCTGCGCTTCTCGTACGCCAAGATCGGCGGCTACAGCCCGCGCGAGGGCCTGCAGGCGATCCCGCAGACGACGCTGACGGGACAGCTGGCGAAGGTCACCGGCGTCGCCCCGTTCACGCTGCCGCAGCGCATCCAGGACCTGGCCGAAGGGGCAGCCGACAGCCACTGGTCCGACCCGGTGCTCGGCGACCTGCCGATCAACTTCCTGGCCAACGCCGACACCACCGGCGGCAACTCGGGCAGCCCGGTCATCAATGGTCGCGGCGAGCTGGTCGGCCTCAACTTCGACCGCGTCTGGGAGAACATCGCCGGTGACTTCGGCTACAACCCGGCCCGCTCGCGCAACGTGATCGTCGACGTGCGCTACCTGCTGTGGCTGCTCGACCGGGTCGAGGACGCGGGCGGATTGCTGGACGAGCTCGGCGTCGGCGGCCTGCGCAGCGCCGGTCCGCGGCCCGTCGAGCGACCTGTCCTTGCGGACAGCACACCGGCGACCCCGGCCGCATCGGCCACGCCCGCGACCCCGGGCCGGATCGTGCGCACCGAGGACTGCGCGCGCAGCCGGGCCTGCGGCTGCGCGGGCGGCGAGGCGACCGGCTGGAGCGGCCTGGTGTTGCTGCTGCTCGCGGGTCGGCGACGGAGGCGCTCGCGGTGATCGTTCGGGGGGCGGTCGAGACCTACTTGCACTGGCTGCAGTGGCGGCTGGGGCACACGCTGGTCGACGATCTGATGTCCCCCGATCAGGCGGTGGCCTGGCACGAGCTGTGCCGCGAGCTGCGGCTCGGCCCCGACACGCTCGGCGAGGACGCCGACGAGGCCGAGCTGGCCGGGGCCGGCGCGATGCTCGATACCTGGCTCGAAGACCATGTCCGTAAGGACAGGCCCGGACTGTGGGTGGTCGGCTCGGCGCGCACCGGCGTGTGCACGCTGCTGCACGACCTGGTGCTCGCGGCGTGCGGCTCGGGCGGCCCGCGCTCGCGCGTGCAGATCCCGATCCCGATGCTGATCTGCGGCAACACGACCCGGGCCTCGATCTGCATGCTCGGGCTCACCGGGCCGTGGCAGGGCCTGTCGGCCGCGGAGGCGCTCGAGCGCTGGTGGGCGGCGGTCGAGCTCGACCTGCGGCGACACATCGACCGCAACTGGCGCTCCGCTCCGCTACGCGGGCCCGGCTGCGAGCCGCTGGTGATCCTCGGCGGCGTCGACGAATTGCGCGAGCCCGCCGCCCAGCAGACGGTGCTCGCCTGGACCCGCGAGCTCGCGGCCGCGAATGTGCCGGTGATCGTCAGCAGCCGCGAGCCCGAGCTCGTCGAGCTCGCGGAGCTCAGCGGGCTCGAGGACACGCCCGCCCAGCCGCTGCTGCGCCGGGTGTTCGTGCTGCCGCTCGCGCGCCCGCCGATCGAGCGCTTCATCGCCACCTGGACGCGCCTCGACGGCCGCGGTCGCGCGGGTCCGGTGCCGCTGTCGCTGGCGCTCGCGGCCCAGCCGGCGCTCGCTCGCCTCGCGCGGCGTCCGGCGGATCTCGCGGTGCTGACGGTGCTGTCGGCCGCGGGCACCGACCCCTTGCCCGCGAGCGCCGACCAGCTGCACGCGGCGATGCTCGGCGCGCTCGACCTCGGCCACCCCGGTCATCGCCAGCTGCTCGCGCGCGTCGTCGCCGATCCCGACAGCGCGCTCGACATGGCGACCCGTCGGGCCTGGCTGGCGGCCCTGGTCGCCGCCGCGGTCGCCTGCGATCACGTCGACCTCGGCGAGGCGCTCGGCCGCGACATCCGGCTCGCGCCGACCGGCAGCGACCTGCTGCTCGCGGGCACACGCGCGTGGGCGGAGGGCGGCTGTCCTTTGCGACCTGTCCTTGCGGCCAGCCCGGTCCGGGTCCCGCGCTCGCGCTGCGCCGACGATCACGACGACGAGATGGCGCGCCTGCTGTGGCTCGGTCATCACGCCGGCTGGTGGGGCCCCGAGGCGATCTTCGTGCTGCGTCGGGCCGTGCCCGCGCGCGAGCGCCTGGTCGAGCTGCACGCCGCCTCGCTGCGCCCGCGCCCGCTGCTGCTCGCGCTCGCGGCCCTCGACGCCGCCTGGGGCCCCTGCGCCGCGCCGCTGCTGCGTGCCCTGCCGATCGGGCTGATCCTCGCCGAGGGCGGCACGCTCGGGCCGGTCACCGCGACCGCGCTCTACGCCGACAACCCGGCCGCGGAGCTGCGACCGGTCCGCGAGCTGTTCCATCGCTTCCTCGAGCTCGAGCTCGGCCTCGTCAGCCTCGCGGCCGACGACACCACGTTGCAGTCGATCGTGATGGAGATGGCCGCGACCCGCGACCTCGACCTCGACGGCGCCCTCGACCTCGTGCTCGCGCAGGAGGGCGCAGGTCCGGTCCGTCCGCGCACCCCCGGCGCCCGCGAGGAGCCGGCCGAGCGCGGCGCCTACCTCGACCTCGCGTTGACGCTCGCGGCCCGCCTGACCCCCTGCGGCGCGCCGGCCCTGATCACCGAGCTCGAGCGGGCCCGCCGGACCGCGATCCTTTACAGCGACAACAACGCGAGCGGAGCGCTGCGCGAGCGCCTCGGTCAGCTCGCGGGCTTCCTCATCGTGCTCCTCGTCTACGCGATCGACCGGCGCCTGCTGCAGCCGCCGCGCCAGACGCTGCGTCGCGCCGATGTGCAAACCTTGCAGCAGCAACTCTCGGCGCCGGAGCGGATCGCCGCGGCCTTCCCCGAGGAGCGGCGCGCAGAGGTCACCGCGGACTGGAAGTGGGTCATGCGCCAGCCCTGGGCGCCGCACCGGATCGCCGGGCATCTGCTCGCACGCATGCCCGAGACCCTCGAGCTCGGCCCCGAGGTCGTGCTGCCGCGCTTCGTCGGCTGGCTGCGCGCCTGGCTCGCGCGCAGCGAAGCCGCGGCCTGATCGCGACATTCGCGACCGCCGCGAATCGCAGGCAGATCGCCCGCGCGCGGATCCGCGATGCGGGTCCAAGTGACAGCATTGACGACCGCGTAATCAGTTCGCGAACGCGCACGAGTGCGCCCTCGAGATCGCTGTATATGCGTCGTCTTCTGCCGGTGTGTCGCGTTCGCGTGTGGGTGCGAGTCCCGCTCGCGCGCCGTCGCACTCGCGTGTCATCGCCGCCGACACCGGCCCGGCGCCCGCGCTGACGCAAAACCCTGGTATGGTGCGAGCCTCGATTTTTTCATGCGTCGCCCCGCCGCTCTCTCCCCTCTCGCGGCCAGGACACGCCCATAGGACCGACCACAAGGCACCACGATGGCAACCCAATCTGCAGATGACCAAGCCCTCGCAGCCGCCCTCGCCGCAGCGCGCAGTGAACCCGAAAAGTCCGAGCACTGGGAGCTCGCCGAGCAGCTCGCCGAGGTCCTCCAGCGCGTCGACGAGGTCGCCTCCGCCTACCGCGAAGCCCTCGCGCACGACCTCTCCCCCGAGGTCGCCGAGGCGCTCGGCCGCCGCGCCGCCGCGTTCCACGAGGCTTGGCTCGGCGACGACAATGCCAGCCTCGCGCGGGTCCTGCTCCGGGTCCTCGCCGTGCAGCCGGGCGCCGAGTGGGCCTTCGCCCAGCTGACCGCGGTCTACACCCTCGCCGAGCGCTGGCAGGAGCTGCTGGCCCTCTACGACCAGACCCTGGTCGCGCCGGTCGGTGAGGCCCGCCGCGTGCAGCTGCTCGAGGAGGCCGCGAACATCGCCCGCGACTTCGCCGGCCAGGCCGACCGCGCCGTGGATTACATGCAGCAGCTGCTGGCGCTGCGCCCGAGCGACGAGCGCCTCGAGGCCAGCCTCGAGCGCCTGCTCGAGCGGCAAGATCGCTGGGGCGACCTGATTACGCTGTGGAAGCGGCGCATCGAGCTTCAGGGTCGCGAGGCCACGCCGGGCCTGCAGGCGCGCATCGCCGAGGCCGCGCTCGATCGCCTGCACGCGCCCCAGCAGGCCCTCGACGAGGTCCAGACCCTGCTCGCCGACGCCCCGGGCGACCGCGAGGGCACCGCGCTACTCGAGCGCATCCTCGTGCTCGCGAGCGCCGCTCCGCAGGTCCGCCTCGGCGCGCTCGACCTGCTGCGCAGCAACTTCGAGGACGGCCGTCGCCCCGAGGAGGTGATCCGCGTGCTCGGTGTGGCCCTGCCGCTCGCCGACACCGCCCAGGCGATCGCCCTGCACCGCGAGATCGGTGAGCGCCTCGTGGCGATCGATCGCGCCGCGTCGGCGATGGAGCACGGCGTCGCGCTCCTCGGCCTCGCGCCCGAGTCCGTCGACGATCAGCGGCGCCTGCGTCACCTCGCCGAGACCACCGGCGAGTACCTGATCTACGTCAGCGGCCTGCTCGCCGTCGCCGAGGCCACGCAGAGCGGTGAACGCCGGGTCGCGGTGCTCGCCGAGGCCGGCGACGTCCAGCACCAGATCCTCGACGACATCGCTGCGGCGATCGACATCTACACCCGCGTGCTGGCCGAGCGCGCCGCCCCGCAAGCCACCGCGCTGCGCGTCGCCAGGATCCTCGGCGGCCTGCTCGAGGCCACCGGTCGCAGCAGCGAGCGCCTCGTCGTGCTCGAGCGCCTGTGCAAGCTCGAGGACGGCAGCGAGCGGGCCAACGCGCTCGGCGAGGCCGCGCGCCTGGCCGAGACCCTCGGCGAGACCGAGCGCGCGCTGACCTGCTGGCGCGGTCGCCTGCAGATCGACAGCGACGACCCCGAGGCTCTGGCCGCGGTGATCCGCCTCGACGAGCGCCTCGGTCGCTGGCCCGAGCTGGTCGGCGTGCTGCGCCAGCGCGCCGGTGGACCGGTCGCGCCGCATCAACGCCGCGCCGACCTGCGCCGCGTCGCCGCCATTCAAGCCGAGCAGCTGAGCGACGCCGCCTCCGCGATCACCACCTGGGTGGCGATCCAGCGCGAGTTCGGCGAGGACGGCGAGACCGTCGAGAACCTCGCCAGCCTGCTCGTCCGTGTCACTCGCTGGCATGAGCTCGCCGACCTGCTCGGCCGCGCCGCCGGCCGTGAGACCGCCCGCGTCGCCGACCTCTCGGCCCGCCTCGGCGACGTGTTCCGCGGCCAGCTCGGCCAGACCACGCGCGCCGTGGCCTGTTACGACGCGGCGCTGTCCGCCGACCCGGCCCATCCGGCCGCGCGTGAGGGCCTGCTGTCGGTGCTCGACGACCGCGCCGCACGCCCCGCGGCGGTCGAGCTGCTCGGCAAGCTGTATCGCAAGCGCGAGGAGTGGCCCGAGCTCGCGGGCATCGTCGAGGCCCGCCTCGCGGTCGCCGACGACGCGCGCGCGCAGGCCGAGATCCTGCGTGAGACCGCGACGCTGCAGGAGCAGCACATCAAGGATCCCCGGGCCGCGCTGGTGCTCTTGCGTCGCGCCTTCTCGCGGATCCCCCGCGACCGCGAGGTGGAGCGCGACCTGGTTCGCCTCGCCGATCTCACCGGCGACTGGCGCACCGCCGTCGATGCCTATCGCGACGCCGTCACCGGCCTCGTCGGCGAGCCCAAGCGCACCGCCGATCTGCGCCTCTCCGAGGCCCGCATCCTCGAGCACAAGCTCGACGAGCCCGAGCCCGCGCTCGTCGCCTACTCGGCCGTGCTCACCCTCGACGCCGCCGATCCCGACGCGGTGCGCGGCGCGATCCGCATGGCCGCCCGCATCGGTCGCTGGGACGCCGTCGCCGCTGCGCTGGTCGCCCAGGTCGCCACCGACTGCAAGATCGACCCCTCGCTGGTCGCGCTCGTCGAGACGCTCGCCGTCGACTTCGCCGGCTGGGAGCCGCTGACCCTCGCGCTCGAGGCCGAGCTCGCGCGTGTCACTCTACCGGGCCCCGCTGCCGGGTTCCTGCACGCCCGCGCGGCCGTGTGGCACCGCGATCATCGCGGCGATGCTGCATCTGCAACGACCGCCTTCCAGCGCTCGCTGGCCGCTCAGCCCGGTCAGGTCGATCGCCTGGTCATGCTCGCCGAGCTGCAGCGCGCCGCCCCGGACGCGAGCCTGATCGACACCTTGCTCGCGCTCGACGCCCAGCGTGAGGACGACTTCGACGAGCTCTACGAGGCCAGCGAGCTCGCGCTCGGACTCGACGGCGACGCCCCGCGCTCGCGCGAGATCCTGAACCGCCTCAAGGACCGCGCCGCCGCCCTGTGGAACCGCGGCCTCGCTGCCCGAGGCAAGCGCAGCGCCGAGGAGAGCGTGGCCTGGGCCGCGCAGCAGCTCGGTCGCCTCCACGATCAGGCCGGCGAGCGCCGTCAGGCCGCCGACCTGCTCACCCGCGTGGCGACGCTGCCCTTCGCCGCCGAGACCTCGCAGGGCATGCGCCTGCGCGCCGCGGCCATCCTCAGCGAGCTCAATGAGCGCAGCCAGGCGATCACGCTGTACCGCGGCGTCGTCGACGAGCGCCCCGACGACCTCGAGGTCGTGCGCACCCTCGGCGGCCTGCTCGAGGCCGAGGAGCGCTTCCCCGAGCTGCTCTCCCTGCGTCACCACGAGCTCGCCCGCACCACCGAGCCCGAGCGCAAGCTCGAGCTGCGCCTCGACATCGCCCGCCTCGTCGGCATCGTCGAACAGCGCGGCGGAAGGATCGAGGTCCTGCGCCGCAACCTCGAGGAGCAACCCAGCCACGACCCCTCGCTGCTCGCCCTCACCGAAGTCCTCGCCGCCAAGGCCAGCCCCGCCGACCTCGCCGAGTTCCTCGGCCAGCACGCCGAGCGCCTCGAGACCGTCGGCGACAAACCCCGCGCCCTGGGCCTCTGGGCCCAGCTCGCCGCGCTCTCCGAGTCGCGCCTCGGCGACGTCGAGCGCGCCCTCGCCAGCCATCGCCGCGTCGTCGCCCTCGAGCCGCGCAGCGACGCCCTCGACGCGCTCGCTCGCCTGCACATGGCCCGCAACGAGCCCGCCGAGGCGGTGCCGTGGCTGAGCCAGCGCCTCGAGCGGACCCCCGCGGGCCTCGAGCGCGCGCCCGTGGTGCTGCGCCTCTCGGAGTCGCTGCTGGGCGCCGGCCGCACCGAGCGCACGATCCAGGTGCTCGCGCGGGCCGTCGCCGACGACCCCCGCGAGCCGCGGACCCGCGAGCTGTTGATCAAGCTGTACCGCGAGGCCCAGGCCTGGGAGCCCCTGACCGCGCTGCTGCAGATCGCCGCGGCCCACGTCGACCAGCGCGCGCAGATCCTCGCGTACCTCTACGAGGCCGCCGCGATCTTCCGCGACCACCTCGGCGCGCTCGACCGGGCGATCCCCGTGCTCGAGCAACTTCGCAGCCTGGTGCCCGACGACCGCGGCGTCCAGCAGAACCTCGGCGACGCGCTGTGGTCCGCCGGCCGTTACGCCGACGCCCGCGTGATCTTCGAGCGCCTGCTCGCCGACTTCGGCCGCCGTCGCTCGGCCGACCGCGCCAGCGTGCACACCAAGCTCGCCGCGCTCGCCCGCGCCGAGGGCAACCGCATCGAGGCCCTCGCCCAGCTCGAGCTGGCGACCAACATGGACATGGGCAACATCCCGGCGCTGCAGATGCTCGCCGAGCTGTCCCAAGAGGAAGGTGACCCGGCCCGCGCCGAACGCTCGTACCGCGCCTTGCTGCTGGCCGCCCGCCGGCGCCCGCAGGACAGCGGCGAGGCGGTGCTCGGCATCAGCGAGGCCCTCTACGAGCTCAGCCGCCTCGCCGGCAAGCGCGGTCAGGCCGGCCAGGCCGCCGAGCTGCTCGAGTCGGCGATCCAGGGCGCGCTGCAGGACGACCGCGAGGCCCGCAAGCTGCAGCGCACGCTGCTGCTCCGCGGCGACGCGCCGCTGCTGATCCGCGTGCTGCGCTCGCGCCTGTCCCATGGGCCAGAAGGCGAGATCAAGGCCCAGATCCTCGGTGAGCTGGCCGACGCGCTCGACCTCACCGGCCGCACCGACGAGTCGCTCGGCCTGCGCCTCCAGGCCCTGCAGGACGCCCCCGGCTCGGCGAACCTGAACCGCGCCGCCGCCGAGCAGGCCGCCCGCCTCGGCCAGAGCCAGCGCTACATCGAGACCCTGGGCGGCCTGATCGAGCGCGCCCGTCGCAAGCAGGAGGCGCCGCTCGCCGCCGACCTCCTGATGCGCATCGCCGAGATCACCGAGCGCGAGTTCAACGACCTCGACGCCGCCGCCGAGCTGTACGGCCGCGTCGAGGCGCTCGAGCACCGCGTCGTCGAGGCCTGGATGGGCCTCGCGCGCATCGCCGCGGCCCGCGGCAACTCGGCCCGCCAGGTCGAGCTGCTCGAGCGCATCTCGAGCGCGCCCGACGACTCGATGAGCCCGGAGACCCGCGCCCGCGCGGCCTTCGGTCTCGCCGAGATCCACCTCGCCGCGCCCGAGTCGCGCGACGCCGGCATCGCCGCGATGCGCAAGGCCCTCGAGCACGACCCGCGCTACGCGGTCGCCGAGCCGATCCTTCGCCGCACCCTCGCCGCCGCCCCCGACCACGCCGAGCTGCTCGCCCTCTACGAGCACGTCATCCGCGAGATCGGCGATCGCTCCGCGCTGCTCGCCTTCCTCGAGAAGCGCGCCGCAGCCTCCGAGACCGAC